>Ga0335075_10010969_pt1 | contig 13723 bp, 13 predicted proteins | sample Lox_Sample_24_FD_206723 | JGI IMG/M metagenome (GOLD analysis project Ga0335075, IMG submission 206723) | Soil microbial communities from Loxahatchee National Wildlife Refuge, Florida, United States - Lox_Sample_2.4 | ecosystem: Environmental > Terrestrial > Soil > Wetlands | place: USA...
CTCGGCCCGCTCACCCTCTCCGCCGCGTTGTCCCGCCGCATGCGCGACCTCGGCTGGGTCCTGCTGGCCGTGACCGGCGTGGCGATCCTTGGCCTCGCCGAAGGCCACGGCACCACGGCGGGTGGATCGCTCAGCCTGGCCGGCGTGGCGTTCGCCCTGGTCTCCGCCGCGTTCTGGGCCATGTACATCGTCACGGGCGCCCGCGCGAGCGCCGCCGTGCCCGGCCGCGGCGGCCTCGCGGTCGCGATGACCACGGGCGCCCTAATCCTCCTGCCGTTCGGGGCGCGGGGCGCGGCGCACATCGCGTGGCACCCGCACCTGGTGCTGCTGGCCGTGGGCATGGCGATCCTGGCCTCGGTCCTGCCCTACTCCCTGGAACTGGCTGCGATGCGCCGCGCGCCGAAGCGCGTCTTCGGCATCCTGCTCAGCCTGGAGCCCGCCGTCGCGACGATGGCCGGCTGGCTCCTGCTCGGCCAGCACGCCGCCCCCGTCGCCCTCGCGGCGGTCGTCATCGTGGTCGTCGCGAGCATCGGCTCCGCCCTGGGCGCCAGGACCCCCAGTCTCCGGGATTAGCGCACGCGCTGTTACAGCCAGGGCGGCAGGGCGGGCGCGTCCGGCGGCACGGGTCCCGGCCGTCCGGTCAGCCAGGCCGCGAGCGAGGGCAGCGGCGCGCTGACCGTCGCCGGCGCCCCGCTCCCTTCGACCGTCCACCGCGCGCCGGTATCGGTGGCGGCGACCTCCAGCGCGGGACCGGTGCCGAGCGTCGAGCGGCGGGCCGTGACCTCGTCGAGCAGTGCGCCGAGGAATCCGGCGGGCAGGTCGGCGAAGCCCACGTCCGCGTCCAGGTCGACCGCGTGCACGCAGACTTCGCGGGTCCGCAGCCACGGGATCTCGGCGGCCGTCCGGGTGGCCCCCTGGGCGGTGATCACCTGTGCGTCCCAGGCTGGTTCGGGCAGCGCTTCGAGGTCGTGGGCGAGCGCGGCCGCCGACGAGACCACCCAGGCGCACAGTTCGCCGGCCGGGCGTAGCGACCCCGCCGCGATGTCAGCGTCCCGCTGCTCCGGCGAGGCGTACATCCGGCGCTCCTCCCCGGTCCGCGCCCAGTACACGAGGTTGCGCAGCGCGCCGGCGTTCGCGGCGATGTGCGACAGCAGGTAACGGCGGCTCCACCCCGGCAGCAGGGACGGCTCGTCCAGGTCGGTGTCATCGAGCGTGCCCACGGCGCCCAGCAGTCGCTCGGTGCCGTCACGCATCCAGGTCAGCGTCTGTTCCGGTCTCATGAAACCGGGAGGTTACAGCGCCGGGATCAGGGCGATGCCGCCAGGCTGGCCTCAAGCCCGCGGCTTGCGGCGGATGTGGTGCTGGACCAGGCTAGGGGTCATGACCACCTCTGCTGTTGGCTCCGGTTCACCGGTCCGGCTGCGCGCCGTCGCCGCGGCGGGCCAGCCTGACGTGACGCCCGCGCTCGAGGAGCTGTACCAGGGTTTTGAGCGTGAGCTGCTCGTGCCGCTGTGGACCGAGATCGGCGACCTCATGCCCGTCCATCCGCGCTCGCGGGCGGTGCCCCACCGGTGGCGGTGGGACAACCTGCGCGAGCTGGCGGCCCGGGCCGGTGAGCTGGTCCCGGTGGGCCGCGGCGGCGAGCGGCGCGCGATCGCGCTGGCCAACCCCGGGCTCGGCGGCCGGCCGTTCGCCACCCCGACGCTGTGGGCGGCGATCCAGTACCTGATGCCCGGCGAGGACGCCCCGGAGCACCGGCACACGCAGCACGCCTTCCGGTTCGTGATCGAGGGCGAGGGTGTCTGGACGGTTGTGGACGGCGACCCGGTGGCGATGCGCCGCGGCGACTTCCTTCCGCAGGCCGGCTGGAACTGGCACGCCCACCACAACGCGACGTCGGAGCCGATGGCGTGGATCGACGGCCTCGACATCCCGTTCCAGTACGTCACCGACGCCCAGTTCTTCCAGCAGGGACGGGATCAGCTGAGCGACGCCGAGCACGCCACCCCCGACCGGTCCCGGTCCGAGCGGCTGTGGGGCCACCCTGGCCTCAGCCCGATCGCGGCAAGCGCGCGACCGCAAGCACCAGGCTCCCCGCTGCTCGCCTACCGGTGGGAGCACACCGACCGCGCCCTGGCCGACCAGCTTGCCCTCGAAGCCGAAGGCTTCGGCGGCACCATAGAGCCCGGTCACGCGGCCGTTCGGTACATCGATCCGGCCACCGGCGCCGACGTGCTGCCGACCATCCGAGCCGAGATGCACCGCATCGCGCGCGGAACCGAGACCTCGCCGCAGCGCGAGACGGGGTCGTCGGTCTACGCCGTCTTCGACGGCTCGGGCACCGTCAGCGTCGGGGACACGACCTGGTCGGTGACGCGCGGCGACCTGTTCGTGGTCCCGTCATGGGAGCCGTTCTCGGCCCGCTCGGAGGCCGGGGCCACCGACTCCGACGCTGGCGCCCTCGACCTGTTCCGGTTCAGCGATTCGCCGGTCTTCGAGGCCCTCGGCCTCGCCCGCACGACTCAAGCGCCTAAGGCGCACGCGTGAGCCAGATCGATAACGAGGTCACGCGATGACGCACCCGGACGTGATCGTCGTCGGCGGCGGCATCGGCGGCCTGTCCGCCGCGTACGCCCTCTCCCGCAAGGACCTGCGCGTGCGCGTGCTGGAGCGGTCGGAGGAGTTCGGGGAGGTCGGCGCGGGCATGCAGATCGCCCCGAACTGCACCCGGATCCTGCACGAGTACGGGCTGCTTGACGAGGCGAAGAAGCTGGGCGTCCTCGTCGACAACATGATCATGAAGGACGCGCTCGACGGCAGCGTCCTGACCCGCCTTGACCTGCGTGACACCGAGCGCCGGTACGGCTTTCCTTACATGGTCATCCACCGCACCGACCTGCACGCGCTGTTCCTGACCGGCTGCCGGGACGCAGGTGTCGAGTTGCTCACCGGCCAGCACGTGACCGGGTACCGCAGCGGCGAGGCAGGCGCCGAAGTCACGCTCGCCGACGGCACCGTGCACCAGGCGCGCGTGGTCGTCGCCGCCGACGGGCTGCACTCGCTGGCGAGGAAGCTGCTGGCCAGCGACGAGCCGGTGAACTCCGCGTACGTCGCCTACCGCGGCGCCGTCCCCATCGACAAGGTCCGGCAGAACAACGTTTCCGAGACCGACGTCGTCGTGTACATCGGGCCGCGCTGCCACTTCGTGCAGTACCCGCTGCGCGGCGGCGAGATGTTCAACCAGGTGGCCGTCTTCGAGTCCCCGAAGGCCCGGGCCGGCGAGGAGGACTGGGGCACGCCCGACGAACTCGACGCCGCCTTCGCGGGCGCGTGCGAGAACGTCCACAGAGGGCTGCCGCTCATGTGGCGCGACCGCTGGTGGCGCATGTTCGACCGCGACCCCATCCCGGCCTGGGTGTATGGGCGGATCGCGCTGCTCGGCGACGCGGCCCACCCGCCGCTGCAGTACATCGCCCAGGGCGCGATCATGGCGATCGAGGACGGCTGGGTGCTCGCCGAGCACGCGGCCCGCCACGCGGTCGCCACGGCCGGCGGCCCCGACGTCGACTGGGACGCCGCCCTGGCCGCCTACCAGGCCGTGCGCGCCGAGCACTGCCGCCGGGTCGTGCTTACCTCACGGACGTGGGGCCAACTGTGGCACCTCGACGGCGCCAAGCGGCTGCAGCGCAACGCGATCCTGCGCGCCCGGGACCCCTACGACTACAGCTTCGTCGACTGGCTGTACGAGCGCACCGCGCTCACCACCGACCAGGAACCAGAGATGTTCCGGCCGATCCCGCTCGAGGATGGCGTGGCTTTCGACCAGCAGCGGAAATAACCTCCACCTCAGCGCGGGGGCTGCTGCGGCTCCCGCGCGGGATCCGCCTCCTCGAAGATCAGCATGGTCTGGGTCGAGCGGACCTCGGGGATGTCCTGGAGCCGGGTTAGCACGACGTCGCGCAGCGACACGGCGTCACCAGCACGGACCCGGAGCAGGATGTCGTGTTCGCCGGAGACGAGCGCGACGTGGTCGACCTCGGTCATGGCAAGCAGCTGCCTGCGCACCGACTTCCAGGACCGCTGGTCGATGTCCAGGTAGACGTAGGCCGACAGCGCGTACCCGTATCGCACTGGGTCGATTTGCGCGGCGTACCCGGTGATCACGCCGTCCCGTTCCAGGCGCGCCAGGCGGGCGTACGCGCTCGCCCGCGATATGTGGATGCGCTCGGCCAGCGCGCGCATGGACATCCGGCCATCGGCGCGCAGCGCCTCGACGATCTGCCGGTCCGTATCGTCCATCGCGGCCATATGTCCAAGCGAGGGATCCCGGGAAAGGTCACTGGAAGGCATATGGCCAGGTTAGGCCCCTCACCTATGAAATACGTCTCATGTTGCGTGTCACATCTAGAAAATTTGCTCCCTGGGTAGGCATTCTCTGGAAATAACACGTTGAAGGGAGCGCTGGTGACGAATAAAGCCCGCCTCCGGAAGACGACGCCGGACATCGACAGGCTGCTGCCGAGTACGACGCCGCTCCAGCTGATAGCTCCAGACGGCCAGCCCGGCCAGGATCCCGGCGGGCTGACGTTCCCCGGGCCCGATGTCCTCGTCGGCCTGCACCGCCGCATGGTGCTCGGCCGCCGCTTCGACACTCAGGCCACCGTGCTGGCCAGGCAGGGCCGGCTCGCCGTCTACCCGTCGTCGCGCGGCCAGGACGCCTGTCAGGTCGCGGCGACGCTCGCGCTCCGCGACCAGGACTGGCTGTTCCCCACCTACCGCGACTCGGTGGCGGTCCTCACCCGCGGGGTGGACGCCGCGGAGACGCTGGGCCTGCTGCGCGGCGAGTGGCACTGCGGCTACGACCCCTACGAGCACCGGGTGGCGCCGCAGTGCACCCCGCTGGCCACGCAAGCCGTGCACGCGGTGGGCCTCGCCCATGCCGCCACCCTCCAGGCGCGGGACCAGGTCGCGCTCGTGCTGCTCGGCGACGGCGCGACGAGCGAGGGCGACACCCACGAGGCGCTCAACCTCGCCGGCGTCTGGAAGGCGCCGGTTGTGTTCCTGGTGCAGAACAACGGCTACGCGATCAGCGTGCCGCTGGCCAAGCAGACCGCGGCGCCCACGCTAGCTGCGAAAGGGATCGGCTACGGCGTCCCGTCGCTGCTCATCGACGGCAATGACGCCGCCGCCGTCTACGCCGCGGTGCGGGCCGCCATCGAGCGGGCCGCGAGCAGCGGAGGGCCGACCCTGATCGAGGCGATCACCTACCGGGTCGAGGCACACACTAACGCCGATGACGCCACCCGTTACCGGGCCGACGACGAGATACGCGGCTGGCTCGAGCGCGATCCGATAGCGCGGCTCGAGGCCTACCTACGGGCGGAGCGGCTGGTGGACGACGAGGCCGCGAGCCGGCTGGCGACCGAGGCGGAGCGGCTCGCCGCCGACGTCCGTGACCGCATGAGCGCCGACGTCAGCGCGGACCCGGCCGAGCTGTTCGAGCACGTGTACGCGCGCCCGACGGCGGCGCTGGAGCGACAGCGCGCGGCGCTGCTCGCCGAACTGGAGGAGGCCGCGCCATGACAACGGTGATGTCCCGGCCGGCGGCCAACGGCACCGCTCCGCAGGCTCCCGCCCCCGTCACGATGGCCGCCGCGCTCAACCAGGCACTGGCCGACAGCCTGGAGGCGGACGAGCGCGTGGTCGTCTTCGGCGAGGACGTCGGCACGCTCGGCGGGGTTTTCCGGATCACCGACGGCCTGGCTCACCGGTTCGGCGAGCGACGCGTCTTCGACACGCCGATCGCCGAGTCGGGCATCGTGGGCGCCGCCATCGGCATGGCGATGAACGGCCTCGTACCGGTCGTGGAGATGCAGTTCGACGCCTTCGCCTATCCCGCGTTCGAGCAGGTCACCAGCCATCTCGCCAAGCTGCGCAACCGGACCAGGGGCCGGGTCGCGCTGCCGGTGGTCATCCGGGTCCCGTTCGGCGGCGGCATTGGCGGCGTCGAGCACCACAGCGACTCGTCGGAGGCCTACTACACGCACACCCCGGGACTGCGGGTGGTGACGCCCGGCACCCCCGCGGACGCCTACCTGCTGCTGCGCGAGGCGATCCGCTGCCCGGACCCAGTCGTCTTCCTCGAGCCGAAGCGGCGCTACTGGTCGAAGGAGACAGCCGTCCTGACGCCGGAAGGGCCGCCGATCGACCGCGCGGTCGTGCGGCGGGCGGGCAGGGACGTCACGCTGATCGCGTACGGCGGGATGGTGACCACCGCGCTGGAGGCGGCCGAGGCCGCCATCGAGGAGAACTGGGACGTCGAGGTCGTCGACCTCCGGTCGCTGTCGCCCTTCGACGACCAGACCCTGACGGAGTCGGTGTCCCGGACCGGCCGGGCCGTCATCGTGCACGAGGCGGCGGGTTTCGCCGGCTACGGCGCCGAGGTCGCCGCGCGGCTGACCGAACAGTGCTTCCACTACCTGGAGGCGCCGATCCTGCGCGTGACCGGCCTCGACATTCCGTACCCGCCACCCCACCTCGAGCACTTCCACCTGCCGAACGTCGACCGCATCCTCGACGCCATCGCGCGGCTGCAGTGGGAGTCCGGCGATGCCTGACTTCCTGCTCCCCGACCTCGGCGAGGGGCTCGACGAGGCCGAGATCATCGACTGGCGGGTTAAGGTCGGCGATCACGTCACGGTCGACCAGGTGATCGCCGAGGTGGAGACCGCCAAGGCGGCCGTGGAGGTGCCGGTTCCCTTCGCGGGCGTGGTCGCCAAGCTGCACGCCTCCCCCGGCGCCACGGTCTCCGTCGGGCAGCCGTTGATCACCGTCACGGCGGACGAGCCAGCGGCGGGGTTCCGCGAGCCCGGCGTCGTCACCCCGCAGCCGCCCGCGGCCGCGCCGGGCGGCGAGCCCGCCGAGGAGACCAGCGGCAGCGTCCTGGTGGGTTACGGCACGACCGCCGCGATGTCCCGCAGGCGGCGGGGCGCGCGGAAAGGCGCGGCCGCCGCGCCGCGAGCGGAGACTCCCGCTCCCCCACCGTCCGTTCAGCACCGGACCGTCGCGGTGATCTCGCCGCTCGTCCGCAAGATGGCCAGGGACGCCGGCCTCGACCTGGCCAGCATCGCCGGGACGGGACCGGAGGGCGTGGTGAGCCGTCAGGACGTCCGCCGGGCCATCGCCGACCGCGTCCCCCGGCAGCCCGCATCCGCTGAGACCGCCGTCCCGGAGGCAACGGAGCGGCGGATCCCGCTGCGCGGCGCGCGCCGCGCCGCGGCGGAGCACGTCACCCGCTCTCGCCGGGAGATCCCCGAGGCCACCGTCTGGGTCGACGTCGACGCCACCGGCATGGTCGAGGCGCGGCGCGAACTGAACACCCGCGACCCCGCGCGGCCGGTCAGCCTGCTCGCCCTGCTGGCCCGTTTCGCCGTCCTGGGACTGCGCCGTTTCCCCGAGCTCAACGCGCGCATCGAGCAGGACGAGATCGTCGTGCCCGACCGGGTAAACCTCGGCTTCGCCGCCCAGACCGAGTACGGCCTCGTCGTCCCGGTCGTGCACGACGCGCACCGGCTGTCCACACGGGACCTGTCGGCCCGGCTCGCCGAGCGCACCGCGGCGGCCCGCGAGCGGCGCCTCTCCCCCGCCGAGCTGCGCGGCGGGACGTTCACGGTGAACAACTACGGCGTGTTCGGGGTCGATGGCTCCGCCGCGATCATCAACCATCCCGAGGTCGCGATCCTGGGCATGGGCCGGGTCATTGATCGCCCCTGGGTCATCGACGGCCAGCTCGCCGTGCGCACGGTGACCGAGCTGACCCTGGCCTTCGACCACCGGGTGTGCGACGGCGGAACCGCCGGCGGATTCCTCCGCTACGTCGCCGACTGCGTCGAATCGCCGACCGCCGCGATCGGTGACATGTAGCGCCCATCCCGTATCCAGGAAGCATGCCAGCCGGCAGGTAATGGCAACGCCCCGGTGGTGCGTTGGATGGTTGTGAGGACGCAACAACAGGACTTCGCGGAGTTCTACAGCGGCGCCGCCGACGAGTGCCTGCGCACTGTCGTAGTCAGCATCGGCGACCAGGACACCGCACAGGAGCTGGTGGACGAGGCGTTCGCCCGGGCGTGGGCGTCGTGGCGCACCGTGAGCAGGCATCCCGCGCCGAAGGCCTGGGTGGTCCGCACAGCACTGAACGCGGGTATCTCCCGGTGGCGGCGCCGGCGCCGGGAAGTACCGGTACCTGACCCGGCCCGGGCCGCGGACTTGCCAGCAGCTAACGGAGCGTCCGCCAGCCAGGTCGATCCGCAGATCATGGCAGCGCTGATGCGGCTGCCCGCCCGGCAGCGGGAGGTGGTCGCATTGCGGCTGATCCTCGACCTGGACACCGCCCGCACCGCGGAAGTCCTCGGTATCGCCCCCGGCACTGTCATGGCCCACATGGGCCGCGCGATGGCCGCGCTGCGCCTGGACCTTCAGCCGGAACTACAGCAGGAGAACCAATCATGAACGACAACGAGCTGAGCACCATGGTGCGCGAATCGGTTGCCGATATCCGCTCGTCCACCCCCGTTGACCAGGTCATCCGCCGCGGCCGCGCGGTGCGCGCGTGGCGGCGGCGGGTTCCCGCCGCGGCCGGAGCGCTCGTCGTGGCGGGCGGGGCTGCCCTGGGCGTGACCGCGCTGGCGCCCTCCGGGCATCCGGCGCCGGCGGCCGCGGGGACGGCGGGCAGCCGTCCCGCCATCGTCCAGCTGGCCGCCTGGACGGTGGCCAAGCAGGCCAACGGCGACATCGACGTCACCATCAGGCAGCTCCTGCACCCGGCCCAGCTGCAAGCCACGCTGCGGGCCGACGGGCTGCCTGCCCACGTGAGCTTCTCCGGTCATCCCGACAGCGCCGTTTGCCAGCCATACAGCAGAAACGAAAGCGTGATCGTCCTCTACCGGACGCTTACGTGGACCCTTACGAGGGGCGGCAGCGATGTCTTCACGATCCGCCCGTCACAGCTGCCCAGCGGCAGCGGCCTGAGCATCACCGTCGAAAAGACCAACAGTTTCCCAGGTTTCCTCGACCCTGCATTCGCCCTGGTCCACGCCAGCCAGCAGTGCACCGGCTAGCCGGAGAACAGGCGGTCTGGGCCGTCGACCAGGATGGTGCGGCGGTCCGCTTCGTCCGGCGCCCAGTCGGCGAGCAGGTTCAGGAACTCACCGGTGTCGCGCTGGCCGTCCGGCAGGTGCGGCCAGTCCGAACCCCAGAGCAGCCGGCCGGGGCGGGTCGCGACGAGGGACCGGCCCAGCGGTGCGACGTGGCTCAGCGGCTTGTCCTGCGCCACCCGGTACGGCCCGGACAGCTTGATCCAGCAGTTGCCCTGGGTGAGCAGGGCGAGCAAGCGCCGGTCGAACTCGGGGTCGGGCTCGGTCAGCAGGCCCATGTGGTCGATGACGAAGGTGTCTTCATAGTCGGCGAGGAACGGCAGCAGGTCGCGGACGATCGTCCCGGGCGCGTAGAACTGCAGGTGCCAGCCACGCGGCATGGCGCGGGCGGCCATCCGCTGGATGAAGGCGATCAGGTCCGCGGTGGTCCAGTCGGCGCGGGCGACCAGGTCGAGCCTGATCGCGCGGACACCCAGCTTGTGGAACTCGTCCAGTTCCGCGTCGGTGGTGTCGTCGTCGATCTGGACCACGCCGCCACAGCGCGGGCCCAGGCGCTGGAGGACGTAGCGCAGCAGGCTGTTGTCCGTGCCGTAGAAGCTGGGCTGGACAAGGATCATGCGCTCGATGCCGAGCACCTCGGCCATCCGCAGGTATGCGTCGAGGGTGCCGTCGGGGAACGTGTAGAGCGGCTCAGGGACGCGCGGGTAGCCCGGCTCGAACACGTGAAAGTGGGTGTCGCACGCGCCGGGTGGCATGGCGAAGGCCGGGGGTGTGAGCGTCTCGGCGGCGCGCATCGGGGTGCACTTTAGGATGTCTGTCACCGGAGGAGCCTTTCCGTTTCGCTTCTGGAGGCTGGGGCAGGTCCACCGGCAACCTTAGGCACCGCGACAAGTAGCGACCAGGCGGGCGGCGGACGATGCGGGATCCGATCGTGATCATCGGCGGCGGCCTGGCGGGCGGCAACGCCGCCGCCACGCTCCGGGATGAGGGGTACTCCGGGCCGGTCGTGCTGATCAGCCGGGAGCCGGGCGTCCCGTTCGGGCGTCCCCCGCTGTCCAAGACCTACCTGCGCTCGGAGGAAAATCTCGAGGGCTGGTACGTCCGGCCGGACGGCTGGTACGCCGACCACGATGTCGAGCTTCGCACTGGACCCGTCGTGAAGACGGTCGACCCCGCCGCGCATACGGTCACGCTGGATTCTGGCGACGAGCTTCGCTACGAGAAAGTCCTGATCGCCACCGGCGGACGCAACCGGCGGATCAGGGCCGACGGGGCCGGCCTGCCCGGGATTCACTACCTGCGCACGGTCGCCGAATGCGACGCGATCAAGCAGGAGGCGGTGCGCGGCCGTCGCGCGGTTATCGTCGGGATGGGGTTCATCGGCTGCGAGGTGGCGGCCTCGCTGACCCAGCTCGGGGTCCGGGTTACGGCGGTCTTCCCGGGCCGGAACCCGCTCGAGCGGGTTCTCGGCGATCAGGTCGCCGGGGTCATGGGCGCCATCCATCGCGCGAACGGCGTGGAGTTGCTGGCCGGTGAGGAGGTCGCGGCCTTCGAGGGCACCACCCGGGTGGAAGCGGCCGTGACCCGTTCCGGCCGCCGCATCGAGTGCGACTTCGTCGTGGCGGGCGTCGGCATCGAACCCGATATCCCGGGCGTCGCCGTCGAGCAGCAGAACGGGATCCTTGTCGACGAGTTCTGCCGGGCCAGCGCCCCCGACGTCTACGCGGCCGGTGATGTGGCGAACCAGTTGCATCCGCTGTTCGGCCGGATCCGGGTCGAGCACTACAACAACGGGGAGAAGCAGGGCAAGTTCGCTGCCAGGTCGATGCTCGGGTCAACGACCCCGTACGACTACATTCATACGTTCTGGTCGGATCAGTACGACCACAAACTCGAGTACGTCGGCCACGCGGACAAGTGGGACGAGTTCGTGGTCCGCGGCAGCCTGGACGAGAAGAAGCTCATCGGCTTCTACCTGGCCGGCGGGGTAGTGCGGGCGGCGGTCGGCCTCGACCGCGGCGGCGATCCCGAACTAGACACCGACGGCGAGATGGCGGCGTGCGGCCGCCTGGTGGCCCTGCAGGCGCAGCCGGCTCCAGCCATGCTCAGCGACGAGCACACGGACCTCTGGTCGCTGACCCGACCGGTGTAACGCGCCGTCCCTAGGCGTTGGAGAACAGCGGGATGTTCGCCCCGCTGACCGGCGCCAGCGGGCTGTCGAGCAGCGCGACGATCAGCTCCCCGACGTCAGCCGGGGTCAGGCCCGGGCGCAGCGCCGGGTTGGCCCGGCGCAGCATCTCGGTGTCGACAGCACCGGGGCTCAGGCAAATGGCGCTGATGCCATGCTCCTTGCCCTCGACCGCGAGCGCCTCGGTGAGCCCGATGACCCCGTACTTCGAGACGTTGTACGCGGCGAGCCCGGGGAACTTCTCGGTCGCGTACACGCCAGACAGCGAGGCGATCGTGACGATCCGGCCCGCGCCCGCGGGAACCATGGCGGTGAACGCCGCCCGGCAGCAGAAGAACGTGCCCGTCAGGTTGGTCTCGAGCGTCTCGTGCCAGATTGCCGACGTCGTCGCGGCGAATGGGGTGTTCGTCAGCACGCCGGCGGCGCAGACCAGCCCGCTCACCTGGCCGATCTGGCTGGCCTGCGAGAACAGGCGCTCGACCGCGGCTTCGTCGGCCACATTCGTCGGCACGGGAGTGGCCGTGCCGCCCGCGTCCTTGATCCGGCCGGCCACGTCGTCGAGCGCGTGACTATCCCGCGCGGCGAGCACCACGTGCGCGCCAGCGTCCGCCAGGGCCGCGGCGGTCCCGGCGCCGATGCCGCGGCTAGCCCCGGTAACGACCACGAGGCGGCCCGTCAGCCAGCTGCCGTGCACCACGTCACCTGCCCGCGGCCCGACGGTAGAGACGCTCGTGGGCGTCAAGGGTGAGTTCCAGGTCGAGATGCGTCACCGCGTGGTCGCGACACGCCGGTCGCGAAATCTCGCCCGCCTTGGACACCGCCTCGGCGGCGGCGGCACTGTCGCCGGGCGGCACCAGGAAGCCGGTCACGCCGTCCACGATCACCTCCCGAAGGCCGCCGCGGCTGAACGCGACAACCGGTGCACCGCACGCCTGCGCCTCGGCGGCGGCGAGCCCGAATGGCTCATCCCAGCGGGCGGGACACAACACCACGGCCGCCCGAGCCATAGCCTGCCACAGCGCAGGCCGGGGCACCGCCTCGTGAACGAACACCCCTGGCCAGCCGCGTCGCGGATCGATCTGGGCCTTGGTGTACTCCGCGTCGTAGACGTCGCCGTACAGGTGGATCGGCACTCCGGCCGCGCGGGCGATGTCGATGGCCTCGGCCGCGCCCTTCTCGGGGCTCAGCCGGCCCCCGAACAGCGCGCCTTGTCCGGCAGCCGAGGACCAGGGGATGTCGCGAGTGGCCGGGTACGGCGGCAGCACCGCGTCGACCGGCACGACCCGGCGCCAGGCGCTGGCCTGCGACTCCGACACGACGGCCACGATCGGCGGCCTGCCCCGCTGGGCTACCTCGCGAAGAGCCGCCGACACCGCCCCGTCCGGAGGCAGGTGGAGCGTGTGCACCACGGGTACCTGCAACTCGGCCGCGAGCCTGACGGCGGGCGCGTCGAAGGCGTGATTGTGGACGACGTCGTACCGAGCCGACCGGACGGCCGTGAAGGCGGTCGCGAAAGCAGTCTCCGCGGCTGCCGCCGCGGGCGCCGGATCGCCGGCGTCGCCCGCGTCACCCGCCCGGTAGAGCGTGGCAGCCAGTGCGCGAGGATCGACCCCGGTGTCGATGACCTCGACATCCTCGATCAGCGACCCGGACGCTGCGTAGACGTCCACGTCGTGCCCGCGGCGGCCCAGTCCGCGGGCCAGATCGGCCACGAACGCCTGCGAACCCCCGAGCTGCGGTTCGCGGATGGCCGTCACCAACGGCGCCATGATCGCGATCTTCATGACGCGAGCACCTTATACGCCAGGTCGCGCGGCGGATTGACGCCAAGCGCCTCGAAGGGAACCCGCCGCCACCCCCGCCGCCGTATCTCGCCGGCTGCCTGCGGGTAGAAGATCTCGGATAGCTCCACCGCCTCGCGATGGCTACGGAACTCCACGAACATCGGCCCGGGAAAGCTGAGATACCGGTAGCCGCGGGCGGCGAGCCAGTCGAGGTGATTCGGCCAGACGATGGCCACGCGGCCGCCTGGCTTGCACACTCGCTCCATCTCGGTCAGCCCCGCCTCGCCGCCGTGGCCCGGCTCGGGAGTGAAAGCGGAGCAGGAGACGACGAGGCTGGCGGAATCGTCGGGCAGCGGCAGCTGGTCGAAGTACCCGGGCAGCAGCCGGACCCGCTCCGGGCGGCCTGCCGCCGCGATCTTGCGCCGCAGGATCCGGCGCAGCGGCAGCGCGGGCTCTACCACTGTGACCTGCTGACCGCGATCGATGAGCTCCATCGTCAGCCGCCCCGTTCCCGCGCCAACCTCGAGAATCGAGTCCACGTCGCGCGGCAGCCAGTTCACCACCTCCGGATGGAGCCGCTCGGCGCTGGCCAGCCGGTC
>Ga0335075_10010970_pt1 | contig 13723 bp, 18 predicted proteins | sample Lox_Sample_24_FD_206723 | JGI IMG/M metagenome (GOLD analysis project Ga0335075, IMG submission 206723) | Soil microbial communities from Loxahatchee National Wildlife Refuge, Florida, United States - Lox_Sample_2.4 | ecosystem: Environmental > Terrestrial > Soil > Wetlands | place: USA...
TCTGACGCGTGACTGGTGAGCACAGTGATGCACGGCCCCCCGCCTACCACATCCGTGGCGCCCGGAAATGGAACCCACGAGTTATTCTCCGGCGGGCCCATAGGGCTGATTTGCATGGCAAATCAGGACAAAACATCCAGAAAATGATGCAATTCCAGCCCTAAGCTGAGCGAGGCGGCAGGGGATGGCACTAGCCGGGACGAGGCGCGGCGCGCTTGTTGCTGTTATCTCGGTGGGCGGGCGACGTGGCGAGAGGGCCGGAGCCGCGGGACCGTTAGGGATGACATTGGTTTTGGCTATCGGGTGGCTTCTATCAGGTGGTAGAGGAGGAGGAGCTGGGTGACGGCCAAGGGCTCGCTGCGCTTGCCGTCGCCTAGGTCGCCGAGGACGGCCGGGAGGTCGCTGCGGCCGCCGAGGCCGGACCAGATCGCCTTCTCGAGCAGGCGGCTGTCCTCGCGGGGGGCGTACCCGTGGACGTGCAGCGAGTCGACTGGACGGCCGTCGGAGTCGCGCGTGAGCCGCAGGTGCATGGAGCCGCCGCTGCCGGCCAGCACCGTGGTGAGGTCCGGGTGCCTGATGGTAGGACGCAGCAGCAGTTCGGCCGACAGCGGGGTGCCCGGCGGGTCCTGGCGCTGTGCGACCGGGGCGAACCGGACGACGATGTCGGCGCGGGCCCGCTGCGGGCGGATGAAGGCCTCCGACTCCGGCTCGCGGCGGTCAAGTTCGGCGAGGACCTGCTCCCTGGTGTAGCCGCGCTGGGCGGTGTCCCGCTTGATCTTCCAGTCGCGGCGGACGTCCTCTGGCGGGTTGAGGAAGACGGTGACGTCGAAGCAGGCGGCGGCGAGCTTGGTGTGCAGCGGCAGCAGGCCCTCGACGATGACGAACTCGCGCGGCTCCACGTACTGGGGGCGGGTGAGGGTGCCGCCATGGTGGTCGTAGACCGGCTTGAGCACCGGGTGGCCGGTGGCGAGCAGTTGCAGGTGCTGCTCCATGATGTCGACGTAGTTGCAGTCGGGGTGGAGCGCCGTGAACGGCATGTTCTTGCGCTCGGCGCGGTCGTAACGGTGGTAGTCGTCGACACAGACCGCCGTGCAACGATCCGGGCCAAGCGCCTTGACCAGGCCGGCGGTGATCGTCGTCTTCCCGGCCGCGCTGTCGCCGGCGATCGCGAGCATGACGGGACGGCCCTGTGCCGGGGCACCGGCGACCCGGCCGGTCCGGTGCATCCGCAAGAGCTTGTCAGGCATGGCACTGTCCCCCTGTTGGCCGGCGAAGCGGCACTGTCCGTAAGCGGTAACGTTACGTATCCGCCCGCCGAACGTGATCCCCCGCGCGGGGGACCCCAGGGGGGACGAAACCGGGATGGCACCTTGGCCGCTGCTCAGCGGGCACTTATCGTGATCAGTCATGGAAGCCGGTCCCGTCCGCGTTGTCCTCGTCGACGACCACGAGCTAGTCATCGAGGGGCTGAAGGCCATGCTCGCGCGGTTCTCCGGGCGGGTCCGGGTGGTCGGGCAGGCGGGCAGCGCGGAGGAGGCGCTGCCGGTCGCGACGGCCCTGTCGCCGGACGTGGTGCTCTGCGACGTGCGGCTGCGCGGGTCAAGCGGGCTCGACCTGTGCCGGCGTCTGGTGGAGCTCGACCCGTCGCGGCGGGTGCTGCTGCTGTCGGTCTACGACGATGAGCAGTACCTGTATCAGGCGCTGCGCGCCGGAGCGGCGGGGTACCTGCTCAAGCGGGTGTCCGGCGAGGAACTGGTGCGCGCGCTCGAGCAGGTGCGGCTGGGCGAGACCGTGGTCGACCCGGTGCTCGCGGCGCGGGCGGCTACGGCGGCGGCACGGCTGGACAGCGGGGAGTTCTGGCCGGGGGCACGGCTCGGGCTGTCGCAGCGAGAAAGCGAGGTGCTCGGGCTCATCGTCGCCGGGCTGTCCAACCGGGCGATCGCGCAGCGGCTCGTCATCGGGGAGGAAACCGTGAAGAGCCACGCGTCGGCGGTCTACCGCAAGCTCGGCGTCGGCGACCGGGCCGGGGCGGTGGCGGCGGCGCTGCGCGAGGGGATCTTCCGGTGAGCCTGTTCGGCGGCGAACCGGGGCAAGGGCTCGGCCTGCCGGACCCGGAGCGGGAGAACGCGCTGCTCGTGGGCATCATCGACGCGATCTCGTCCGGGCCGTCACTCGGCCCGCTGGCCGGGAAGGTGGCCAGGCTCATCGTCGCCGCGACCGCTACCGACGTGTGCTTCGTGTACGTGCTCGACGACGGGGGCGGGGCGCTGACGCTGACCGGGGCGACGCCGCCGTACGACGGGCAGGTGGGCAAGATCAGGCTCCCGGTGGGCGAGGGGGTGACCGGCTGGGTGGCCAGCCACCGCTCGCCGGCCGTTCTTGCTTCGGGCAAAGAAGCCGATCCCCGGTACCGGTACTTTCCCGAGCTCGGCGGGCGGGAGTACACGTCGATGGTGTCGGTGCCGATGGAGAGCGGGCTGACCGGGCTGGTCGGCGTGCTGAACGTGCACACCCGGGAACGTCGCGACTTCACCGACCGGGATGTGCGGCTGCTTTCCTCGATCGGGGCGCTGGTAGCGGGGGCGGTGCACCAGGCCCGGCTGCACCGGCGGCTGGCCGCCAAGGAGCAGGCCGCGGAGCGGTTCGCGGAACAGGTGATCGCGGCGCAGGAGGCGGAGCGGCGGCGGCTGGCCGGGGAGATTCACGACGGGATCACGCAGCGGCTGGTCAGCCTGGCGTATCACCTGGACGCGGCCGCAGCGGCGGCGGCTGGCGGTGGTGGGTCGGGCGGCGAGGGTTCCGGCGACGGCGGTCCGGGCGACGGCGGTCCGGGCGACGGCGGTCCGGGCGACGGCGGTCTGAGGGGCGGCGGTCTGAGAGGCGGAGATTCGGTCGCGGCCGGGCTCGCGCGGGCGCGGGAGCTGACCGACCTGACGCTCGCCGAGGCGCACGCGGCGCTGGCCGGTCTGCGTCCGCCGGTGCTCGAGGACCTGGGGCTCGGTGACGCGCTCGCCAGCCTGGCCCGGTCGATCGGGCAACTGCCGGTGACTGTCGACGCTGACGACGGACGGCTGCCCGAGCACATGGAGGTCGCGCTGTACCGGATCGCTCAGGAGGCGCTGCAGAACGTCGTCAAGCACGCGCAGGCCTCGGCGGCATCCGTTCAACTGTGCCGGTCCACCAGCCGGGCGGTGCTGCGGGTGACCGACGACGGTCGCGGGTTCGACGTGGCATCCCGCCCGGACGACGCGTCCTCCTACGGGCTGGCGTCGATGGCCGAGCGGGCGGAGCTGATCGGCGGGCGGCTCACCGTGACCTCGCGGCCCGGGGTGGGGACGACGGTGACGGCGAGCGTGCCGCTCGCTCCGGCCGATCCCGCGGCCGGCGCGTCCGCGGGCACGGCTGCCCCGGGGTCGTTACCAGCCGAGTTCCCGCAGCCGGGGGTCATCGATGCCGAAGTGGTGCGCGACCTCGTGGATGACGGTCCGCCGCACCTGTTCGGCGACCTCGTCCTCGGTCCGGCAGATCGCGCAGATAGCCCTACGGTAGATCGTGATGCGGTCCGGCAGCACCCCCGCGTAGCTGGTCGCCAAGCGGCTGGTGAGCGGGATCCCTTGGTAGAGCCCGAGCAGCCCGCGCGGCCCGGGGCCGTGCTCGACGGTCACGGCGACGTTGCTCATCAGCTTGCCGAGTTCGGGCGGCAGCCCGTCGAGCGCGACGCCGACCATCTCCTCGAAGCGCTCCGGCTCGATCTCGATCACCAGCCCATTGTCAGCCGGCCACCGGGTCGTGCTCCAGCGCGATTCGCCGCCCTGCACACTGGAGGGCCGCGGCGATCGCCGCGGCCCTCCAGTCCCCTCCGTCTGACAGCTAGCCCTGCGCACCCGCCGGCACCAGCTCACGCGTCTGGGGCTCGTCGGCGTAAACCGCGACGGCCGGCTTCGGCTCGGCGCTGCCGACCTTCGCCGATCCCCAGTCCGGCTTCCGCAGGACCATGGCCAGCGGGATCCCGCACCATGCACCGAAGCACGCCACCGCCAGCGGAATGTTCAACCAGAACCACATCATCTCGATCCCTCCCCGAGGACCCGGCGTCCCGCCTGGCAGCCTGCCAGTGGTCGCCCCTTGCGATCGCCGGCCCGGAATGGCCGGCTGACACAAGGTTCCGCTTTCGGCCAGGGCAGGGCAGTCACGCGGCCGACACGGCCACTGTCCGCTTGCCGACACCTTTCCGGACCGGAGAGTTCGGGTGCTGAGTGATGCGCGAGTCGGGCGCTCAGGCGCCTGGCGGCTGATAGGCGATCCCCTTGGCACGCTCCGCGATCGCGGCCAGATCGCCCGACTCGATCAGTTCGTGCGTCTCGAAACGTGAGAGAGCACCAGAACTGGTGATCGCGAGGCTGACCGAGGCCATGGTGCGCGAGTCAGGCAGCTCGAAGATCGCCGCGCCGTCGTACTGTCCGAACATCCAGTAGTACGACTCAAGGCCGCCGCCAGCCGACTCCGCCACCTGACGGATGACGGCGGCACGGTCCGAGGGCTTCGCGATGAACCGCTTGGCCGACTCGCTGGTGAGATTGAACAGGACCAGGTACTTAGCCACTTCCATCACCCCGTGTGCTGAGAGGCATACCTGACGTGAGCGCTGCCAGTATCGCGCCGACCGCCCGGGGCTTCAACCCGTTCAGGCCAGCGCGGGGGACGGCACTGCTCGCCGCGGGTTGAGCAGATCCGGCTCGGTGGCCATGTACAGGTCAAACTCCACGACCCGCCATCCGGCGGCGAGGAGCGCCCGGACCGCCGGGTGCGGTGCGGGCAGGCAGACGCGTGCCATCCCGTCCGATGGCTCAAGACCGGCCAGGATCGCGAGCACCGCGGCGGCAGCGTCGGCATCGCTGGCCGCTGGCGCCAGCGCCAGATGTATCACGCCGTATTGATCGTCCGCGCCGCCAGTCGTCCCGGCCGCCATCACCTCGCCGCCGCGCCGGGCCAGCAGGCTGGCCCCGGCCGGGCGCATCGCCCAGGCGAGATGATCCGCTGACCGGTCCGCGCCGGTCCAAGCCAGTTCCAGCCCGGCCACCTCGGCCGGGGTGCTGACCGCGGTCAGCCAGCCGTCCGGCACTGTCAGCGCGTCGACGCGACCACGCAGGTACAGCAGGGGCCACCAAGCGTCGAGCCCGAACCTGGTGTACAGCGGCAGCGCGTGCGCGTGCAGGCTGCTGAAGGTCATCCGTGCCCCCGCGCCCGCCCACAGCTCGGCCAGCAGCGCACGGCCGCAGCCGCTGCCGTGCGCCTTCGGGGCGACGAACAAGTCGCACAGCATGCTGACCGAGCTGGCGTCAGTGGCGAGCTGGCGGGTGGCGCCAAAGCCGATCACCGACCCGCCGCTGACCCCGACCAGGACCCGGCCATATGCCATGAGGTGCGTCACGTAAGCGGGGTCGGCCCCGGCCCACTCCTCGTCCTGCCCGGTCGCGCTCGCCACGGCGGCGATCTCCGGCAGGTCACCCGGGTGCGCTTCGCGCACCTCAAGCACTCCCTCCACCCTGGAACCGTATACCGCATGTCTGAGCAAAGGAGCAGAGCGCTCATGCTTTCGCTGCATGGGAATGATCGTGTGTCCCTTCGGCATAGTGTGCGAAAGCTGTCATACAACACCCACAATCACACACGATGCCGGAATCGCACACAGTAGTCGGGCCGCCTGGGTGGCTGGTGTGCCGAAATATACGGGCGCGGCCGGTGGGACAGTGGGCGGGGGCGGAAGGGTGGGCGTCGAGAAGCGGCGGGCACCGGGAAGCGGCGGGCGCCGGGAAGGCGGGACGTAATGGGTCGGCCAGGTGCCCTAGCAGAGGCCAGGGGACGGATCTGGGGCGTCGCTTCCGGCCGCGGCTACGATGGCGAGCGCTGAGTCGACGACCTGTTGCAGCCGCTGGCTGTGCGCGCCGCGCCAGTACACCTGGCCGCAGCCGCGGCAGCGGGAGAAGGCCTGGTAGGTATGCCGGGTGCCGGTCTCAAGCAGCGGCTCGACGTCGGCCTTGCGAACTGGTGCCAGCGGGCCGTTGCAGGCGGTGCACCGGGTCCATGGCGCCAACGGCGGCGCGAACCGGTCCAGGACGTCGCGCAGCTGGTCGTCGGGGAGCGCGCCGCGCACGTAGCCGCCGAGCCACAGCAGGCGGCGGCTGAGCAGGCCGCGGTCCTGCGTCAGCAGCACCCGGCGGCTCGCGTTCGCCTGCTCGATCAGGGCGTCGTCATCGGCGTCGTTGCTATAGACCGTGTCCACTCCCAGCAGCCGGAGCCGACGGGCCAGCGTGCCCAGGTGAACGTCGAGGACGAACCGCGGCGCCGGCACCGGCTGCGGCCGGCCGACGGCGCCGGCCTGGGCGACGTCACCGGCCGCGAGCCGGTGCGCGGGCACCGCCGGCCGGCCGTTGACGGTCAGGACGCCGGTTTCGGGCAGCGGCACGCCGAGGGACTCCACGACATGCCCGAGGGACGACACGCCGTCGCAGGCGACGCGGACGGTCCCGTCCCGGTGCCGCGGGGCCAGGAACATCCGCAGCTCGGCGGCGAACCTGAGCTCCGCTTCGGGTCTGCCCACCCCGCCAGCTTGCCGCATGGCCGCCGGTCGCGACCGCGCCGGGTGGCTAGCCGCCGGTCAGGTCGGCGCGCCGGACGCGGAGCACGCCGATCGTGATCACCACGATGAGCACCGCGATGCCCGCGGCGACCAGGAAGGCGCGGTCGAAGCCGACCACCAGCGCGTGCTGGTACGCGGCTTGCGGCGAAATGGTGTGGGCGGCCCTGGCACTGACGCGGGCGCTGCTGGCGACCACCGTCCAGGCCACGGTGCCGAGCACCGCCAGGCCGATGGATCCGCCTATCTGCCGTCCGGCGTTGACCAGGCTGGACGCCACCCCGGAGTCGCGGTCGGCGACGCCGACCAGGGCGACCAGCGGCAGCGGGACGAACAGCAGGCCGAGACCGGCCCCCGCCACCAGCATCGGGCCGAGCAGGCCGCTGACGTAGGTGGCGTGTTCGGTCAGCCGGGACAGCCAGTACAGGCCCCCGATGCTCGCGGCACCGCCGGCCAGCAGCAGCGGACGCGGGCCGGTCCGCGCCACCAGCACGGCGGCGGCGGCGGACGCGACCAGCAGGACGGCGGTCATCGGCAGGAACGCCACTCCCGTCCGGAGCGGGGAGTAACCCCATACCTCTTGCACGAAGTAGTTGATGAAGAAGAACACGCCGAACATCGCGGTCCCCACGCCCAGCATGATGAGGTTCGCCCCGGCCCGGTCGCGCTGACGCAGCAACCGCACCGGCAGCAGCGCGTGCGGGCTGCGCGTCTCGATGAGCGCGAACGTGGCGAGCAGCACCACGCCGGCCGCCAGCGCCGCGATCACCTTGCCGTCGCCCCACTGCGAAGTCCCGTCCGGGCTGGTAGCGGCGTTGGACAGGCCGTAGACGAGCGCGGCGACTCCGCCGGTCCCGGTGATCGCGCCGGGCAGGTCGAGCCGGCCAGGCCGGCGGGCGGTGCCGGGCAGCACGACCAGGGCGGCGAGGGCGGTGGCGATGCCGATCGGCACGTTGACGATCAGCACCCAGTTCCACTTCGCGTAGGTCACGAGCAGGCCGCCGGCGAGCAGCCCGACCGCGCCGCCGGCGCCGCTCATCGCCGCGTACACGCCCATCGCGCGGTTGCGGGGCGGGCCCTCCGGGAACGTCGTCGCGATCAGCGCGAGCGCGGTGGGCGCGACGATCGCCCCGCCAGCGCCCTGCACGGCCCGCGCCGCCAGCAGCCACGCCTGCGAGGTGGCGAGCCCGCCAGCGAGGGACGCGGCCGAGAACAGCAGCAGGCCGGCCACGAACATGCGGCGCCGTCCGAGCAGGTCGCCGGCCCGGCCGCCGAGCAGCAGCAGTCCGCCGAGCGCCAGTGCGTACGCGTTGGTCACCCACTCAAGACCGCTGTCGGAGAATCCGAGTGCGGTCTGAATGTGCGGCTGCGCGACGATGACGATGGTCGAATCCAGCACGACCATCAGCTGGGCGGTCGCGATGACCGCCAGCGCCGCGCCAAGGTGGCGGCCGCTGTTCCGGGTGGCCGCCTGACCGATTGCGGGAGATGTGATTGCCATGCCATCGATGCTCGTCGCCGGACGACCCGGCGTCGTCGTGCGCAGGAAGCGACTTCCGTCTGGTCAGCGGGGATGCTCCTGGTCGCCCGGATACCGCGCGGGGAGTAGCCACCGATAGCGACCGCGTACTACCCCTTGCCGCCCACGCCCGCGTACAGCCAGATCTTGGACGCGTCGGCGCCAACCGAGGCCGCTGGCCGCCAGTAAGGCAGCTGCACCAGTCCCGGTTCGACCAGCCGCAGCCCGTCGAAGAAGCCCTCGACCTGTCCCTTGGTCCGGAGCACGAACGGCGCCGCCGCGTTGTCGTAGCCGCGCACCGCGGCCGTCGCGCGCGCTGGGCTGAAGTCCTGCGTGCCGTGCGAGATCACGAGGTAGCTCCCCGCGGGCAGCACATTCCGCAACTGGCTGACTATCCCCTGCGGATCCTCCGACTCCTTGATGAAGTGCAGGACCGCGACCAGCAAGATCGCTATGGGCTGACTGAAGTCCAGGCCTTTGGCGACACCCGGGTCGGCTAGCAACCGGGCCGGCTCGCGCAGATCCCCGTGCACCACGGAGGCCATGTCAGCGTCGGCGAGCAGCGCGCGCGCATGGGCGACGACGATCGGGTCATTGTCAACGTACACGACTCGCGCTTGCCGCCCCAGACCGCGCAGGACTTCGCTCGTGCTTCCCGGGGACGGGATGCCGGTTCCGATGTCTAGGAACTGAGTGATCCCCTGACCTGCGAGAAAGCGCACCGCGCGACCGAGAAACGCGCGGTTGGCGATCGCCATGTCGCGGCCTTCGGGCAGGACCGCGAGCACATTCTCGGCGGCCTCGCGGTCGGCGGCGAAATGGGTCTTGCCGCCAAGGTAGTAGTCGTACATGCGCGCTGGATGCGCGACAGTCACATCGATCTCAGGCGGCTCGGGGTTGTCCTCCGCGTTCACGTCCAATAGCGTAACGCGACAATCCGGCTATTTCTCGCCAGAGCAGGGATGCCGCCAGCGCCGGCGTACCGCTCGCGGAGTAGCCGGCAATAGCTACCACGGGCTGACGCGCTCGCGGGCCGGACGCGTAGGCTCGAAGAATGCTCACAGATCGGGGCCGGCGAAGGCTGAACGCGGCCGGATGGGTCATCTCGGCGGGTGTCATGGGCGTGGCGTTGGCCATGTGGCAGCTGCACGTGCGCGAGGTCGAGCAGCGTGCGGACGAGGCGGAGCGGACGAAGGACGAAGCCGCACAGCGCAGGGCGATGGAGGAACGCCTGCGCATCGCCCGCGAGCTGCACGATTCGCTAACACACAGCATCTCGGTGATTCAGGTCCAGGCTGGGGTGGCGGTGCACCTGGCCCGCAAGCGCGGCGAGGATGTCCCCCCGGCGCTGCTGGCGATCCAGGAGGCGGGCGCCGACGCGGTACGGGAACTGCGCTCGACGCTCGGCGTGCTGCGCAGCGAGGAGGACGGGGATGGTAGCGGCCTCGGCCAGCTGGACGGCCTGGTGGCACGCGCACGGGCGGCCGGCCTCCCAGTGACGGTGACCGTGACCGGCGCGCAGCGGCCCCTTCCGACCGAAGTAGACCAGGCCGCCTACCGGATCGTGCAGGAAGCGCTCACCAACGTGACCCGGCACGCCGGTCACGCCCGCACGTCGGTTCACCTGTGCTACACGCCGGAGGCGCTGTCGATCCAGGTCGACGACGACGGCACCAGCACGGGCAACAGCGCGGGCAACAGCAGCCGGCTATCGGGTCCTGGGCTGGGCCTGATCGGCATGCGGGAACGGGTGTCCGCGCTCGGTGGCCGGCTCCAGGCTGGACCGCAGGACGACGGCGGCTTCCAGGTGCGCGCTGAGCTTCCCGTGCGAGCATAGAGCGCGTGTCCGCACGCGATAGGGATGCTGCCGTGATCCGGATCCTGCTGGCCGACGACCAGGCGCTGATCCGCAGCGGCATCCGGTCGCTGCTCGACGCGGAAGACGACATCGAGGTCGTCGCCGAGGCCGCCGACGGACAGCAGGCGGTTGCGCTGGCCGCCGAGCACCGCCCGGACATCGCGCTCATGGACATTCAGATGCCGGTGCTTGACGGCATCGAGGCCACCCGGCAGATCGTCGCGGACGAGCGACTGGAAAGCGTGCGGGTGGTGATCCTCACCAACTTCGAGCTCGACGAGTACATCTTCCGCGCGCTGCGGGCGGGCGCGTACGGCTTCCTGCTGAAGGACACCCAGCCTGCCGAGCTGCTGCAGGCGCTGCGTGTCGTGGTGGGCGGGGACGCGCTGTTGTCACCGGCGGTCACCCGCCGACTGATCAGCGAGTTCGTCGCCCGGCCGCCGGACGCGATGACCGCGGTCGGGATGGAAACCCTCACCAACCGGGAACGAGAGGTGGTGGCCCTGGTCGCGCACGGTCTGTCCAACGACGAGATCGCCGAGACGATGGTGCTCAGCCCGGCCACCGCGAAGACCCACGTCAGCCGGGCGATGACCAAGCTCGGCGCCCGCGACCGCGCGCAGCTCGTAGTCTTCGCCTACCAGACCGGCCTGGTCACGCCGCGCTCGGCCGGACAGGTCCCCGGCCATTAAGCGCACTGCGCCGCTTGTCAGCTCTCCGAGTCGTAGCGGAAGCCGCCGAGGAAGCGCCGGAACACCCCGCCCTCCCGGGTGAGCGGCTTGGCGGGCGGCGGGGCTTCCGGCAGTTCATGGCCTTCGGGCTCGTCGTAGTCGGCCCGCGCGATGGCGTCTACGACCTGCGCCTCGTCGAATGACTCGGAACCCGGGATCTCCGGGATGAAGCCGACCAGATCCCCGTCGAGCATTACCTCGGCGGCCAGGGATGTCGTGCCCTCGTTGCCCCAGATCGCCTCGCGCCCGCCGTCGAGCACGACACGGACCCCGTAGACATCAATCCCCGCGTTTTCCATATGCGCGTCGATGCCACGGTCCCTGAGCGCGTCGGTGACGCGACGAGCACGGTTCTCGTCCATGCGGACAAACTACACCTCCCGCGGTCGCTATCGCCCGCTACTCCTGCGGCGGTACCCCGGTGCCCGGTGGCATCCCCGCTGGCTAGGCAGAAGTCGGTTCCTGCGCAGGACGACGCCGGGCCGTCCAGCCGGGAGCATCGGTGGCATGACAATGACATCTTCCCCGGTGGTCCAGGCAGGGCGCGATCGGCGATCGTTCCTGCTCCAGCGGGCGCAGCCGGCGATGAACGGACTCATCGACGGCGCCCTGTCGACGCTCGCCCCGATCTTCGCCATCGCCCTGGCCACGCACCAGCCGCACGACGCCTTCATCGCCGGGCTGGCGACCGCCATCGGCGCCGGAGTCAGCATGGCCTTCTCCGAAGGACTGTCCGACACCGGCGACCTGACCGGCCGCGGCAGCCCGTACGTGCGCGGCGCGATCACCGGGTTCGGCACGTTCCTCGGCGGCGTCCTGCACACGCTGCCGTTCCTCATCCCTCACTACCGCACCGCGGTGCCGCTGGCACTCGCGGTCATGACGTTCGAGCTGCTGGCGCTCGCCTGGATCCGGCGGCGGTTCTTCGGCACCGGCTTCCTCCGGTCGTTCATCTCCGTCACGCTCGGCGGGGTCGTGATCGCCGCCCTCAGCGCCTCGCTGGGAGCAGCCAGATGAGCAGATCCGAGGTTCACTGCTCCCATGCCAGGGGTTGAGCTGGTCGCGGAGCGGCTGCAAGAGGCGGGCTTCGCGGTCGCGAGGCGCGAGCTCGGCGGGGCACGCGTCCCGGCCGTCGTCTACGTCTCGCCGCACCCGCTCGTGCTTGAGCCGCTGCGGCCCCGCGGCGACGGGGAGCGGTTCTGGGAGCAGTTCGGCCGCATGTTCGCCGCGCTGCACACTGTGGTGCCCGCCGAAGCCGACGGCGGCGGAGCGGTTCTTCGTCGTCTACGAGCAGCTCGCCCCACCCGTTTGACGGCTGGCGGGAGCAGGCGCAACTGCTGCGCATCCGGGACCTGTTCAGCGTGGTCGCGCACGGCCTCGACACCTCAGGAGCCGCGGGCATCATCCGCACGCTGATCGCGCCCTTCAAGCGGTCTTCTGCTGAACCGATGCGGGGTCCTGGACAGACGTTAGCTAGATTGCTAGCATACTCGCATGGTAGCTAGCCAGCAGTTCAACGTGTACCTGCCGCAGGACCTGGTGCGGGAGGTAAAGCACGCAGCGGTCGACGAAGGGATGTCGTTGTCGCGGTTCGTCGAGCTGGCGCTCCGCGGCTACCTCGGCCAGCTCGCCGAGCAGTACGCCGCCGAAGATGCCGATGCAGACGGGAAGGAGCGGTCATGAAACCGGTCGCTATCAGGTACGTGCGCGACGTGGACGAGGCGCGCAAGTTCTACCAGGCGCTCGGCCTTGCCTACGAGTACGGTCAGCGCCCGTCCCGGCGGGGCACGATCGTGTGGACGGAGCTCACCGGCACGGGCGGTTTGGTCGCCCTGCACCACGTGCCCGACGACGAGCCGCACGTGCCGGTCGAGTTGTCGTTCGAGTCAGGGGAACCGCTGGAGGAAGTGGTGGAACGGCTCCGCGCCGCGGGATACGAGCCGGAGGCCGAGATCGTTGACGAGACATTCGGCCGGATGCTGGCGGTCCGCGACCCCGAAGGCCTGATGATCCATGTGATCGAACATGACCGCACGATCTGACGCCGTGCAAGCCGTCGCCCTGACCCGGGACTTCGCCGCGACGCGAGCGCTGGACGACGTCAGCTTCACCGTCATGGCTGGCGAGATCTTCGCGCTGCTCGGCCCGAACGGCGCGGGCAAGACCACCACGATGCGCATCCTCCTCACCCTGCTGCGCCCCACGGCGGGCAGCGCGCGGGTCGCTGGCATCGACGTGACGCGCCAGCCGAAGGCGGTGCGCGCCCTCGTCGGCTGGGTGCCGCAGGACCGCACTGCCGACCCGCTGCTCACCGCGCGGGAGAACCTGTCCTTCATGGCCGGCATGTACCACCTGCGGCCAGCCGCCGCCCGCGTCCGGGTGGCGGAACTGCTTGAGCTCGCGAGGCTCACCGCACACTCGGACAAGCTAGCGGGTGACCTGTCCGGCGGGATGCGGCGCAAGCTCGAACTGGCGATGGGCCTAGTCCACCTGCCCGCCGTGCTGTTCCTCGACGAGCCGACGCTCGGCCTAGACATCACCGCGCGGCGCAGCCTCTGGTCGTACGTGCGGGACATCCGCGCCGGCGGCACGACCGTCGTGCTGACCACGCACTACCTGGAGGAAGCCGACGCGCTGTGCGACCGGGTCGCGATCATCGACCGCGGCCGGATCATGGCGTGCGACGCCCCCGCCGCGCTCAAACAGGCGCACGCCGTTGCCGCACTGGAAGACGTGTTCCTCGCCGTAACCGGCCAGGGCCTGCCGGAGCAGCCGCCCGCCGACCAGTTGGTGTCGCCATGACATTCCGAACGGACCAGGCCGTCTCCCCCGGCCACGCTTCTTCCGAACATCGCTGGCTCGAGCATATCTATCTCGAACATCGTGCCCTGTTCGGCCGCTGGGCGGCTCGGCTGCGCCGCGAGCGCCTCGCCATCCTGGCGCTGCTGGCGCAGCCGCTGGTGTGGCTGGTGCTGTTC
>Ga0335075_10010971_pt1 | contig 13721 bp, 9 predicted proteins | sample Lox_Sample_24_FD_206723 | JGI IMG/M metagenome (GOLD analysis project Ga0335075, IMG submission 206723) | Soil microbial communities from Loxahatchee National Wildlife Refuge, Florida, United States - Lox_Sample_2.4 | ecosystem: Environmental > Terrestrial > Soil > Wetlands | place: USA: Florida...
TCGTTCGGCAGGTGCATCACAGAGAACGCCGGCAATGTCTCGCCTCGTCCTTCCTGAAGATCGCGAACGTATCCGCGGAACTCAGTGAGAAATGCGTCGACACGCGAATAACCTTGGAAGCGCGGGTTGGGATTCGACGTCGAGATCAGCGGATCGGCGCCGGACTTTACGGCCGCTTCGTACGACTCCGAAGTCATAGCATCCGGCGTGTACAAGTCGAACGCGCGAAAAGTGTCGCTAAAGTGGCCCTCAAGGGCTTTTTTGGTGGGAATTTCGATGGCGGTTTGTGAAATGTCCGGATAACGGCGATCACGATTGGCATTGAAGGCGGCGACTTCCGCCTGCGAGATCGTGCCCATGAATTCGCCGAACGTCCGGTAGGTCAGGCCGCTTCGTGCGGCGTCATCCCACAGATACAGAGTTTCGGGCTCGCTCACATCGCGCGCCCCATGCAAATAGGGAACGAATCGTTTCACGTAATCGGCAATTTGCTCGGGTGTTGCGGGAATTGGAATGATGGGCGGCTCGCCTCGCATGGCGCCAACTTCCGGAATGCGATTCTCACCTTCGAAATCGTAGGTGCGGCCGCGGTCGGAGTAATTCCAGCGAAAGGCCTTGTCAACGTAATCCGTCGAGAACGCGGCGTTGCACCAGTTGTGGCCGTCTGGGCTGGCCTCGGAGTTGACGAAGAAGCGGTCGAATAATCCGAAGCGCAGCGTAAGAGCGTGCGCGTTCGGCGTGATCTTTTGCGGCTCGCCATTCGGGCGCGCGGCAGCTTCGCCGTCGCCGAGAATCGCTATTCTAGAATCGCCATCCGCGGGAGTGCCGTCGCCTGCTTTCGCAATGTCGCCGAATACTTGGTCGTAGGTGCGGTTTTCGCGAATGATGTAAAGAATGTGATGAATCGGAGATTTCCCCGGGAACAGTTGAACGTCTTTTCTTCCAATCAAGCCGTCATTTTGCAGAACCTTATTTGTGTAATCTGCCAGTGTTTGCGGATCGGGCTCGGCGATCAGCGAATAATTACCGGCGATCAGCGCCACATCGTACTCGCCACCGACCCCCTTGTGCTGCTGGCGTGCACCGGGCGGGAAGAGAGCGTTGGGTACGTCGGGCGCGCGTCCGGAGTTATCGACGATCATCGAAGAGTTCGCGAAGCCGGTGCCTTTGCCGTTTCCGACGATCAGGTGCCCATCCGCGACGGCGATCGCGGACGGATATTGACCCGTGGGAATAAATCCACGGACGGTGCTGCGATTCGGCGGAGCGTCATCCGCATCTGCGTCGTCCGCGTCTCCGCGCTTTCGTTCGCCTGATGCGCCAGAGCCGATTGCCTCCGGCGAGAGCGAAACGACCGCGACCGCGTCGCTATGCGCGTTTGCGACGTAGAGAGTGTCGCCATCGGCGCTGAGCGCAAGGCCTTCGGGCGAGCCGCCCGGAAGAGCTTTTTCTTCGAGCCGCACGCTGATCGTTTCGACGACGCGGTCGGTCGAGGTATCGATCACTGAAAAGCTGTCACCGTCCGAATTCGCCACGTACAAGCGCGTCTGAGATGTGTTGAAGATCATCTCGGTCGGGTGATGGCCCGCATGGATGAATTTCACGGGCGCGTCCGGATGGCGCAGGTCTTTTACGGCAACAGATTCAGTCGCCCAGCAGGAGACGTACGCTTTCTGCGCCTCTTGGGCGCCGACCGGCGTGTAGACGACGACCTCGTACGGATAGACGAAGTGGCCCACTTGTCCGTCTGACAGATTCACGCGCGTCAGTCGGCGTTCGTAGCGGAGGCCGCTGATAATGCCAAGGCTATCGCCCAAATCGTTCGCAACGAACAGAGTGTCGCCGTTCGGGCTGATCGCGATGCCCATCGGATAGACGGGCTCGACACCGCGTTGATAGCGCGGTGAACCCGCCTGCGAGCTCAGAGCTGCGACGGAAATGAAAGGAGCCGTTACTTTCGTGTCGGGACCCGGCGAGGGCGGCCAAATCGGCTGACGAAATTTCGGACTGAATTGAAATATCCAAATCTTGTTCTCGTACCCGCCGGAAACATAAAGCAGATAAGAACCGTCGTGCTCGGGATGCGGCGAAAAGACCGCGCCGACCTGCGCACTCTGTGGCGCCGGGAAATAGACGTTCTGAACCACTATGGGCGCTGGCTGCGCGTTCAAATCGATTACCGCCAGCGACTGGGACGCCGAGCGGGATGACGAATCAAACTGAACGCCATAGCCGCTATTCACCGCAAGCAGGAATCGGCCGCCGCCATCCTTGGCTTCATGGTCGGGGCTGCGCACGAACTTGACCGGAAGTGAGCCGACGGCGGGAGTGCCCGTGCTCACGTCCATAATCAAAGCCCCGGCAGGGCTAATGGGTCTGCCTTCGGATGCGGGTTGGTGGGCGATCTTCACTTGAGCGTGCACTGCGGAGAACCCGACGGCGGAGAAGAAAAGAAGGATGAGGCCTGCGGTCGAATAGACGTGTTTGGCCATTCGTGATCGTGTCCTTTGGAAGATTCGTGACGGCGTACAGGAGTGCAAGTCCGCTCGGGCCCCGGCAGATTTGAAAGCAGGAGACTAGACCGGGGTCCGTGCGATGTCAACCGCCTGTTAAATCGTGCTCGGGCTCGGACACCAGAACAATGACGTGCTGTTCGATGTCGAGCAGCGGGCGACTGTTCCGAAATCGGCTGGGTCGCTATTTGTGCTGGAAAGCCGTAACTCGGGTAAGGCCGTCGTGATGTTCTTTTTCAATCGTCAGCGCGTCCAAAGCCTGCAGCACGGTCGGATCTGATTTTTCCGCAGCATCTAAATCGGAATAGAACTTATCGATCGCCGCTCCATCCGGAAATAACAGGGCGACGTTGTAACTGCCCGGAGCCACAGTGTGAATGTCTTCCGTATCGAGGTTGTACGCGAGCAAAGTACCGCCGGCGAGTTCAGAATCCAGCATGGGCTTCAACTTTTTGAGCAGCAGATCCCGAACAGCTTCGCTCTCACCTGGTTTTGCCTGGTAAAAACCGACGCGCAGATACCCGGTCGCGTTCGAGACTGTCTTGCCTCCATGCGCGATCGTGGCAAGGAAGAGATCCTGATGTTTTGTTGCGGCGGCGTAGCAGGGATTGGTCGCCGTGGTCCACAGCTTCTCAAGCGCTTTCAGGAGGTTGGCTCGGCTCGTCGCGGTCATCCAATCGCCATGGGTGTAACCGTCAAGTTGGTGGACGCGGACTTCGAAACTCCCCCAGTCGACGAGCGTTCCGTCCGCCACTAGCCCTTGATATATCGCATTGTCCGAGCTTTCCTGACTCGTGCATGCGTTCCAGCCGGTGCGCGGAACTGCAAATTCGGAGACGTAGGTGTAATAGGTTTGATCCTGCGCAGCGGCAGGTTTGGTGCTGACAAAAACACTCACAACCAGTGCGAGCGCACAGAACAGAATTGTGAAGCGGCGGTCCATACACGCCTCCGAGATTCTTGCGAATTGTCCGCACCTGTGCGGAGGTCTACAGAGTTACCGGCTACAAGGGAATCGGATCGGCGGGATACTATGTGCGGCGGTCGCAAGTGTCAACACGCGATTCGGAAAACCAAGTGTCATGCGGTGCGAGAGCGCAGGATCAGTGAACAGCAATCGGACCGCCCGGTTTCACCTTCTTCATGAGGAAAACGAGTGGAATCATGACCACGACGCAGACGCCGACAAGCCAGAAATCGTCGATGTATGCGAGCATCGTTGCCTGCCTCGAGATCATTTGACCAATTAGACCGTACGCCTGACGCGACGCCTCGTAAGCGCTCGAGCCGTGAGCCATCAGGGTACGCTCCACACCGTGAATCATCGTCATAAGCATGCCGCTGCCTGAATTCACGTGCTCTGTGAGCCTCGCCTGGTGATATTGCTCGCGACGGTCGAGCATCGTTGTGACGAACGAAATGCCAACGCTTCCTCCTACGTTGCGCGCGAGGTTGATCAGGCCGGAGGCCTGGTTGTTCTTCTCCTTGGGCAGAAATGCGTAAGCGGCCGTGTTGATCGGAACGAACAAGAACGCCAGGCCGATGGCCTGGATCGCACGCGCACCAGCCGCATGGTTGAAATCGATCGAAAGATTGAAATCCGTCATATAGAAGAGCGCGATCGACAGCATGGCAAAGCCGAAGAGCAGCAGTTTGCGCGCATCGTATCGGCCTAAAAGGAATCCGACCAGGGGCATGACGGCAATGATCGCAAATCCACCCGGCATCAGGACGAGCCCGGCTTGCTCGGCCGTGTAGCCCATCATCGTTTGAAGAAAGAGCGGGATGAGCACGGTGCTCGACATCAGCGCAAAGCCAACCATAAACATCAGCAGGACACCGATGCCGAACGAGCGATCCTTGAATAAGTGCAAGTCGATGATCGGATGTTTGTGCGTCCACTCCCAGACGATCACGCCGATGATCGCCGCCACGCAAACAATCGTCAGCAGGAGGATGAAATGCGAGCCGAACCAATCGTCGCGTTCGCCCTTGTCGAGAACTATCTGCAAGCCCCCAAGCCCGATCGCGAGCAGGCTCAGGCCGATGTAGTCGATGCGGAATGTTTTCTGCTTCTCGCGCTTCATGTAGGGTGGATCGGTGATCAGCCGCCCGGTGAGAAAAAGCGAAATGATTCCGACCGGGATATTGATGAAGAAAATCCAACGCCAGCTGAAATTGTCCGTGATCCAGCCGCCCAGGGTGGGTCCAATTGCCGGCGCCAGGACGACGGCCATGCCATAGACCGCAAATGCCATGCCGAGTTGGCGCGGGGGGAATGTGTCGGCCAGAATGGCTTGCTCGCTTGGCTGAAGTCCGCCGCCGCCCGCGCCTTGCAGGATGCGGAAGAAAATCAGTGCGCCCAGGCTGGGCGCGAGCCCGCACATGAACGAGCTGATCGTGAACAGCGCAACGCAGGTCATATAGAAGCGTTTGCGTCCGATCAACTCGGAAAACCAGCCGCTCATCGGAAGTACGATGGCGTTGGAAACGAGATAAGAAGTGAGAACCCACGTAGCCTCGTCGTTGCTGGCGGAGAGGCTTCCAGCTATATGAGGCAGGGCGACGTTGGCGACGCTCGTATCCAGCACTTCCATGAACGTCGCCAGTGTGACGGTCAGCGCGATGACCCAGGGATTGACTGCGGGCCTCACCGTGGGCGCAACCGGCCTATCGGCTGAAATCAGCCGTCGTGAATTGAAGCCGTTGGAGCCCATTTCATTTCACGAAAACCTTGGGCTCGCACGACATTCCAAGCCGCAGGAAATGATTCTTGTCCTCACCGGCATTGAGAACGATCTTGACCGGGATACGTTGAACAACTTTGACGTAGTTCCCCGTTGCATTTTCGGGCGGCAGGAGGCTCGTCCGCGCGCCAGTCGCGCCGGCGATGCTGTCGACATGGCCTTCGTAAGTTTGGCCGTTCGAATCGACTTTAATCTCGGCGCGTTCGCCCGGCTTCATATAATGCAATTGCGTCTCTTTGAAGTTGGCCGTGATCCAGATGTCATTCAGCGGAACGATGGTGAAGAGCTGCTGGCCGGGCTGGACGTTCATGCCAACTTCCGCGTTCTTCATGACGATGCCGTCAACCGGAGCGTAGATCTTCGTATAACCCAGGTTGAGTTGCGCCTGTTCGAGGGCCGCCTGCTTCTGCTGAACAGTGGCCAGAGCGGATTGCGCTTTTGCCCGCGCCGACGAGACTTGCTGCGGCCCCGTTTGAGCGGACTGCAGGTTGGCCTGAGCCTCCGCCAAGCCGGCTTTCGCTTGCCCGACCTGTTGTTCGGCCGCGGCTGCCGAGGCTTGCGCCGCCGTAACGGCGCTCGCGCTCGCCTTGGCCGTTGCGACCGCGGCGTCGTACGTTTGTTGCGAGATTTCTTTTTTGGCAATGAGTTGCGAATAACGTTGAAGGTCAGCCTGTGCCTTCACATTATCCGCTTCAGCGCGAGTAAGCTGCGCCTCGTCCGCTGCGTATTGGGATTGTGCAGCCGCCACCGCAGCTTTGGCGTTTTCAATGCCGGCTTGGGCAGCCGATACCTGGCTCGACGTGCTGATGTGCGTTATAGGAACAGTGATTCTGAGCGATTGCGCGGTTGCCGTGGCGGTTGCCAGGTTCGCCTGAGCCTGGTCGACCGCGACTTGATAATCATGCGGATCGATTTCAGCGAGCACCGTGCCCGCTTTCACGACTTGGTTGTCGTCAACGTTCACCTTCGAGATGTAGCCCGAGATGCGCGCACTCAGTGGCATCAGGTGCCCGTCGACCTCTGCGTCGTCTGTCGATTCGTAACTCGAGAAGTATCGCCAGGCGAAGAATGCTCCTACGATGACAGCGATAGCAACGATGACCAACAGCAGTCGGCCGCCTGGACTCGTCGGGAGGAGCTTTCGCCGCGGCGGTGGAGGCGGAGCCGCAGCGTGCGTTTCGGAGGCGTGATCGTTGGCCGGCGTTTCAACGGGAGCAGAGGGCGCATCAACATCTGTTCGCGGTGCCATATGTTCAGTGTCCTTTGAAGTATTCTTTGACGTTTTGTTCGGCCGTGCCCATTGCGCGGGCTAAAGCGATCTTCGCGTAGTTGAAGTTGTAAAGACTCGAAATATATTGCTGATTCGCGGAGGCGACCTGCTCTTCGGACTGGACGACCTCGACGCTATCGGTTACTCCGGCGGAAAAACGATCGCGCGACTGCGCGAGAGTTTGATTCGCGAGGTCGATATTGCTCTTCGCAACGCTCACCTGGTCGGACGAAGATTGCAGGTTCAGCAGTGCGGTGCGAACGTCCTGGTCGATTTGAGCATGCAAATTGGCTAGCCGTTCCTGAGCTTCCGTGAGCTGTGCCTGAGCTTGCAGAACGTCTCCATGCGTCGCACCCCCGGTAAAGATCGGAACATTCACGGTTGCTCGGACGTCCATTACCCCATGCGACTGGTCCGGGTGGACCCCAGCGACGCCGTAGTCCGCGCTGAAATTCAGCGAAGGATACCGCTCGGCCTTCGCCGCGCTGAGCATGTATTGCGCGGCGCGAACGTCGGCAAGACCGGCCTGATAATCCGAGCGCGAACCGTAGGCCTGTTTCAGAGCTTCGTCGACGGTGATCCCGGCGAAGGGCTCGTATGGAGATTTGTCCGTCAATTCGAACTGCTGGCCTGGCGCGAGCCCAATCACCCGAGCTAGCGTGAGTTTCTGGATGGCGAAATCGTTCTTGGCCTGAATCAGTTGCTGTTCGCGCGTTTGCAGTTCCACCTGGTTGCGCAGAGCATCGATCGCCGGTGAAGTGCCTGCTTGCACCTGATCTTCGGCTTGCTTGTAGAGCGCCTGCGCCGTGTTCACCTGTGCCTGCGCCGTTTGAATAGTCGCTTCGTCCGCCGTGGCCAGCAGATAGTTGTATCCAACGGCGAGAACGACCAAATCGCGCGCGTCTTTGTACGTGTGCTGGCTTGATTGGAGCCGCTGCGTGGCGGCGTGTTCATTCTGGATCGCTCCCCAATTGAACAGGTTCTGCGTGACGCTGGCGCGCGCATCGAAATAAGAAAACGGTCCGACGACACTCGGAAGAGCGACGCCCGGGAACGAAAAACTGAAACCGAATTCCTTCAGATTCACCTGCGACACGTCGAAGTAAGGCGCAGCCGAGACATGCGGCAGCAGCGCGCTCAACTGTTGCCAGCGCTGCCCCTGTGCGGTCTGGACATCTGAACTCGCCAGCAGCGCGCCGAGGTTGGTTTTAAGGCCACGGTCAATCGCATCCTGCAACGAGAGGTTCAGAACTCCGGGAACCGGCTCGCTTGGCACGCTGCCATTGTAAGGGCTTGTTTGCGACGAGGGGGCCTGCGGCGAAGTGGTGACCATGGTCGTCGATTGCGGCGTCGAGCTCGAAGCAGCAGTCGTCGCTGTCGAGCTTGAGCCCTGCGCCCACAACGGCGCAGCAAAAAGCGGGATCGTCGCGGTGATCAGGAACAATATCGAGCTACGTTTCACGCAACTGCCTCCTCTGCTGGTCTATGGATGACTTGCAGCCCACTTAGGACTCATCTTTGCCTTGATGCCGCCGAATCGATTTCGATTTGATCTCCGATTCGGGCCGATTCTCCGTGTCCTGCGTTGATCCCGGCCGAAGGCTGGGGCACAAGAGCTCCCACACTTGCTCGGCCGTTCCGCGCAGCGGCGCGTCGGGATTGATCGCCCACGCGATTGTCACACCCATGAACATCAGGCGAATCAAACGCGCGAGTTCGGGCGCCGACAGATCGCGGCGAATTTCGCCACGGTGCTGTCCCAGAGCGAAAATCTCGCCCAGGAGTTCGCGCGCCCGCTGAATGCGCTTTTGCAGTTCGGCGCGCACTGGCGCGCACGACAGGTTCGCTGCGAAAACAGAACGAAGCAGATCCGGGCTTTCGGACGACTGACCGGCGAGATCGGTCGCAAGATCCTTCAGAACGGCAAGAATCGTTTCCTGGCCGCTGCGCGCCCGTTCGAGAGCCCGCTCGATTTCCTGAATGCGTTCTTCGCCATAACGGGCGAGGACGTGCTCCTTAGTGGGGAAATAGTTGAAAAATGTCCCTTTTCCCACGTCCGCCGCTTCCGTAATGTCTTCCACCGTCGTTTCCAGATAACCGCGTTGCGCGAAGAGCTCCAGTGCGGCTCGAAAAATGCGCTCGCGCATTTCGGCTCGATGGCGTTCGCGGCGGCTCGCCTGTGGCTTGGAAAGAAAATGCGTTGCAGAAGCGGGTCCGACCCGTCTCCTCATTGACCTAGCCTCATTAGTGACCATAGGTCATATTCGGGCGCAAGTCAAGCCCGTTTTGAGAGGTCTACCAGGGAAGGGCCGGGAAGCGCCGGGCGACAGATAGCTGACCGGCGCCGCCTAAACAATCTGACAGGTCTAAGTGTGCTTAGGGCTATGCTGGTTCAGAGTCGAGATCAGCATTCTGGCCGCCGCGGGAATCGGAACTGCGCCATGAAGCGCGATATCCTTGGCGCCGATCGCTCGGCCATACAAGCTAAGATTGGCGTTATTGTCGGGCCGCAGGCTCGCCCCATTCAGGGAAATACCGGCAAACAGCCCTCGCGAGCGCGAATAGGTGAGAACTTCGGCGCGCATCGTCGCATCGGTTGCGGCCTCTGCCGTCCGCCCCTTCGGGCCCGCTGCCGCGGAGGCGTCCGCACCCAGTTTAACTTTGCTGTTAAGGATCGAGCTCGCGCCGCGCGGATTCATCACCAGCAACACGAAATCGGTGGCTTGCGCTCCCAGCTGGAAACCGAAACTGCCGCCTTCGAGCGTCATCATCGTGGGAGCGCCCCACGGTCCCGAGAAGTTGTCGCCGCTGCGGCAGGTCATGGCGCCGCGACCGTAGCTTCCGCCAAAGCCGAAAGCAGCCTTCAGGACCGAAGGCATTACGATCACGCACACCGCCTTGTCGAGCAGGTTCTGCGGAATATCATCGGGGATATTCAGGATTTCTTTCATTGCTTCGCCGGCGTTTTCAAGCCGGCTCTGTTCCTTGGTTTCGTCGGCTCGAGCGGAAGACACACTCAGCATGACAGGAGCCGCTGCCATCGCCATTACGAGCAGGAACAAAAACAGCTTCTTCATTCGAAACCTCCTCAGTCCTATTGGAATGATAGGGAAAATCGGGCCGCGGGCGCAAACTTTTTGCGCCGATTTAAGGCCGCCGACGAGAGCGGTGTCATATAATCGCTCGCTCTCTCCGCGATCAGATAGATGCAGGAGAGCGTAATCCAGAGGTCTATCGTTGAGCAGGACTTATCGAAGACTCGTCCTTTTTGCGGTGATGTGCGCGGTATTCATCTGTTCGGCGCCTGTAGCGTCCGCAGGAACGAACGTCTCTCGCGCCACGCGAGCAGCGGGATCGTCTGCGGCCGCCCGGCTGAGGCCGGATGTCCGTCGTTTCGATGAACGAGTAAATGCCGCGCTGGCCAAGAGCCAGGCGCAGAGAATTTTTTGGGGCGTTGAAGTCGCCGACCGCGACACGGGCCAGATTCTCTACCAGCTGAACGCCGATCATTTTTTCATGCCCGCGTCGAACGCAAAGCTTTTCGTGACGTCACTGGCGCTGGCAACCCTGGGCGGCAGCTATCAATACCACACGACGCTCGAGTCCGCCGCAAGGATTGGGCCTGACGGCAAGCTGGCGGGCGATTTGGTGTTTGTTGGACGAGGGGATCCCGACCTTTCAAACGTGGTGTTTCCCTACCAACTCAAGACCGAGCGAAGCGGTCCAGTCGAGAAGGTTCTCGGCGAAATGGCCGACGCCGCGGTGGCGAAAGGGCTGAAAGAGGTCGATGGCGACGTGGTCGCCGATGACAGTTATTTCCCCTACGATCCTTATCCCGAGGGCTGGAGCATCGGCGATATCTTTTTCGACTTTGGCGCGCCGGTCAGCGCGATCACGTTCAACGATAACGTCGTTCGATTGCAGATAGCGCCCGGCTCTCGCGCGGGCGATCCGGCAATCGTCCAGGTGCAGCCTGCAGTTGCAAGCGAGAGCATGACGGCTCAAATCACGACGGCACCCGCGGGCGGCCACGCGTATTTCTCCGTTTCGCGGGAACCCGCTCCCAATTTTCTGTCGCTGACTGGGACGATTCCGCAGGGTCAGGCTCCCACCGAACTCGACTTGGCCATGATCGCTCCGGCGGAAACCGCTGCGCGGGCTCTGAAACAATTGCTCGAACAGCGCGGTGTTAAAATTACGGGCACCGTTCGAGTGGTTCACGCCCCGCCGCCGCAAACGAGCGACGAAAACGGGTTTTCTCCGCCGCCTCCTCCGCCGCAGCCCAGCGCAGCCGGTGCAAATCCCTTCGTGCTTGCCGAGCATTTGTCGCCTCCGCTGATCGAGAGCGTTCGGTTCACGAACAAAGTCAGCCAGAATTTGCACGCCGAGCTATTCCTCCGAACGGTAGGGCGTGTGAAGGCTGGTTTTGGATCGGCTGAACAGGGACTGAAAATCGAACAGGCATTTTTGCGAAAAGCGGGAATTGCGGACGGAGACGTTCTTCTGAGCGACGGATCCGGCCTGGCGCGGGATGATTTGGTGACGCCGCGCGCCGTGATCGCGCTGCTTGAATACGACGCCCGTCAGGCGTGGGGAGCGGAGTTTATGTCCACGCTTCCCCTCGCGGGGGTCGACGGCACACTCGAAAGCCGTATGAAAGGGATTACCGGGCCGGCCGTGATTCAGGCGAAGACCGGCTCGCTTGAGCACGTTCACTCCATGTCCGGGTACGCGAAGACCTACCGCGGCGAGAATCTGGTTTTTTCCATTTTCGCGAACAACGAAACGCAACACGGCAATGATGCTACAGAGGCGCTCGACGCGATCGCCGAAGCGATGGTGCAAACGCTCGGCGGCCCGAGGGCGAGTCCGAAGAAGAAAAGAAAATAGAAGAGGGAAAAGAGAAAAATCGTGGAAGCACCCCTCACAACGTAGTCTTCCGGCGTGGATTGGTCGTTCAGTCGTCCTTTTCGCGTTGCTGGGCACAGACGGCGATACGCTGAATCCCATTTCCGCTTTTCTCTTTTCCATTTTCTTCCCGTCAATGACAAGACGTTCTAAAACAATCACTGTGTTCGGCAGTTCGCGTCCTCGCGCCGGTGATCCTTACTATGAGGAAGCGCGCCGGCTTGGTGAGGCGCTTGCCGCGCAACGCTTCGCCGTTTGCAGCGGCGGTTACGGCGGAGTGATGGAAGCCGTATCACGAGGCGCGAAAGAAGCCGGCGGAACGACGCTGGCTGTCACGGCGAAATTCTTTCGCTCCCGCGCCAATTCATGGATCGATGAAGAAATTTCCGTCGAAACATGGCAGGATCGCCTCTTCGAACTGATCCGCCGCGGCGACGGCTACGTCACCTGTCGCGGCGGGACGGGCACGCTCGTCGAACTCGCCGTCGTCTGGGAAATGATCAACAAGGGCGTGATGAAGAGGAAGCCGGTGGTTGCGCTCGGCGGTTTCTGGGGACCAGTCGTTCAATGTGTCCGCGAAGTTGAGATTGCGGACGGCTCGCGCTGGATCGAACGCGAGCATCCGCTGATTGCGAATGCAACGTCGCCCGCAGAGGCGGTTGAGTTTCTTGCCGAGCAACTCGGAATCGCGACATAGGGCTCGTTCTTCGACGCTAAGGCTGAATAACGGGTTCCCGCATTTCGTATTACCATCATTAGAGCTGGTCCGTTCTCGCTTCATCCGACGCTCATTTACTTCGCCGCGAGGAAAAAGCTCTCGCCTGCGGAAGTGGAAAAGGTGCCCGCGTGACCAATGGCCCCGTTACGACCAATGCACATGCAGTGGGCAAAAGTGTTGCAGACCCATTTCTGCGCTACCGCGCCGAATTTCCCATCCTCGACCGCACCACCTATCTGATCAGCAATTCGCTCGGCGCGATGCCGCGCGGCGTGCGCGATTCCCTCGCCGAGTACGCAGAAACCTGGGCCACGCGCGGCGTCCGCGCATGGGAAGAAAAGTGGTGGATGCTCGCGCTCGAAATCGGCAATCAGATCGGCGCGTTGATGAACGCTCCGGCCAATTCCGTCGCCATCCACGGCAACGTGACGCAGTGCCAGGCCGTCATCGCCTCCTGCTTTGATTTCTCCGGCCGCCGCAACAAAGTCGTCTACAGCGACCTGAATTTTCCCTCCGTCATGTATTTCTGGCAGGGACAGTCACGCCCCTCAGGCGAGCACATTGAGTCGCCCGATGCGCGCGTCCAGTCAAGCGCTGTGCGCGTGCACATGATAAAGACCGACGGCGTCGAAGTCCCCACCGAACGCCTGCTCGACGCGATCGACGACGAAACGCTGCTCGTGCCCATCTCGCACGTCATTTTCCGCAGCTCCTATATCAACGACGCGAAAGCCATCTGCGAAAAGGCGCACCGCGTCGGCGCACACGTGGTGCTCGACGCGTTTCAGTCGCTCGGCTCGGGCGTTCCGGTCGACGTTCAGGCGCTCAACGTTGATTTCGCCTGCGGGGGCGTCCTGAAATGGCTTTGCGCGGGACCGGGCGTCGCCTACCTCTACGTGCGTCCCGACCTCGCCGCCAAACTGCAGCCGAAATTCACCGGCTGGCTCGCGCACGAAAATCCCTTCGCCTTCGAAGTCGGGCCGATGCGCTACGCCCAGGGTGCGTACCGCTTCCTCAATGGAACGCCCGCCATTCCTGCTTTGTACGGCGCGGCGCCCGCGCTGAAGATTCTTCGCGAGCTCGACATGGGTGCCGTGCGCGAAAAATCCAAGCGTTTCACCGCTCGAATCGTTTCGCTCGCCGACCAGCGCGGCTGGCGCGTCAACGCGCCTCGCGATCCCGAACGCCGCGGCGGCACGGTCGCCGTCGATATGCCGCATTCGAAAGAGGTCTGCGCCGAACTCCTCAAGCGCGACATCCTCGTCGACTGGCGCCCCGGCGCCGGCGTCCGCATCTCGCCCCACTTCTACAACATCGATGCAGAAATCGACGTCGCCTTCGCCGCCATCGACGAAATCGTCCGCGACCTGACACGGTAGCGCCGGCGCCCGCCTGCCGCGCAGGTCTCGCCGGCGTTCTTTCTTGGCTTTTGATTTCACGTAGCGCCGTCTATAAAAGCGTCGGCGCTGTCAAGACACACTTAGTCGTTGGTCGGAGGCCGGAGGTTTGTCCGGCGTGATTTGTTGTTTTCCTAAACAGGGCCTTTTGCATTTGCCGACCAAGGC
>Ga0335075_10010973_pt1 | contig 13720 bp, 11 predicted proteins | sample Lox_Sample_24_FD_206723 | JGI IMG/M metagenome (GOLD analysis project Ga0335075, IMG submission 206723) | Soil microbial communities from Loxahatchee National Wildlife Refuge, Florida, United States - Lox_Sample_2.4 | ecosystem: Environmental > Terrestrial > Soil > Wetlands | place: USA...
TCCAGAACAACCAATTTGGCGGATCAATTGGCGGCCACATCATCAAGAACAAATTGTTTTACTTTGGCGACATCTCAGTTCAGCGCCGGGATGAAACGGACTCGCTGCTGACTACAGTACCTACGGCAGAGGTCCAGAAGACATGTGGCATTTCGTCCGCAGTAGCCTGCGATTTGAGTGAATATCTCGCTGGAGGAGCCCCATACCAGATCTACGACCCCACAACGGGCACTCCAGGCACCGGAGTAGGACGCACTGCCTTTACAAATAATCAGATTCCACTTGGCCGGCTAAGTTTGCAAGCGCAGAACATTCTCGCATATTTTCCGTTGCCCAATGTTGCAAACGCAAGCCCGAACTACCTCAACAATTACATCGCGACAGCCAAGCAAATATTCAACAGCGAGCAATACAACACGCGAGAAGACTATTACCTCAACGAGAAGAATCTCTTCTTTGGACGATACACGTATGCCCAATTCGCGCTATCGGTCCCCGGCGCTTTCGGTTTTGATGCCGGCGGTCCCGGTATGGATAGCACCGGATATTCGGGTATCTCCAATGTCGACAACCAGAGTCTCTCACTTGGATACACGCACATTTTTAGTCCGAAATTGATCAATGAGCTGCGATTCGGCTACTACCGCTACAACGTGCATGAAGTGCCTGGCGGCTATGGAACAACGCCAGCGGCGACGGCTGGCATCCCTGGGCTGAATTTGGATAAGACCGTAACCTCCGGTATGCCGGCCTTTTACATAGCCATGCCGGGAGTGGTAAACGCTACGAACGCTTCCGACAACGGAATAATGGCGATGGGGTACAGCTTAACGGCAAACAGATGCAATTGCTCTCTTACCGAAAGAGAAGATGAGTTTGAGATTGTAGACAACTTCACTAAGGTAGTTGGCAATCATTCATTAAAATTCGGCACGGACCTCAGACGCACAGCAAACTTGCGCGTTCCTAGCGATGGTCACCGCGCCGGAGAACTGACGTTTGCGCAAGGCTATACCGGTCAGGGCAGCGGAAATGGAAACGCTACCGACGGGCTTGGGCTGGCGACCTTCCTTCTCGGTGAAACAACCACATTTTCCCGCTACGTAAGCACGGTAACCGATGCAACGGCCTATCTGGACCGCGCCCATTTTTACGGCCAGGATACCTGGCACGCTACCCCAAAACTGACGCTTAGCTATGGCTTGAGATGGGAACTCACGCTCCCCGAGGCCACTGCTCCAGGACTAGGGGGCTTGCTAGATCTCGATACCGGCGATGTAGTAATTGACGGGGAAGGCGGTAACTCGTCGCGCAATTACCAGCAAACGGCATGGTTCAACTTTGCTCCGCGCCTTGGAATCGACTATCAGCTCACCCCGAAAACCGTTATCCGTGGAGGGTATGGATGGGCCTACGCCGCAGGTTGGGCGGGTTCGATCTTTAATGAGGCGAACATAACGTTGCCTGTACTTCTGGCGCAGTCCGATACACCTTCAAACGCCACTCAGGGAAGCTTCAGCCTTGCATCGGGACCGCCCACACCTGTCTTTCCGACCATCATTGGTGATGGAGGATTGATGCCTCTACCGAATAACATCTCAGGTGCCGCACGTCCGTTTCATGAGAGTCTCCCCACCGTGTATGCATACAACGCGACGGTCCAGCGCGAACTCAATAACAGCATTGCCGTGTCGGTTGGTTTCGTAGGGAACTCGTTGCGCCACGGTTCCAACGACACCTCCACTAACTTCAACGCGAATCAGGCATCCTTTGTTCCTGGCGTATCGAACCTGAATACGCTCAAACCCTACTACGCTTCGTACGGGTGGACCCAGTCAATTACGTATTTCTGCGATTGCGGAAATAACCAGTACAACTCGCTCCGCGCCGAAGTGGATGTAAAGAACTATCATAGCTATAGCGCGCAGGGCACCTATCTCTTCCAGCGTGGCTACGGCGATGGAGTCGGCGGCAATGAATCCTATACGATGCTCTATGACAAGCCGCTGGGTTACGGCAATGAGTCCTATATTCAGCACCAACAGGTCACCGTTATACAGGACGTTGCACTCCCCATCGGAAAAGGCAAGCTGATTGGCGGCAACAGCGGCCAAATCGCCGATGCCGTAATTGGAGGTTGGCACCTGAATGGTGTCACCACATTCTTCAGCGGGGAACCCTACACAGTTGCCATTGGAGCCTATCCTTCTGGATATGCGGCGCAAAACGTTGGCATCGCCTATCCCGACCGCGGAACCGCGTCACCCTATGCGGGAGCCGTGCATAACCGGACACAGTGGTTCCAGGGATGTTCGACAGCTGCGCTCGCCAATTCAACTTGCGCGGCCTTCCAGCTTCCCGCGGCCAACACCTTCGGGAACTACGGCTTCGACGATCTGTACGGGCCAATCTATATCGATCAGGATGCAGCCGCCATGAAAAGTGTCTTAGTGGCGGAGAAATACAAATTCACTTTGCGCGCGGATGCCTTCAATCTCTTCAATCACACCAATCTTGGGCTTCCTGACACAACCATTACCGACGCAACGGCAGGAAAGATTACGAGTATCGCTGCCGCAGCTAACATGAGAAGACTCCAATTCGCGTTGCGGCTGGACTTCTAGCCCAACGAGAATATTGCTAGCAATTCCGCCCGGTACCTCCTTACAGTCTCTCATTCAAGCGGCGGTGGTTTCGCAATGCTGCCGCTTATAACCTTCGGAGGCCCCATGACCCGCATTCTGGCCGTCGCGGCTAGCTTGCTATCTTTCTCACTTATCGCGTTCGCGAGTGATGACGTCCTTGTTACCTTGAAGCTCGCCAAGGTTGCTGGCGCGCCAGCGATTCTACCAGTGACTCTCGCTTTTCCCGCAGATTGCAAGTCTTGTCAACAGGTTGCGGACCCTGCCTACTATCGGCAAAATGCGCGTGAAGTGATTCTCGCGATGCGAGTTCCAACTTCCAAATCTCTACAGTTACGCGTTATGACCAGAGCAAGATATTTCCGAAGAGTTCTGCTTGAGACGACTGATCTACCTTTCACCACTGATGCGAATGAAATACGCTTTACATTGCCAGGACAGATTGCGGACCGAGTAGATTCGGGAGAATTTCAAACGCATCTCTACTGGCAAGGGATTGAACTTCGCTTTGAGCACGCTGATCCCGAAAGACGATCTGGTGACTATGCAACCGGTGAATTCCCCATGGTGCAACGAGGGGCAGCTGCCAATCTAGAATTTGGGCTGCTGCAGGCTATCCAGCAGTTAGGCCTGGGACACTATGTGGATGATCAAAACCTTGGAAGGCTGTTTCTGATGGGGTTTGATACAAACTATCCTCATGGTCACAAGGATTCTCCCCCTCATATGCATTTAGTCCTGTGGTTGCCCAATTATCGGGCTACCGGAAGCATGATCCCACATTTCTACCTCACACCTGACGGTCTAATTTCGCATTCATTGGTTATGCCTTACGGGATCCCTGCCCCAGCGCAAAATTATCCACGGGGTGAGCCATACGCCGTGGTCGATAATCTTGGACGGCCAATGCTAACACTGACGATTACGCAGGATGGCTGGTTGAATCTGTCGCGTTTCGATGGTGTCATGTGTTCGCTAGTCCCCGTTGGGCATGGATTCGACAGTGGCGTCAAGGTGACTTGCCCTAACTCGTCGACGCACTCGCTGTTTGTTGCAGATGATCTCCAGCTTGGCGAAATTAAAGAAAGGATCGACGGTAAGATCACATCAGTGTTTCACTACGACTTGGACAATGGCGTGCTGCTTAATCCACCAGACGCTAACTGCTCAACAGTGAATACTCAGGCAACACATGCAGAAAAGTGAGACGTTATATCGATTCCCGTCTTACGGATGCTCTTACTGATCTCCCTCCGAAAATTACCTCAACTGGACTCCTCGCAGAACTTGTCGGTATTCACAAAATGAGGGAGTCATTGACATTCATCATTAGTTACGTGTGAGCCTCGAACAATCCTTAAGAGGGATTTATGAAATCATTGCATGTAGGGATCGTCGGTTACGGTCGGCCGGAGCTATCTATCACAGCATCTCCGAACAGGATATGTGCCGGATTCTATGCCACCCCGCGACGATGACCGGGTCCGATGCGAATAGTCTGGTCGCACTGCTTTGCCGAATTGTAGGCCAAACATACCGTGCGAAGAAATGTGAAACGCAACTATGTCCCTCTATCTTGCAATTGACGCCGGTGGCACCAAGACAGATTTTGTTCTTGCTGATGAAGTGAATGTTCTCGCACGAGTTCACGCCGGAACAATCAATCGGATCCGGAGCGATGTGAGTGTCATTGATCGGAACTTGACCGCGGCTCTTGAGGAGCTATCGTCCCGGGCGGGTGCCAACTTGCAAGCGGTTACCCAAACGTGTATTGGAACAGCCGGCAGCAATGTTCCTCTGGTTGCAGATTGGATTCGGGAGAATGTTGAAAGGCGAGTGAGCGGCGATCTGATTCTTGTCAATGACATCGAGATCGCATTGAATGCGGCGTTTCCGGGAAACCGCGGAGTGTTGCTGCTTGCGGGAACGGGTTCGAATGCTGCCGCGAGGAGCAACAGTGGGGCGATAGTGACAGCCGGTGGGTGGGGCCCTGTCTTAGGCGATCAGGGGTCCGGATACTCTATTGGGCTTAATGCGCTTCGCAATCTCTTTGCCGCCGCCGATGACGATTGCGAGTCAAGCCTTCTTAAGGGCATTCTTCGATTTTGGGACCTTGATTCACTAGATAGATTGGTTGAATACGTTCACACAAACCCTCCACCTGACTTCGCGCAGCTAACCCGCCTTGTGGTGCAATCGGCCGCAAGGGGAGACTTGGTTGCCTCCGAAACATTGAAGCAAGCAGCCCATGATCTAGCGCGTCTTGCTATCTGCGTCATTCACAAGTTGCAGAAATCTGAAAGACACGAGCAACTCGATGGCATAAAGGTCGCCCTTGCGGGCAGCATTCTCCGCGAAATCGAAACTGTGCGCACACAGACGGTACTGGCGTTGCGACAACACCATCCAGACCTCCAGTTCTTACAAGGTACTCCCGACCCCGTCATCGGTGCCCTGTGGCAAGCGAGACAGGCACAAAGCGGCTCATCGATACTGCAAAGGGCAAATGGAAACGATTAGCACAGCTTTTTATGAGCGCTACCTGCTTGTCATCGCCGGATTCGCCGGACTCCTCTATGGTGTGGACGTCGGCATTATATCCGTAGCTTTGCCTTTTATCGGCAAGACGATCCCGCTGTCGATGGCGCAAACATCCATTGTTGTGTACGCTGTACTCGGCGGAAGTATGGTCTCGTCGCTTGGAGCCGGAATCCTCGCCGATTGGCTACGTCGGAAAAGCGTGATGCTATCCAGCGGCGCCTTATTCTTAGTGAGTGTATTTCTGATCGCTTCGTCCAGTCACTTCCTCTCGCTCTTTCTCGGCCGGTTGCTGCAGGGTATCAGTGGTGACGTTATTGGAGTTGTTGTGCCTCTGTTTCTCGCAGAAACGCTTAACGCCAGCACCCGAGGTCGACGCTCAGCGGTATTTCAGTTGATGTTGACCTTTGGAATTCTGATGGCTGCCTGGATCGGTTGGCATTACACTCAGCAGGCCACCTTCGCCATCGCTGCCGCTGGAGGGAATGCGACCGCAATCACTGCAGCAGAGGATCATGCATGGCGCAAGATGTTCCTGTCAGTGGCATATCCTCGGGCGATATTCTTTATCGGATGTTTCTTTCTGAGCGAGACGCCGCGTTGGCTTTTGAATCAAAAGCGTCAGTGGGATGCGCTTCAATCCTTGCGTCGCTCCTTGGCCGATCAGGAGGCTCATCGACAACTAGAGGAGATTCAAACCGCACTCGCAGCAAGTTCGCAGCGCTCCTTCGATAGGGACTCCCTATTCCAACGCCGGTATGTCTCTGGCCTACAGCACAGCGACCGCGCAGCTTGGCGGGTTTACGCCTTTCATTTGCACCTTCCTAATTGAAGGTACGAGAAATGCTGCAATGTCTGGCATGCGGCTGTCCTTCGCTGCGGCAGTTGCGATCTGCGCCTTGGCGCTTACCTATCTGCGGAGAGCCCTCATAAGTAGAAGCAGCTGTCTCCCGACGATTGATCCTTAATTCGGTCGGATGTCCTTCTCGCAAAAGGGGAGCAATCGACATTTTCAAGCCAAATGCCCGAATTCATACCAATTGAGCTACAGCAATCGGCGGTGGTGTTAGCTGAAACGCTGAACTTTTCGGTTGCCGCGCAAATCTTAGGCACGAGCCTCACGACTCTGCGCACGCAGATTCGGCAACTCTCAACGAGCCTGGAATGCTCCTTGTTTCGAGAGGACGGCGACAGTGTTGAGGTTACCGAGGAGGGCCGCGTTTTGATCGACGCGTTTCGACACTTTCTGGCGCAGCGAAGGAGGTTATAAGGCTACAGCGTCGAAAGCTTCATGCTTTCCGGAACCCGTGTACCTCTAGTGTTTCTTCGTCGATATCGGATGAGTAAAGCGGGCAGGAATCAACAAAGTCTAGTTGTTCCAACTCGTGTGCCGCTTGTGAGGAGATGAGGTGAAGGTTCTCTAGCAGGGCAATCATGCTTGCGCGATTTTCGAAGCTTCGGACTCGCATTGACCCGCTGGTCCATTTTCCCCAGACGAGGACATTGAAACCTTCCTCGGATGGAAAGACGATCATTTTCGTCTGCACCAGTTCACTCCTCCAAGCCAGATGTATCCGCGCCAGCAATCCGTCATCAGCGCCCAGAATAGTCAATGAACCATTGCTCTGTCATTCGCAATCTTGAGCTGATTTCCGGGGCGACTTTGTTCCAGTACAGGTTGAAAGCAGGCCCGCAAGTATTATAAGCGGCGCGTAATATACTTGCGGTGCCACATTGAGGAGTGGCCTTCTCTAGCAAGCAGAAGCCGAAACTCGATCCCTCGGCGGCTTTCGGACAACTACTGCGGAAGTATCGTTTACGGCAGAAAATGAGCCAGGAAGCTCTGGCGGCAAGATCGGGCTACGAACGCGCCTTCATCAGCCTCATCGAGTTGGGGAAGACTAACCCCTCATTGCGAAGCATTTTCGACATCTGTGGATCGCTGGGGGTCAAACCGTCAGCTTTTCTGCGGCAGGTAGAGCAGTTGTCTGGCTTCGAACTGCCATTTGATCCGAATGCGAAACCGATTCCTGGCTGAAGGAAACTATGCGATGAAGTCAATGCTGGTGATCGGCATTAGGGATCGTTTCGTGCTTTTCGAAGTTTGCGAGGGCTAATGTCCTCCAAGATTCGTGGTGGATGGTCCCAAGTGATTAGGCAGTTTTTGGTTCCCTGGACAGGGCAGGTAGACACCAAAAGCACCTTTCATCTGATAGAATTTATCTTGTCGTTGCCGTGGCGGTTTTGGTGTCTGTTTGGTGTCTATACAGACCCGAAATCGAGCCCAAAGTGGCGAAAAAGTAGAATCGAGCGAACAGAGCGAATTCAGCGAAACGCTTGATTTTATGTGACATACATCCAAGTGTCTGAAAAGACTCGTGGGGACGTAGCTCAGTTGGTCAGAGCGCTGCCCTGTCACGGCAGAGGTCGCGGGTTCGAGCCCCGTCGTCCCCGCCATACATCCTAAAGAACTTAAGGACGTATGGGACTTCAAGTGACAACCCACAACTCAACCCACACAATTTACTGCACCATCGTCGTCATGCCTACGGCGGTGAGAAACGCGCCTTGTGCCGCGCGTGTCTCGTCGCTGTCTTCCTGGGTGTAGAGATCCAGCGTCGTCTGTATCTTGCTGTGACGCAGGATGCCCTGGACGGTCTTCGGCTCGACCTTCGCCTTGTTCACCAGCCAATTGCTGAGTGAGTGGCGAAGATTGTGCAGCCCGAACCGCTGGCCGTCCGCAATCCGCACTCCCGCTGCTTTGGCGGCGGGACGTAGATGCTTCTTCACGAACGAGCAGGCGTTAAGCGGCACTTTGCCGTCGGCAGTGAGCGACGGAAACACAAAGTCCGTTTCCTTCGCATGTGGCGATTGTTTGCGCCACTGGCGAAGATGAGCGGATAGGGCAGGGTGCATCGGGACGTATCCGTCCGACGCATCCGTCTTCGTTTCTCCGTCCTCTCCCTTGGCCCAGCGCTTGGAAATTCGGATTCTTCCCTCGCTCCACAATATGTCGCTCCAGCGCAGCGCGAGTATTTCCGATGCGCGCAGCGCTGTCGCCGCGCAGGTGAGCACCAGCGCGACATGAAGCGGAGAGGGCAGGGATTGCAGAATTGCCAGCGTTTGACTCGGGGTGATGATGATGGCACGGTAAGTGGACTTGCAGCGCGTCTCGACGTGCAGCACCGGATTCTTCGAGACCAGCTCGTGCAGGACACCGATTTTGTAGATGCGATGCATGATGCCCCGTATCTTTGAAACCGTCGTCCAGGCAAGGCCGTTGCCGTCATGGAGGGACTTCAGCCACTTCTGTATTTCAAGCGGCTTGATGTCCTCCGCGATGCTCTCATCGAATCTATTGATGAGATAGTCGCGGACATAATGCTCCACGATGGGGATGGTGTTGACCGACTTCGGGCGCACCGCGTCCGCGCCGAAGTCGGCTTTCAGGTAATGCTCCGCGATGAAAGAGAATTGAACACGGCCGGGGGCGGGGGCGTCATTGATCCTGACACCCAAGCCAAGGCGGTCCACCTCGCGCCAGGCGTCCCTGTCTTTGGGAAACTTCGAGACAAGACCGACCGGCAACAGATGTTCGACCCGCTTTCCTTCCGCGTTCGTGACCCGGAAACGCAGCAACCAGGTCTCTCCTTCCTTGCGGCGCACTTTTCTCAGTGATCCTCGCTGATAGGCCATAAGGCTCCCTTCAGCGGGGACTGCCGAAGGCAGGATCGCACAGTTTGCGGGTTTTGTGGATCGGGGTGGGGGCGTTTTGCTTTTGAACCACGGCGGTCGCGAGTTCGGACAGCCGGAATACCCAGATTTTTCGCTTGGTTCCGGTGCCGAGCGCATAGGCTCCGCCGATTCCCCGGCGGGCAAGCTCAAGCACGTACCGGCGCTTGAGGGAGAGGAAGCGCGCCGCCTCGTCGGGGGAGACGAAGGGTTCCGGATGCGCCGGGCTGAGCGGCGTGTCATTCACGCCGGCGTCCGCCGGGTAGAGCATGGGGTTCTCAATCCGCTGAGGGCGCATCCATCACCTCACCCCAAAAAGCCGGTCAGCTTCTGCGCTTCAATTTCACGCGACTCCAGCTCCATCAGCCATCTCATCAGCGCGTCGTAACGGATGAGGCGTCTTCGGCCGATGCGCAGAACCGGCAGGGGAGGGAGGTTCGGCACCTTGCCGCCGATGATGTGGTGGATATGCGCCTCCGAGCAACGCAGCTCTCGCGCGACTTCGGGGACGGTAAGCACGGCGGGGGAGGACGCAGTGAGTGAGCGCGCGGGCGGCATGTTTCACCTGCCCATTCTCTTAAGCAGTAGCTGCCCGCGCCTATCTCCCCCCTGGCACGTAGCCTCGTGCCACTCGGCGGAGATTAGATCTGCTCCAAAGGGCGTCACCGTGAAAGAGGTGAAAGAGCATCCGCCTGGCGCGTTCCCCATAACCTTGTCCACGCTGAACTGAACGGCATCGTCGTCGATAACCGTGCCGGTCAAGACCGCCGACATCGGGCTCAAGCCCGACATGAGGGCGCTTTGCGTCTGTGCGGCGGAGGGCCGGGAGAAGGGTGACATGATAGGTGCGCAGGCAAGCACCGGGAATCCCGAGATCCGGCTTGGGTCCGCCGCGTCCCTGCGCAGCTCCAGCCTCAGGTTGCACATGCCCAGGCCCGGCTGCGGGCCTGCGCCTTGCCAGATGCCGAAGATGAGATCGGCATCAGCGGGTAGAGCTGCGGCGGCGGGTGCGCCAGTGGCGGAAGCGCCAGCAGCGGGTCCGGTAGCGCCGGGAGCGGGCAGGGGGCCTGCGCTCTTTGAGGCCGGGGGTTTTGCGAGGCGCGCAGCCTGCTGCTGGCGAATCGCTGCGGCCCTGCGGTTGGTATTGATGACCTGCGGCACGAAATACACGGCCGCAAGCGCAATTGCCGCGAGCCAAAGGATGCGTTGTTTTTGTTGTTTCGTCATGGGGTTCCCTCCTGCCGCAACTATGGGCGGAGGGCGGCGCAGGGGGAACGTGAAGGAGGGTTAATTCTGCGATTTTTTCTTGAAGTCAGCTAACAGGGCCTGTACGAAAAGACGCATGAGTCATGCGCGCAAGACGGCGGAGCTGGATGCCAGAGGAATCGAAGTTCATTTCTCGGAGAGAGTGAGAAGCGCTTTTGCCGATCTCGCAGCGGCGGTGCATTTCAGTGATCACTTTGATCCCGGTATGCTGGAGACGCTACAAGAGTGGACTGCGGGCAAGAATGAAAGCTTGCGTGGCGTTTTGATTTCTCTTCCCATTATTGCCAAGGAAACTTTCACGCACATTCAGGCAACGGGGGACAAACGGGCCGAAGAAGCGTGGCAGGAGATTTGCGACCAGATCCCTGAAAAAAATGGATTCACGCTCGTACCCCACCGTGGCAGGGGCAAATAGCCGAGGGGATTACGCTGAAACGGGCAGGTGCAGTTTCTTAAGCAGCGCTTTAAACGCGGGCCGGTCTCTGAGCGGATCGAATATCGGCCAGAGATGCAGCCAGGTCATGAACGGATAGCGATCATCGACGCCGCGCGCCAGTTGCGATATGGCTTTTTCGGGCTTGCCCAGGCCCATATACATGAGCGCAAGCTGGAGAGGTTCCCTGTCTCCTGTTTGTTCGTAATGCCGCTCTAACTCTGTTATCTTGTCCCTCGCCAGTCGTTCGTATTTGCCGCCGAGCCGCAAATAGACAAGGATAGTGAGTCCCGGCCATATCTCAGGGATAAGCGCCATGTGACGCATGGTGTTAATGAGCCTCTGATTTGCCTTGAGGGCAAGCGCCGGGCGGTCGAGGGCGAGGAACACGAGCACCAAGGTCAGCATGACAATCCAGTCTGTCTCGAATGTGTCATGGAGGTTCCGCAGCAGCCGCTCGGCTGGCTTCAACTGGCGGGTCGCATACAGAAATAACGGATAGATCCGCTCGGCGGCCGGTTCGCCCGATTTCGTTTCGGCTTTGTCTTTCACGAGTTGTAGCGCTTTGTCCTGTTTGCCCGCCGCGAGAAGGTAGAACGCGTATCCGGAATAATTCCTGGTTTCCGAAGCATCACATTTAAGCGCCTTTTCAAAGGCCATCGCCGCCTTGTCCCACTCGCGAAGGCAGGTATGCACGGTGGCGAGGACGGCATAGCCTCGCCATGATTCGGGATTGAGCTTCACGGCCAACGCGGCGGCCTTCCGGGCGCGAAACAGGTAATACGTCGCGGGTTCCGGGCATCCGTAAAGAGAATTAATGAAGTAAGTCTCAGCCACTGCGGCGTGGGCCGCAGAGCGATGGGGATCGAGTTGAATAGTCTTCTTGAAACACAAAAGCGCGTAAGCGAGGCCCATGGGCGACAACTGGCTTAGGTGCAAAAGCCCGCGCTGATACTCCCGCTCGGCGGGATAGACCGGGTTGTAGCTGAAAAGTGGTTTGTAAGGCGTTCCGACCTTCAGCTTGGTCTTCTTGTCCTTCGGAGGATAGGGCAAACGGATATGAACAGGATCGCTTTGACCTTCCTCAGCGTTATACGCTGCGAGAGCTGGCCTCAGGCTATTTGCAATAGAACGAACATCGGTTATTTCGCCGAAGCTAAATTTTTTCGGATACATCTCGGCCGCAATAATTGACTGCGTGATCGGTTCGTTGTTGAGCGCCTTGCCGACGATGCAGTTCAGAAATTTTTCAAACCTTTCGCTGCTGGAAAATCTTCTGTTCTGCAGCATGTGCCTAAGCTGCCTGCGGATTTCTTCCGGTCTCGGTACATTGTCAGAAATTGATGGCATTGCGACCACCTTCGCCAACCGGGTAATCCCTATTCTCCGCTATCCGCGTCCGAATGCTTAACCCTCTTTAACGTTCCGAGAATTTCCGCTCCCGTGTCACGCTGCTCCCATCTTCGGGCATTAAAAACGCGCCCGGATTGGAGAGCGAGGAACATCATGAAACGCACAACGCACAGCACGATAGGTTTTTTGCTTCTGTCAGTTCTGCTAATCCCAAATGCATTCGCCCAGTGCGAAAACAAGTCCGGCTTCGCCAGGCTCGCCTGCCAGGCGCAGGCAAACAGTAGCTCGGCCGCGCTTCCGCCGGGAGTGAGCGACCCGAAGGCCGCCATCAGCACGGGCCTCGCCGACGCGATTCACCTGGGTACGCAGCCCCCGACCGACGAGCCCATGGTGTTCGAGCCTTTGACGGAACTCGACAGAACGGACGACGGTTCGTTCATCCTGAAAACCGGCTTTTATGAAGCCTACGTGCAGAGCTACACGCTCGACGCCGGCGACGTGAATGCAACCAAGCCCGGAGGTTATTACCCGGCTCCCATCAAGGGCAAAAAAGCAAAAATAATCGCGGCTCTATTGAAACAGGTCGAGCTGCATCCCGACGTTCCCCAGGCCGACATCCAGCAATTACTGTTTGCGATTGTTCAGGGCACCGATCTCGAAAAAATGACCCCCGCCGTGCAGCAGACGGCGGCGCGCGTCCTTCCCCAGGACACCTTGAAGCAGATGCAGGGTGCGGAGCAGGCAAAAGTCTTTCAGCAGAACCTCATGGCGATGCTTAACCAGCGGCTCGCCCAGAATCCAGCCGCCCAGCAACAGATGAACCAATGGAACAACCTGCAGAAACAACTTGAGTCGGCGGCTCCCCCGCCCACCTTCAAGAGCGAAGCGGACGCGGACCTTCCCATCGCGCGGGGCACGTGGGCGCAGATGCCGGGAGGATTCTACGTGCGCTACCTGCCGGAGGGCTACATGAAGACTCGCCTGCAGGTGATCGTGCCTAAGAAGGCGATTGAGCAGGCCCAGACTCCGCTTACCTTCGACCCGACGCAGTATCTCGCGATCCTGGTGCAGGCCCCGAGCGAGCGCATCGGCATCTCGCTGCGGCCGGCGCACTGACCGTTTTGAAATGCGAAGGACTGTGATGAGCATCTGGAGTTTTGCGAAGGAGACAGCCATGAGCATCTGGGATTTCCTGCGGTCGAAGTCGATTGTCTGCGGCAAGCCGCCGCTTCACGCGATGTTCGGCGCCCGCGATCCGTGGAACCTCGACTTCCCGCTCTTCATGTGGTCGCCGCGGGATGCCTTCACCCTCAGAAACGCTGTTGAGTCGGTAGCGGTGTTTGGGGAGTTAGGGGCGGCGAAGACGACCGGCTCGGCCGCCTGGATTCTGCTTAAGTACCTGCAGATAGGCATGGGCGGCTTGGTCTGTTGCGTGAAGCCCGGCGACCGCGAGCTGGTGGAGGCTTACGCGAGACAGACGGGCAGGGCGGACTCGTTGATAGTCGTCTCGCCCTTGAACAAATGGCGCTGCAACCTCATCAGGTATGCGCTGAAGCGCCCCGGCGTCACCGGCAGCCGTATCGAGCAGCTCGTATCGCTCCTCATGACCATCGTCGAGGCGGCGGAACGCGGCGAGCGCGCAAGCACCGGGCAGGGGGACAAGTTCTGGCAGCGTTCATTGCGCCAGATCTTAAGGAACGGTCTTGAGGTCTGCATCGCCGCGCGGGGCGAAATCACGATGGCGATGCTGCACGAG
>Ga0335075_10010974_pt1 | contig 13719 bp, 12 predicted proteins | sample Lox_Sample_24_FD_206723 | JGI IMG/M metagenome (GOLD analysis project Ga0335075, IMG submission 206723) | Soil microbial communities from Loxahatchee National Wildlife Refuge, Florida, United States - Lox_Sample_2.4 | ecosystem: Environmental > Terrestrial > Soil > Wetlands | place: USA...
CGCGATCGCGTATCCGCTCATCCGACCCGCCTCCTCGATAGCCGCCGTCGCCACCCAGCCTACGCCCGCGGCGGCCCGGACATCAGGCGGCCGTCGCCGCTTCGGCGACGTCTTCCTCCTCCGGGCCCGGCCGCCGGTCGGCGAGCACGCGCAGCGCGTCAACCGGAATGTGGACGCCCACCGGCGTGCCCTGCCCGAAGCCCCCGGTGTCCCCCGTGTTCGTGATCGAGACCTGGAGCTGGGCCCCGGTCGCCAGGCGCACCATCACCTGAAGGCTCGTCCCCAGGTAGACCGTGCGCTCGACCATCCCGGGCAGGCAGTTGCCGTGCTCGGCGCATGACTCGGCCGCCACCAGCTCGATCCGCTCGGGCCGCGCCACCACCTTGACCGGGCCGCTGGCCTCCAGGTCGCCACAGCCGGCACGCAGCGGGAAGTCGCCGACCGTGACCCTGCAGCCCCCGTCGACGCGCTCGGCCTCCGCCTCCATCAGGTTCGAGACGCCGAGAAAGTCGGCCACGAACACCGTGGCGGGATCCTCGTAGACCTCCGCGGGGGTACCGATCTGCTCGATCCGTCCCTCGGACATCACCGCGACCCGGTCGCTCATCGAGAGCGCCTCCTCCTGGTCGTGGGTGACGAACACGAACGTGATCCCGACCTCCTCCTGCAGCGCCTTCAGCTCGATCCGCAGCTGCCGGCGGATCTTCGCGTCAAGCGCCCCGAGCGGCTCGTCGAGCAACAGCAACGCGGGGCGCAGCACGAGCGCCCGCGCGAGCGCGACGCGCTGCTGCTGGCCGCCGGACAGCTGCGACGGGCGGCGCTCCCCGTAGCCGCCGAGCTCCACGAGCTCGAGCGCCTCCTTGACCAGCCGTTTGATCTCCGGCTTGGGCGTCCGGCGCCGGCGCAGTCCAAAGCCGACGTTGTCGGTCACCGACAGGTGAGGGAACAACGCGTAGCTCTGGAACACCGTGTGGACGTTGCGCTTGTGCGGAGGGGTCTGGGCGACATCGACCCCGTCGAGCAGGATCTCGCCCGAGGTCGGTCGCTCGAAGCCACCGATCATCCGCAGCGTCGTCGTCTTGCCACATCCCGAGGGGCCGAGCAGCGAGAAGAACTCGCCGGCAATGATCGTGGCGTCGATCCCATCGACCGCTATCGCCTCCCCGAAGTGCTTGCGCAGCGCGCGGAGCTCCACCTCGCCGGCCATCAGCCCTCCATCCCGGATAGCTCGGTGAGTGCCATGAGACCTCCCTCGGTCGTCGCGGTGCGCTTGCCGAGCACCGTGTAGAGCAGATAGGCCAGGACGATCCCGATGAGCGTGACAGCGACCAGGATCGTGGCCAGCGCGTTGAGCGCCGGCGTGCTCGTGCCGCCGCGCGCGTTGGAGTACAGGTACATCGGGATCGTCGTCGTCGACGAGTTCGAGGACATGTACTGGGTGACGACGAAGTCGTCGATCGACAGCGCGAACACGATCAGCGTGCTCGACAGGATCGCCGGCATGAGCAGCGGCACGAGCACGAGCCGCACCGCCTGGATCGGCGACGCCCCCAGGTCGCGCGCGGCCTCCTCGTACTGGGTGCCGATCGACGCCAGCCGGCTGCGGATGATCACCACCACATAGGACAGTGAGAACGTCACCTGGCCCACCACCTGGGCGGTCGTGCCGAGCTTGATCAGGGTGAACGGCAGGACCGCCAGCTGGGTGAACACGACGAACAGTGACACTGCCATCACGATCTCCGGGGTGACCAGCGGGATCAGCATCAGCGAGTTGGCGGCGCCCGACCCGCGGCCGCGCCAGCGCGCGAGCCCCAGCGCCAGCAGCACGCCGAGCGGCGTCGCGATCGCCATGTCCAGGCCGGCGAGCAGCAGGCTGTGCATGAGCGCCGAGGTGTAGGAGGGATCATGGAACACCGACTGGGTCGGATTCCCCCACCACCAGCGAATCGAGAAGCCCTGCCACACCGACCGCGACTTGCCGTTGTTGAACGAGAAGAGGATCGCGATCGCCACCGGCACGAGCGCCCAGGCGAGGTACAGCCAGGTGACTCCGACCAGGAAACGCGGCTGGCCCCACGGGTTGCGCAGCCAGGCGAAGATGCCTCCTCGGCGCGGTGCCTGTCGCTGGCTCGGAGGCGCTGCTGCGGGGCTGGGCTGGAAGTCCGTGACCGTCATGCGAGGAGCGCCCTCGCATCACGAGCGGACTGGATGATGTAGTAACTCATCCCGACGGCGAGGATCACCATCAGCACGAGCACGAGCGCCGCGCCGAGATCGATCTGCGAACCGCCCTGTACGAACAGGTTGATCTCGTTCCCGAGCATGCTCGTCTTCGGCGAGGCCGACATCAGGTCGTTGGTGTAGTAGTCGCCGAACATCGGGAGCACCACGAGCGCGGAGCCGGCCATGATCGACGGGCGGCTGAGCGGGAGCGTGACGTGCAGGAACGCGCGCCATGGCGTCGCCCCGAGGTCTCGCGCGGCCTCGATCTGGCGCTGGTCGATGCGGTCCAGTCCGGCGAACACGGGCAGGATGAAGTACGGGATGTATCCGTAGGTGAGCGCGAGAATCACGGAGTAGGGATTGCCGTCCAGCCAGTCGGGCGGGTTGGAGATCCCGAGTGCCTGGAGGATCCCGTTGACCCAGCCGGCGGGCGAGAGCAGGCCGATCCAGGCGAGCATCCGCAGCAGGTAGCTCACCCAGAACGGGATCACGAGCAGGACGATGAGCAGGGACTTCGTGCGGCCGGCGTGGCGCGCCACGTAGTAGGCGACCGGGTAGCCGATGAGCAGGCAGAGCATCAGTGAGACCGACACGAAGACCAGCGTGTTGCGGATCGACGGCCAGTACTCACCGCCCGGCAGCGAGCCCGACACCGCCGCCGAGACGTAGCCTGGGTTCCAGTGCAGCGGGTTCCAGAACGGCACCGGCTGGAACAGGTAGTTGACCCGCCCGAAGGCGATGGCGAGCACCGCATAGGCGGGGACGATGACGAACAGCAGCAGCCACCCCACCCCGGGCATTGCGGTCGCACGCCACAGCGAGCGAAGGTCCGATGACTGCAGATCGCTCACGTCGACTGCACCGCCGCCCAGGCGTTCTCCCAGAGCGTCTGCGCCGCGGTCGATTGCGGTCCCTGGACGTAGCCGTTCTTGAACTGCGACTCCTCGATCAGCGTGGTCTGCAGGTTCGGCGCCACCAGCTGGCGGTGCACGACCGCCTCGGGGGTCATCGCCTTCAGCGGCTGCTGATAGCCGATATAGGCGAAGTTGGTGAATGCCGACTCAACATCGATGAGGTGATTGAGGAACAGGTGGGCGAGCACCGGATTCTTGGCCCCGTGGAGGATCGCCATCGTGTCGTTGTCGATCGGGCCCCGCCCGTCCTTGGGCCACCAGTAGGCGAACGCGGTCGGTTTGACGCCCTTCGGTGCATATTCGGGCGTGACCGCCATGTCACCCGACCACGCCTGATGCAGCCACAACGAGCCGTCGGCGAGATGCTCGTACTCGTTGGTGTCGAACTTCAGGTTGGCGGATCCGATGAGCTGCTGGATCGACTTCTGCGCGGCGAGGATGTCTTTGGCGTTACTGGTGTTCACGTCCGTGACGCCGTTGTGCAACAGCCCCATCGTCAACCCCTCGTGCTGGTCGTCGAGCATCCCGACCTTGCCGGAGATGTGCGGCCCCTCGGTCCACAGCGCGCTCCACGGCTTGGCGAGCTTGGCGGGGTTGAAGTGCGGCAGGTAGTCGGTGCGCCAGCCGATCCCGGTCGTGTAGATCGTGTACGGGATCGTGTAGTGACTGCCGAAGTCGTACCACGGGTTGACGAGCGTCGGCCACACGTTGGCCTCGAGGTTGGGGATGTAGTCGAGGTTGAGCGGTGCGAGCAGCTTGCCGACGACCAGGCGCTCGAGGTAGACGAGTTCCGGCACGAACACGTCGAACTGCACGTCCCCGGACTCGATCTTGGCCACGGCCTCGTCGATCGTGTTGAAGGTCGAGATCTGGACGTTGACCCCATACTTCTTCTCGAACGACTTGACCACCGCCGGGTTGATGTATTCCAGCCAGTTGTAGAGCTGCAGCGGGCCCTTCTCGGGCTTCAGCCCCGATTTGATCGCGGGGTTGTCGTGGTAGATCGGCAGTGCCACCGGGACGTCGGGGCGCGCGAGCGGCAGTCCGCCCGGCCCGTCCCCGGCAACCGCACCTGAGGTCGCGCCACCGGGCGGCGGCAGTGGCGCGGTCGTACCGCACGCAGCGAGCACGCCGGGGAGGGTCAGCGCGCCGGCCGCGGTCCCGGCGCGGCGCAGGAAGGAGCGCCGGGTCGAGCCGGCGCGGGATTCTCGCGGGTGGCTCACGCCGTTGCCTCCTGTTCTGCTTCGGGACGACGCGTGAAGGGGTAGCCGAGCTCGCGCGAGGCCAGGCGCAGGCAGCAGTCGACCAGTCGCTCGGGCGAGACGTCGGGCTGCCCGAGTGTCACCTGGACGCCGAGGCCGTCGAGCATGCCGCTCAGCATCAGGGCGAAGTCGTCCGGGTCGACGTCAGCGATGAACTCACCGGCCTCCTGGCCGGCGATGACGATCTCGGCGATCAGGCGGCGCTGGCGGCGGTCCAGTCCGAAATAGGAGTGACGGACCTTGGCATCGCGGCGCGCCCGGACCCAGATCTCCATCCACAGGGTGTAGTCGTTGAGGCCACCCGGCCCGAGGCTCGTCTCCTCGATCAGGTGCACGAGGCGCTCGGCGGGTGACTCGATCCGCGCCTGACCCTCGGACAGACGGCTATAGAACTCGGCATCGGCGAACGCAACCGCCTCCTCGAGCAGCCGATCCTTGGAGTCGAAGTAGTAGAGGATGGTCGGCGCGCTCGTCCCCGCGCGCTCGGCGATGTCACCGATACGGGTGTCGAACAGGCCGCGTTCGTACATCACCTCGGCGGCCGCCGAGACGATCTGTGGCTTGCGCAGATGATCAAGCTTTGGGCGCGGACTCACCGGGTGAGCTCTCCTCCGTGCGTCGCTGTCGGGGTATACTGACTCGCGGTTCAGGAAACGTAGTCGAGACGACGGATACCTGTCAAGCGACTCCGGGACCGGAGAGGATTTCGATGAGGGATGTACTGGTGCTGGGAGCCGGCCTGGCCGGACTGTCGGCGGCGCGCGACCTGCAGTCCGGGGGCGCGGACGTGCTCGTGCTGGAGGCGCGATCGCGGATCGGCGGGCGCGTCCACGCGGAGACGCTCGAGGACGGCCGGCGCGTGCAGATGGGCGGCGAGGTCGTCGGCGAGGCGCACACCGCCTACCGCGAGCTCTGCGCTGAACTCGGGCTCGCACTCCAGCCCAGCTACGTGGTCGATCCGGGCGAGATCAGCTGGGGACTGGCGGACGGCATCTGGGTCGGCGACGAGGTGCCCTGGATGACCGACGAGGAACGCGCCGACGCGGCGCGGATCGAGGGCGAGTTCGAGCGGCTGGCAGCGACCGTCGATCCCGACGACCCGTGGAGTCACCCCGACGCGGCGCGCCTTGACCGGCTGTCCCTGTCTGACTGGATGCGGGCGCATGATGCGCTGCCGGCGGTCCACCGCCGCCACCAGTTGGCCTCGCTGTCGTTGTCGTGTGACAGTCCCGAGCGCACCTCACTGCTCTCCGAGCTCCGCAAGCACGCGTTCCTGCCGGGCGAGGCGTTCTACGACCTCGGCGCGTGGGAGGGCCTGCGCTGCGCCGAGGGCTCGGCGGCGGTCGTCGAGCGACTCGGCGAGGAGCTCGACGGCCGGGTGCGGTTGGACGCCATCGTCCGCTCGGTGCACGTGGCATCGGCCTCCGAGGTCGTGGTGACACTCGCGGACGGCGAGGAACTTCGCGCCGAGGCAGTCGTCTGCGCGCTGCCCGCCGGGCCGCTCCGGGACGTGTCGCTGAGCGGCATCTCCGACGAGAGACTCGCGTCGCTGCGCAGCGCCCGCCACGCTCTCGCCGCCAAGGTGGTGGCGGCATTCGAGCAGCCGTTCTGGCAGGCGACCGGCCAGAACGGACTGGCCGAGGCGGAGTGGCTGTTCGGTTCCACCTGGCCGCAGTCGCCCGGCGTGCTCTCGGTCCTCGTCCCGCCCGAGCGACTGTCCGCCTTTGTCGCCGCGCCGCCCGCCGCCCGCCGGGCATCGGTGGTCGACGGCCTGGTGGCTCTCTACGGCGAGCCGGCGGCGGCCCCCACCGCCCTGCTCGAGCACGCCTGGGGCGTCGACCCATTCACCCAGGGCTACATCACCAGCTGGGCTCCCGGCGACGTGCACCGGGTCGGCCCCCTGCACGGCACCCACGAGCCGCCGTTCTACGTCGCCGGCTCCGACCAGTGGCTCGCGGGCTACATGGAGGGCGCAGTTCGGACCGGCCGCGGCGCTGCGCGAGCGGCGCTGCGGGCCGGGTCCCCCGCCTGACCGGGTCGCTCGGCGGCAGGTCGGCGGGTTGGCCCCACCAGCCCCCGGCCGGGTCCGTGTCGGCACTCTGGGAACCTCGAGACGCGCAGCGCGGGTCGAAGTTCCCAGAGTCACCCCGACAGGGCGCGGATGACGGCGTCGGCGAACAGCCGGCCGTCCCGGGTCAGGACGATGCGGTCGTCCTCCACGACCACGCGGCCGCAGGCGACCTGCTCGTCCAGCGCCGACTCTCCCGCCGAACCCAAGGCGTCGACCGCGAGCCCGTCGCGCATCCGCAGCCCGAGCATCACCGCCTCCAGGGCGCGCTGCCTCGCAGACAGCACCTCCCGGCCCGCGCCGGGCGATTCACCACGAGACAGCCGCGCCGCGTAGTCGGCAGGGCGCTTGACGTTCCACCATCGGACCCCGTCGACGTGCGAATGGGCGCCCGGTCCGACGCCCCACCAGTCGTGCGAGCGCCAGTAGCCGAGGTTGTGGTGGCAGCGCCCGTCCGCGTCCGCCGCCCAGTTGCTCAGCTCGTACCACTCGAGCCCCGCGGCGGCAAACCGCTCGTCGGCCGCGACGTAGCGGCGCGCCTGGTCACCGTCATCGGGGGCGCGGACCGCGCCGCGGCGAATCGCGGCCGCCAGCGCGGTGCCCGGCTCGATCGTCAGCGCGTAGGCCGAGATGTGGTCCGGCTCGGCTGAGAGGGCGTCCGTCAGCGTCCGCTCCCAGTCGGCGTCGCTCTCGCCGTCGGTCCCGTAGATGAGGTCGAGCGAGACGTGGTCGAACCCGGCCTCCCGGGCCTCGACGGCGGCGGCCACCGCGCGCCCCGGCGTGTGCACCCGGTCGAGCGCGCGCAGCACGTGCGGCGCGGAGGACTGCATCCCCAATGACACACGGGTGAACCCTCCAGCCGCCAGGGCCCGGAACGACGCCGGGTCCACCGACTCGGGATTGGCCTCGGTCGTCACCTCGGCCCCCAGCGCCAGCCCGACGATCGAAGCGACGCCGTCGAGCAACCGCACCAACCCGTCGGCGCCGAGCAGCGTCGGCGTCCCGCCCCCGAAGAACACGGTCTCCGCACGCCGCCCGCCCAACTCAGTGGCGGCCAAACGGAGCTCGGCCAGAGCCGCCTCCACGAACTGGGCAGGCTGATCGGGCCCGTCCGGCACGTAGGTGTTGAAGTCGCAGTAGCCGCACCGCGCGGCGCAGAACGGCACATGGACGTAGATGCCGAGCGGCGGGCTCACACCGGCACTTCTAGCGCGAAAGCTCACCCAGCCCCAGGTCGTGCGCCAGCTGACCCGCGACCGCCCGCCGCGCCCGCTCCAGCGGGATCGTTCCGTCGCCGATCATCGTGCGCACCCCGTAGCCGTCCAGCAGCGCCAGCGTGCGATCGGCGACCTCGTCGGGGTCGCACGGCGCGAACTCGCCGTCCGCCACCCCGGCCCGGATCTCCTCCGCGAACCACTCGTGCATCCGGGCGTAGAGCTCCTCGGCCACCGGCCGCAGCTCGGGATGACGCACGGCGCGAAGCCACAACTCCATCCACAGCACCCAGTCCTCGGCGAGGGCGTCGGTCGTCGGCAGGCAGTTCTCAATCATCGCCGCCAGCCGCGCGCCGTGATTGCCACCGGGCCCGGGTGCATCCTCGATCCGCACCTCGGCGGCGCGGACGTAGGAGTACTCGATCGTCTCCGCCAGCAGTTGCTCGCGATCGGCGAAGTGGTAGTGGACGAGCGCGCTGGAGACGCCGGCCTCGGTCGCGATCCGCGCGATTCGGAGACCATCGATGCCGTCACGGGCGATCGCTCGCACCGCGGCGCGCAGGATCCGCTCGCGCGCCGCGGCCCCGCGCTCGGTGCCCTGCTCGGTCTCCGATGCGCGCGTGCTCACCTCACCTCACGAGACACGACACACGACACACGACACGACTGCGACGCGACGCTCACGCCGCGCTCGGCTCCGGCACCGGCACCGGCTCGGCGGAGTCCCCGAGCGCGGGGGCCAGATCGCGCCGGATGCGGTCGGCGAACCAGGCGACCGCCGTCTCGCGCTTGGACAGCGGCCCGCACTCGTAGCCGCGGGTCTGCAGCCCCTGCTGGACGTTGTCGACCAGGTCGATGTCCTCGTCGAGCACGAGCGTGTTCAGCCGCTGATTGGCCCACTGGACGAAGCGCGTCCGTGGATCGGCGCCGGGCGCGCGGTAGCTGCCGAACGTGTCGGAGGTCTGTGCCACCCCGTCGGGCAGCATCTGCCAGGTCGTCACCTGGTCGGGATAGAGGTCGATCGTGGTGTTCGGATAGATGAAGACGTAGCGCCAGATCCGACGATCCTCGTTGCTCAGGCCGGGCATCGGACTCACCAGTTGACCGTACAGCCGCTCCAGGCGGTTGGAGCTCGGCTTGTCGCGCATCGGCGCCTCGATCCAGACCCAGTCCTCGTGCAGCTCCGAGCTGTAGTTGCGGTAGTCGTACATCCGCATCAGCCCCGGGTGCGCGATCGGGACGTGGTAGCCCTCCAGATAGTTGTCGGCGACGGCCTTCCAGTTCGCCGGCTGGGTCCCGGTCGCGGGCGCGAACGGCTCCAGCGTGTCGATCCGGTAGCGCGCCAACCGCTCGGGGAGATCACCCACCAGCGAGGCGAGCGAGGCGGCGTCCCGGTCGAGGTTGACGAACACGAGGCCGCAGAGCACCTCGACGCGCGCCGCCATCAGCCCGAGCTTGCTCTTATCGAGCTTCTCGCCGAATGCGAGTCCTTCGGGCACGCCGATCAGCGTCCCGTCGAGCTTGTAGGTCCAGCCGTGGTACCGGCAGCGCAGCGCGGCCTTGCACTGACCCGATCCGCTCAGCAACCGCGAGCCGCGATGGCGGCAGACGTTGCGGTAGGCCCGCAGGTCTCCGTGCTCGTCGCGGACGACCAGCACCGGCTGATCGCCCGCGCGGCCGGTGATGTAGCTGCCGGTCGTCGGCAGATCGGCGACGTGCCCGATGAGCTGCCACGTGCGCTCGAAGATCAGCCGCTGCTCGGCCTCCATGAGCTCTGGGTCGGTGTAGAGGCGCGGGTGCAACGCCCGCCCGTAGCCTGCCCTCTCCGCATTTGCCGCCTGTCCCGAAACCGCCGCGTTCATTTGCTCTCCTCCGTTCCTGACTTTGTGATCAGTTGCTGTAGTGTACGCGACATGGCGATCCGGCGAGCGGCATGGCTCTCAATCACTCCCGAGCCCGAGCGCGAGCTCCCGCGGGCCGTGGCCGTGCTCACCGCCGGTCATCAGGTCGGCGACGACGCCGTCCGTGCCGAACGAGTCCGGCTGCAGGCGATCGTGCTCAGGCACGGCCTGCGCCGGTGGTTGGGCTACCTGCGTGAGGTGCTCGAGCTGATCGAGCGCCGCACCGGCGACGACGACCCCGATGTCACGCACGCCCGCGCACGAGCGCGCACGGTGCTGATCAACCACCACAACCTGCTGTTGGGGCTCCCCGGTCCGGGAGCCACGCTGACCAGAAACGACCGAGCCCGCCTGGCGGAGCTCGATGACCCCGAGGAGAGACAGCCATGACAACGACAGTCCTTCGGACGGACGGATCCAGATTGGGTACCGCCGCCGACCCGACGGCGCAGTTCACCGACGAGCAGCTCGCGCTTCAGCAACGCGCCCGTGAGTTCGTCGACACCGTGCTGATCCCGCTCGAGCAGAAGGCCGAGGCCGCCCACGGCCGGCTCGACAACGAGACGATCGGCCGCATCCAGCAGGCGGCGATCGCCGCCAATCTGCACGGCGGCCGGATCCCGTCCGCCCAGGGCGGGCAGGGCTGGAACATGACCGAGTGGTTCCTGGTCAACGAGCAGCTCGGCCGCTGCACCAACGGCATCCACTGGTGGATCCCAAACGTCTACAACGTGTGGGCGGACGCCACCGAGGCCCAGTTCGAGCGCTATGTGCCGGCCGCGCTCGCCGGCCACGGCGGCGACGCGTACGCGGTCACCGAGGCCGAGGCCGGCTCGGATGCCAGCGGGATCGCCACGACCGCCACCCCGGACGGCGACGGGTATCGGATCACCGGCGAGAAGTGGTTCGTCACCTCCGGCGACGTCGCGCGCGTCCTGATCGTCATGGCCAACGTGATCGACGGCGACCAGAAGCTGCCGACGCTGCTGCTCGTCGAACCCGATGCCGACGGCGTCGAGTTCGTCGACGACCCGCTGTTCACCCACAACTATCCGCACGGCCACCCGACGATCCGCTTCACCGACGTCAAGGTCGACGCCGACGCGGTGATCGGCGGCCTCGGCAACGGCGATGAGCTGCAACGCCGCTGGTTCACCGAGGAGCGGCTCGGCATCGCCACCCACGGGCTGGGCGCGATGTGGCGGCTGCTCGATGAGACGACCGACTGGGCGCTGCACCGCAAGCAGGGCGAGCATCGGATCATGGACTACCAGGGGATCTCGTTCCCGCTGGCGGACTCCGCGACCGACGCCGCCGTCGGGCGCCTGCTCGCCCTGCAGGTGTGCGCGATGGTCGACGCGGGCGCGGACCCGAAGATCATCCACGCCAAGGCGTCGATGGCCAAGCTGTTCGTCTCCGAGGCGGCCGGCCGCTGCGCGGACCGTGCGGTCCAGGCGTTCGGCGGGCGCGGCTACATGCGGGCGTTCGTCGCCGAGCGCTTCAACCGCGAGCTGCGCGTCGACCGGATCTGGGAGGGCACCAGCGAGATCCAGCGACTGATCATCGCGCGCGCTCTGGAGCGCCGCGGCGTCGAGGCGACGATCCATTGAGCGCCGGGACCCAGGCACCGGGCGCGACGCCGGCCGCGACCCCGTCGCTGGAGCGGATGCTCCAGCCGCGGTCGGTCGCGGTGGTCGGTGCGACCGAGCGCGAGGACACGTACGCGGCGCAGGCACTTCTCAACCTCGCCGAGGTCGGCTTCCCCGGCACCGTCTGGGGCGTCAACCCCGGACGTACCGAGGTGTTCGGCCACCCCTGCGTCCCCTCCGTCGCCGAGCTGCCCGAGCCGGTCGACGCGGTGATCGTCGCGATCCCCGCGGCGGGCGTCCCGGACGCAATCGAGCAGGCGGGTGCCCGCGGCTGCGGGGGCGCGGTCGTGTTCAGTGCGGGCTTCGAGGAGGTCGCCTCCGGGGTCGCGCTGGGCCGTGACCTCGTCGAGGCCGCCGCTCGCCATGGACTACCGGTGTGCGGTCCCAACTGCAACGGCATCGTCTCCCCCGGGCGCCGGGTCGCCCTGTGGGGCGATGCGCTCGCCGCCCAGGACGCCGGCCGGGTCGCGCTCATCTCCCAGAGCGGCAACGTCGCCGTCAACGCGCTCGCCGCGCGGCGCGGGATGCGTTTCCACACGGTGATCGCGAGCGGCAACCAGTCGGTGCTCTCCAGCGCCGACTACCTGGAGACGCTCGCGCGCCAGGACGACCTCGGCGCGGTCGCGCTCTATCTGGAGGACGACGGCGGCGCGGGACTCCTCGACGGGCTCGCGGCGTGCGCGGACGCGCGCGTCCCGGTTGTCGTGCTCAAGGTCGGCAGCTCGGCCGCGGGCGCCCGGGCGGCCGCCGCGCACAGCGGTGCGCTCGCGGGCGACCAGCGGGTCTTCCGCAGTCTGATCGAGGAAGCGGGCGGCGTCTGGGCGTACGACGTCCACGAGCTGCTCGAGCTGAGCAAGACGCTCGCGGTGCGGCGGCCGCATCGGCCCGGGAGCGATGCTGGGAAGGTTGCTGTCACTGGGGGTCAAGAAAGCTCCCAGCACCGCACCCGTGGCCTGGCGATCATGACCTGTTCGGGCGGTGACTCCGCCCAGGGCGCCGACGAGGCGGCCAACCTCAAGATCGCCCTCCCCGAGCTGCAACCCGAGACGCTCGCGCAACTGGAGACCATCCTGCCCAGCGCGGCCACCGCCGCCAACCCGCTGGACTACACGTCGATGATCTGGGGCGACACCGAGGCACTCGCCGGCCTCGTGAGCACGCTCGGCGCCGACCCGGCGATCGACGTCGTGCTCGTGTTCTACGACGAGCCCAACAACCTCACCGGCGCCGCGGCCGACTCGTGGGCCGACGTGCGCGAGGGCATCCAGGTCGGAGCGGATCGCAGCGAGGTCGTCACACTCGTCTCCTCCACCCTGCCCGAGTTGCTCGACGACCAGGCCGCCGCCGACTTTGCGGTCGCCGGAGTGCCCGCGGTCGCGGGGCTCCGCACCGGTCTGCGCTGCGCCGGGGTACTACTTGCCCGGGCGGGCGAGGATGGGCGCAGAACCACTGGCGATCGACTGCGCGCAATCGCGAGGGCGGCGCGCACGGGAACACGCGCGGCAACACCTGGCGAGTGGCTCCCCGAGCACGAGGCCAAGGCGCTGCTGCGCGACGCGGGCATCGCCGTCCCCGCCGGCCGCGTCATCACCACCCCCGAGGAGGCGATCCAGGCCGCGCGCCCCGGCCCGCTCGTGCTGAAAGTGAGCGCCGCATCGGTCCAGCACAAGTCCGAGATCGGCGGGGTCGCGGTGAACCTCACCCACCCCGACGAGATCGTCGCGGCCCACCGGCGCCTCGCCGACATCGCCGCCGAACACGGCGGCGTAGTGCTCGCCGAGGCGATGGCCCAGGGCGAGCTGGAGATGATCGTCGCCGCCCATCGCGACGGCGTCGTGCCCGCTCTGATCATCGGCCTCGGGGGCATCTGGACCGAGCTCCTCAGCGACGTGGCGGTCCTCCCGCTGCCCGCCGACGCGCGCCGGATCGAGCAGGCGATCAGGCAGCTCCGAGGCGCGTCGATGCTCACCGGCGGACGCGGCCGCCCGCCGCTCGATATCGCCGCCGCGGCCCAACTGGCCCAGCAGGTGGGCGAGCTGTTGATCGAGCGCGAGCTCGCCGTCGTCGAGTGCAACCCAGTGCTCGTCGCCAAGGCCGGCAGCGGAGCGGTCGCGCTGGACGCCGCGGTCAGGCTGGGCGGCTGACCGAGCTCCAGAGCGTCACGTGCGGGCGGGGCTGCAGCCGCGCCGAGGTCGCCCCCGCTCGCCCGGTCGAGATCACCTGGGTCGCCTCTGAGCTCGCCGCGAACCGCTGCATCGCGAGCGCGGCGGGCAGCGCGCGCCCGAAGCCAAGCGTCGAGGCGTGCCACACCTCGATGATCGGCGTCCCCTGGACATCGAGACGGACCAGAGCGCGGCGCCGGACCTCCTCGACGACCGTGTGCGCGAGCGTGACCACGATCCCGTCACCCGCCGCCGCCGCCGCGACCGCCGCGGCGCTGCTCGAGTACCCGACCGTGTCAGCCGGCTCGATCCCGAGCCGCGCG
>Ga0335075_10010975_pt1 | contig 13719 bp, 2 predicted proteins | sample Lox_Sample_24_FD_206723 | JGI IMG/M metagenome (GOLD analysis project Ga0335075, IMG submission 206723) | Soil microbial communities from Loxahatchee National Wildlife Refuge, Florida, United States - Lox_Sample_2.4 | ecosystem: Environmental > Terrestrial > Soil > Wetlands | place: USA: Florida...
TGACCCGCGCCCAGGCACGGCCCGCGCACCTGCCCCTGTCCTACGCCCAGCAGCGCCTGTGGTTCCTCGAACAACTCCACGGCCCCGGCACCGCCTACAACCTCCCCTTCGCCTGGCGCCTCCACGGCACGGTAAACATCACCGCACTCACCGCCGCGCTCGGCGACGTGATCGGGCGCCACGAATCACTGCGGACCGTGTTCGCCACCGCGGACGGACAGCCCTACCAGCACATCATCCCCGCAGACGGGGTTGATGTCCCGCTCAGCGTGACCGCGGCCGACCGCGCGGAGCTGACCGCGCAGATTGAGGCCGCGGCGCGGTATGTGTTCGACGTGGCCACTGAACTGCCCATCCGGGCCTGGCTGTACACGGTGGACCCGGAGGAGCATGTGCTGGTGCTGCTGTGCCACCACATCGCCAGCGACGGCTGGTCCATGCAAGTGCTGATGACGGACCTAGCCGCCGCATACACGGCACGAGCCGCGGGAAGGACACCGGACTGGCAGGACCTGCCGGTCCAGTACGCCGACTACACGCTGTGGCAGCGCGACCTGCTCGGCAGCGGCGGTGGTGACGCTGCCGCCGGCGAGGTGGCTGGCGGGGTGCTGTCAGGGCAGATTGAGTACTGGAAGGGGGCGCTGGCCGGGCTGCCCGAGGAGCTGGCACTGCCGGCCGACCGGCCGCGCCCGGCGGAACTGTCTCACCGTGGCGGCGCGGTCCGCTGGCAGCTCGCCGAACCCGCTCTGCACGCGGCGCTGACGGGCTTGGCGCGGGAGCATCAGGCCACTGTCTTCATGGTGCTGCATGCGGGGCTGGCCGCGCTGCTGTCCCGGATGGGCGCCGGTACCGATATACCGCTGGGTGCCCCGGTCGCCGGGCGGACCGATGAAATCATGCACGACCTGGTCGGGTTCTTCGTGAACACGCTGGTCCTGCGCGCAGACCTGTCCGGCGACCCCGGCTTCGGCGAACTGCTCGCCCGGGTCCGGCATACGGTCCTGTCTGCTCAGGGCCGTCAGGACGTTCCCTTCGAGCGGCTGGTCGAGGTGCTGAACCCGGCCAGGTCCGAGTCCCGGCACCCGCTGTTCCAGGTCATGATCGTCGACGAGGACATCGCCGCCGTTAACTTGCGGTTGCCCGGGCTGCGGCTCACCGCCGAGCCAGTCCCGGATGTGACGGCTAAGTTCGACCTGACCCTGGGTTACCGGCAAGATCGTGATGCTGAAGGCGTCCCGGTCGGGATCAGTGCGTCCTTGGAGTACGCCGAGGATCTGTTCGACCGGGTTACGGCGCAAGGGCTGGCTGAGCGGCTGACCCGGCTGCTGCGGCTGGCTGCCGCGGATCCGGGGCGGAGCATCAGCGAGCTCGACCTGCTCACCGCCGCGGAGCGGAGCAGCCTGATCCGTGACTGGAACGACACGGCGCGGCAGGTGCCGGAGGTCACCGTGCCGGAACTGTTCGAGCGGCAGGCTGCCCGTACCCCGGACGCGGCTGCGGTCTTGTCCGCTGCCGGCGGCCCGTCCAACACGGGCCCGTCCTACACAGAGCTGTCCTACGCCGACCTGAACGGGCGAGCGAACCGGCTGGCTCGGCACCTGATCTCCATGGGGGCGGGGCCTGAGCGGCTGGTTGCCATCGCTATGCCGCGTTCGGCGGAAGTGGTGGTCGCGATGCTCGCCGTGCTGAAAGCTGGCGCTGCCTATGTGCCGGTTGATCCGGAGTACCCGCGCGACCGTCAGGCGTTCATGCTCGCTGACGCCGGGGCGGCGATCACGGTGACCACCAGTGGTGCGGCCGGGTCGCTGCCGGCGCAGACGGAGCCGCTGGTGCTGGATGATCCCGCGACGCAGGAGGCGATCGCGCGGTACCCCGCCGGGAATACCGGTGACAGTGAGCGGCGCGGGCCGCTGCGTGCGGAACATCCGGTGTACGTGATTTACACGTCGGGGTCGACGGGGCGGCCGAAGGGGGTGGTGGTCACGCACGCGAACCTGGTGAATTACCTGGCTCGGCTCCGGGAGGCGTACCCGGATCTGGGCGGGCGGACGTTGCTGGTCTCGCCGGTCTCGTTTGACGGAAGCGTGAGCGCGTTGTACGGGTGCTTGCTATCCGGCGGGCTGCTGTGCCTGGGGGCGGTGGATGAGGAACTGCCCGCGCTTGCCGCCGAGGCCGGCGGGTTCACGTTCTTGAAGGCGACGCCCAGCCATCTGCCGCTGCTCGCTCAGCTCCCGGAGGGTTGTAATCCTACCGGGGTGATGATGGTGGGCGGGGAGGCAGTGCCGGCCGCGTTGCTGGGCGAGTGGCGGCAGCGGTGTCCGGGTGTGGTGCTGGTGAATCAGTACGGGCCGACCGAGGCGACGGTGGGCTGCCTGGACTACCGGGTGAATCCCGGTACCCCGGTCCCCGGCCCGGTCGTGCCGGCCGGGCACCCAGTGTGGAACACACGGGTGTTCGTGCTGGATGAGAACCTGCGGCTGGTGCCGCCCGGGGTGGCCGGGGAACTGTATGTCGCTGGCAGCCAGCTGGCGCGCGGGTACCTGAACCGTCCGGGCCTGACCGGGGAACGGTTCGTGGCGTGCCCGTTCGGGGCCTGCGAGACTGGGCGGGCCGCCCCTCAGACCCCCCGGGGAGAGCGGATGTACCGGACCGGGGACCTGGCCCGGTGGAACCGGGAGGGTCAGATCGAGTACCTGGGGCGGGCCGATGACCAGGTGAAGGTACGCGGGTTCCGGATCGAGCTGGGCGAGGTGGAGGCGGTGCTCGCCGCTCAGCCGGGGGTGGCGCGGGCGGCGGTGGCGGTGCGGGAGGAGCAGCCGGGGGACAGGCGGCTGGCCGGGTATGTGGTGCCGGCCTCCGGTGCCGAGCTGGACCCGGCCGTGGTGCGAGCCGGCGTGGGGAAGGTGCTGCCGGAGTACATGGTGCCGTCGGCGGTGGTGGTGCTGGACGGGCTGCCGCTGACGGCGAACGGGAAGCTGGACCGGCGGTCGCTGCCGGCCCCGGAGTATGCCGCTGGCGGCGCGGCGCCGGCCAGTCCCCGGGAGGAGGCGCTGTGCGAGTTGTTCGCGCAGGTGCTGGGCCTGGACCGGGTGGGGGTGGAGGATAGCTTCTTTGACCTGGGCGGGCATTCCCTGCTCGCGGCGGTCCTGGTCGCCCGGCTCGCGGACCGGCTCGGCATCAGGGTCAGCCTGAAAACCTTCATGACCAACTCCACCGTCCGCGCCATCGACGGGTACCTGCATCACCAAGACAACTGACTAGGACGAGGGCCCGTTTTTAAAGCCTCCGCGCGTCCTAGGTCCTGGGGCCAGGCGGGGTGAGCTGAGATTGCAGCTGCCGCCAGTCCTGGTCGGGATCGCGGACGGCGCTGGCCAGGATCCTCTTGAGCCCGGCGGTCCAGTCCCGCACCGTGCTCTCCTCGAATTCGTCGCGGTTGAAGTGAACACTGCCGCTCACGGAGCCGTCCGGCTGCGCGTTAAGGTGCCACTCCGTGCCGCTGGTGATGTCGGAGCTCTCGGCTTGATCTAGCAGGACCTCGTCTATCTCCTTGGCCCCACCGGCGATGGGGAGGAGCATCTCGCCGTACTGAGACGGCGGTTGCAAGATGAGGAACTGCGACATGCGCCTGTCCTCACGCGATCTGATGAAATCAGGGAATGCCTGCTCCATCACGCTGTCCGGCAGTTCGTTCGCGACGGCGTCGATGAACGTCTCCCTGGTCTTCAGAACAACATCGCGGAAGCTGGTGCAGTCCGCGATCTCGGTCCGGAATGGCAAGACGTTGAGGAACATCCCCATGGTGTTATGGAACTCGACCTCATTCCTGCCTGCGGTGACCGCGTTTACCGCCAGATCGGTGGCTCCGGTGATCTGGTTCGCGAGCACATAGATGGCCGAGAGCATGACGATGAACCGGGTGCCCCGGGCGGCCTTCGCCAGTGCGGTCGCGGCGGCCATGATGTCCGCCTCGATGGTATAGACGTGCAGTGAGTACGGCCGGGAGTAGATGTCCGGGTGCCCGTGGTCGTTCGGGAGGACGAATTCCCGCGCTCCGTCGAGTTTTTCCGCCCAGTACTTCAGCGCTTTGCCGTCCGTCCTGCTGGCGCTGGCTCGCTGCCACTCGGCGAACTCGCGGTACTGCCGTGTCTGCTCGAGCTTCGGCACCGTGCGGCTGACCCTGGCCGCGTAGAACGTGCCAAGATCGCGCAGGATCATCTGGGCCGACCAGCCGTCCGAGACCGAGTGGTGCACGGTCAGGAACAGGGCGCTGTCCTGGTCGCCGAACCGGCATAGGAGCGCGCGCAGCAACGGCACCTCACGTGCGCTGATCGGGCGGGCATGGGCCTCGGCGAGCAGTTCCTGGATGGTCATCTCCCGGCCGGTGGCCGCCGGCCGGTCTTGCACCTCCAGCGGCACCTGACACGGCGGGAACACCTGCTGGTAGGGCGGGTCGGCGTCCCGGACCACCAGGGTGCGGAGCAGCTCATGACGCTCGACTACGTCGTCTAGCGCGCCCTGGAGCACCGCGAGATCCACGCGGCCGGTGACGCGGAGCGCGGACACTATCAGGTACCGAGGACTGAACGGGCCGCCGTCATCACCCTTGTCCATGGCGATGAACCGCTCCTGCGTGAAAGACAGCGGGTATCTCCCGCCGGCGTCACCCTCGTCCATGGTGCCGAGCATGGCGGTCGCGTTCCTGGCAGCGCAGGGCGCGCAGCATTTCGTCGCGGCCCTCGCTGAGCAGGCGGCTCAGTGGCGCTGGCGGTTCCGCGGAGGCGATGTGCGCGTCGGTCGCGGCCACCGTCTGGGCCGACAGCTCCAAGCTCGCGTACATGATGGACACGAATTCCTGCGCCATCGCCGGCTCCCAGTCCCGCCACGCGTCGTTCACCATGGCGAAGTACCGCTCCCGGTACGGTCCGGTCAGCTCCGGCTGGTCCGCGTCGGTGAACCCGCTGAGTACGGTGCGGAACGTGGCGATCGGCAGCTTCCCGCCCGCGAGTGATTCCCAGGCGGCTCGCTTCGCATCGGCGTCCGGTACCGCGGCGCGGCAGGCCGCGGCATTGCGCTCACCGGCCTCGGTGGGGTCCCTTGCCAGCTCGGCCGCGATCTCTGCCTCGCCCGCCATCCCGCGGGACACCAGCCGCCCGAGCAGAGACCACCGCAGGTCTGTGTCCACGGACAGTCCTTCCAGCACCTCGGACCCGTCCAGCAGCGCTGCGAGGAACGTCAGGTCGCGGGCGGAGGTGGCGGTCACGGTGAACGCCTGGACGTAGGCCAGCTGGTGGTCTGACCCCGCCGGTGCCGATTCGGCTAGCTTGCGCAGCGACCGCGCTATCAGCTCCAGCCCGGAGGCCCGCCACGCGGGGTCCGCGAACCTGCGCGCTGCCCGTCCCGCATTCCGCAGCAGCGCCTGCACGACGCTGATGTCCGCCACCGACGACAACCCGGACAGCACCAGCTGAACGTAGTCGCGGGCAGCCATCTCGCCGTCGCGGCACATCTCCCACGCGGCAGCCCAGCACAATGCCGCGGGCAAGGACTCGCCGAATTTCCCGATCGAGGAAAGCAGGGTCCGCAGCGAGTGGTCGTCCAGCCGGATCTTCGCATACGACAGGTCGTCGTCGTTGACCAGCACCAGGTCGGGCCGTGGCGTGCCGATAAGGTCCGGTATCGCCGTCGCGGCCCCGGCGATGTCGGCCTCGATCCGTTCCGTCCTGGTCAGCTTGCCGTCGGTGAGTGAGTACAGCCCGACCGCGATCCGGTGCGAGCGGAGCACCGGGTGCGTGGCGGCGGCCTCCTGCAGCACTTCGAAGGAGGTGAACCGGCCCGACTCGTCGAGCGTGTACGCCGGCCGCAGCGTGTTCACGCCCGCGGTCTCCAGCCACTCACGCGACCACGCGGCCAGGTCGCGGCCCGAGGTCTCCTCGAGCACGGCCAGCAGGTCAGCCAGCGCGGCGTTCCCCCAGGCATGCGCCTCGAAGTACGCGCGCACCCCGGCCAGGAAGTTCTCCCGGCCCACGTAGGCCACCAGTTGCTTGACCACCGAGGCGCCCTTGGCGTAAGTGATGCCGTCGAAGAGCACGTCGACCGCGCGGACATCGGCGATGTCGGCCGCGATCGGATGGGTCGAAGACAGCTGGTCCTGCCGGTACGCCCACGCCTTGTACCCCTGGGAGAACCTGGTCCACGCCGAACTCCAGCGAGTAGCCTCGGCCTGCGCCACCGCTGCGGCCCAGGTGGCGAACGACTCGTTCAGCCACAGGTCATCCCACCAGTGCATGGTGACCAGGTCACCGAACCACATGTGCGCCATCTCGTGCAGGAGCACCTCGCTGCGCTCCTCCCGGGCGTTCTCGGTCACCCGCGACCGGAACACGTAGCTCTCCAGGATCGTCACCGCACCTGCGTTCTCCATCGCGCCCGCCTTGAACTCGGGCACGAAGAGCTGGTCGTACTTGCCGAACGGGTACCTGATACCGAACTGCGAGTTGTAGAAGTCCAAGCCCTGCCTGGTGATAGTGAAGATCTCCTCCGGGTCCAGGTATTCCGCCAGCGACTGGCGGCAGTAGATGCCCAGCGGGATGCCGTCATGCTCGTCCCGCACCATGTGGAACGGGCCGGCCGAGACGTGGGTGACATACGTCGGTATAGGGGGAGTGGCGGGGAAACGCCACTGGCGCGTATCTGACCCGGGGACCGTTTCGCCGGCCGTCGGCGCCATGTTGGACACCACCTGCCATCCGGCCGGTGCCGTGACGGACAGCTCGTACGGCGCTTTCAGGTCAGGCTGGTCAAAGCACGCGTAGATACGGTGCGCGTCGTACGGCTCCAGGTTCGAGGATAGGTAGACATTCCCGTCCGCCGGGTCGGCGAACCAGTGCAGGCCCTCGCCGCTGCGCGAGTAGGCGCACTCGGCGTGGACGGTTAGTACGTTCTCAGCGGCCAGGCCCGCCAGCGTGATCCGCTCGCCGTCGAACGCGGCGGGTGCGACCGGTTCCCCGTTCAGCGTGATCCTGCTCACCGCCGGAGCGGCCAGATCGACGAACGTCCCGGCACCGGGCACGGCACAGCTGAACCTGACCACACTCTGGGATACGAAGGTTCCGTCTCCTCCGGTCAGGTCGAGATCGACCTGGTAAGAGATGACCTTGATGAGAGCCGCGCGCTCCCTGGCCTCCTCGCGGGTCAGGTTCAGTGCCACTGGCGGTAGTCCCTTCTTCCGGTTCGGACGCTATCTCCCGTCAGCGTGGATCGCTTCTCCGTGGATGCTCGAACATCGCCCGTCGCCTGTAGCCCGTCGCTCATCGCCAAAGCTCAGGGCGGTCCGTGCGCAATGTCGAAGGTGCTTGCGTCCTGCTGGGCCGGCGATGCTGCTGGGGCGGGAGGCTCAATCTGGGGAGGTCGGCTGACCTCTGAGGCCCCGGCGGCTCAGCCCGCGCCACCTGGCTGGACCGTCGCGCATGACGAGCCTCGTCAACCTGCTCCGCGCAACCGCGGCGCCATCGGGAATGAGGATCACATGACCAAGCTCCACGGGCAAGGCTCATCCGGCGCGGAGGTGGGGGTGGTGGGTGGGTTGGTGCCGTTGTCGTTGGGGCAGGAGCGGTTGTGGTTTCTGGGGGAGTTTTATGGTGGTGGGGCGGTTTTCAATGTGGTGGGGGCGTGGCGGTTGCGGGGGGAGGTTGATGGGGGGGTGCTGGGTGCGGCGCTGGGTGATGTGGTGGGGCGTCATGAGTCGTTGCGGTCTGTTGTGGTTGCGGAGGGGGGGCGGTCGTGGTTGCGGGTGGTTGCTGCGGATGGGGTGGTGGTGCCGTTTTCGGTGGGCGGGGTGCGGGCGGGGGAGGTGGCGGGGCTGGTTGATGCGGCGGCGGGGCATGTGTTCGATGTGGGTGGTGAGCTGCCGGTGCGGGGGTGGCTGTTCGGTGTGGGGGAGCGGGAGCATGTGCTGGTGCTGGTGTGTTACCGGGGTGCGTGTGATGGCTGGTCGATGGGGGTGCTGATGGGTGATCTGGGGGTGGCGTATGCGGCGCGGCGTGCTGGGCGGGCGCCGGGGTGGGGCGGGGCGGGTGTGCGGTATGGCGATTTTGCGGTGCGGCAGCGGGAGCTGGCCGGGGGTGCGGGGGGCGGGGTGCTGGCGGGGCAGGTGGAGTGGTGGCGGGGGGTGCTGGCCGGGTTGCCGGATGAGCTGGCGTTGCCGTTTGACCGGCCGCGGCCGGCGGTGCCGTCGCGGCGGTGCGGGTGGGTGCGGTGGGAGCTGGCTGATGCGGGGGTGCATGCGCGGCTGGCGGGTCTGGCGCGGGAGTACCGGGCCAGTGTGTTCGTGGTGGTGGTTGCGGGGCTGGCTGCGTTGCTGTCGCGGATGGGTGCGGGGGCTGATGTGCCGGTGGGTGCGGAGGTGCCGGGGCGGGGTGGTGAGGGGCTGGGCGGGGTGGTGGGGTTGTTCGCGGACATGGTGGTGCTGCGCGCGGATGTGTCGGGGGATCCTGGTTTCGGTGAGCTGGTGGGCCGGGTGAGGGAGGTGGTGGCGTCGGCGCGGGCGTGCCAGGATGTGCCGTTCGGGGTGCTGGTGGAGGCGCTGGGTCCGGTCCGGTCTCCGGGCCGGCATCCGCTGTTCCAGGTGATGGTCGCTGGTGAGGATGGGGGTGCGGCGGGGTGGGCGGTGCCGGGGGTGGGTGTTGAGGCGGAGCCGGCGGGGCCGGTGGCGACGGAGTTCGATCTGGTGCTGGGTTTCGGGGAGGGTCGTGGTGCGGGGGGGTCGCCGGCCGGGATCGGCGGGCGGCTGGGGTTTGCCCGGGATCTGTTTGATGAGGGGACGGTGCGGGCGCTGGCGGGGCGGCTGAGCGGGCTGCTGGGTCAGGTGGCGGTGAGCCCGGGGTGCCCGGTGGGTGCGGTTGAGGTGCTGTCTGGCGCGGAGCGGCGGCTGCTGGCGCGGTGGAATGATACGGCGCGGGATGTGCCTGGGCTGGCGTGGCCGGGGCTGTTCCGGGAGCGGGCGGCGCGGGTTCCTGGTGCTGTGGCGGTGGTTTGCCAGGGTGCTGAGCTGACGTATGCCGAGCTGGATGCGCGGGCGAATCAGCTGGCGTGGTACTTGTGCGGGCGGGGGGCGGGTCCGGAGCGGACGGTGGCGGTCGCGGTGCCGCGGTCGGCGGAGATGGTGGTGGCGGTGGTGGCGGTGCTGAAGACTGGTGCCGCGTATGTGCCGGTGGATCTGGGGTATCCGGCGGACCGGATCGCGTTCATGCTGGCTGAGGCTGGCCCGGTCGCGGTGGTTACGACGGCGGCGGGGGGGCGGGATCTGCCGGGCGGGGCGCCGCGGGTGGTGCTGGATGATCCGGTGACGGCGGCGGGGGTGGCGGCGATGGCGGTGAGTGATCCGGGTGTGGCGGTGAGTCCGCTGGGGCGGGCGATCGTGCTGTATACGTCGGGGTCGACGGGGCGGCCGAAGGGGGTGATGATCGAGCATGGCGGGCTGGCTGATCAGGTGTGCTGGATCGGGGCTGAGTTCTCGGCGGCGGAGCTGTCCCGGGTGCTGGCGTCGACGTCGCTGAGTTTTGATGTGTCGGTGTTCGAGATCTTGGGGACGCTGGCGTGGGGCGGGACGGTGGAGGTTGTCCGTAATGTGCTGGCGCTGGCTGATGAGTTCGCTGAGCCGGGGTGCTTGCGGCTGGTCAGCGGCGCGCCGTCGGCGATCGCGCAGGTGATCAGCACGGCGGCGCGGGTGGGGGTGGGGGCGCGGGCGGTGGTGGTGGGCGGGGAGGCGTTCACGGCGCGTGCGCTGGCGCAGATCCAGGCGGCGTGGCCGGGGGCGCGGGTGGTGAATATTTACGGGCCGACGGAGACGACGGTGTATGTCACGTCGTGGAGCACGGGCGGGGCGGGGCAGGTCCCGGTGATCGGCCGGCCGACCGGTAATACCCGGGCGCTGGTGCTGGACGGGCGGCTGCGGCTGGTCCCGCCGGGGGTGGCGGGGGAGCTGTACCTGGCCGGGCGGGGGGTGTCGCGGGGGTACCTGAACCGTCCGGGGCTGACCGCGGAGCGGTTTGTGGCGTGCCCGTTCGGGCGGGCGGGGGAGCGGATGTACCGGGTCGGGGATCTGGCCCGGTGGACGAAGGCGGGGGAGCTGGAGTACCTGGGCCGGGCTGATGACCAGGTGAAGGTCCGCGGGATCCGGATCGAGCTGGGTGAGATCGAGGCTGTGCTGGCGGGCCTGCCGGGGGTGGGGCAGGCGGCGGTGATCGTGCGTGAGGACCAGCGGGGGGACCAGCGGCTGGCCGGGTATGTCGTGCCGGCCGGCGGGGCGGTGCTGGACCCGGCCGGGCTGCGGACTGCCGCGGCCCGGATGCTGGCGCCGTTCATGGTGCCCGCCGCGGTCGTGGTGCTGGACCGGCTGCCGCTGAACCCGAACGGCAAGCTGGACCGGCGGGCCCTGCCCGCGCCGGACTACGCGGGTGCCGCATCGGGGGGCCGTGCCCCGGCCACCGCGCGGGAGCAGGCGCTGTGTGACGCGTTCGCGGACGTGCTGGGCCTGGGCCAGGTCGGGGCCGAGGACAGTTTCTTCGACCTGGGCGGCTACTCGCTGCTGGCTACCCGGCTGGTCTCGCGGATCCGGACGGTGCTCGGCGCTGAACTGCCGATCCGGGCCGTGTTCGAGCACCCCACCCCCGCCGCGCTCGCCCAGCTGCTCTCCGACGCGGACGCGGCCCGGCCCCCGCTGACCCGCGCCCAGGCACGGCCCGCGCACCTGCCCCTGTCCTACGCCCAGCAGCGCCTGTGGTTCCTCGAACAACTCCACGGCCCCGGCACCGCCTACAACCTCCCCTTCGCCTGGCGCCTCCACGGAGAGCTGGACACCGGCGCGCTGCGGGCCGCCCTCAACGACGTCGTCACCCGGCACGAATCACTGCGGACCGTGTTCGCCATCGCGGACGGACAGCCCTACCAGCACATCATCCCCGCGGGCCAAGCCAGCGTCCCGGTCACGATCACCACCGCCAGTTCCGGTGACCTGGCCAGCCTTGTCGACGCGGCGGCCCGGCACGAGTTCGACCTGGCCGCCGAACTGCCCATCCGGGCATCGCTGTTCACCCTCACCGAGCAGGAACATGTGCTGCTGCTGCTGTGCCACCACATCGCCAGCGACGGCTGGTCCATGCAGGCCCTGATGACCGACCTCGGGACCGCCTATGCCGCCCGCCGCGAAGCCCGGGAACCGGGCTGGGCGCCGCTGCCGGTGCAGTATTCCGACTACGCGCTGTGGCAGCGCGACCTGCTCGGCGGCGAAGACGCCGGCGGCGGGCTGCTGGCCAGCCAGATCCGGTACTGGGAACAGGCACTGGCCGGGCTGCCCGACGAACTGGCCCTGCCGGCTGACCGGCCGCGCCCGGCCCAGCCGTCCCAGCGCGGCGGTGCGGTCCGCTGGCAGCTCGCCGACCCCGCTCTGCACGCGGCGCTGGTCGGCCTGGCCCGTGACCATCAGGCGACAGTGTTTATGGTGGTGCATGCGGGGCTGGCCGCGCTGCTGTCCCGGATGGGGGCCGGTACCGATATACCGCTGGGTGCCCCGGTCGCCGGGCGGACCGATGAGGCGGTGCACGACCTGGTCGGGTTCTTCGTGAACACGCTGGTCCTGCGCGCAGACCTGTCCGGCGACCCCGGCTTCGGCGAACTGCTCGCCCGGGTCCGGCATACGGTCCTGTCTGCTCAGGGCCGTCAGGACGTTCCCTTCGAGCAGCTGGTGGAGGCACTGAACCCGGTCCGGTCCCCGAACCGGCACCCGCTGTTCCAGGTCATGATCGGCGACGAGGATGTCGTAGATGTCGACTGGCGGCTGCCCGGGCTGCGGATAACACCCGAACCAGTACCGGAGCTGGCCGCAAAATTCGACCTGACCCTGGCATTCCGGCAGCATCACGACGCCGACGGTGCCCTGGCCGGGATCAGCGCCTCCCTGGAGTATGCCGAGGATCTGTTCGACCAAGCCACCGTGCAGGCACTGGCTGGCCGGCTGACCTCGCTACTGTGTCAGGCCGTCGCGGCTCCGGGTCGGAGCATCAGCGAGCTCGACCTGCTCACCACCGCCGAACGCCAGCTGCTGGAGGCGTGGAACGACACGACGCGGGATGTGGCTCTGGTCACTTTGCCGGAGCTGTTCGAGGCGCAGGCGGCGCGGACGCCGGGATCGGCGGCGGTGGTGCATGCCGGCGTGGAGGTGTCGTACGGCGAGCTGAACGCGCGAGCGAACCGGCTGGCGCGCTATCTGATCGGCCGGGGGGCGGCTGCTCAGCGGCTGATCGCGGTGGTGATGGAGAAGTCCGCTGAGCTGTTCGTGGCGTGGCTGGGGGTGGCCAAGTCGGGGGCGGCGTTCTTGCCCATCGACCCGGCGTACCCGGCGGAGCGGATCGGGTTCATGTTGGCCGATGCGAGGCCGGACCTAGTGGTCACGACGGCGGCTGTGGCGTCGTCACTGCCCGCCGCTGACGGCTGGGACCCGCCACAGGTGGTACTGGATGATCCGGTTCTGGCGGGAGAACTGGCCGGGCAGGATCCTGGCGGGTTCGGCGGTTTCGGGCGGGCGGGGCTGACGGATGCGGCGTACGTGATTTACACGTCGGGGTCGACGGGGCGGCCGAAGGGGACGGTGATGACGCATCAGGGCCTGGCGAGCCTGGCGGGGTCGATGGCCGCCTTGTTCGGGATCGGCCCGGGGTCGCGGGTGCTGCAGCTGGCGTCGCCGAGCTTTGATGCCGCTGTGATGGAGGTCTTGATGGCATTGCCGTCCGGGGCCGCTCTCGTCGTTCCGGCGCCGGGGCCGCTGGCCGGCGAAGACCTCGCGCGAGCGCTGAACGAGCTGCGGATCAGCCACTTGTTTATCATCCCGTCCGTGCTGGCGAGCGTCTCGGCCGGGCAGGTCACCGGGCTTGACTGCCTGCTGGTGGGCGGTGAGGCGTGGCCGGACCGGCTGGTGGCCGAGTGGTCTAAGGGTCGGCGCATGTTCAACGTCTACGGGCCGACCGAGACCACGTGCATCGTGACGCGGTCAGAATTGCTGTCGTCCGGGGTCGTTCCGCCGATTGGTCGTCCGCTGTGGAATACGCGGGTGTTCGTGCTGGATGAGGGTTTGCGGCTGGTGCCGCCGGGGGTCAGGGGCGAGCTGTATGTGGCGGGGGCGGGGCTGGCGCGGGGGTACCTGAACCGGGCGGGGCTGACGGGGGAGCGGTTTGTGGCGTGCCCGTTCGGCCCGGCCGGTGAGCGGATGTACCGGACCGGGGACCTGGCCCGGTGGAACCGTGATGGTCAGATCGAGTACCTGGGGCGGGCCGATGACCAGGTGAAGGTACGCGGGTTCCGGATCGAGCTGGGCGAGGTGGAGGCGGTGCTCGCCGCTCAGCCGGGGGTGGCGCGGGCGGCGGTGGCGGTGCGGGAGGACCAGCCCGGGGACAGGCGGCTGGCCGGATACGTGGTCCCGGCTGCTGGTGCGGTGCTGGACCCGGCGGGGTTGCGGGCCGAGGCGGGGAAGTTGCTGCCGGATTACATGGTGCCGTCTGCGGTGGTGGTGCTCGACGCCCTGCCGTTGTCACCGGCGGGGAAGCTGGACCGGCGGGCGTTGCCGGCTCCGGGGTACGCGGCGGGCGCGGGCGCGGGCCGGGGTCCGGGGACTGCGGTGGAGCGGGTGCTGTGTGAGGTGTTCGGGCAGGTGCTGGGGGTGGAGCGGGT
>Ga0335075_10010976_pt1 | contig 13719 bp, 10 predicted proteins | sample Lox_Sample_24_FD_206723 | JGI IMG/M metagenome (GOLD analysis project Ga0335075, IMG submission 206723) | Soil microbial communities from Loxahatchee National Wildlife Refuge, Florida, United States - Lox_Sample_2.4 | ecosystem: Environmental > Terrestrial > Soil > Wetlands | place: USA...
TCGGCGGCGGTGAGGCGCACACCCACGGCGCCGTGCGAGCCCAGCTGACGCAGGACGGCGAAGCGTGCTCAGACAGCGTGTCTCTGCGCCAGTTCACCCTGAGTCTGGCGCGCCTGGGCCACTGGCTGCGCGTCTCCCTCGCGCCGAGCGACTCGCAGGCAGCGGATCCGCTGCGCACTCGCTGCCCCGGACCGGATCTCGGCTCCCACGTCTTCGTGGCCGCGCGCGTCCCGGCGTCTGTGCTGCGTCGCCGGGCGTTCACGGCGAACCTCCGTGGCCGCGCGTTCAGCGACGGTCCGTATCGCGTGAGCACGCGGTCGACGCTTGCGGTGACGCTGCGACGAGGCGCGACCCACGTGCGCGTCACCCGGGTCGTCACCGTTGGCCACGGGACATTCGGCGACAACGGCGGTGGTTCAGCCGTGCTGGGTGACGATGAGCCCCGCCGGGACCTCGATCCCGCCCGCTGAGGGCACCGGCTGGCCGTTCAGCCGTGCGTAGAACGCAGCGGCGACCCGCTCGGCGTGGCGCTTGGCGAGCTCGGCGCGCTCGCCGGCGAACAGCTCGTCGACGCTCATCCGCCACAGCCACAGCCAGCGTTCGAAGTGTCCCGCGAACAGGGTGACCTTCTGGTTGAGCGCAGCGTGCGGGGCGAACGCGCCGCCACCATAGGAGTGGGCGCCGAGCAGGATCGTCTCCCAGAAGGAGGTGATCTTCGGGACGTGCGCCTCGAGGTCGAGGTGGGCGACGTCGGTGAAGATGAACCCGAGGATCGGGTCGCTCATCGCACGGCCGTAGAAGGTCCGCACGAGCGCCTCGCAATCCTCGCGGGTCTCGATGTCGTGAAGCTCGCTCATGCTCGATCGAGGATAGGGGTGCCTATTCGGTGGCGGAGCGCTCTCGGGCGCGGTACGCCGCGGCCGCGTTGCGGTTGGAGCAGCGGGTCGAGCAGAACCGCCGGGACCGGTTCCGCGACAGGTCGAGGACCAGCCCCTCGCACCCATCGTCCGCGCACACCGAGAGGCGCGAGAGCTCGTCGGCTCGAATCAGGTCGACCATCGCCATCGCGGTCTCGACGATCACCCTGCGGTCCAGCGGCGCCTCGGAGGAGATGGCGTGGATGTGCCAGTCCAGCTCGTCGTGGCGCACGAGCTGGGGCACCGCGCGGGCGTCCGACAGCATCGCGTTGGCAATCTCCGCCGCGCCATCACGGTCGCTGGTCAGCAGCGTGCGCAGCTCGTCGCGGATCCCTCGCAGCGCCGACAGCTCGGCCGCGTCCCGGTCGTGGCGACCGGTGTATCGATGAGCCGTCCACCAGGTCTCCACCTGTTCCTGAGTGAGCAGCGTGTCGGGCTCCACGGCGGTGTTGACGAGCTCGACCGCCGCCCGCAACGACCATTCGGTGTCAGGAGCAAAAAGCACGTTGACAGATTATGCCGCACCCGGTAGCGTCATCTGCCATGGGTACGAACAGTCATGACGCCGGTTCGCGGTCGGGGTTGGTCCTGCTGGCCGTCTCCGCCGGGTCCTTCGGGCTCTCCGGAGCGCTCGCGCGCGGGTTGCTGACCGCCGGCTGGACCCCTGGCGCTGTTGTGCTGGTGCGGCTCGGCCTGGGCGCCGTCGTTGTCGCGCCGTTCGCGCTCTCCGACCTGCGCGGCCGCTGGTCCGTGCTGCGTGCTCACGCCGGGCTGGTTGCGCTGTACGGCGTCGTGCCGATGGCGCTCGCACAGTTTGCCTACTTCTCCGCGGTCGGGCGAATGGCCGTCGGTCCGGCCATCCTGATCGAGTTCACCTCGCCGGCGGCCGTGATCGCCTGGCTGTGGGTGCGCCGTGGTGAGCGCCCTTCCAGGACGACGCTGACGGGTGCTGCCGTCTGCCTCGTGGGGCTCGTGCTCGTGCTGGATCTCATCGCCGGCCCCGCGTTGAATCTGATCGGCGTCGGCTGGGCACTGCTGGCGATGGTCGGCGCCGCCTCGTACTTCCTGCTCGGTGGCGATGGGATCTCGGAGGTCCCGGCGATCGGCCTGGCCGGTGGCGGCCTGGTCGCGGCCACCGCCTCGCTGGGCCTGCTGGGCGCGATCGGAGTCATGCCCCTGCGCGCGACGACCGCCTCGCCGCAGTACGCCGGCGTCCAGGTCGCATGGTGGCTGCCGCTGCTCGCCCTCGGTGCGATCACCTGCGGACTGGCCTATTGCGCCGGGGTCGCCGGGATCCGGCGGCTCGGCTCCCGCGTGGCCTCGTTCGTCGGGCTGCTCGAGGTTGTCTCCGGGGTCGTCTGGGCGTGGTTGCTGCTCTCGCAGGTCCCCGGTCCGCTGCAGCTCGCGGGCGGCCTGCTGCTGCTCGCCGGAATCGTCGTCGTGCGACTCGGCGAGCGCTCAGGCGACCTGAGTGCCGAACGCGGAGCGGCTGGTGCGCCGCAGCGCCTCGCGGTAGCCGCGGGCGAGCTGGGCCATCGAGCCCTCCCAGGTGCGCTCGCGCGCGGCCGCCAGACCCGCGCGGCGCAGCCGCTCGGCCAGCAGCGGAGTCCCGGTCACCGACACGAGCGCGCTCGCCAAGGCGTCGGGGTCGGGTGCGGTGAGGAGCCCGCTCTCCCCGTGCTCGATGAGTGACGCCGGCCCGCCCTCGCCGACCGCGATCACCGGTAGACCGCTCGCCTGGGCCTCGAGGATGACCTGGCCGAAGGTGTCGGTGCGGCTCGCGAACAGGAAGGCATCCGCGCTCGCGTAGGCCCGGGCGAGCTGGTCGCCCTCCAGCCAGCCGAGGAACGTCGCGTGCTCGCGCAGACGCTCGCGGAGCATCGGCTCCTCGGGTCCGCCGCCGGCGAGCACGAGATGGAGCCGGGGATCGCGCGTGCGGGCCGCCAGGAACGCGTCGGCGAGCAGGTCGGCGCCCTTCTCCTTGGTGAGCCGACCCGCGTAGAGGACGTTGCACTTACCGCCGAACAGCTTGGGATCCCCGTGGCCCGGATCGAAGCGGCTGAGATCGACGCCCCGGTCCCAGCGGCCGATCCGCTCGCTCGCGATGCCGAGCTCGAGCAGCCGCGCGTCCGTCGCCTCGCTGGGCGACAGCACCATCTCACAGGGGCCGTAGAAGCCGCGCAGCGCCGCGGTGGCGAACAGCTCAAGGTGCGCGGAGCCCGAGCGTAGGCCCGCGTAGGCGGCGAGCTCGGTGTGGTAGCTGCCGATCACCGGCAGCTGCATGACCCGCGCCATCAGCCAGGCGCCGATCCCGGCCGGACCGGGGGAGACCAGGTGGAGTAGGTCATAGCGGCCGTCCGCCAGTGCCTCGACGAGCGCGGGCACGCCCGGAACGCCGATCCGCATGCCTGCGTAGAACGGGATCTCGATCTCGGCGACCGAGGACAGCCGGCGGTCGACGTCGGCGTCGGTGCCGATCACCTCGACCTCGTAACCGGGCACGCCGCGGTCGCGGATCTGGGCGACCGTCCGGGTGACACCGTGCGTGGACCCGAGGCCGTCGGCGACGAGCGCGACTCGGGGCCGCTCGCCGTCGCCGCGGGTCAGCTTCAGCTTTTCGCGCCCGAGAAAGGCGGTGGCGGCCGCGTACGGGATCGCCGGGATGCAGGCCTCGAACAGCGCCGAGGCGCGTGGGGCCAGGTTCAGCTCGCCCGCCTGCACCGCGCCGACGAGCCCGCCGACCGCGGTCGCGAGCGCCCGCTCGTGGATCCGCCGAGAACGCCGCATCAGATCCGGGTGGCTGAGCTCTCCGTCCTGGAGCATCCGCAGCAGCTCACGGGTGGAGACCCCGAGGTCCATCGCCGCCAGCCAGCCCTGGAGCATCGCGCGGGCGTCCGCGGGCCGGGCGAGCTCCGGATCGCCGCCGTCACCGCTGCGGGCGTCGCCCTCCGACATGACCCGTTCGACGATTCGCAACACGGCACTCGGGTCCGGGGGCGCGTCGCGATCGTCGCCCTGCAGTGAGCGGATCGCCAGCGCCATGGCGGCGTGCGTCCACTTCGCCGCCGATCCCTGAGCGCCGTGTGCCTCCGCGCGTCCGGCGCGGACGTGGGCGAGGAACTCCTGCGGTGTCGTGCACTGCGGCACCTCGGTGAACGTCCGCCCGATGTCGATTCCGGCGTGGTCATCGGAACCGCCGATGGCGGTGCCCCCATGTGTCTCGATGTACACGAACGCCGGAAGATTGAGCTCCTTCGCGCGTGACCCGTTGCGGGTCTCCCACACGGGGAACAGCTGCGCCAGGCGCCGGCGGTGGCGCGGGGTCAGGGGTGCGCGGACCGCGAAGAACGGGTGCGCGAGCGCGCACGTGATCTCCTGCTCGGAGAGGTAGGCCGCGCACGTCTCCACGTCATCGTTGTGACGCTGGAGCCACTCGTGATCCTGTGGCGTGATGCCGTAGCACAGGACGTGCACCGCCTGCGGCTCGCCCTTGAACGACACGGTGAGCTCCTCGGAGATGAACGTCCCCGGCAGGTGACCGATGGCCAGTGCGCCCTCGATCGTGTCATGGTCGGTGATGGTCACGAAATCCATCCCGCGACGGCGGGCGAGCTCGTAGACCTCTTCGGGCTCGGTGGCGCACTCGGGAAGATGCAGCGAACGCTGGATCCCGAGCTTGGAGAGCTCGGACGCCGTCGAGTGCACATGCATGTCAATGCGGCTTCTCTCGTTCATTCCAGTCCTTCGGACGGATGTATCCAGATCACGCACTGAAAGGATTCTCTTGCAATTTGCGGATTCCGTGAACAAGGCGCTCACGTCCTGTGACCATTCAGTGAACGCCCGGGAATCAGGGGCCGTGGCGGAGAACCATGGGCGTCATGTCAGCCGGCGCACGCGCCGGGACGGCGTCCATCCCCGGGAGAGGTGACACCGTCCGGCTCACACATGGTGAGGTTTCGGTAGAGGTACGGCTTGCGCCGTTCTCGTTCACCGTGCGCCGGCACGGGGTGACAGCGGTACGCGACGGCGAGGCGTGGCTGGCTGAGGGCATCGCGCGCGATGTGCTGTTGCAGTTCACCGAGGGCGTGGTGCCGATCGAGGAGCGCTCGGCTCCGCGACGGGTCATGCATGCCCGCGTTCTGGAGAGGCGTCCGAGCGGCGCGACGTTCGCACTGCTGCTCCAGGGTCAGAACACCGGCACGCTCGAGATCGACGTGTCGGCTGATCAACGGGTGTCGCTCCGCCTGGATGCCGACGGTGCGCCGCTCCGGCTCGGTCTCGGATGGGAGCGCGCCGCGGACGAGCGGCTGTGCGGGCTCGGGCTGCGTCACCAGCCGCGTCTGGACCAGGCCGGGCGGGACATCCAGCTCGGCGCGGACCGTCGCTACCGGGGCCCGGACTGCCCCGAGGAGATGATCGAGGAGGGCGGCATTCCTCAGGGGGACTGCGCGCCTGTCCCATGGCTGGTCTCGAGCCGTGGATACGGCGTCTGGTGCCGGACCGCCGCCAACGGCACCCGCTTCGACCTGGCCGGCGAGCGGGTTGAGATCTCGACCCGCGCCCACGCCGGCGCGCTGGAGATGGAGCTGCTGTGCGCGCCGACGCCCGCCGCCGCGCTGCGCGGCCTGTGCCGGCTCACCGGCTGGCCCGCGCTGCTGCCGGAGTGGGGCTACGGCTTCTGGAAGAGCCGGGACGTCCACGAGCATCAGGACGATGTGCTCGACGACTTCCTCGGCTTTCGCCGCCACCACATTCCGCTCGACGCCGTGGTGATCGACTCCCCCTGGGCCACGCAGTACAACACCTGGGAGTTCAACCCCCACCAGTTTCCGGATGCCCGCTGGATGATCAGCGCGATGCGCGCGTCGGGGGTCCGCACGGTCGTGTGGGTGACGCCGTGGGTGAACCTCGACTCCCGCGACGGGCAGATCGCGCCGCAGCCGGAGTCCGAGCGCGCCGCGGCGCTGCCGGCGTCCAACTATGCGCCCGGTGCGGCAGCCGGCCACTTCGTCTCAGAGCCGCGACCCGGCGGCATGGGCGGCCGCGGCGACCCGTACGTGGCCCAATGGTGGATGGGAACCGGGTCCCCGGTCGACTTCACGAGCCCCGCGGCGGAGGCGTGGTGGCGCGAGCAGGCCAAGCGGGTGCTCGCGCTCGGCGTCGCCGGGATCAAGGCCGACGACGGCGACGGGTACTACATCCCCGACCGGGTTCGGCTCGCCGACGGGCGCTCCGGCGGAGAGGCGGCGTGGGAGCTCGGCACGCTGCATCGTCGATGCCTCCAGCGCGCGCTCGACGAGGTCCATCCCGGCGAGGGCGTGCTGTTCGGGCGCAGCGGTTGGACCGGCCAGCACGCCTTCGGCCACACCTGGGGCGGCGACCAGGTGTCGGACTTCTGGTCACTGCGCGTGCTCGTGGTGGCGCTCCTGTCCGGCGCGATGACCGGCGTGTCGAACGTCTCGCACGACATCGGCGGCTACCTCGGCCACCAGTTGGTCGAGCGGTGCCCGTCGGAGCTGCTGATCCGCTGGCTGCAGTTCGGCTGCTTCACCCCGCTCATGCACGCACACTCACGCATGGACCAGGAGCCGTGGCGCTACGGGGCGGAGGTGATGGACCTCTACCGCGCCTACGTCCTGCTGCACGAGCAGCTCGTCCCGTACACGCGCGCCGCCGCGGCGACCGCGCGCCGGACGGGGCTGCCGATCATACGCCCCCACTGCCTGCTCGACCCGTCCGATCCGCGTGGCTGGACCGTCGGCGACGCCTACGGATACGGCCCGGCGCTGTGGGTGGCGCCGGTGCTCGAGGAGGGGGAGCGCACCCGCGAGCTGCTGCTGCCGCGCGGGGAATGGGTCCAGACCTGGGACGGCGCTGTTGTCCGCGGAGGCGACGAGGTCGTCGTCGACGCTCCGCTTGAGCGCGTGCCGGTGTGGGTCCGCGCGGGCTCGATCGTCGTCACCTACCCGGCCGCGCACGTCGCCGAAGGGCTCGGGGACACGCCCGAGGGTGAGCGGCCGCTGCGCGCGACCCTGTGGGGCCGGCCCCGTCTCGGCCGTGCCACCGCTCGCCTGGCCGACGGGACCCGGATCGGCTGGCGCGGCGGCCGCTGGGAGCTCCCCGCCGGGCGGGAGATCACCGTGGCCACGCACGCCTTGTAGCCGCACGCGCCACCGGCGCGGCCGCGCGCTGCATATGATCGCCGCGTGCACTTCTCCGAGCTCACGCCGCCCGAGCAGCGGGTGCTCGGCTGCCTGATCGAGAAGCGCTGGACGACCCCGGACCAGTACCCGCTGTCGGTCAACGCGCTGCGGTTGGCCTGCAACCAGTCGACGAACCGCGACCCCGTCACCGACTACGACGAGGACACGGTCTATCGGGCCGCGCAGCGGCTGTGCACCTACGGGCTCGCGCGGCTGGCGAGCGGCCACTCCTCGCGCGCGACGAAGTTCCGCCACCTCGCTGAGGAGGGCCTCTCCCTGAACCGCGAACAGCTCGCGGTGCTCGCCGTTCTGCTGCTGCGCGGCCCGCAGACCCCGGGGGAGCTGAAGGCCCGCAGCGAGCGGATGGCCCCGGTGCAGTCGCTGGGCGACATCGAGCGCGTGCTCGCCGAGTTGGACGATCGCGGCTACGCGCGGCGACTCGGCCGCCGGCCAGGGCAGAAGGAGGATCGCTTCGCCCAGCTGCTCGGCGGGGAGGACGGCGCCGGGGCGATTCCCGGTGACGACCTCGGCCCCGCGTCGGGCGAGCCCATCCGCCAGTACGTCGCGCCGTCGGAGCCGGCGCCCCCGAGCCCGGCACCGCCACCGGCGCCGGCCGCCGCTCCCGATCCCGAGCTCGAGTCGCGGGTCGCCGTGCTCGAGCAGGAGGTCGCGGCGCTGCGCGCGCAGCTCGAGGAGCTGTTGAGCTGAGGTGAGCGACAGGTCCGATATCGAGTTCCGCCCCGCCGCCGTCGACGCCGGGCCCGGTGGCGAGCTGGTGGCGGCGATGCGTGCGGAGATCGCGGCGATCTACGCCGGCCTCGATCTCGACGGACCACAGATGCCGCGTGCCGGCGCGGCCGAGCTGGGGCCGCCCGGCGGCACGTTCCTCGTCGGCATCCGCGACGGCGAGCCCGTCTGCTGCGGCGGGGTCAAGCGGCTGGACGGGCGCGCGTGCGAGATCAAGCGCATGTACGTCGCCCCGGCCGCCCGCGGCCAGGGCGTGGCGCGCCGGCTGCTGGACGCGCTCGAGCGGGCGGCGCGGGAGCTCGGGTACGCGATCGCTCGTTTGGACACCGGTCCCGATCAGCCGCACGCCCGGGCGCTGTACGAGTCGGCAGGCTACGTCGAGATCGAGAACTTCAACGGCAACCCGGTCGCGACCTACTTCGCCGAGAAGTCGCTGTAATGAGCGAGCCGGGTGCCGAGCATGGGTTCGACCTCGACGCGTATCTGGCGCGGCTCGGACTGACCGGGCGGCCGACGCTCGCCGAGTTGCACCACGCCCACGTGAGTGCGATTCCCTTCGAGAACCTCGATCCGCTGCGCGGGGTGCCGGTCTCGCTCGACCCCGCCGACCTCGAACGCAAGCTGGTCGCGGAGGGCCGCGGCGGCTACTGCTTCGAGCACAACCTGCTGTTCGCCGCGGCACTGCGGGCGCTGGGCGTGCAGGCCGAGCCGATGCTCGCGCGGGTCGGGCCGCGAGAGAACCCCGACCGGACCCTCAGCCACCTCTTCCTGCGCGTCCGTGACGGCGGCTCGATCTGGCACGCCGACGTCGGATTCGGGTCAGGCACGCTGAGCGAGCCCGTCCCGTTCGGACCGGGGGAGGAGTTCGACCAGCTCGGCTGGCGACGGCGAATCGTGGCGGCCGGCGAGGAGCTCGTCCTGCAGGCGATGCGCGAGGACGGCGAGTGGGGCGACGTGTACAGCTTCGTCCCCGTACCGGCGCTGAGGGTCGACATCGAGGTCAACAACTGGTACGTGTCGACGAGCCCACGATCGCGGTTCGTCCAGGGCCTCGTCATCACCCGCCACCGGGACAGCGGATCGCGGACCGTGTTGAGCGACTGGAGTGGCACGCTGCGCCTGATCGAGCAGAGACCCGGTGAGGAGCGGGCGCAGGAGGTGCCGCGCGAACAGATTCCGGCGCTTCTCACCACGCTCGGCCTCCCCGGCTGGGAGCTCGACGAACGCGGACTGCCGGCGCCGGTGCCGCCCGAGCAGAGCTGACACTGACTCCCTCGACGGAGGCATGGTTCAACTGCGCTGAGCTCGTGGCGTCTAACGTTCGGTGCTGGTGGAGCTTGCGCAACGATGACCGAGCACACGCACGACACCGACCGTGGTGCCGGCACCGAGGCCTGGCACCGGGACCTCCCCGGCGACGGCGATCGCGCCGCGGACGCTCCTAGCGCTCTCGGCGATGGTGCGGAACCGCTCTGGCGCAAGCCGCTGTTTCACGTCAAGGCCGGCACGCTTGATCCGAATACCGCCCAGACCACTGGGATGAAGCGCTTCGAGGCGCTCTCCGCACGGCATGGCGGCACCAGGAAGATCTGGCTCGGGGAGAATCACGTCGGCCCCGAGATGCGCTCGGGCGATCACCACCATGGGGAGGCCGAAACCGGTATCTACGTGATCTCCGGGCACCCGGTGTTCGTCTTCCTCGCGGACGGCGTGGAGCAGCGGATCGAGACCTCGCCGGGCGACTACGTCTTCGTTCCACCGTACGTGCCCCATCGCGAGGAGAACCCGCACCCCGAGCCCGCGGTGGTGCTGCTCGCCCGCAGCACCCAGGAGGGGATCGTCGTCAACCTGCCCAGCCTCGACGTCGAAGTCGAGATCCCGGGCGACGCCGGCGCCTCGGCTTCCTGAGGGCACCGGCCGGGATGTCCGGCGCTCAGGGGGTCAGCGCGTGGTCGGGGCGGTGCCCGCTCGGGCGCCGGCCGGGGTGCCCGTCCCGGCGAGGAGCCCGGTGAGCGTTCGCCCGAGCGGCGCATCGAGTTTGAGGTCGGCCAGCGGGTCCCCGCGCGTCACCCCCCGGTTGACGATCGCCACCGCGATTCCGTCGCGCTGGGCGCGCTGGACGAAGCGCAGTCCCGACATCACCGTCAACGACGAGCCGAGCACGAGCAGCGAGGAGGCCGCCGCCACGAGCTCGTAGCAGCGATCGACCCGGGGCCGCGGCACGTTCTCGCCGAAGAAGACGACATCGGGCTTGAGCAGCTCCGAGCCGCAGCACTCGCAACCGACGAGGCGGAAGCGCGCCATGTGCTCGTCGGCGAGCTCGACGTCGCCGTCTGGGTTGCTCGGCGACGGCTCGAGCAACGGATCGTCGAATCCTGGGTTCGCTGTCTGCAGACGCTCGTCGAGCGCGGCACGAGGCGTGCGGGCGCTGCAGTCCAGGCAGACCACCCACGAGAGGCTGCCGTGCAGCTCGACGACGTCCCTCGCGCCGGCCGCCTGGTGCAACCCGTCGACGTTCTGGGTGATGATCCCGGTGAGCGCACCCGCGCGCTGCAACTCGGCGACCGCCGCGTGCCCGGCGTTGGGCGCTGCGTCGGACATCCGCCGCCAGCCGATCTGCGAGCGTGCCCAATAGCGCTGGCGCGCCAGGTGCGAGCCGGTGAACTCACCGATCGTCATCGGCAGCCGCGCGCGCAGCCGGCCGGTCGGCCCGCGGTAGTCCGGGATTCCGGACTCGGTCGAGATCCCGGCGCCCGAGAGGACGACGACGCGGCCCCGGCGCACGAGTTCGGTCAGCCGTTCGGTGTCCGTGGGCGTCCCGATCATCCCGCTGTGAGTATGCCCCGCGGGGTTCGGTGTCCCGACCGGCGGCCAATGGGCGTCAGCCGCTGATGAGCGTGGTGCCGGCGGCCGATCGGGCTCAGCTGCCGACGAGCGCGGCGTCTGCGCCGATCGCCTCGGCGGCGCGACGGACGGCCTCCCGGGCCTCCGCGGGCTCCAGCACGACCGCGTCGCCCGCCTCCTTCAGAGTCTCCCGGACGAGCCAGTCGACCCCGGCGAACCCGAGCTCGACGATCACGGCGCCGTCTGAGAGCTCGGCGACGACCGAGCGCTCCTCACGGGCCCAGCGGGCCCGGTCGGGGGAGATCCAGACGCGTGCGCGGCTGGAGGCGGGCACCTCGCCGGTGCGCGGCCAACCGCCCGCATCGGCCGCGGGGTCGACGTCGGAGCGAGGCTCGTAGGGAGTGTCGGTGACGGTCGCCGATTTGATGCGGTCCAGCCGGAAGTGGCGGATGTTGGAGCGCGCCGGGTCGTAGCTGCCCAGGTACCAGCCCTCGCGGCCGTTGATGAGCGCGTACGGCTCGACCGTCCGCTCGGAGAACTCGTCCTCGTTCTCCTTGTAGTACTCGAACGAGAGCAGCCGGCGCTCGGCGATCGCCCGTGAGACGACGCGGGCGATCTCGACGTCGTCGCCGCCTGCGGTGGCGAACTGCAGCCCCTCGTCGGCCGGATCCTCGCCGAGGGCCGCCACCACCTTGGAGCGCACCGAGGTGAGTGATCCCTCGGGGATGTGCTCGCCGATCAGGTCGATCGCCGCGATCAGCGCCTTGGCCTCGACCGGCAGCAGTCGCGCCGGGCGGGCGAACGAGTCGCCGTAGGGCTCGGGGTCGACCTCGACGGTGCCGTCGGGCAGGATCTCCGCGTAGAGCACGTAGGTCCCCGCGCCGAAGTTGACGACGTTGAGCAGTGCGATGTCCTCGCGCAGCTCCTGGTCGGAGACCTGAAGCGCAGCGCGCAGGTCGGTCTCAGTGAGCAGCCGGCCACCGCGGCCGGCCTCGATCAGGATCGAGGCGAGGGTGACCAGACGCGCGAACCGCTCCGGCCGGATCGCGGCATCGCCCCGTCCCTCTCCGTCGTCCTCGCCGCGCCGGCCGGCCGGGCGCTCGAGCGCCTGGGCGGCGTGTGCCTCGGCGGCGCCGGGCAACTCATCGGCGATCTGGGGTTCCCCGCGATGGCGGTCGACGAGCAGCCCGACCCGCTCGCGCATCTCGGCGAGCAGCGGGGGCGGGCCGGCGATCCGGGCGTTCTCGCCCAGCCCCAGGACCCAGGCGATCAGCTGGCGGGCGTTGGCGTACGGGGTGACGAACAGGCGGTCGTCGGGATGGGCGGGATCCGGGTCGGGGCGGATCTCGCCGTAGCGGCCGAAGTGGCGCTCGATCTGCCAGGCGATCCGCTCGGAGATCCACACCTCGGCGGTGCCGACCGGATCGCCGAACTGCCAGTCGATGCGGTCCGCATAGCCCCGCGGGTCGAAGTCGGTGGGTCGCTGGAAGTCGTGCTCGGCCTTGGTCGCGTAGCCGACCTTGCCCCGGATCCGGGACAGCCGGAAGACGCGGATCGCGTCGCGCTCGTGTGAGCGGCCGACCAGGTAGAACTGCCCGCCCTGGTAGAGCAGCTGGTAGGGGTCGACCTTGCGGGTGCCGACGTCGTCGCGCTCCATCGTGTGGTAGTCGAACACGATCGTCTTGCGCCGGAAGATCGCGGTCTCGATCTTGGCCAGCCGCGAGGAGACCTCGTGCCCGCCCGCGGAGCCGGTGATGCCGAGCGCGACGGTGCTCTGCTCGGGCCGTGACAGCGGACTCGGCCGCCCCCACGAGATCTGCTGCAGCGCCAGCCGCAGGGGCTCGGCGTACGCGAACTCCCCGTCGAGCAGCTGCAGCGCGGTGTGGAGCGCGGCCAGTTCCTCGTCGGAGAACTCGATCGGCGGCAGATGGAAGTTCTCCGGCGGCAGCGAATAGTTCTCCTGCTCGACCAGCCCGTCGACCGGCTTCTCGACCGCCAGCGCGATCCCCAGCGCCTCCAGCTCGGAGCGATCGGCATAGAACCGCCGCGCGAACGCGTCCTCGTTCATCACGCTGTAGCCCTCGACGTCCCGCCGAATCTCAGGTGCCGTCACCGGCCGCCGCTCGGCCATCAGGTACGAGATGAGCGAGAGCTGACGGATCAGTTTCTCGGTGTCTTTGGCCATCCCCGTTTTGACTCTAGACGGGACGCTCGGGACCTCGCCTCCGTTGTGACCAGATCGGCACGCAATTTGCGTGGATTTGGGGGGATGGCGAAGGGCGCTGCGTACTGGCATGTTGTGACGCCGCGGGTGGTCGGGGCGTTCGCGATGTAGCGCCTCGTGGCGCCGGCCGTCAAGCGGCGACGGGTGGGCGTGGTGGGCTGTGAGCGTGGGTGGCGCCGCTTGACTGCCGTCGACCCGCCGCGCTCTGGGCTGTGAAGGGGGCCCACTCCGTGTGCCCCCAACCGGGGACCGCTGCCGAGAGCGCCGTTTCGCCCTCGCGCCGGGGTGGCGGGGCCGTGTGGGCGGAAGTGGCGTCGGGGACGCCGGAACGTCCCATGCTTCCGTCGGCCCGGGCCATGGCGGGCAGAAGTGGCGTCAGGGGCGCCGAAAGAGCCCTTGGGCCAACCCGGGCGAGCGCGCGTGGGCAGTTCTGGCGCCGGGGCAGTTCGGCGAGCAGGGGTGGGCGGATTTGGGCGCCTATTGAGCCCAAAGAGGACGATCCTCGCTCCGAGCGTGCCTCCCGGGGGCGGGGTTGCGACTAAATGGCACCACCAGGACCAAAACATCGCACGCCCCGGCCCCTCCGTGCCCCGGGCCGGCATCCCGGGGGCGACGTTGCGAGATCTGGGCACCACCAGGACCAAAACATCGCACGCCCCGGCCCCTCCGTGCTCCGAGCCGGCATCCCGGCGCGGCGTTGCGAGATCTGGGCACCACGAGGACCAAAACATCGCGCGGGCCCGCCCCGAGCGCGGGCGCGCGGGGGCACGCGCCGCTCCTG
>Ga0335075_10010977_pt1 | contig 13718 bp, 7 predicted proteins | sample Lox_Sample_24_FD_206723 | JGI IMG/M metagenome (GOLD analysis project Ga0335075, IMG submission 206723) | Soil microbial communities from Loxahatchee National Wildlife Refuge, Florida, United States - Lox_Sample_2.4 | ecosystem: Environmental > Terrestrial > Soil > Wetlands | place: USA: Florida...
AAGGGTCTGAACATGGGCTATTACGACGGCAACACGGTTACGGCCTTGTGGAACTATGCCCAATACTTTGCCATCAACGACAACTCGTACAGCTCGACTTTCGGGCCTTCGACGCCAGGCGCAGTAAACCTCGTGGCAGGCCAGACCAACGGAATCGTCATGGATACCGCTGGCGCGGCAAGTAAGGAGACTACGGGTGGAGGTCCCTCGAACACCCCCACCGCAAAGACGCTCATCGGCGACGCCGATCCTATCGGGGATGTTTGCTCCACGAGCAGCGCACAGGTGGAGATGTCCGCTCAGAACATCGGGGACCTGTTGAATGCGGCTGGCGTGACGTGGGGAGCTTTCATGGGTGGCTTCAACCTGAAAACCGTCAACGCCGACGGCTCTACCGGGTGCATGAGGGACTCAAAGTCGATTTACACGGGCACGAGCGAGGACTATATCCCGCACCACGCTTGGTTCCAGTACTACGCATCCACTGCAAACCCGACGCATGCGCGTCCCGCCTCAATCGCTGAAATCGGCCACAACGGTCCGGCAAACCACGAGTACGACCTGAACGATTTCTACACCGCTTTGAACCACGACAACCTTCCCGCAGTCAGCTTCTTGAAGGCGATCGCCATTCAGGACGCGCACGCTGGATACTCGGACCCCTTGGACGAGCAAACGTTCATCGTCACCGTCGTGAATGCCCTGGAGAAATCGCACTACTGGGGTGACACCGCCGTCGTGATCTTGTACGACGATTCGGACGGCTGGTACGACCACCAGATGAGCCCAATCGTGAACCAGTCAACTAGCCCCGCAGATACTCTGACCGGCGCTGGCTCCTGTGGAAACGGTACGAACACCGCGCTTCCTGGAGCCGATGCCACGATGGATCCCCATGCGCAGGGGCGTTGCGGTTATGGCGTGCGGCAGCCACTGATCGTGATCTCTCCGTGGGCCCGAGAAAACTTTGTGGACCACACGGTAACCGACCAGAGCTCCGTCATCCACTTTATCGAGGATAACTGGCTCGGTGGACAGCGACTGCAGGGCGGCTCGTTCGACGGCGTCGCCAACTCAATCGTGCAAATGTTCGATTTTTCGCAGGACCGCTACAATAACGATCGAGTTTTGTTCCTCGATCCAACGACTGGCGAGCCCGTTTCGAATAACCGTTGGTAAGAACTGCTTGAGCATTCTTTGGGTGTTCGTGCGGGGCAGGGAGGGGAGCGGCATGCTAAACTCCGTGCCCCGCGCACTTTTTTTGCGGCCATGGAGAGTAATGCGCTGGAATAAATCCGCCTTCAGTCGACGTGAATTCTTGCAGACCTCGGGAATGGCGCTTGCTGGCCTGGCTTTCGGCCAAAGCAACCCGCACAAGACCGGCATAATCGCCCGGCCGCTACTCAATCTAGACGCGCTGGAAAAGTTTGTAGACCCGCTACCGATTCCGCGAATAGCGAGGCCCGCAGGCACGCGTTCCTTTCCTGAGCGCTCGGGCCAAAAAGTGCCTTACTACCGCCTCACGATGGGCCAGTTCCAGAGCAAGATTCACCGCGACGTCGGTCCGACCATTTTCTGGGGTTTCGACAACAGTTCTCCGGGCCCGACTATCGAAGCGCGGAGCGGGGAACCGCTGTTCGTTGAATGGGTGAACGACCTTCCCACGAAGCACATGCTTCCAATCGACTATAACGTTCACGGCGCAGGAAGGAACGCGCCCGACGTTCGCGCCGTCACACACTTGCATGGAGCGAAGGTGCGGCCGGAAAACGATGGCTACCCGGAGGATTGGTGCACGAAGGGGCTGTCAAAGAAATACTTTTACCCCAACGAGCAAGACGCCGCGATGCTTTGGTATCACGACCACGCGCTTGGCATTACGCGCCTGAACATGTACGCGGGGCTGCTGGGATCGTATGTTATCCGCGACAGCTTTGAAGACGGCTTGGGCCTGCCGCGCGGCAAGTATGAAATCCCTCTGGTGATTTGTGACCGCTTCTTCGATTCTCACGGCCAGCTCTACTATCCCATATCTCCGAACCCGGAATCGCCGTGGATCCCGGAATTGTTCGGCAACTCGACTTTGGTGAACGGCAAGCTGTTCCCTTATCTTGAAGTGGAAGCTTGCAAGTATCGTTTTCGACTGCTCAACGGGTCGAACGCGCGGTTTTTCTATCTCTCCCTGTCCAACGGTCAGCAGTTTCAGCAGATCGGCACGGACTTGGGTCTTTTGCCGGCTCCCGTTCCCGTGAAAATGCTGCAAATCGCGCCAGCGGAGCGCGCCGATTTGATCGTGGACTTCGCCGAACATCGTGGTGAAACGTTAGTGCTGATGAACACTGCGCTCCCCGTGATGCAGTTCCGCGTGTCGAAGGCCCGTGCGCCCGAAAGCGGCCTTCTGTCGGCGTCGCTCCGACCCGTCCAGCGAATTCCCGAATCGGCTGCGGTGCGGACCCGGCTGCTTACGCTTGGCGAAAAAGATGACCCGGCCGACAATCCGGAAATGATGCTGCTCAACAACGCCCATTGGGACGCCCCGGTTACGGAAAATCCAAAGCTCAATTCCACGGAGATCTGGAGCTTAGCGAATTTCACCGACGACACGCATCCCATCCACCTGCATCTCGTCCGCTTCCAGGTTCTGGATCGCCGCACGTTTCAGCCCACGGACTATTATTTGCGAGGGAAAATCACCTATATCGGAGAAGCTCAGCGGCCCGCGCCGAACGAGATGGGATGGAAGGACACTGTCCAGGCGCACCCGCAAATGGTGACGCGCATCATCGCCCGTTTTGAGGGATTCCGTGGACGCTACGTGTGGCACTGCCATGTCCTCGAACACGAAGACAACGAAATGATGCGGCCCTACGACGTCATCTGACCTGAGGCATGGCAACAATCTTTCATCGCCCACGTACGGTACGCTGTCGATAGCCCAGTTTGACAATCGGGCGTTCACATTCAACCGTCGAGGGTTGTGACCAGGATTCCCGTCCCTCGCGGACCAGGACCCTAGAATACGAGCTTCAACATGAATTGCATTTGACGTGGTGTGCCCATGCCCACGGGAGTTGTGTTCAGGGGTAGATATATCAGGCCGAAGTCCGCAGCCGAGATGAGTCCATCCGGGTTAGCGTACATCGCCCGATTGAAAAGATTGAACGCTTCGGCGCGAAACTGAACTTGTAGCCGTTCGGTAATCGGAAGGCGTTTGGCAAGCGCTAAATCAATTTGCCAGACCCCTGGACCTCGAAGGAAATTGCGCGGAACGTCGCCGAATCCTGAGGGGCAAGTACCACCGGGATAGAGTTGGTCCGCAGTGCCGGGAGTGCAGAAGGCCGCTGGATTGAAATCTCCGCCCGCCAAATAGAGCGGCTGGCCGGGAACGAGGTTCGGACGCTGCTCGTTGGTGTTTCCGTCGGGGCCTGTAGCGCTGGTCGTGACGTTGTCAGGGAAGCCCGTGCGGGCGGTGATGATCGAGCTCAGCGACCACGATCCAAACAAGGTCCGCAATACTCCCGGCTGATTCAGAAGCCGTTCACCGGGACCGAAAGGAAGCTGGTAGACAACGTTCGTATTGAAGGCGTGCCGGGCATCAAAAGCACCACTGTTGCGCTCCCCGCACAGTGGCGCTCCCTTGGGAAAGCAGGAAACATTCTGGGGAGTAATGGAATCACCATCGCCGCTACCGTTTGAATCGTCGTCAATCTCGTGCGACCAGGTGTAGTTGGCGGAGGTCAGCAAGCCTTTAGAGAAGGAACGCTTCAGCGAGACCGACAGCGCTTCAAACTCACTGTTGCCGGTCGTGCCGCGCCAGGGGATCTGGGAAAAAGCGGGATAAGGGCGCAGCCCAGTGAGCGGGTCAATCACGTTGACATAGGACTCCTGAAGCAAATGGGTGCCTTTGCTTCCCACATAGGACAGCGTACCGACGAAATTACTGGGCAATGCCTGCTGAACCGACAGCCCCCACTCGGTTGCAGATGTATCCTTGCGGTCTCGCTGTTCCGCGTTTGGCGAAATGGTGCCGTTCACGCAGGCGGGATTGCCGGCCGCGTTGAGAACGATGGGATAGCTGAGGCCAGGGCAATTCTGCGGGGTCATCGCATAACTTAACACTTCGTTCTTTTCTGGTATGTTCTGATCGTCCAACTGTCCGTCCTCGTGATAAGTGCCAAAGCCGCTACGAATGACAGTCTTCCCTCCGAATAAGGCCGGCGCCCACGCAAAAGCAACGCGAGGATCAATGTCCAAGTAGTTCGGTTGGCCAAAGCTTGCGCCGACGCCGCAGTACCCGGCGGGGCCGCAGGTGGCAAAATCGAAAGGATCCGCGATGTTATACGCTTCACCGAAGATACCGAAGAAGTTATAGCGCACGCCTAAATTCAAGGTGAAATTCGGCCGCCATTTGAATTCGTCCTGGAGATAACCGAAAAAGTCCGTCTTGCGCAGGCCGTTGACCGGGTATTCGCCTGTAATGCTGGCCTTGTAGGATTCGTCGGCCGCAAAGCTCGACAGGGAATTAAAACTGACCGTCCCATAGGAACTGCTGCCCTGGTTCATTTGCACGCGGCGAACCTCGATTCCGGCCTTGATCACGTGTCTTTCCTTGACCCACGTTAAATCGTCGATTCCGCTAAACGTGTTGCCAGAGCCGACGCTCGCTCGCCCGTTATTCAAGGAAGTTAGACCCGCCACTGAAATCGCGTAGAGCGATCCGGTCTGGTTGAGGTAGGTGGTGTTGCCGGTGCTGCGGTTAAAGCCGAACTTGGCTTCGTTGAGCAGGGTCGGAGAAAAGACGTGCGATAGCGCGATCACGCTGTTGACCGGAGAGGAGTTAAGATCTTCTTCTTCATTGAGATATTGCCCGGAGCTTGGGGAATACGGGACAACGTAGTCGGCTTCGTCGATGCTGGCTCGCACAAAAAGAGTCGTCGCGTCGGAGAAGCGATGGTCGACGCGGAACATCCCCGAGTCTTCTCGGCCCACTTGTTTACCTTCCCCTACGAACTGCTCGATGTCTGCATTGCTGGTAGGATTCCTACCTTGGGGATATGCCTTGATGACAGAGGCAAGCGCGGGCGACTGCGACAAAACTTCAGCAGCAAAGGCGGCGCTGGGCACATAGCCAATCAGAGTCTGACCCAGGTCTTGTCTGTAGCCCTCATAAGCGGCAAAGAAAAAGGTCTTATCGTGCTGGATCGGTCCGCCTAGGGACCCTCCGAACTGATTCAGGTGGAAAGGCGGCTCGTGCGTGGGATTCAACGCATCAATCGGATCGGTAGCATCGAAAATGTCGTTGCGAAAGAAATCGTACGCGTCCCCGTGGAACTGGTTCGTGCCGGAAGGCGAAACCAGGTTCAACTGGGCCCCTGCTGTCTCGCCTGTCTCGGCCGTTGCGAGCATAGGATCCACGCGGATCTCACTGATCGTATCGAGCGGAACTGCTGCGCGCACGTAGTATAGCTGCGACTGATTGATGACGTAGGTGGCATCGATCCCGTCGTACGTATAATTGTTATCGTCGCGCCCTCTTCCCGCATAGCGAATGGAACGTTGGTTGCCGGCTCCGGGTCCGCCGGCTGCGTCGACCGCCCCGGGAACTAAAGTAGTCAACGTGGACCAATTCTGCCCGTTTATTGGCAATTGCTCGGCCTGTACGCGTTCAATATCCGTTCCCCAGGTATCGGCAGTCTGATCCAGCGATTGCGGGCTGGCCGAAACTTCCACCTTCTGTACTGTTCCCGCTACTTTCAGCGTGGCGTTCAGGGTTCGAGTTTGGCCCAAACTTTGAATCACATTCTCAAAACTCAGACTTTCAAAGCCATTTGCTTCAAAGCTCACCCCATAGGCCCCGACCGGCAGGTTGGTTATTTCGTAGGTTCCCTGGACAGAGGAAACCGTCTCGCGACGCAGGCCAGTCGCGCCTTGCACGGCCACAACGCGAACACCGGGGATGGCGCGTCCTGTGGCATCGGTCACCGTACCCGTTAGGGCGGTGCTGTCCAGTTGTGCCCAAGTGGAAACACCGCCAAGTATGCAAATGGCGCCGAGGACTAAAAGCCGCACGACCGGGAACACTGTTGACTCGATCCGCGCCGAGTTACGCCGCATGTATCCTCTCTTTCAACCGGTTTGCATCCATCACAACACGCCGCTGCAGCTCGCTTTTCGAAGAACCGTCAGACACACCAAAGAACTCGTCTCAAATTTTTGAGCAATCCCAAAAGACATGTCACTCGATAGTCGTGACCCGATAATACAAGCCTCTGACCCACCAGGGCAGCACGGTTTTTCCGATCAGGGCAAGAATCTAAGGATTCTACGTGCACTCGAGGTGCAGTTTCGACATCTCATCAGCGCTTTGCTACGTCTATATTTCCCGACGGTAAATGTTCGGCGAATACTGTCACGCTCAGCGATTGCAAGCGCCCACGGATCTTCCTCCATGGGAGTAGCAGCCTAACGAAAGCTGTCCTGAAAGGTGACAGAGTCAAAGTGAAGACAGCATCCGAAACGTCTGCGAGCGGCTTTCGGATTCGTTCGTGTTGTGCGGCTATCCGCGGACAAACGGAATGGCGGAGAGGGTGGGATTCGAACCCACGAGCCCGCTTTTGGCAGGCTACCCGCTTTCGAGGCGGGCTCTTTCAACCGCTCAGACACCTCTCCGCGGCGGTTCAGTGTCCGTTCAGCTTAGCAAAGCCGCCGCCGCGCTCACAACTGGCGGTTCCTCGCCTTCAACTCGTCCGTCGGCTGTACCCTGTCGCGACGAAATGTTTCACCAGGTTCGCCCGCGATCGGTAATTCACAATTGTCTGCGACGCCCCGCGAAATCATAATGCGGGTTCGTTTTCGGAGACTGCTTCTGAGATTCAAAACGGCTTGCTGGCATCGTATCGCCCAATTCTGGGCCAAGGTTTCTCTGGTGCGAAGGATTTCACCCTGGGGCGTAAGGCTAACCACTGCGTCGCGGGCGCTCGCAATCCTTCTGATACTCGCGTGCTCGTTCGCATTCGCGCCGAGCTGTAGCGCGTATTCCGAGCTCACTCACGAAGCCGTCGTCGACGCCGCATGGGACGTAGCTATTCGCCCGCTCTTGCTCCAACGTTTTCCCAACGCGACCGGCCCAGAACTTCGCACCGCACACGCCTATGCCTATGGCGGATCAGTGATCCAGGACATGGGCTACTACCCGTTCGGCAGCAGATTATTCACAAATCTGGCTCACTATGTCCGTTCGGCGGATTTCGTTAACGCGCTCCTTCGCGATTCACAGAACTTGAACGACTATGCGTTCGCGCTTGGGGCGCTCTCGCACTACGTTGCAGACAATGACGGCCACGATCTCGCCGTAAACGTTTCAGTGCCAGTGCTGTATCCGAAGATGCGCAAGAAATACGGCGATTGGGTTACCTATGACCAAAATCCTGCCGATCACCTGAGAACAGAATTTGGCTTTGATGTGTTGCAAATCGCGCGTAGTCGCTACGCCCCAGACGATTATCAGGATCACATCGGATTCCAGGTCGCGAGACCTCTTCTCGAGAAGGCGTTCCAGGAAACATACGGACTGAAGCTGGATTCCGTTTTCACCAATCTCAACCTTGCCATCAGCACGTATCGCCGCGGAGTGAGCGAGGTAATCCCAAACATGACCAAGGTCGCCTGGCAGATTAAGAAAGATGAGATCCGACAGGAAATTCCAGGCGTGACTCGGCAGGAGTACCTCTATCACCTCTCTCGCGCCAGCTACAATCAGCACTGGAGCAAGGAATACAAGCAGCCGGGCATCGGCTCAAAGATTCTTGCCTTTCTGATTCGGATCGTTCCAAAATTAGGCCCTTTCAGTGCTCTTGCCTTTCGTACGCCAACTCCGAAAACCGAGCAGTTCTTCATGGCTAGCTTCAACGCCTCGCTCCGTGACTACGAAAAGGACATCCACAGCGAGGCGGCGAATGCCAACCCGGGAATAACGAATGACAATCTCGACATGGGCCGCATCGCGGCACCCGGTGAATACCCTCTGGCCGACAAAACGTACGCGGAGCTTTTGCATCAACTTGCCCGAACCCATTTTGCGCAGGTGACCCCCGAGTTGCGCGGCGACCTGCTCGCTTTCTATGGCGATCCAGGCGCGCCCAACACGATGAGGAAAAAGAAGAAGGAATGGAGGAAAGTTACCGCCGAGGTCGCAGCGCTGAAAGCTTTCACCCCGAACCCAGGCGCGGCGGTCGCGTCACCGAAGTAAACGCGCGTTCCACCGCGATGCTGTTTGGCGAGACCAACAGACAGACATTCTCGGAGGCGAAGTGGCCTGACGCCGGTTACACACTGGCCGATGGCTTCTGCTCTTCGGGCAATCCCGCCGCAATCAACGCCTCGATCCTGTCCCGCAACGCATCACGCGTCTCAACCGTGTACTCCGCCCCGTCCACCGGCTCTCCGAATCGAACGGTGATATCTCCGGAGGAAACTCTCCAACCGCCTTTCTGCATGATCTTCTGCGCTCCAACGATCGACACCGGCACGATCGGCACGCCTGCCCCGACCGCCATAATGAACGCCCCCTTTTTCAGTGGCCGCAAACGTCCATCGGGGCTGCGCGTGCCTTCCGGATAGATCGCGAACGACGTGCCCTGCTTCAATCGTTCGATGCTGAGGTCTAAGCTCGCTGCCGCTGCTTCACGGTCCGAGCGATCCACAGGAACGAATTGTGCGGCTTTCATCGCTGTGCCAAGAAAAGGAATCCGGAAGAGTTCCCGCTTCACCAGGATTGCGATACGTCTCGGAATCGCGGGAATGAAGGCCAGTGGGTCGATTGTCGAAATGTGATTCGCCGCGAAAATACACACGCGCGGTGGAATGTTTTCGCGCCCTTCGACATGCACTCGCACGCCTACTAGCCGCAGCAGGAGCTGGATCGCCTTCATTGCGGTGCGATACATCACGTCGGGGTTTTTCGTGATGGCCGTCCAGAGGATCAGCCAGGGAAGCAAGAATACAATCGCGAAAGCGACAAACGTAAAGAAAACAGTCGAGCGAATCATCGAAAATGGTTCAGGCGCACGGCTCGCCTGCCGGAACATCGCAAGCCGGGAGGCTCCGGCGCCGAATGTAGCCCGATCGTCTGTGTAGGACTGGCATGGCGTCCTATCGGTCTGTCGTCCCTCGCAGCATTCCCTCGCGAATCGTCAACTCTCGCTCCGTCGCTTGTGGCTGTTCCGCAATCGAGTAAACTTCCTGGTCCTTCTCTCGACTCGTCCTCAACTCGAGCCCTGCGAACGCGAGAAATTTGTCGTACGGAATTTCATCCACGCCTGCCACGTAACGCCGAAAGAAATCACCGAAGTCCTTGCCGGCCACTTTCTCGACGGCCGCGCGAATCGCCGCGTCACCGTTGTAGAACTTGCCCCGTTTCGCGTATTCGTCATTCATCAGCCGCATCACATCGTCCAGCGATTTGTGGTTGCTCGTCGCGTCGCGAATCGCCAGGTCGAGCATCACTCCGAGGATCTGTCCCTTTCCATAGTACGAAATACTGCGCTGCGGATCGTTGTACGCCGGATATTTGTCGAGCCACGTCTCTAGGCTCGAATCCTCGGCGCTCTGCCATTTCCTCGCTGGCCTCGACTGCAAGTCAGTGATCTGTGACGCCAGGTCGTCGTAAAACTCACCCTTCGACCACAGTCCCGTGCGCACCAGCGTGTATGAAGCGTAGGTGCTTGTCACGCCTTCCGCGAACCACAGCACTCGCGTGTACTGCTCTTTCGTATAGTCGATCGGTTCAAATGCCTGCGGCCTAATCCGCTTTACGTTCCACGCGTGAAAGAATTCGTGCGCGCAAAGATCTTCCAGCCCGTCCCATGAGTGCGCTGAAATCGCCGTCGAGTTCGCATGCTCCATTCCTCCCCCGCCCACGTCGGAAAACGATCCAAGGTGTATCAAAAATGTGTACTCCCGGAACGGCGGCCCACCCATCAAACGCAGCTCATAGCCCGTGATGCGCTGCAGATAATTTGTCAGTCGATCCTGGTCGTCCTTGCCGTCAACCACGACGCGGAAATGCGCGCCGCCGTCGTCGAACTCGAACTCGCTGAATGTGCCCGCTTCTACGGGCGCATCAACCAGCGCATCATAGCTCGGCGCAACAAGAGAATTCGGATCTGGTCCCGGACGCAGCTCCGCAATGAGCTTCCAATCCGATGGGATGTCCTTGAATTGCACCTCAACGGGTTCCGACCTTCGATCCGGCTCGTACATCAACACTTCGGCCAGATTCAGAAACACGTGATGTCCGTTCAATTGCGAATCGAACGGGCCCGGATCGTTCCACTCGACGCAATAAGTCACCTGATACGCATCCGGCTCGCGTCCTGCGAACGGAAGCATGGGATTACCGAGCCGCCACGTTTGTTTGTCGACAGACGCCACCGGAACGTCGGACCCGTTCGCAGCCCCATCGTTCATCGGCACTGCTCTTACGTCGGAAACACGGAAGGCAAAATCGCGAATCTCATACAGAGCGTTCCACGCCGGCATTGCGACAGTCATTCCGTACCGGACTGGCTGAGGGATCACCATGGTGACCTCAAACACATGCGAGTCGGTATGCGCCAGCGAGATTTGGTACCGAATAGTTGCGTTCGCCGGGACCGCGCAGAAACAGAAGACCGCAATCGCTGACAGAGCGGAGGTGTGAATCTTCCGAAGTAAGTTGCTGGCCCTTGGATTCATCTGCGCAGCTCGGCAGGGGCCTTCAGCCGTTGTAGCAGCTTGGAAATCAGTCCGTCGAAGCTCCCGTTCGACATGACCAGGATCAAATCTCCGGCTCGGGCATTCTCAGCAAGATACTCGGCAATCTCATCCGCGGACAGAAGGTGCGCCGCGATTCGCCCGCGCTTACGAAGGTCCTCCACAACAGTTTCGGGCGAAAATCGCTCTTCGTCTGCCAGCAGTTCGCGTCGGTTTACCGGCCCGATGACGACGCCGTCGGCCACCGACAGCGCATCCGGTAGAGCATCCTGGAAGACTCGCCGCCGCATTGTGTTCGACCGCGGCTCGATTGCGGCCCAGACTCTGCGCTCGGGCCAGCGCGTTCGCGCCGCTTCCAACGTCAGGCGAATCGCTGTTGGATGATGCGCAAAATCCTCGACAACGATCACGCCGTTCGCTTCGCCTTTGATCTCCATTCGCCGTCGAACGCTTTGAAACGTGGCCATCGCGCGCTCGATCGCCTCGCGCTCTACGCCTCGCCCGTGCGCCAATGCAACAGCCGCGAGCGCGTCCAGCACGTTATGCCGCCCCGCGAGCCCCATGCGAATTCGCGCCACTTCCTTCCCGCCGCGCGCAACCCGAAACTCTGTCGCCGAGTCGTGCCACATCACGTCCCCCGCCTGCCAGTCGCAATCCGCCGTCATCCCAAACGTCTCGACCGGCGAAAACGCTTTTGCCACCGCGCTCCTCAGTTCCGGCGACTCTCCCCAAATCAAAATCCGTCCGTGCCGCGGAACCAGATTCACCAGCCTTCGAAATTGCAATGCGATCGACTCCAAGTCCGGATAAATATCCGCATGGTCGAATTCCAGCGACGTCAGGATCAACTCGTCCGGATGATAGTGCAAAAATTTCGGCGCCTTGTCGAAGAACGCGGTGTCGTATTCGTCGCCTTCAACGATGAATTCGTCACCGCCGCCCAGCCCATAGCTGCGGTCTCCGAAGTTCGGCGCCACTCCGCCAATCAGAAAATCTGGTCGCCGCCCGGCGACATGGAAGATCCACGCCAGCATCGCCGTAGTCGTCGTCTTTCCATGCGTTCCCGCAACCACAATCGAAGTGTGTCCCGGAATGAAATATTTCTCCAGGATCTGCGCCATCGAGCAATAGGGAATCTTCTCGTCCAGGATGTACTCGAGTTCCGCATTGCCGCGCGAGATCGCATTGCCGATCACGGCCAAATCTGGTGCCGGGTGCAAATACTCCTCCGAAAATCCCTCGTGCCACGGAATTCCAAGAGAGTTGAGCAGCGTCGAAGCGGGCGGATACACGCCCTTATCCGAACCTGTCACGTGGTATCCGTGCTCCTTCAGCATTCCCGCCACAGGCGCCATCGCCGCTCCCGCGATCCCGACCATATGAATGTGTTCCATCAACTCCCTCGCCCCGAAAGCTGACGTCGGTTCGCTCAATCTTTACCCGACCGCTGATTCAAGGATTTCCAGGCGCGTGCCACTCTGCTCGCCATTTGATGCGGATGCACTCAGTCTTGCGCGAACACCCAGAGGCAGCGTCAACATCGGGCGCTCGCTGTGTCCCACCGCCGCGCCGACCACGACCGGCAATCCTGTGGGTCGATGCTCTAACGGCGTTAGAATTCGCATGACAACGTCGCGGACGCTTTCGCCGCTGTCGGCCGCAGTACACTGCGGAAATTCTCCGAGAATTATCCCACGCACCTTGCGAAGTTTGCCCGCCTGCTTCAGATGCATCAGCGCTCGGTCCACCTGATACGGTTTCATGCCGCGATCTTCGAGCACGAGAATCGTATCCGTCGTGTCGATCTCCCAGGGCGTGCCGAGCGTCGTTTCGACGAGCGTCAGGCAACCGCCGGCTAAAATGCCTTCCGCGCCACCAGCGAGAAGAGCCTTTCCCTGAAGATCAACCGTCCAACCGTCGGCGTTCTGGCTCACGGCCGCGCAAAACGAGTTCTGGTCGTATCCCTTGACTCCTCCATCGAAACCGGAGGCGACCATCGGACCATAGAACGTAACCCAGCGCAGTTTCTGCCACAAAAAGATCTGCAGGGAACTGATGTCGCTGTACCCGAACAGAATCTTCGGTCGCGGCGCTTCGAAGTTTCGCCCAAGGTCATCCAGCAAGTAGTTCGACCCGTATCCGCCGCGTGAACAAAAAATCGCCTTTGTTTCCGGTTCGACCAGCGCCTGTTTCAAAGCCGCTAATCGCTGTAATGTGGCCCCTGCAAAATAGCTGTCGCTCGCCAACACGACATCGCGATCCATCCTGGGAGCGTAACCGAGCCGCTTTAGCTCAGCACATCCGCGCTCGAGCGATTCCTCATCAACAGGGCTGGCTAACGAAACGATTCGCACAGCGTCGCCCGGACGCAGCGCAGCGGGCTTGAGAGGTTGAAGCATGTGAACATCGAGAATAAGAACTCTCGCAAGGCAACACAAGTTTGCAGTTTCAACCTGACAGTTAAGAGTTAAAGGGAGGGGCTCCGCACCTTAAAGGGCAGGGAACTCGCGCCTAGCGCCGGGCCGCAAAAAAATCGCGCAGCAAGCTCGCAGCTTCGTCCTTCATCACTCCGGCCGTTACTTCCACGCGATGGTTGAGCTGCGGATGGTCGAGCATTGAAAAGCACGAGCGCACGGCTCCCGCCTTTGGATCATCCGCGCCGTAGACGAGCCGCTGAATGCGCGCCTGGATCAGCGCTCCGGCGCACATCGCGCAGGGTTCGATTGTTACGTACATGGTCGCGCCGAGCAGCCGGTAATTTCCGACGGCAGCCGACGCCTCTCGCAATGCCGCGATTTCCGCATGCGCCGTGGGATCGCAATCCGCGATCGTGCGATTTCCTGTGCGCGCCACGATTCCGTCCGCAATAACTACCACCGCGCCCACTGGCACCTCGCCGCGCTCAGCCGCAGCACGTGCCTCGCGAATCGCCTCTTGCATGAACTGAAGATCGCTCTTCTCGTCTG
>Ga0335075_10010979_pt1 | contig 13717 bp, 12 predicted proteins | sample Lox_Sample_24_FD_206723 | JGI IMG/M metagenome (GOLD analysis project Ga0335075, IMG submission 206723) | Soil microbial communities from Loxahatchee National Wildlife Refuge, Florida, United States - Lox_Sample_2.4 | ecosystem: Environmental > Terrestrial > Soil > Wetlands | place: USA...
GCAGCTCCACGCCCTCGGCCGTCGGTTCTTCGAGTTCGACGGCAAGCGAGAGCGAAAGATTCGAGATGTACGGAAACGGATGACCCGAGTCGACTGCCAGCGGCGTGAGCACTGGGAAAAGCCGGTCGTCGAACGTGCGCTCCAGCGCCGCCTGCCGATCCTCGGGCAAGTCCGCGATGCGCAGTACCTTGATCCCCTCACGAGCGAGCGCAGGCAGCAGGTCCTCGTTGAGTAAGCGCGTCTGCGTAACGAGCGAGGTGCGCAGTCGGGCCGAGATCGCGGCCAGATGTTCGGCCGGCATGCGTCCGTCATCCGACCGGCGGACGACTTGCGCGTCGATCTGCTGCTTGATCGCCGCGACTCGAATCATGAAAAACTCGTCGAGGTTGGTGCCGTAGATCGCGATGAACTTCAACCGCTCGAAGAGCGGATTGGCCCCATCCAGAGCCTCCTCGAGCACGCGGTCGTTGAATTCGAGCCACGACAGCTCGCGGCTGAAGTACAACGACGGATCGTCGAGCGGCACGGAGAGCCGTTCGAGCGCGGCATCCTCTTGAGAAAGCATGGGCTGGAATTCTCCGGCGCGGGGATAAAATCTAGCGGTATGTGGGGAACTCTTCTCACCGACGCGGTGCGCCACGCGCTCCTTGCGCTCGGAGCGCTGACGCTGGCCTGCCTCATCGGCGCACCGTTCGGGCTGCTAGCGGCGCTGCGCGCCTGGGCCCGCTCGCCAATTCTTGCGGCCGCAGCGCTCGGACGCACGCTTCCGAGCATCGCCGTGCTCGCGTTGCTGGTTCCGCTCCTCGGCGTCGGCGCGCCGCCCGCGATCGCAGCGTTAACGCTTCTTGCGCTTCCCCCAATCATCATTAATGTTGACCTCGCCGTGCGGTCCACGCCGCCGGCGCAGCTGGATGCGGCCCTGGGCCTGGGCATGTCGCCCACGCAACGCTTCCGGCGCGTGACCGTTCCGTTTGCCCTGCCGGTCGCCGTTGCCGGGATGCGTACCGCCGGCGTCGAGGTCATCGGCAGCGCAACACTGGCAACGTTCGTCGGGGCCGGCGGACTGGGCGACGACATCGTGCGCGGTTTGCAGACCGGCGACGGCACGTTGCTCGTCATTGCATCGGCGATCGTTGCAGCGATGGCGCTTGCCGTCGAGATCCGCCGATGATCTGCACGCGCAGACGCGCGATTGCCGCAATCGCGTCCCTCGTCACGCTGCCGTCCTGCGCGCCGAGCGGCGCCGTTGCCGTAGGGTCGAAGAACTTCACCGAGTCGATCGTGATCGCCGAGATCTACGCGCAAGCCCTCGAACGCGCCGGACTGAAGATCGTCCGGCGCTTGAACCTCGGCTCGACGCAGATCACGATGGCCGCGATGTCTCGTGGACAGATCGACGTCTATCCCGAGTACACCGGCACGGCGCTGCTGGCGGTGTTGCACCACGCACCGATTCGTAACGGTTCGGCATCGTACGCCTACGTTCGCAACGCATTCGCGCGCGACTACGGCATCGTTTGGCTCGATCGCTCGCCCATGAACAACTCGCAAGCGCTTGCGACGACCCTCGCTATCGCCGAGCGCTACCATTTACGAACGCTATCGGACCTGGCGCCGATTGCCTCGCGCTTGCGGCTTGCGACGATCCCGGAGTTCACCACGCGGCCCGACGGCCTTCCCGCGCTCCAGCGGATTTACGGCGGATTTCACTTCGCCTCGATTCGCATCTACGACATCGCGCTCAAGTATGACGCGTTGCTAAGCGGGGATGCGGATATCGCGACCGCGTTTACCACCGACGGCACCATCGCCACGAAGCATCTCGTCGTGCTCGCCGACGACAAACATGCCTGGCCCATCTACAACGTTGCGCCGCTCGTTCGAGCGCAAACGTTGCGGCGCGAACCGCGCATCGCGCCCGTCCTCAACGCGGTCTCGCCGAAGATCACCGACGACGCCGCGCGAAGGATGAACGCCCAGGTCGAGGCAGGCAGCGATCCGGCGGACGTTGCGGCCGCGTTTTTGAAGGGCACGGCATGAGCGGAGCGTCGATTCGTTTGACCGACGTGCGCGCGCGCTATCCCAACGCCGGGGAAGCGGCGATCGACGGCATCAGCCTCGACGTACATCCCGGCGAGTTCGTCGTGCTGGTGGGGCCGTCGGGATGCGGCAAGAGCACACTCCTGCGCACGGTCAATCGGCTCGTTCCGCTCGAACACGGCCGCATCGAGCTCGACGGCGTCGATACCGCAACGCTGGATCCGGTAGCTATGCGCCGCAGCATCGGGTACGCAATTCAAGCCGTCGGGCTCTTCACGCACATGAGCGTCGCGGAAAACGTCGGCGTCGTCCCGTCGCTTCTGCATTGGGATCGCCCCCGCATCGACGCGCGGGTCGACGAGATGCTCGAACTCGTGCGGCTGGATCCGGCACGCTACCGGCGGCGCCGGCCGAGCGAGCTCTCCGGCGGCGAAGCGCAGCGCGTCGGCGTTGCGCGCGCGCTGGCCGCCGAACCGCGAGCGCTGCTCATGGACGAACCGTTCGGCGCGCTCGATTCGATCGTGCGTCGAACGCTGCAACGCGAGCTGCACGACATCGTTCGAGCGACGCAGACCACCACGCTCTTCGTCACGCACGACATTCGCGAGGCGCAGCGTCTCGCCGATCGAATCGTCGTGATGCGCAGCGGCCGGATCGAATCACCGCAGAGCGACTTCTCCCGCGAGCTGTTCAGCGACGAATGAGCTATCTGCTTGCCCATCCGCTTCGGATCGCCGCGCTGACCGGTGCGCACCTCGCGCTGGTTGCCGCGGCGCTCGCGTGCGCGCTGGCGATTGCCTTACCGCTGGGGCTGCTCCTCGCCCGCCGCGAGCGGGCGTCGCGCGCCGTGCTCGCCCTGCTCGGCGCGATCTACACCATCCCCAGCCTTGCGCTGCTGGCGCTGCTCGTCGAAGCGTTGGGGCTCGGACCGGCGCCAATCTTCGTAGCGCTGGTTGCGTACGCGCAGTTCGTGCTCGTACGCAACGTCATCACGGCGATTCGTACCGTCGATCCGGCGCAACGCGACGCCGCACGAGGCATGGGCATGTCACCGTTGCAGCAGATCGCTCGTATCGAAGTGCCGCTGGCGATGCCGATCATGCTCGGCGGCGTGCGAATCGCCGCCGTCGCGATGGTCGCGCTTGCGACGCTCGGCGGTTACGTCGGCGCCGGCGGATTGGGTTCGCTGATCTTCATGGGCTTCACGCTGCACCACGCCGACGAAATCATCGCGGGTAGCATCGCCGTGTGCTCCCTCGCCATTGCAATCGACGTCGTGCTGCGCCTAGCCGAGCGTACCGTGCGTGCGAACTAAGAGGTAGACGTCGAAGCGCGAGGCGCGATCGGTCCACACCTTGCGCACCTCGAACCCGGTCGCCGCCGCAAGCTCCGCCACGTCCGCCTCATCGAATTTATAGGACGACTCGGTGTGGACGCGCTCGCCCGACGTAAACCGCACGTCGAGATCGAGCTTTTCTATTCGCACGGGCTGAGCAAACGGCGTCTCCAAGTACGAATCGATGCAGCCGCGGCGTTCGTCGTAAATCGCAACGTGCTCGAACGAACGGGGATCGAAGTTTCCGCCCAGTTCGCGATTGATCCGCGCTAACAGATTGCGATTGAACGCCGCCGTCACGCCGGTCGGATCGTCGTACGCGAGCTCGAGGGTAGTCGCGTCCTTTTTCCGGTCGAGACCGAGTAAGAGACCGTCACCGGGGCGAAGCGCGCCCGCGATCAAGGCGACGAGCTTGCGCGCGGCGAGCGGTTCGTAGTTGCCGAGGTTGGAGCCCATCAGCATCGCCAGCACCCGCTGCTCGAACGAGAGCGCGCCCGACGAGAGGACGGTGAAATAATCGCCGGCGAACGCCCGCACGCGCAGGCCCGGGTAGCGCTCGACCAACGCCCTCGACGACGCCCCTAACGCGTCCTTCGAGATGTCGATCGGGTTGAAGCGCAGCGACGGTTGAACGCGCAAGGCTTCGCTGATGAGCAGCCGCGTCTTGTTCGCGCTTCCGCTGCCGAGCTCGAGAAACTCGACCGGCTCGTCGAGCATACGCACGATCTCCCAGCCCCATTCACGCAAAATCTCGGTTTCGGACGCGGTCAGATAGTATTCGGGCAGGCGGGTAATCGCCTCGAAGAGCGCCGATCCCACGTCGTCGTAGAAATATTTCGACGAGAGCGTCTTCGGCGTCGCCGTCAACCCGTCGCGCACGTCCTGCGCGAAGCGCGACCCGGCCGCCGCCGCGGCGAGTTCGACGATCTCCAGGCGATCCCGCGGGATCGTCACCCGTTGTTGCATGCGGCCCTCCGGGGGTGGCTTGGTACCACCCCTATACCCACCTTCGCAAAAGTTGGTTCCAGCCGAGAAGCGCGTGGAGTTACGTTTTGGGACAGAGGTCGTGGATGGCGCTCTCTGCGGCGGCGTCAACCGGACTCCCCACGGGGCGCGCGTAGATCCCCATATACGTCTTGCTGTTCACGTAGGTCGCGATCATATCGACTTGCTCTTTTACGCGATCGCTCGATCCCGTATCCACGCCGGTATGCTCGCCCACGAGCGAGACGTAACGCGCGGGCTGATCGCCACAGATTCGAATGTTGCTCTGGCTTACGATTTGCGCGTCTTTGACGTCGGCATTGCTCTGAATATCCTTGAGGCTCGCCTTCGTCGGCAGCGCCATGAGCATCAACGCCGTGTGGGGGCGCGGCCCTTTCCATATCTGCACGAACGGCCCCACCGAGAGGCTGCTCACGTACCCTGCGGGGACTTTGAACGTGAGCTCGTCGGTTGCACTTCCGCACCCGGCGAGCGCGAGCGCCACGAGGTAAGCGGCAAGCCGGCGATAGCTCATGCGCGCTGCCTTCCACGCTCGTAACCGGCGATCCGCCCCCAACGCTCGTAGATGAGTTGGATGTAGTCGCGCGTCTCGCGATAGGGCGGCACGCCGCGATAGTGCTGCACGGCTCCCGGACCCGCATTGTAGGCCGCGAGTGCGAGGGCATACGGATTCCCGTAGACGCCGCGATAGGCGCCGACATATGAAGCCAGCAGACGCGCCGCACCCACAATCGCGTCGTACGGGTCGAGCGGATCGACGCCGTTTCGATCGGCGGTTCCGATCTCGAATTGCGCGATGCCGATTGCGCCGGCCGCCGAGATCGCCTGCGGATCGTAGGCGCTCTCTTGCAGAATCGTCGCGGCGAGAAACTCTGGCGGCAGCGCGTTCGCTCGCGCAGCCCGAACGGTCGCGAAAGCAAGCGCCAGCGAGCCAATCGCGGTGATCCGTGGATTTGTCCGCATGATCGCGCGCGCGATCGCAAGCTGCGGCGAGCGCAGCGGCCCGCCGTCTTCGATCAATCGGGCACCCAGAAGCGAGTCGACATGCGACGGCGCGGGCCAGCTTAACGCCGTGTTAATGGCGTATTTCAAATTGGGAATTGCCATTTGGGACGCGCGCGTAGTACGTTCAAAGGTAGAAGCGTTGCATCCGCACAACATGGATGCGACGGCTAGTAGGACGACCGTCTTCGAACGAAGGAAGCGCACACATGGCACTTGCAATTGCAATGCTGATCGTACTCGTGGTAGGCGATTTCGCATCGACCTTCCTCTACCACGTCCCGCAACACCTCTGGTTCACGTTGCACCTGCGCACCCATCACGACCGGCGCAAGTCGTATTGGGACCACGCCGTCATCTCGGTCAACGGCGAAGTGCTGCTCGACGGCTTCCTCGGAGCCGTTCCCTACCTCGTCGTGGCGGCATTCGTTTGGCAGCTCTCCTGGATCGGCGCCGTGCTCGGGTTGATCCTCGGGCAACTCCACGTGTGGTGGCGCCATACGACCGAGCTTGGATGGAAGACCCCGGCCTGGGCCCGGGCGATTGCCCGGCCGCTCGGGATCGTGCTGCCCGAGGACCACGACGGCCACCACCGAAACCCCGATATCGAGTTTGGCGATATCTTTCGCTTCTATGACGCACCGGCTCGGTTTTTGCTTGCCAAGCTTGCCCCAACGTCCCGCCGCACGCGCAACGCCGCGGTCCGGCGTTCGAAACGGGCCCCGGTGCGCGCTTAGACGCTAGCGGAGACTGAATGACCAAACGGGCCCTCTTTCTGATCTCGGATACGGGCGGCGGCCACCGAAGCGCGGCAAACGCGATTACCGCGGCCCTCGACGAGATCGAAGAGCCGTTTGCATTCGAGCATCGGGTCGAAGACGTTGCCGCCCATTGCTCCTTCCCGCTCACCCAGCTTGGCCTGGGTTACAGCATGGCACTACGTTACGCGCCCCCGGTGTACGGGGCGCTTTACTATGCCACCAACGGGCGGCGCCGCTATCGCGCGCTGGTGCGCTTCTGCGAGCCGCTCTATCGCGAGCGGCTGCGCGATCTCTTCCTGAGCTATCAACCCGACGTGATCGTCTCGGTCCATCCGCTGCTCAACCATGCCGCGCTGCGCGCGCGCGCCGACGCAGGCATGCAACGCGTGCCGATCGTGACCGTGATCACCGACCTCGGCAAGGTCCACGAATCGTGGCTGATGCCCGACGCGGATGCCGTCGTCGTGCCGGCGCGTGAAGTCTACGAACGCGCGCTCTCGCGGGGCATCTCGCCGAGCCGGCTGCGCCTGCTCGGCCAGCCGATTCACCCGCAATTCGACGACGTGGTCGGCACGAAGGAAGAGCTGCGCTCGCACCTGGCACTGCCGCAAGACCGGCTCGTCGTCATGCTGATGGCCGGCGGCGAAGGCGGCGGGAAGCTTCTGCCGACGACGTTGACGCTCGCCAAAGCGCGGCTACCGATCCATCTGCTGGTCGTCTGCGGACGAAACGAGCCCCTGCGCGAGAGACTCGAAGAGCTTGCAGCGAGTCTGCCGACGCCGATGACCGTGCTTGGCTTTACCAATAAGATCCCCGAATATTTCCGCGCCGTCGATCTGCTGGTCACCAAAGCCGGACCCGGCTCGCTGGCCGAGGCGAACGCCGCGCAGCTTCCGGTCGTCGTCTATGACTACGTGCCCGGACAGGAACGCGGCAACGTCGAGTTCGTGCGCCACAACGGCCTCGGTGCCGTCGCGATTCACGGCGCCGCCGAAGTCGTGCGCGCCGTCCGGACGATGATCCGCACGCCGCACCGGCTCGAAGAGATCCGCCGCAATCAAGAACTCGTCGCGCCCAAACATAGCTCGCGCCGGATCGCCGCGCTCATCGCGCAGATCAGCAACGAAGGCACGATTCCGGCCCAAGACGACATGGCGCAGCGCGGGCTCGCGGCCGTCGCCAGTTTGTAGCGCCCCTCCCTGTCATCCCGAGCGTAGCGAAGGGCCCGGCGGAACGCCGGGCCCTTTGCGTAGTCGAGGGACGGATCCCTTACAACGCGTTCGCTAAGGCCCAGCCTTTCGGTGCACCGATACCCGCGGCTTGGTTGTACTCGGTCGCGCTGCACGAGTACGCGATGTTGTCGCCGGAGGTACACGGTGTGTAGTAGTCGTTGTAGCCGGTCGATGAGAACAGGCTGTACAACGTCTGGTTCAACCAACCGAGTTTGGCCGCGTGGAGTTCGTCGGCTTCGATGAATAGCGCCACCGATGCAGGCGAGGACCACGAGGTACCGAGATACTCGCCCCACGACCCGTCCGTATACACGGCGACGTAATCGAAGGGTAACGAGATATCCGGTTGGTTACGGCCCGAGGTGATGACGCCCGCGATGCCGCTCTGCCAGCTTGGCAGCGCGACGACCGTGGAGACGCCGCCGCCGCCGTAGCACGTGTCGTCAACGCCGCCGCTGCACGACGCATCGCCGGCGGTCACCGTTTCGAGCGCGCCGGTGCTGCTGTTTTCGGTGAAGTTGACGCCGCCGATCGAGGTGAAGTACGGGTCGCCCGCCGGTGCGCTGACGCCCTTTTCGTTGTCGTCGCCGCATTCGTCGGATCCGGTGTCACCGGCCGACGCCGAGAACTCGACGCCTTCCGCCGCACCTTGCTCGGCGATGGAGTTGGTGGCCGATTCGAACGAGGTATCGCTCGATTCGCATCCGCCGAACGAGGAGTTCACGGCACTGGCCTTCCCATCGCTGAGCACCTGATTGTAGGCGTCTTCGATGTTCTGATCGGAGAGCGTGCCCTCGTCGTACACGATGATGTTGGCACCCGGCGCGAGACCCGAGATCGTTTGCACGTCGAGGTCGGTCTCCGGATCGTCACCGCTGCCGCCGCCGTCGACGGCTTCGTTGGTGATCGTGCCGGTCTGCGTCACGCCTGCCGCAGAGAGATAGGTCGAAACGTAGCTGGTGTCGACCGGATCGTCGATGACGATCGCGGCGGTGTAACCCGCCCCGTTGCACCCGTGCTGAACCGGGAAGTCGAACGGTTTGGCGAGACCCGTGGCGAGCGTGCCGTCCGAGTTCGTGAGCGGACCGCTGTCGGCGGCCGCGTCATTGCAACCCGTCGACGGAGCGGTGGTCGGCGAACTCGTCGGTGAGGTCGTGGGAGATGCCGTCGGTGATGCCGTCGGTGACGCCGTCGGTGACGCCGTCGGTGATGCCGTTGGTGACGCCGTCGGCTTTGCCGTCGGTGATGCCGTCGGTGACGGCGTCGGCGTGCTCGTGCCGCCGCTGAGGTTGAGCGCCGTCGAGTCGACGAAGAAGTCGGTCACGCGCGATCCGCTCTGGACCGCGTAGAACTTCACCGTCGCATTGCCGCCGGCGTACGACGAAACGTTCACGCTCTCCTGAACGTACTCGCCATCTGTGGTGTTCGCGTTGCTGAACGTTTGTACCGTATTGCCGTTGACGGTCACGTAGAAATAGTCTTTCGCCTTGCTTCCGTCATTGGTGGCGACGTACAGGTAGTAACTCAACGTTGCGGTGCAACCCGACGGAATCGAGACGGTCTGCGAAACGCCCGGATCGGTCACGTGACCCGTGTAGCCGTCGAGCCACGCAAACCAGTCACCTTGATACGCCAGCGACGCATCGTCGGTGATGTCGCCGTTCGGATCGCTCCAATCGACGTCACCGGACTCGAAGCCGGGGTTGAGCAATAGCTGGCCCGAGCAGCCGCTCGCGGCGATCCGCATGCTCGCGGGCGCCTCGTTCGGATTGCCCTGCTGTTGCGGTTTGTTCTCCGGAACACCCAGGTTCTGCGGATTGTGAATAACGCCGCCGTCTTGATCGACCTTCGTTTCGGCGATGACGACGTTGCTGAGCGAGGCGGTTTTCACGTACGACGCGATAGAGGAGGGCACTGTGCCCGCCGTTACGTTCGTAAAGCGCTGCCCGTATTTCCCTTGCTGCACGGTGTGCATCTCGGTCGAGAAGAATTTCTCGACGACCGAGCTCGGCGCCGAGGCGTCGACGATCGTGCGGTTCGAATAACGGTGAGTGACGGTAAAGCCTGCATTTTGCAGTGCGCTGACGACGGCTTGCTCTTGCTGCGCCGTCGGTGCGTAGAGACTGTTGAACTCGGCCGGCGTCAGGAATTGATGCCCGCCGTGCGGTCCGCTCTGCGCGGTAACGAATTGGTCGAGCTGCGCTTGATTATTGTAACGCAGCACGAGTGTAACGCTCACCGGAAGGCTGGCGGTACGCCGGCCGAGATCGGTGAATGCAAGTGACCCAGTGGTCTTCGGGACGGAGATCATTGGTGTCATCGCTTGTACGGTGGTGCCGGTGGCGCCGGTCGTGCTTTGCGTGGAGCCCATCGTCGATGTTCTGGCTCCCGGTAAGCTTCCGCCGCCGCCGCATGCGGTCAAGAATAAAGCGAATACCAGCGATCCCGCCAGCACCCGGTGCGGAATGTGCATAAGCCTCCTAGCAGTAGACAAGTGAGTAGGAACGCGCGCGGTGCTGTGCCAGACGCGCTGCACCTGAAAATACTGTAAAGATTCGATGGGAGCAATAGACTATTGCAAAAATGGTATTGCAGCAAACAGTATTTGGCGTCCCTAGCGGGCAAGCACCATTTTTTATTCGGCGATCTGCCAGATATTCACGGTAAAATCCGAAGATATCAGCGGTGCTTGGCACGCAAACTTCGTGCTAATTCAGCCCTCGCGATCGTTCGCGCCGCGCGCGGCGGCGCAAATTTTATCCATCATTCCTCGATATCCGGCTCTTGCTACCGATGCCGCATCGGCCGAAGGCAGTGACGGTGACGCCCGTGCCACGTACGCTTTCGACGCGTAATAGATCGCCATGAACGGGCCCGGAAGAAACGTGCGCGGTGACGATCGCCTTCACGCGCCCAGCGTCGTCAGGCCGCCGCGAAACGCCATCGTCGCGGCGCCGACTTGACCTGCGTCATTGCCGAGTTGCGCGACCACGATGCGTGTCGTCCCGCGCGGGACCATCGTGGTCAGCTCGTCCACTCGCCCGCGCACCGCGTCGAGCATGAAATCGGCTGCGCTCGAGACGCCGCCGCCGAGCGCGATGACCTCGGGATTGACGAAGGCGATCACGTTGGCGAGCCCGATCGCGAGGTCGGACGTGAAGTTCCTCCACGCTGCAAGCCCGTGCAGGTCGCCGTTTTGCGCGGCTTTGCGAATCTTCTTCGAGCCGAGCTTGTCACGATCCATGTCCAGCAGCGCGCTGCGCGGGAATGACGCCGCCACGGCGAAGGCGTGCCGAATCAGGCCCGTGCCCGACGCTTGCGCCTCGAAGCAGCCGATCTTCCCGCAACTGCAGACGAAGCCGTCCACGGGCCGGATCTGATGGTGGCCGATCTCGCCCGCACCGAAGCGGTTGCCGAGAATCAATTCACCGTCCGCCACGATGCCGCCGCCGATTCCCGTTCCCAGCGTCAGCAAGACGAAGTTGCGCGTGCCCCGTCCCATGCCGTACATATATTCGCCCAGCGTCGCGCAGCGGGCGTCGTTGCCGACGAAGACGGGCATATCGAAGTGCGCGCGCAGCGTCTCCCCCAGCGGCGCGTTCGTCCACTTGAAGTTCGGGCTGTAGACGACGGCGCCCGAGCGAGGCTCGATATTGCCGGGCGAGCCGACGCCGATACCCACGACCTCTTTGGCATCGGGGTCCTTCAGCGCTTGCCCGACCGTGCCGATCAGCACCTCGCTCACCGCCTTGAACGAGAGGTCTTCGAGATCAACCTCGTGCTGACGATGAATGGTACCGTCTTCGCTGATGACGGCGGCCGTCACGTGTGAACCGCCGAGGTCGACGCCGATCGCTGTACGCAAGAATCATCCCCCCGCATCAAAGCCCGGTCCGGGCGGGTAATGTTATCCGCGCCACCAGGCTGCACCCGCAACGTGTATCGAATCCGGGTTGAATTATGGAAACCATCGACCTCATCGGCCTGCGCGACTTCACCAAACGAACCGGGCAGCCCACGCACCCCGAACTGCTCGACACGCGCCCGATGGAGCACGTGAACGAGATCGAGATCACCGAAGAGCACATCACGATCACCTACAACGAGGGCACCACGCGTTATTACAACGCGAACGAGATCACGCGGCGCGAATGGGTGTATAAATACAACGACGATCCCGAGTTCGTCCGCGCGATCGGCAAAGTGATCGAACTCGCGCGCAAACATCTCAAGGACTTGCCGGAAAACGTCACCTGTCCACCGGGCTGCGCGGAGTGCTGCGCCGGCTACGAACCGTTCGTCAGCCGCGCCGACGTCCAGCGCATCGCCGATCATCTCGGCCTGACGTACGCGCAAGTCATGGACGAATACGTCGTCAAACGGCCCTCCGCCGACGGCTACACCGTGGGCTGGCTGCGCAAGGTGAGCGACGATCTCGCCGACAATTGCGTGTTCTTGATGGGCAGCAAGAGCGGGCGCTATTACTGCGGCATCTATCCGGCGCGCCCGCACGACTGCGCAGATTTTACTCCGATCGGCTGTGAAGACGTCGACGAGACGCTTTCGCACCGAGGCACCATGAAGATCGGCCCGGCGTTCAAACCGAACCCGCGCCGGCGGAGGCATCGCCGTTGATTCTCGCACCCGTTCTCGCCGCGGTCATCACGCAATCGCAATACTCTGCGCTCCAGTGGCGTTACATCGGCCCGATGCGTGGAGGGCGCACCAAAGCTCTCGCCGGTGTGCCAAGCATGCCGAACCGCTTCTACATCGCTGCGGTGAACGGCGGCATCTGGCGCACCGACAACGCGGGACGAACCTGGACCCCGATCTTCGACAACGAACCGACCGGCTCGATCGGGTCCCTGGCGGTTGCCGCAAGCGATCCGAACGTGATCTACGCGGGCAGCGGCGAGGGCTTGCAGCGTCCCGATCTTTCCGTCGGCGACGGCATCTACAAATCGACCGATGCCGGCGAGACGTGGACGCATCTCGGCCTGCGCGACGGCGAGCAGATTCCGCAGATAGCGGTGGACCCGACCGACCCCAACCGCCTCTTCGTTGCCGTGCTGGGCCATCCGTACGGACCGAACGCGCAACGCGGTGTCTACCGCTCCACCGACGGCGGCAAGACCTTCACACGCGTGCTCTACCGCGACGAGAACACCGGCGCATACAACGTGCGCATCGATCCATCGAATCCCCAGGTCGTCTACGCCTCGCTGTGGGCCGCGCGGCAAGCGCCATGGGAGATCGGCTCGTCGTTCGAGCGTCCCGGAAGCGGCATCTTCAAATCGACCGACGGCGGCGATCACTGGACGCGTTTAGGCGGCGGACTTCCCGCCGCAATGGGACGTGCCGAGATCGCGATCGCACCGTCTAACTCGCAGATCGTCTACGCCTACGTCGACGGCTACAACGACGTGGGCGGCACCGTCTTTCGCAGCGACGACGGCGGCGAACACTTCACCGCGATGAACGACGATCAAACGACGATCGGCGAACGCGGCGACGATCTGGTCGCGATTGCAGTCGATCCGAAGGATCCGCAAACCGTCTACGTCACGAACACGTCCACCTACCGCTCGACCGACGGTGGAAAGCATTTCACCGCGATCAAAGGCGCACCGGGCGGCGACGACTACCAAAACGTCTGGATCAATCCGAACGACCCGAACATCATCGCGCTGACCAGCGATCAGGGCGCGACCATCTCGGTGGATCACGGCCTCACCTGGAGCTCGTGGTACAACCAACCGACCGCGCAACTCTACCACGTCAACACCGACAATCGTTTTCCGTACTGGGTCTGCGGCGGTCAGCAAGAGTCGGGGTCGGCATGCGTTTCCAGCCGCGGAAATTGGGGCGAGATCACCGAGCGCGACTGGCACACCGCCGGTGCCGAAGAGTACGGGTACGTCGTGCCCGATCCGCTCCATCCCGGGGTTACTTACGGCGGCAAGGTCGAGCGCTACGACGAGCGGACGACGCAGGCACAAGAAGTCTCGCCCAATCCGCTGCGCCACGGAAAAAATTACCGCGTCGTCCGCACCGAACCCATCGCCTTCGATCACTTCGATCGATCGCTGATGTACTTCGGCGCAAATCAAGTCTGGGCGACACGCGACGGCGGCATGCACTGGCGCACGATCAGCCCCGATCTTACGCGCAAGCATCCCGCGATTCCGAACGTGATCACGGCGTTCGAAGCCACCGATCCGCAAAAGGGCGCGCATCGAGGCGTCGTTTACGCGCTCGCGCCGTCGTACACGCACGCGGGCACGATCTGGGCCGGCACCGACGACGGGCTCGTCTGGATCACGCGCGACGGCGGCAAGAAT
>Ga0335075_10010980_pt1 | contig 13715 bp, 12 predicted proteins | sample Lox_Sample_24_FD_206723 | JGI IMG/M metagenome (GOLD analysis project Ga0335075, IMG submission 206723) | Soil microbial communities from Loxahatchee National Wildlife Refuge, Florida, United States - Lox_Sample_2.4 | ecosystem: Environmental > Terrestrial > Soil > Wetlands | place: USA...
GAAGGCCTTCGCGCTGGGTTGCAGCCCTCGATCCGACAGAGTAAGGTCCCAGGACACCAAGTGAGTCGATGTCTCGTGCGCCAAGGCTGGCGAGCCGAGCTCACAGGTCCGAGGGCCAAAAAGGAGGGAGTGTTCTAGTGCTGTACCACATCATTCGCTTCGCCTTCGAGGAACGAATCCCTGCGCAGGAACGCGACGAGGTGATCCGGCAGATGAATGGGTTCGCCAACATCGCGGGCGTCATCGATGCTCGCGTAGGCATTGAGTCCGCCGGACCGGATCAGGAGTTCACTCACGCGCTCGTTGTCACGATGGAGGGGGAGGAGCAATACGAGGGGTATCAAGCCCACCCGACCCACGTAGAGGCGGCTCTCTACGGCGTCCCGAAGCTGTCGAAGATGCAGATGGTCGACATCGTGATGGACCCGGCGCCCGGTGTCCAGGAGCGGCTGGCCGCAATCAATGCCAGGCTCGGCGCTGAGTACTTCTCCGGCCTCGGCGCTCATATGGAAGCGATCGCGTCCTAGGCGTAGCCAGCATCCGGATCCGGTGCGCGAGTCCGCAGAAGAACCGGACCGCAACGTTCGAGAAGGTCAACCAAAGAGGAACGGAGAAGGCCCTTGTCGCCCAGATTAGATGGGAAGGTTGCTGTAATTACCGGCACCGGGGATGGCCAAGCGCGGACGGCAGCTCTGCGGTTCGCGGCGGAGGGCGCGACGGTCGTCGGCTGCGACATCAACGAGGAGACGGCGAGCGAGACGCTGCGGCTTGTGCGCGAGGCGGGCGGCAAGATGGATTCCTTCTTCCCGCTCGACTTGATCGACGAGCAGAAGACACACGACCTCATGGAATACGCCGCCGAGACCCACGGTGGAATCGACATTCTCTACAACAATGCAATGCGGTTCGCGCTCGGAACGGCGGAGGATCTGACGCTTGACGATTTCAACTGGTCGATTGCGCAGACTCTGACCATCGACTGGTTGACGACCAAGCACGCAATTCCCCACTTTCGCAAGCGCGGTGGCGGCTCGATCATCAACATCGCCTCGGTAGCAGGCCTTAGTTATGGTGCCGGAACAAGCTTTCCCGGAAATCTCGGATCGTGCTTTGCGTACAACCTCGCAAAAGCCGCGGTCTTACGCATGACCACGACCCTAGCGGTTGACTTGGCGCCGATTCATGTGCGGGTCAACGCGATATCGCCTGGCCCGATCAACACACCGATGGCGGCGCCAATCTATGGCTCTGAACAGGCGCCCTTCTACGCCCCGTACATGAAGCAGCTCCTGGTTGATCGCGTCGGGCGTGAGGACGATATCGTCAATCTCGCGCTGTACCTCGCCTCAGATGAGTCGTCATTTATGACCGGATCCAATCTCATCTGCGACGGGGGAATCACCGCGTCAGGCGGGCTGGGCCGGCCGGACGCGGAGCTTGACCAGGTGGTAAACGGTCAGTTCGCCAGCATGCTCAACACCGACACCGGGTGGACAACCGTCGGGGAACGAGCGCCCGGACGCGCGACCGCCTAGCTCAGGGTGTGCCACAGCGATCAGCTGGGGATGATTGGCAGGAGCACGTGCGCCGGGCGATCTCCGCCAGCATGCAAGGTGATCTGCCCGTCAAACACCGACGGTGGCCGGTCGCTCTCAACGTCGTGGTAAAAGTGGCCGCTCCCGCGCATGACGATCGGCTCGACCTGTATTGGGATGACCGCAGGCTCGAGACCGTGGTCGAAGTCTTTACCTTGGATCGTGAGCGCCAGGGTGTAGCCCTTTGGGACGACGATCGATGTCGGCCATATCTCGACGTCGAGCTCGTAGACCTGGCCGGGCGTCAAGGGCTCGCGGGCGTCGTGGGTATGGAACGGGCGCCATGCCTCTGAACGGCCCGGATCGAGCTTTCGGTGGGAAGCCCGAAGCCACCCCTGGCTTACCGGTGATTTGGGATCGGGCTGGCCGCGGAACAGAACCTCGTGTCCGTCGGGCGCGAACAATCGAAGAACCGCGAACACGTCAGCGTCCTCGGTCGAGGAGGACAGCCACAGCTTCGCTGCCACAGGACCGACGATCTCGGTCTCGGCGTCGAACGGCGGGGTGCGGAAAGTCATGCCATCACCCATGCCCTGATAGGTGACCGATGTCCCCTCGGCCGGCGGGCTGGCGCTCAACTCTTGGTTGGCCGGGTCGAGATAGAACCTTTGCCATTCGGTCGATGGCAGCGGCCACGAGTCTTCGCTTCGAGTGTGGCACGTTCCGTCCGCGTGCCGAATCTCGAGCCGAACTGCCGGCTCCTGAGGCCAGTCGCCCTGGCCCTTGAGGGCGTAGTCAAAGAACCGACGCTGATACTCGCGGCCTCTCTCGCTATGAAAGTGCACGTAACCGGACCCGTTAATGATTGCGAGCCACTTGTCCTTGGAAGCGGCGGCCAGATAGCCCTCGACGTTCCCCCGAAGATGTACCGCGAGCGCGCCCCAACTCCCTACGGACACGAGCGGAACGGTGATCTGCTCACCATCGGCGATGCGGGCCCGGTAATAGTCATCGGTGACCAGCGGACGCTCCTGAATCGCTACATACGGGTCAAGCCCGACGTTGCCGCGAAGCTCGGCATCGTCTAGCTCTTCGTCGCCGCTGATGAGCATGCCCGTATACGGATTGCGGTAGCCACGCTCGCCGAGGCCGTGCTGCACGCTTTTGATCTGCGTCGCAAACCAGTGCTTGGTAAAGCGGTCCAGGATTCCTCCGTGGCGTGCCGAGTCCCGGTACATGTCCGAAACGGCTTCCGAGACATACATCCCGGCGAGGTGCGGAGGCCGCAGGCTGGCGACCAGCCACTGCATGATCCCGAAATACGAGGTCCCGGTAAGACCGACCTTCCCGGTCGACCAGTCCTGCGTACCGGCCCATTCGATGCAGTCGTAGTAGTCCTTGACCTCTCTATTGGAGAAGTTGTCCACTACGCCAGGCGACCGGCCCGTCCCACGGGAATCGATGCGCACCACCGCGTATCCGTGAGGCACCCACTTCTCGGGGTCGGGCACCTCGAACGCCTGGTATTTGTTCGTCGTGCCTTCTGCGACAGCTGGGTCATCAGCAATGACTTGCTGCCAGAAGCCCTGGTAGCCCTGTTCGAACGGGAGGTTTTTCGCGTAGGGCCCGTACGTGAGAATCACCGGGAACTGGCCTGGGGCGTCGGGCCGGTAGACGTCCGCTCGCAGTACCAGACCATCGTCCATCTCGATCGGCGTATCCCAGTCGATCCGCATCCCGTCGGCGACTTCGCTCTTCAGAATGCTCGGTGCGTCACTGATCTCGGTCACGACATGATCTCCAAGTCTCTTCGCGTACGCCGACCGCCGGGGGCCCGACGGTCGATCGAAAGGCCCGGCCATCTAGGCTACCAAGTCTCCAAAGGACTTGCACGCCGGTCGTGCCTCCTCGCAGGCGCCTTGGGGCGAGTTCGCGCCGGGCCTTGCAGAGTCACCAGGTCTCTTGGTATGCTGGTGCGAAGTGATCGCCTCCAAACCCACCGTCGGGCCGTATCGTCGTGACTACGGTGCGAGATTGACGGACCCGCGTTCGCCGCACACGCGGCTCATGCGTGAGGGCAGCATCAACATCGAAGGAAGAGAGAGAGCATGGGTAAGCGCCTGGAGGGAAAAGTCGCCGTCATTACCGGCACTGGCGACGGGATCGCGCGGACGCTCGCATTGCGGTTCGCGGCCGAAGGAGCGTCGGTCGTAGGGTGCGACATCAACGAAGAGACGGCCGCCGAGACTCTCCGTCTGGTCCGAGAAGCAGGCGGAGCGATGGAATGTCTGTTTCCTCTGGATCTCACCGAGGAGGCAGAGGCCGACCGCCTGATGAGGCACGCTGTCGACGTGTACGGGGGAATCGACATCCTCTACAACAATGCGATGGCGATGCGGATGGCGCGGCCTCTGGAGATGCCGCGTGCTGACTTCGACTTCACGCTGACGAATACGCTGACGATCGGTTGGATCGCGACCAAGCATGCCGCTCCGCACATGATTGAGCGCGGCGGAGGCTCGATCATCTTCGCTGGCTCGATCTCTGGCGCGACGTTCGGCTCTGGTTTCGCGGGCAACGGTGCACAAGTCTTCGCATACTCCGTTGCCAAGAGCGCCGTCATCCGCATGGCTATCGCCTTGGCGACCGAACTGGGCCCGCATCACATTCGAGTCAATGTCGTCTCGCCGGGTCCGATCATGACGCCGCAGGGTGCGCCGGTTTACGGTGAGGAAGGCAGCGAGCTTCGTCATGCGATGGTGAAGCACAACCTTGTTGGGAGGATCGGCTACCCCGATGACATCGCCAATGCCGGCATCTTCCTTGGTTCCGATGAATCGTCCTACATCACCGGACACAACCTCCAGGTAGATGGGGGTTATGCCGCTAGCGGCGGCCAGGGCATGCCCGATTCCCAGGCGATCGCGGTTATCGACGAGGCAGTAGGCGGCTTCCTATCGGTCGACAGCCAATGGGCAACGCCGATCGGTGCCGTGCTCGGCAGCTGAGCTCCTGGATACGGACATGCGGGCGCGAAAGCTGAGCTGCCGCGACACCCGGCGGCATCGCAAGGCGGAGGACCGGGGTCGCTTCAATTTCACTGCGTGTAACCCGCGGCTGACCTCGGACGGTGGCCCAGAGTCCAGCGATCCTGAAGACGAGGTGAAACGGGACCGACACCTTTACCACGCCGCTGTCGCGAGGCACGAGCTGCGGCTTCGCTATGCGGAGATCTCCGCCCAGGCGCCTCCGCCCGCTCTTGGGTGGGATTCTCGAAATCGGTCCGATCGACGGAACAAGAGGAGATTATGGGTCGCGTAGAGGGAAAGGTTGCATTGATCACTGGCGTCGCTCGTGGCCAAGGACGTTCGCACGCGCTGAGGCTGGCCGAAGAAGGAGCCGACATCGTCGGGATCGACCTCTGCGAGGACCTGCCGAATGTGCCGTTCCCACTTGGTAGCGAAGAGGATCTGGAGAAGACGAGAAGCCTCATCGAAGGGACTGGCCGTCGCGCGGTGCTTCACAAGGGCGACGTCCGCCGGACGGTCGATATCGAGTCGGTGGTTCAGGATGGGCTTAGCGCCTTCGGGTATATCGATGTCGTCGTCGCCAATGCGGGCATCGGTATTTTCGCGCCGACCTGGGAGATGGCCGAGCACGACTGGATCGCCATACTAGACACGAACCTCACCGGTGCGTGGCGGACCGCCAAGTCGGCGATTCCTCAAATGATCGAGGCCGGTCGCGGCGGCTCAATCATGTTCACGGCGTCCGGCGCGGCGCTGCGGGCCAACGGGAATCTGGCGGCTTACGCCGCATCAAAGACGGGACTGATGGGACTCGCCCGCGAGCTTGCCCTTGAGCTAGGACCCCATCGCATTCGTGTCAACACGGTGCATCCGACGGCAGTTAAGACGCCAATGCTGGACAACGACTACATCGGACGTCTGTTCAAGCCAGATCTACCACCAGATGCGTCTGCCGACGAGCGTCGCGAAGCGACTGCGGATGTGCTTCGGGGCCAGGACCTGCTGGGAGTCGGCTGGATCGATGCGGCTGATGTGAGCAACGCGGTGCTCTTCCTCGCTTCAGACGAGTCGAGAATGATCACCGGCACGCCCTTCCGCGTCGATGCTGGCTACGGCTGGCGGTAAGTGATGCCACCAGCGGCAGACCCGCCGGCGGTCGCCGGTCCAAGTCTCGCAATGCACCATGTGGGGATCGATGTCGCCGACCTTGGGGGCGCGATTCAGTTCTACTCGGCAGCACTCGGCGTTAAGGTCGCTTATGAGTTTGGCCTACCGGACATGGCGATCAAGGGCGTCTTCTTGACGCATCCGGCCGGCTGGACGATCGAGCTGTTCCACCGCGCGGGCGCCAAGCCACACGGTCGCTCCGCAGATCCGCTCGAAGCGCACGATACGCTGGGGATCGGTCACTTCTGTCTCAGCACTTCGGACATCCAGGCGTCGTTTGCGCAGATGCTCGCCGCGGGCGCAACCGCACGCATCGATCCGGTCCTGTCGCCAAACCCGGCGCATCGTGTCGCTTACGTGTCCGACTCAGAAGGGAACCTGATCGAACTCATCACGGACGAGGCGGATGGATAGCGCCTCGATACGAGTGTTTGCATCGCCGCGAGTCGTAGCCCGTCGATCGGAGGGCTCGGTGATTTTGCGCTCCGAACAGGAACTGGGCGACTACGACCGAAGCATCCTGCACGCGTTCTTCCGGCGTGCGGCTGAGCACCCGCATCAGGTGCTCGCAGCCGAGCGTCAGGGTGACGACTGGATTGAGCTGTCGTGGTGGGAGGCAGCCGCCGCCGCCAAATCCCTCGGCCAGGCGTTGCTTGATCTGGGTCTCGGCCCGGAACGACCAATCTTGATGCTCTCGGGCAACAGCCTCGCTCACCTCAAGGTCATGCTCGGGGCTTTCCACGTCGGCGTTCCGGTGATGCCCGTCAGCGTCGCGTACTCGCTGCAGAGCAACAATTACGAGCGTATCCGCGAGATCGCGGACTTCACGACCCCTGGGATGGTCTTTGCTGAAGATGCCGCACAGTTCGCGCCAGCCTTGACCAGGCTGCGTGACCTTGTCCCCCTCCAATGTGTCGACCGCGGACGCGGGCCGGATCTGATCTCGCTAGGCGATCTCATGCGAACAGAGCCGACTTCCGAGCTCGAGGAGATCTTTGCGAGCGTGGGGCCAGACACTGTCGCGAAGATTCTCTTCACGTCAGGCTCAACCGGACGGCCAAAGGGCGTCATCAACACCCACCGAATGTTGTGTTCCAATCAGCAAGCGCTTGCTGAGATCTGGCCATTTATGTCGTCCGAGCGCCCAGTCTTAGTCGATTGGCTTCCCTGGAGTCATACATTTGGCGGCAACCACAACCTCAACCAGGTCATCTACTTCGGGGGCACCCTTTACATCGATGACGGCCGCCCGGCGCCCGGGTTGTTCGAGCCGACAGTCGAGGCCTTACGCCACACGCCGCCGAGTGTGTACTACAACGTCCCCGCGGGATTCACACTGCTCGCGCCGCGCCTCGAAGAGGACCGCGAGTTCGCCGAGGTGTTCTTCTCACGGCTCCGCTTTATGTTTTATGCCGCTGCCGCGCTACCGCCGGCGCTCTGGCGTCGGCTTCGGGCAGTCGCGGACGAAGTCGCCGATCATCCGGTGGCGCTCACGGCCTCTTGGGGCGCGACCGAAACGGCGCCGGCGGCCACCTCCGCTCATTTCGCGGACGCCGAGTGTGGTTGCATAGGGGTGCCGGTGCCGGGAACTACTATCAAGCTTGCTCCTGCTGGCGACAAGCTTGAGATCCGAGTCCTAGGGCCGAACGTCACGCCGGGCTACTTCCGAGACCCAGACGCGACGGCAGCAGCATTCGACGAAGAGGGGTACTACCGGTCGGGCGACGCCGTTCATCTCGTCGACTCGGACCGCTGCAGCCGAGGCCTGATGTTCGACGGGCGTCTCGCTGAGGACTTCAAGCTTGTCACGGGTACCTGGGTACGCGTGGGTGCCCTAAGGAATGCCCTTGTGTCTTCAGCCGACATCCTGCAGGACGCGGTCATTTGCGGTGAAGGCCGCGGGTACATAGGCGTGCTGGCGTGGTTGAACGAGGCGCATGCTCGGGCGTTCCTAGGCGGGCGCGATGAACCTTCAATCAGCCATCCCGCGATAAGAAAGCATCTCGCCAGCGCGCTGGCGCTGCTCAACCAAGACTGGGGCTCAGCAAAGCGGATCGAGCGCCTACTCCTGCTTGCGGAGCCGCCCGACATCGACAGCGGTGAGATTACGGACAAGGGCTACATCAACCAACGCTCAGTGCTCACGAGACGCGTGGACATGGTCGAGCAGCTGTTTGCAGACCCCATCCATGACAACGTGATCGCACCAACCTGAGTCTCTCCCAGCAATACGCGCTGTAGGCAGTGGGATGCTGACCGCGCCTAACTGTGACACATGGAGGACTGGGGGAGGCCGCGCGCCTACCAGGTAACTCAGGAGGGGATCGATGATCTTGATGTTCGGCGTCACCGGAAGGATCGGTCGGTGGATGCCTCTGATGCTCCATGAGCGGGGCGAGCAGGTCCGTGCTGTGGTCCGCTATCCTGCCGCTGCCCGTGAGATCCTCGGCCAGGGCGCGTCCAATCTCGAGTTCATCCAGGCGGATGCGACCAAGCCCGAGTTATGGGGCAGGGCGCTCGCGGGGGTCGACCGCGTCTACCTAGCACTTTCGACGGGCAACACCCGGGATGAGATTGCCGTTGTCGACGCCATCGCCACGAGCGGGTGCTCACGAATAGTGAAGGTCAGTGGTCTAGGCGCCGCGCCTGATTGCACGATCCCGATGGGTCGGGAGCACTACCTCGTCGAGCAACACATAGAGCAGGCCGGGCTTCAGCAGACTGCTCTTCGACCGAGCTTGATGATGCCGAACCTGCTGGGCGAGTCCCGGGCTGCGATCCAAACGGGTCGGCTGCCTTCCGCGGCCGGGAACGGCCGGATCAGCTGGGTCCATGCGCGCGACGTGGCCGCGGTGGCGGTCGCCGCACTCACTCAGAGCGGGCACGAAGGGCAGGCCTACGACGTCACCGGTCCTGAGGCTCTTACCTACCACGACCTTGCGCGCATCCTGACGAGCTTACTCGGCCGCACCGTCATCTACTGCCCGATAACTGACGACGAGTACGCGAGACAGCTGCGTGAAGGGGGGTTCCCGGAAACAGCGGTAGAGCATCTGATTGCGATGTATCGCAATGCTGTCAGGACCGGATACTTCGACACCATCACCGACGTAGTCCCTTCAATCACGGGAGCACCAGCTCGGACATTCGGGCAGTGGGTTCAGGAGAACGCGGAGTCATTTTCCGTGCCGGCCCTACCGTGAGGTGGCCAGCATCTAGCTTGTGGCCTGTGGTCAGCGCCGTCTAGCGGCCGCGGTCACTGAGATCCGGTGACCAGCCCGACCCCCGGCTTCCGGCTCCTCGTGGCTGGCGAGCGCGTAACCCAGCATCCTCGCGCTTGGAGGATCAGCTCGGGTGAGGTCTTAGCGAAACCAAAAGCGCATCCGCCCAGCGGCGCTCGGAGATCGGCTCGCGCGACGCCGGCACACGCAGTCTCAGCCACCGGCGACCATCGAGCACCAGATGTCAAGACTCCGACAACACACGGGCGTTCGCTCCGAACGACATCGACTTCTATCTGCCGATGCAATGAGGCCCGCCGAATTGCTTGTTTCGCGCGAAACGACCGAGATCGACTCCCGCGAGCCGTCCGCCTGCCGGAGTCCGTCTTCTGAACCTACTCCGCTGCGCTCGACTCTTCAACTGAGCGTGAGCCAAGATGAAGTTCTCGGTATCCCGGAGGTTGCAATCCTGCCTCGGCGACCGCAGCGATCGCTTCGGAATCTGCGAGATTCAGGTCCCTGAGTGCTTCGTACGAGCCAAAGTGAGTTCGCTGACGTTCGAGGTAGGTGACCATCGCTTCCACCGCCCACGCCTCATCGCGCGCTCGTAAGGCTTCGATAAGCCGACGCCTGTCGCGTTTGAAGGACTCGCGCCATTGGCGCCATTCCGCAATGAAACCCTCGTCCGTGCGCCAAGCGATGAGCTGAAATGCAATGAGCAATTCGCTTAAGAAGCTCTCTAGAGAGAAAAGAAGGGGGCTGCGGCTGGCAGCGGAAACCGCAACTTGAAACGCGAGTGCCGCCTGGGCCACCTGACCGTAGTCGCCGAGCTCGGACAGCTCGCTTAGGGAATGCTCGAACGCGTCAGCCTGATCGAGGATCTCGTCTGTTGCAAGCCGTGCGGCGCGCGAGACGGAATACTTTGCAAGAACCAAGCGAAGCTCAACCACGTCTAGGATGCCGACGCGCTCTATCTGCATCAAGGTCTGCAGAGCTTTTCCGATGAACGCAGATGCATCGCCCGTGACGTAGGCACCGCTTCCGTGGCGTGCCTCGACCAGGCCCATAGCTTCGAGCGCGCGCACCGCCTCGCGCATCGTTGGTTGGCTCACCCCGAACTGCTGGGCCAAGACGCGCTCGCTTGGCAAGCGTGCTCCCCGTGCGAGATCTCCGACCACGATTGCGCTTCGAAGCGCATCTATGACCTCGTCCGTTCTGCGGGCTCCTCGTGTCTTAGCCATTCCGGCGAAGATCAGGTCATTTGTTGACTGATCGCTCATGGCGGACTCACGATATCACCCAAGCCGGCTCTCGCCGGACACTCCTTCCTCGCGATTCCTGATTCTGTTCGGGGTGGCGAAAAACATCTCGCGAAGCCGCTGCATGGTATCATTTCACCAAATGACCAGGGAACTTGCGCGGCCATATTGGGACATGGCTGTCGAGCCGTTTCTCGACAGCACTGAGATGCGAGTTCAGCAGTGGTCAAAGCTCGAGGCCCGGCTTGAGGAGGCCTACACGTCGGCGCCGTACTGGCGTCGACGCTTCGACGCGGCCGGCATCCGCCCCGAGGAAATCCGGTCCTGGGATGACTTCGCCAGGCGAGTCCCAGTCTTTTCGAAGTCGGATTACCGCGAGTTGGCCGCCGAGAACGACGGCGAGATGTCTCGGATCCTAGCTGACCTCATGGGGCCCGCCTCCAAGGAGCTGATCGCCATCGCCACTACGTCAGGTACGACCGGCGACCCGACCCCATACCCGCTTACCAGACGTGACTTCCGGCTCTGGGGCGAGCTCGCTCGACGCGCCGCCTGGCGAGCGGGTCTGAGGCCTGGGGATTTTGTCTTGCAGGGGTTCGGCCTCAGCATGTTTCTGGCTGGAGTGCCAGTTTGCATGGCGCTCGCTGAGATGGGAGTTTCGGCCATCCCGGTAGGCGCAGAGGCCGGGACCCGTCAGATTCTGAAGTTTGCGTCCCTCTTCAAACCGCGCGGGATGTTTTGCACGCCGTCTCTCGCGGAGTACATGGTCGAGGTTGGCGAGGCTGAGGGGATCGATCTGCGGGATCTCGGCATCGAGATCATGTTCAGCGGCGGCGAGCCGGGGGCTGGCCTGGAGGCCGTTCGATCAAGAATCGAACACGCATTCGGTGCAACGCTGTACGACTTTGCCGGTGGCCTGGGGGCGTCGTGCGGCGTGAGGCCGTATTCCGGCATGCACTGGATCGTTGGAGATCTCGCGATCATGGAACTCGTCGACCCCGATACTCACGAACCGATTCCGCTCGAGGAAGGCGCGGAGGGGCTCGCCATCTACACCCCCTTGGAAGCGCCTGGGCTGCTCGGGATCCGGCAGTCGAACGGCGATCTGATGCGGGTCAATACCCACCCATGTGAGTGTGGCCGAACAGGGTGGCGATACACGATGGTCGGTCGCAACGACGACATGCTCAAGGTCAAGGGCGTCCTTGTCTATCCCGTCGCGATCGACGGCGTAATCCAGTCATTTGTGCCGAGAATTACAGGCGCATTTCGAATCGTGCTTTCAGAGCCGCCACCACGAGTCGTGCCCCCGCTCCGGCTCCGAGTCGAACGCTCACCCGAGATCGACAGGGGAGGCTTGCTCCGTCTGGAGAAGGAGATCGTCGAGGAGATGCACCGCAAGGTAAAGGTTCGACCCCAGATCGAATGGTTGGAGCCGTATTCTCTCGAGCGATCAACAAAGAAGACTCAGCTGCTTGAAAAGGCCTACGTTTGATGGGCGAACGTCTAGAAGGTAGGCGCGCGCTGATTACCGGGGCAAGTCGTGGCATCGGGCTGGGGATCGCTCAGCACTTTGTCGAGGAGGGGGCGGAGGTGATGCTGTCGGCGACCAACGGGAGGCTCCTGCACGAGGTGCAGGCGTCGCTCGCGAAGGACGATGCGCGCGTAGCTAGTGCCGTGGTCGACGTGTCGGATCCGGACTCGTGCCGCGGGTTGGTTGAGCGGACTCGCGAGGTCCTCGGCGGGATTGACGTCCTGGTGAACGCGGCCGGCATCTACATCGCGAAGCCGTTCCTCGACTACTCCTACGAACAGTTCGACCGGGTCCAGAAAGTCAACCTGTATGGGACCTTCAACCTGATGCAGGAAGTTCTTCCGGAGATGATCGACCGAGGATACGGCAAGGTGATCAACATCGCGTCGACCGCTGGCAAGTGGGGTTCGCGGAACCAGACGGCGTACAACGCAGCCAAGCACGGGGTCGTGGGGATGACCCGGTCCGTGGCGCTTGAGGTAGGCCGCAGCGGCATAACAGTCAACGCGATATGCCCCGGTTGGGTACAAACAGACCTTCTCGACGATTTCTTGTCGTCCCACGCGCTGCTCAACGGCTCGACAGTCAGTGCGATCCGCGAGGAGTCCTTGTCGAAGGTACCGATCGGGCGCTTTCTTGAAGTCTCAGAGTGCGGGCACCTGGCCGTGTACCTCGCGTCGTCCGAGTCAGACGGGATGACCGGCCAGTCACTGCTCCTCGACGGCGGTTTGCTGCTCGTGTGAGGTGTCGACATGGGCGACGCGTTTATCGTAGGCAGCTTCTCGACGGCGTTCGGCCGCTTTCCCGACAAGAGCTTCCGTGCGCTCACGGCGGAGGCCGTGGACGGTGCCGTTGCGGACGCGGGCCTGAGCTCTGGATCAATCCTCGAGTCGATCTGGTTCGGCAACGTCCTGATGGACTACTGGGGACAGCACAGTACGCGAGGCCATTTTTGCCTGATCCCATTGGTAGACAGTGGGTTTCTTCCGCCGCGGACGCCGATCATCAATGTCGAAGGCGGTTGCGCGACCGGCTCGATGGCGTTGCACGGCGCGGTGAAGGATGTGCTGTCCGGCGATGCGGCAATTTCACTGGCGATTGGCGTCGAGAAGACTTACCGCCCCGACGTGCAGCGTGAGGAAACGTTTGCGATGTTCCGCGCAGGCGAGAACGCCTTCAACCCAGAGGAAACCCTTCGAGAGTACGAGCGCCTGGCCGACCTCAGCGGTCGACCACTCGAGTTTGGGCCAGATCGCACGATGTTCATGGACACCTATGCGGCGCAGGCCGTGTATCACATGACTCGCTACGGCACGACTCAGTATCAGATCGCGCGTGCGGCAGCGAAGAACCACGCAAACGGCGCGCTGAATCCGCTTGCGCAGTACCGCTTTGCCATGGACGTGGATGAGGTGCTTGCTGATCGCGAGGTCAGCTATCCACTGACGCGCTCAATGTGCGCACCGATCGGTGATGGCGCTGCGGCCTCGATTGTCTGCTCGATGGAGGCCCTCTCAGGGTTTCCGCCCGAGACGCGAAGCCGCGCAATCAGGGTGGCTGCCGCGGCGCTGACCGGGGGTTGCTATCGGAAGCCTGACGAGCCCAGCTTGAGCCGCGTCGCGGCGGATCGCGCGTACGCGCGGGCTAAAGTCCGTCCCGCAGACCTCGATGTAGCCGAAGTGCATGACGCCACGGCATTCGGCGAGATTTACCAGGCTGAGATGTTGCGTCTGTGCCCAGAGGGTGCCGGCGGTCCGCTCGTCGAATCCGGCGCGACGGCGATCGACGGAAGGATCCCTCTCAACACATCGGGTGGGCTGTTGTCGAAGGGCCACCCAATCGCCGCATCCGGCCTCTCGATGATTGAAGAGGTCGTCCGGCAGCTGCGAGGCGAGGCGGGCGAGCGACAGGTTTCCGGCGCGCGACTCGGTCTGGTCGAGAACGGCGGGGGAATCATGGGGCTCGAAGAA
>Ga0335075_10010981_pt1 | contig 13713 bp, 7 predicted proteins | sample Lox_Sample_24_FD_206723 | JGI IMG/M metagenome (GOLD analysis project Ga0335075, IMG submission 206723) | Soil microbial communities from Loxahatchee National Wildlife Refuge, Florida, United States - Lox_Sample_2.4 | ecosystem: Environmental > Terrestrial > Soil > Wetlands | place: USA: Florida...
CTGACCAGAAGCGATGGAAATTTTCCATCACTGCCGCATGATGAATGCCGATCGTGCAGCCCAGCGCAACCAACGCCAGCAGCGCTCCAATTTTGGCAACGGTAAAAATGTTTTGCAGGATGCGGCCGTAGTTCAGGCCCAGAGTGTTCGCAAACGTCAGCAGCACCACAATCGCAATCGCCACCAGCTGCGTCGTCGACATCGAGACGAAGTAATTTCCAAATACGTGTACCGGCGGAATCAGGTAGTGATTGTCGGCGATCGAGGGCAGCAACACGCCGGCAAACCGCGCAAATGCAATCGCCACCGCCGCAATCGTTCCAGTCTGAATCACCGTCCACAGCGTCCAGCCGTACAGGAATCCGATCAGCGGAGAAAATGCCTCGCGCAGGTACACGTACATCCCGCCGGCCTCCGGCATCATGGCCGCCAGTTCCCCGTACGTCAACCCCGCCGTCACCGTCAGCACGCCGGTCACTACCCAGGCGACCAGCAACCATCCAGGACTGGCAATCAGGCGAGCCATTTCTGCCGGCACAATAAAAATGCCGGAGCCCACCATGATGCCGATCACAATCATTGACGAGTCGAACAGCCCCAAACCCCGGGCGAAATGTCGCGATTCAGACTTCTCTTCGTCGTCCCCACTTGGGTTCAGGGTCATGTACACAACATAGAGATGCAGCGCGTTTCACGCAATGCTTATGGCCGCGATTTCGACCATTCCTGCCGGCAACTTCGAGTCGCAACTTTTTGGCCTATGCTAAGGCAGGCATCGAAACTTATACTTTTGTCGCATTCGGTCTGACAGTTGCGTGACCATTTTGCAATTCGCGCGCAATTACTCGACACTTCGGCTAGGAGAATCTTGTGCTCTTTTTAGGAATTGATGTTGGTACCGGTGGTTCCCGCGCCGTTCTGATCGATGAAACTGGAAAAGTTGTGGCTTCCCACGCCACCGAACACGTTCCATTCCAATCCAAATTTCCTGGCTGGGCAGAACAGGATCCGGAAGACTGGTGGCGCGCCTCCCAGGAATCGATCCGCACTGTCTTATCGGCGGCTGACTGTCTTCCAGCCGACATCGCTGCCGTCGGGCTGACAGGCCAGATGCACGGAGCTGTTCTGCTCGACGCCGACGGGCAAGTCCTTCGCCCTTCGCTGATCTGGTGCGACACTCGCAGCGGCCCCGAGTGTGACTGGCTGCACGCCACTCTCGGCCGCGAACACGTCATCGAGCTCACCTGCAATCCCGCGCTCCCGAACTTCACCCTGACGAAAATTCTCTGGGTCCGCGAACATGAGCCGGAGATTTTCGCCCGCATAGCCCACATCCTTTGCCCGAAAGATTATGTCCGCTTCCGCCTCAGCGGCGTTCACGCGATGGACGTACAGGAAGCCTCCGGAACTTTGCTGCTCGACGTCACCCATCGCCGCTGGTCTATCCCCATGGCCGAAGCCACCGGTGTTCCCATCAAGTGGCTGCCGCAGCTGTTCGAGTCCGCCGAAGTCTGCGCCAAGGTCAGCAAATCCGCAGCTGCCGCAACCGGCCTCGTCGCCGGCACACCCATCGTTGCCGGCGCAGGCGATCAAGGCGCAGGTGCCGTTGGCATGGGAATTCTCAAGCCCGGCTCCGTCAGCGCCACCATTGGTACCTCCGGCGTCGTCTTCGCCGCCACCGATGCGCCCATCCGCGATCCACTCGGCCGTCTGCACACGTTTTGTCACGCCGTGCCCGGCCGCTGGCATGTCATGGGAGTCACGCAGGCTGCAGGCCTTTCGCTGCGATGGTTTCGCGATGTCATCAGTGCCGGCGCGCAGAACCAACCCGCTACCTATGAACAATTGATGACCCTCGCCGCAGAAGCCCCCGCCGGCAGCGACGGCGTTTTCTGGGCGCCCTATCTATTCGGTGAGCGCACTCCGCACCTTGATCCCGACGTCCGCGCCGCGTTCATTGGACTCACCGCATCGCATCGCCAGCCGCATCTCACCCGCGCCGTACTCGAAGGTGTCGCCTACAGCCTGCGCGATACTTTCACCTTGTTTGCCGAGCTTGGCATTCCCGTTCGCGGTGTGCGTCTCGGCGGCGGCGGCGCGCGTGGTCCGCTCTGGCGGCAGATTCAAGCCGACATCTATGGTCGCCCTGTTCAACTTCTCGTCGCCGAAGAAGGCGGCGCGTACGGTGCCGCGTTGCTTGCTGGTGTCGGCGCAGGTGCGTGGCCGGATGTCGATACTGCCTGCGAATCTTCCATTTGCGTCGCGGAAACCATTCGCCCCGATCCCACCGCAGTCGACGTCTATGACCGCGGCTACCAAACCTATCGCAAACTCTATCCAGCGCTCGCCAGTTTGCGCGCTTGATCGAAGAACATGACCGTCATTCTCGGACTCGATCAGGGAACCAGCAGTTCGCGTGCCGTGTTGATGCGCGCCGACGGCACGCTGTCCCACATTGCTCAGCGTGAGCTGCCACAGATTTATCCCCAGCCCGGATGGGTCGAGCAGGATCCTGAAGCCATCTGGTCCTCACAGGCCGCAGCCGTGCGCGCTGTTCTCGGCGACGCAGGCCTCGACCCCTCCGCGATTCATTGCATCGGCATCACGAATCAGCGCGAAACCACTGTCGTATGGGAGCGAGCAACAGGTCGCCCTATCGCCAACGCGATCGTCTGGCAGGATCGCCGTACCGCCGACGATTGCGCCCAGCTTGCGACAACCGAACACAACGGCTGCAACGTTGAATCGTTAGTCTCAGAAAAAACCGGCCTCGTTGTCGACGCCTATTTCTCCGCCAGCAAAATTCGCTGGATCCTCCAGCACATTCCCGGCGCGCGCTCTCAGGCACAGGCTGGCCAGCTCGCATTCGGCACCGTTGACACCTGGCTCATCTGGAAACTCACCGCCGGCCGCCGCCACATCACCGACGTCTCCAACGCTTCGCGTACCCTGCTCTTCAATATTCACACTCTCACCTGGGATAACGAACTGCTCGAGATCTTCGAAATTCCCCGCTCCATGCTGCCGGAGGTTGTGGACTCCAGCGGCAATCTCGCTGTCACGACCGAACTTCTCCCCAACGGAAACATCACCGGCATCGCGGGCGACCAGCAGGCCGCGCTTTTCGGACAAATGTGCCTGCGTCCGGGCATGGCGAAAAACACTTACGGCACCGGCTGCTTCCTCATGCTGCAGACCGGTACTACGCCGATTCGCTCGCCGCACCGGCTGCTCACCACGGTCGCCTGGCGAATCGCCAGCCAAACCAATTACGCACTCGAAGGCAGCATCTTCGTCGCGGGCGCTGCCATCCAGTGGCTGCGCGATGGACTCGGCATCCTCAACAGCGCACCCGAGGTCGAAGCCCTCGCAGCCTCGGTTCCCGACAGCGCTGGAGTCGTCTTTGTCCCCGCCCTCACCGGCCTCGGCGCGCCTCATTGGGACCCGCACGCACGCGGAGCCATCTTCGGACTCACCCGCGGCGCAACTCGCGCCCACCTGGCGCGCGCGGCGCTCGAAGGCATCACGCTTCAGGTCGCAGACATCGTTCGAGCCATGGAAGCAAACTCGGATAACGCCACGGGCGGCTTACGTGTTCATGAGCTTCGTGTCGATGGTGGCGCCTCCACCAACGATCTTCTAATGCAGATGCAGGCGGATGTGCTCGGCATCCCCATCGTGCGCTCGCAAACCTCCGAGGCAACCGTGTTAGGCGTGTGCTATCTCGCAGGTCTAGGTGCGGGCATCTGGTCCAATACAGAAGAGTTGGAGCGGCAATGGTGCGAGTCTCGTCGCTTCGATCCGCAATCCACTTCAGAAGAACGAAGCCGCAAACTAGCCGAGTGGCATCAAGCCATCCAGCGCGCCCGCGGCTAACGGGTACTCCAAGGAAGCGTTGACCGCATTTCGCGTCTCAAGGCTCTTCATCGCGGTGCACTACAATCTCGTACTATGAGCCGCTCTTCTTCGAGGCTTGTGCCCCTCGCAGCTCTTTGGTTTTCGCTGGCAGCTCCTTTGCTGGCGCAAAAGACCACGCACGCCCTGCCCTCCGACCGTGCCATCAATGCAGAAGCCAAACAGACAATGGCCCGCACCCACGCGAACGGGCTGGCAATCGCGGTGATTGACCACGGCAAGGTGAGCTATGTGCAGGCGTACGGTATCCGTAATGCCAAGGATGAGCCGCTCACCACGGATACAGTGATGTACGGCGCTTCGCTCACCAAAATGGTCTTCGCATACCAGGTGCTCCAACTGGTCGATCAGGGCAAGATCAATCTCGATACGCCGATCAAAGACGATCTCGACAAACCGTTGATCGACTACGGCTCGCACTCCGACCAGAAGTTCCTCGGCAAGTACGGTCCCTATACCGATCTCGCCAACGATCCGCGGTGGCAGCAGATCACGCCACGCATGTCGCTCACGCACTCCACCGGCTTCAATAACTTTTGGTTCATTGAGCCTGACCAGAAGCTGCGCATCCACTTTGATCCAGGCACACACTTCAGCTACTCCGGCGAAGGCTTCAGCCTGCTGCAGTTCGCGATCGAGCATGGCAAGCAGTCGCAGGGCCTCGGCCTCGATGTGGATGCCCTGACAACTGCGAACTTCAACCGCCTCGGCATGACGCGCACGCGGCTGATGTGGCGACCCGACTTAGCTTCCAACCTTGCCGATGGATGGAATGACAAAGGCCAGCCGCTACCGCATGATGAACGCAGCAAAGTGCGCGTCGCAGGATCGATGGATACAACCATCAGCGATCTCTCCAAGTTCGTTGCGGCCCTGGTACGCGGCGACGGGCTCAGTGCGGCCTCGCGCAGAGAGATGACGAAGCCGCAGATCAAAATCACCACAGCACATGAATTTCCACCGCTGGCGCCAGACGCACCAGCCTCAGAGCAACGCAAAGATCTGTACGCAGGCCTTGGGGTGATCGTCTTTGACGGACCGCAGGGGCATGGCTTCTTCAAAGGTGGACACAACGAGCAGACTGCGAACACGGTCGTGTGTCTTGAGGAGAGTCAGCGGTGTGTCGTCATTCTTTCAAACTATGTTCGCGCGGAGGCAGGCTTCGCCGATCTGGTGAAGTTCATCCTTGGCGATACGGGCGTGCCCTTCGAATGGGAGTACGGAGACTACGCCGGACGGTCGTAAACTTTTTTCTTGGCTCGCACAAAGATCGCTTGCCCGGTGCCCCAGGTCCCACTTCCGTGCCATGGTATTGCACCCACACACACAAACAAGCCGCACACTATCTTTCCTTTCAGGAAGATCGCGTGCGGCCAGATGCACCATTTACTGCATTCCAACAAATTGCGCTTCAGTTTCGTTATCGCGTATCGCCAGTCGAAGCGGTGCCGGTCTGCTTTGCACGTTCTTCTTCCACCGCTGCCTGGGCTGCCGCAAGGCGCGCCGTCAGCAACCGGAATGGAGAGCAGGAAACATAGTTCAGCCCTACCCGGTGGCAGAACTTCACCGACTCAGGCTCGCCGCCATGCTCGCCGCAGATGCCAACCTTCAACGTCGGCCGTGACTCCCGTCCCTTGATCGTCGCGGACTTCACCAGCTGGCCCACACCCTCCTGGTCCAGCACCGCGAACGGATCCTGCTTGAAGATTCCCTGGCTGATGTATGCCGGCAGGAACTGGTTGATGTCGTCGCGAGAAATGCCGAATGTCGTCTGCGTCAGGTCGTTGGTCCCGAAGCTGAAAAATTCCGCTTCCTTCGCAATCTGGTCGGCCACCAGCGCAGCGCGCGGCAGCTCGATCATCGTTCCCACCAGGTACTCCACCGACTCGCCCTTCTCAGAAAATACCTGGCGGGCAACGCGGCGAATAATCGCAGCCTGGTTCTTCATTTCCTCAATCGTGCTGATCAGCGGAATCATCACTTCCACTTTCACATCCTTGCCCGACTTCTTGACTGCGACCGCCGCCTCAAAAATGGCGCGCGCCTGCATCTCGGTCACCTCAGGAAACGCAATTCCTAAACGGCAACCGCGCAGTCCCAGCATCGGATTGGTCTCGTGCAGTTCTTCCACGCGACGTAGCAAGGTGTGCAGCTCTTTCAGTTTCGGCGAACGCGGCTTGGTGATTTCCAGGCGCGCAATTTCCACCAGCAGATCTTCGCGCTTCGGCAGAAACTCGTGCAGCGGAGGATCCAGCAGTCGAACTGTAACCGGCAGGCCATTCATCGCTTTGAACAGTCCCGTAAAGTCGGCGCGCTGCATCGGCAACAACTTCTTCAACGCCGCCTGACGCTCTTTCAGATTGTTCGCCAGAATCATCGCCTGCATGTGCGGCAACCGATCTTCCGCGAAGAACATATGCTCCGTCCGGCACAGTCCGATGCCTTCCGCGCCGAACTGGATCGCCTGCTTGGCATCGCGAGGAATGTCCGCATTGGCGCGTACCCGCAGCTTGCGCAGTGGATCCACCCACGACATAAAACGCACCAGTGTGGGATCGTCCGGGGAGGCCGGTAGAATATCCAGCTTGCCGAAGATCACACGACCGGTGGTTCCATCCATGGAAATCCAGTCGCCCTGTTTCAGCACCTTGCCCTTGACGCGCATTTCCTGATTTTTCTCGCTGACGTTGATGTCACCCGCGCCGGCGACGCAGCATTTACCCATGCCGCGCGTCACCACTGCAGCGTGGCTGGTCATGCCGCCGCGCGCCGTCAAAATTCCGGCCGCAACTTCCATGCCCGCAATGTCTTCCGGCGTCGTTTCCGAGCGCACCAGAATCACCGACTTCATGCTGCCGTTCTGCGAATACTTCACCGCATCTTCAGCGCTGAAAACGATCTGTCCCACCGCCGCACCCGGCGAAGCCGGCAACCCGGTCGCCAGCACTTCAATCTTCTTGCCCTTCTCATCCAGTCGCGGAACAAGAAAGTCGTACAGCTGATTCGGTTCCACCCGGAAGATGGCTTCCTTTTCCGTGATCAGCTTCTCATTCACCATGTCGATGGCAATGTGCACCGCCGCCAGACCTGTGCGCTTTGCGTTGCGCGTCTGCAGCATGTACAACTTGCCATCTTGAATCGTGAATTCGAAATCCTGCACATCGCGATAATGCTTTTCCATCTTGCTGGTCAGCGTTTGCAGCTGGTGGTAAACATCCGGCATCTGCTTTTGCAGGTCGCTGATCGGTTCCGGCGTGCGAATTCCGGAAACCACATCTTCACCCTGCGCGTTCAGCAGGTACTCACCGAAAAACTTGTTCTCGCCGGTCGCAGGATTGCGCGTGAAACCCACGCCGGTGCCGCTGGTATCTCCCAGGTTGCCGAACACCATCGCCTGCACATTGACAGCCGTGCCCAGCATGTCATCAATCTGGTTGATGCGGCGATACGTCTTGGCGCGGGCGTTATTCCATGAACGGAATACCGCGTCGCGGGCCATCACCAGTTGCGTATGCGGGTCCTGCGGAAAATCCATCTTGGTGTGCTTGCGCACCAGCGTCTTGTATTGCGCAATCACTTCCTGGAGCGCTTTTGCATCCAGCTCCATGTCCAGCTTGACGCCCTTCTTCTTCTTGATGCCGTCGAACACTTCTTCGAACGCTGCCTTGTCGATGTCGAGCACAACGTTGCCAAACATCTGGATCAAGCGGCGGTACGAATCATACGCGAAGCGCGGATTGTTCGTGTTCTTGGCCAGCGCCACCACCGATTTGTCGTTCAGTCCCAGGTTCAGAATCGTATCCATCATGCCCGGCATGGAAAATTTTGCGCCCGAACGCACCGAGACCAGCAGAGGATTCTCGCCTTGTCCCAGCTTCTGGCCTTGCAATTTTTCCAGCCGCTCCAGCGCGGCATCCATCTGCGTGTCGATATCCGGGCTCAACCCGCCCCTCATATATTCGCGGCATGCTTCTGTCTGGATGGTGAAGCCCGGAGGCACAGGCAGACCGACGTTCGTCATCTCCGCCAGCCCGGCGCCTTTGCCGCCCAGCATGTCCTTCATGGAGCCGTTGCCTTCTGCCGACCCGCCGCCAAAAAAATACACGTATTGCGTCTTGGCAGGCTTGGAACTCGGCGAACCATTCTTGCCGTTTGCTGTTGAAGTTTTCGGTAATTCTAAGGTGCTCGCGCTCATCGGAAATCCTCGCTCCTGTTTCATCCGCGGACCGCACTCGAGGTGCGTCCGGCAATCTCCACTCAGTTCAGGACCAGCTCGCCTCGGCGAGCTCGCCCCAGTATTCCTAAACTCCAAAAACAAACGCCGGCTGAAAAGCCGACGCTCCAAATTACGCCAGAAAAGTGCGGGCAAAGCCGCCGGAACTGCTTCCGCATCGGACCATGGAAAGGTCTGTGGGTACTGTCATCGTGCGTCTCTCTTATTCAATGTCAAAGGTTTCGCTTTCAATATGTTCTCACGCCGAGTGGGGGTTCGTTTGTGTTCGCTGTCACGCGGAGATCTCAACCCGCACGGAAGGACCGCTCCATGCCCTTCGGCGAGGCGCGGAAGCTACATCGAACACTTTATTTTATGCCCTGCGAAGCGAACCCGAAAAGAGCAACCGCCTGCCCAGCACGCCCATGGATCAATTTCTGATAAATTTTGCTCCGCTTGGCGGGATCATGCCTCCGGCATCGGGCTCGACGGTCAGCGTGCTCGGTTCCATCCAGACGCGAAAGGCCAACACCTGCGTGGCGTTGCCGGTGTCCGCCGGCGGCAGCAGAAACATGCGCGGCTGGCTGGCATAGATCACCGGTGGTCCTCCCGTTGGCGGAAACCTGCCGAAGCTGCCCAGCAGCCTGCCGTTGGCGAAGACCTGGTAGCCATCGTCCACGTCCGCCGGGCCGGCCAGCGCCAGCTTCTCTCCCGGCGACGCGTCCGCGCGCACCCGGATGCGATACCACGCCCAGCCGGAATAGCCTGCGTGACCCTTGGCGGTCCAGCCCGGCACGTAGCTAGAAGTGCCGGAGATGGGATCGAAGCTGCCTGCCTTCGGCGTCAGGTCCACCGTCTCCCACTGCGAGTCGTCGAAGTTTGGATCGGCCCAGGCCGGGTTGTCGCCGATGTGGAACTTCCATGGGCATTGAGAGGGACGATCGACCGTCCAAGAGTGATGTGGCGGACAGCACTGCTCCCAGGCGCAGCCGCGTTTTGCGCCCGCAGCGAGTTACACCTGCACAACAGCAACAGCAGCAGGAAGATACATGTCTTTTTCATGCGATGGCCGCCTCTCCATTCGGCGCCCGCGTGATCGAAAGTACGGTGATGTCATCCTCCTGGCCAAAGACTTGCGCGATGGCGGCGATCTCGACTGCCGACTTGTCCTCACGCATCAGTTTGTGAGTCCGCGCAAAGCCGAAGAGTTCGCGTTTCTCGTTCTGCGCTTCGACCACGCCATCCGTCATCATCGTCAGCCGGTCTCCGGGTTGGAGCGTGAAGCTGGTCTGCTCAAATTCGGCGGCTTCAACGATGCCCAGTGGCAGGCTGCCGGCGATCGCGATCTCTTTGCCGTTCAGATACGGCACAAGGTGTCCTGCATTGACGACGGTCGCCTCGCCGTTGGCCGCAACGTGAAGCGCAAGACACGTGGCGAAGTGGCCCTGCATGCGTCCGCATAGGCGTTCATTCAGGCCGCGCAGGACCTCCATTGGATCGCGGGTAAATTTCGCCAGCGTGCGGATGGTCCCTACAATCAGCGAAACCAGCATCGCGGCCTTCAACCCTTTACCGCTCACATCACCGAGGATGATCAGCACGCTGTCGTCGTTTCCCTCAATGATCTGGAAAAAATCCCCGCCCACCACGCGCGCCGGGCGGTACTCGCTTTCAATCGTCAGCCCCGGAATCTGCGGCAGCGCTTCCGGAATCAGCATCTGCTGCACCTGCCGCGCCTGCTCAATTTCCAGCTTCCACTGCTCGCGCTCCCGCTGCCCATGCAAAAACCGCCGCAGCAGCAGCACCGTAATGATGATCAGCGAAAGCACGGTCCCGACCTGCCTCAGGCCGATTGCAGCTCCGAAGGGGAACCATTGTAGCGGCACATGCAGCACAATCAGCTCTTCCGTATACAGCGAGAAGGCCACCAGCACGATGGCGGGCAGCGCCAGCCAGCCCTCCGTCCTGTTTTTGCGGATGCCGAGGACTGTGACCCCGACCAGCACCGCACCTAGCAGCAGCTTCAGCGCCAGCGTCAGCGGCGACAGCCAGACGATGGCATGGACGGGGACCACGCTGCCGTAGAGCGGCGCCCGCAGCATGGCCGTGCCGATGCCCAGCAGCACGACAAGGCTCCAGACGATGCGATGAATCCGGCCCATGCCGCCGAGCCGGAACCAATAGGCCCAGAAGATTACCCAAAGACCAATCCAGAGCGGCGTCAGAACCGCGTCGATCAATATGAACGATGGCGATGTTCCCCACCATCCTGTCCAATACCTGGACGCAACGACATCGGCTGTGTTCACCAGCACTGCCACACAGGTGATTCCCAGCCAGAGATAGGCTGGCTCCCGGCGGTCGAGCCAGAAGAGTGCGAAGGCCACCAGCAGAGCGAGCAACAAGATCGCCGATTCAAAAAAAGCGGATTCGTTCAATCGATCGACGGAGTCCCAGTCCAGGCGAAGCAGGTTGGCGATGGCAGAAGCGTGGCCCAGCACCGGCGGCCCGTGCAGCCCTCCCACGTCCGGATTGATCAGTGGGGTATCGGCACTCATCCACATGCGGATGGCGATGGTCGCTGGACCGCTGTGGAGATTCGCAGGCAGCGGGAAGGCGCGGGGCAACGCGTTGTATGAAGTAACTCCATGCTGGCTAAATTTACCGAACTGACCGATGAGGCGGCCGTTCACGTAAATTTGATAGGCATCGTCGATATTGTTTGGCATCTTCAGCGCCAGCGCTGTCTGTCCACTTTGAACATTCACCCGCAGCCGGTACCAGGCGTAGCCGGAGTAGCCTTTATATCCTCGCGCTGTCCAGCCGGGGACGTAGCCGCTGCTGCCGAAGATTGGATCGTACGATCCCGGCGGCGGCGTCAGATCCATTGTGCCCCAGCCAGAGTCGTCGAACCCCGGCTGCGCCCACGCCATGTTGTCGCCCGTGCGGAACTTCCAAAGCCCGGTGAGTGGTACCGTCGCGTTGCCCAGCGTGACCTGCTGCTGGGCATCGGCCTTCAGCGCCACAGTTGGAAGCAGCAACGAAAGGAGAAAGGCAGGGAAAAAATATCGAAGTCCGCGCATGACTGCGTTTGGCCCTCTGAAAAAGACAATCCAGTGCTTGCGGGCTTTATATCACAGCGAATGTGCGGCCGCTCAGTTCGGGACGACGGCTTCTTTGATTCGGCAACTCCTGCGTGGTCGGCTAGCCAAACTTAGTTGCCGTTTCATCTCGCGATTGAAGACAAATCGCCCATGCACTCACCAACGCTGGAAAAGGGTCCTTAAGTTGTCTCATGTTTGCCCTTCCTCAGCCGTCCAAATCGCCTCCAGCCTGGGCACCCTCATGCCCACACACGCCGACTCACGTGGCGTTAAATATAGACTCAAAGCGATAGAATGAGGAGAGACGTCGGTATGCGTCACGTGCCTGATTGGTCTAAGACGTGCGTTTTTTTGCCAGAAACCAGAAAAATTACCCTGAATTGCCCACCAAAACCATGCTAACACACTTTGAATCAGCAGTTTAGATCGATTCCAGCCCTTGCACAATCCTTCAATCAGGCCGTATAATCCTTCAACTAGCCTGCACAATCCTTCAAGAATTCTGCCTGCGACTGCCAAAACCCGACCCGCGGCGCGCCCGCTCCCTAACCTCGAGCCCGTTCAATCGCCCGCACCACCGCTTTGGCCTTGTTGACGCTCTCCTCAAACTCCTTCTCCGGAACCGAATCCGCCACAATCCCGCTTCCCGCCTGAATATGCCCCTGCCGTCCGCGCATCAGCAGACTACGAATCGCAATGCACGAATCAAAATTCCCCGAAAAATCCGCATAGAAAACACTGCCGCCGTAAACGCCCCGCCGCGCCGGCTCCAGCTCTTCGATAATCTCCATCGCCCGCACTTTCGGCGCACCCGTCAGCGTGCCCGCCGGAAAGCACGATCGAAACGCATCCACCGCCGACAGCTCATGCCGCAGCGTTCCCTCCAGCGCGCTCACCAAATGCATCACGTGGGAGTAGCGCTCGACGAACATCAAATCCTTCACCTGCACACTTCCATATTCACTCACCCGGCCCACATCGTTGCGCCCTAGATCCACCAGCATCACATGCTCGGCTGTTTCTTTCTCGTCGGCGCGCAACTCAGCTTCAATCCGGCGATCGTCTACTTCGTCCACGCCGCGCGGACGCGTGCCTGCGATCGGACGATACTCCACCGTGCGCCCATGCACTCGCACCAGCAACTCCGGTGACGAGCCAGCCAGGCTCGTATCCCCCGGCCTCCGCAATCCCATCCGCAAAAAATACATGTACGGCGAAGGGTTCACAATCCGCAGCGCACGATAGATAGAGAACGGATCGACTCCCGGTTCAACATCGAATCGCTGCGACAGCACCGCCTGAAAAATGTCTCCCGCCGCAATGTAGTCCTTGATGCGTTCCACCCCAGCCAGAAAATCCTTCTTGCGCGTGCGAGGTTTCAACTGCAGTTTTCCGCTGACCGTGTGCCGCGTCTGCTTCGGCAACGGCTTCGCCAGGCGCCGCTCCAGATCATGCAATCGACGCACCGCATTCGCATACGCCGTCTGTGGTTTATGCCGCTGCAGATCAGCAGTCGCAATCAACAGAATTTCCTGCTTCACATGATCGAACGCCAGTACCGTATCAAAAAACATCAGGCAGGCTTCCGGCATGGCCAACTCATCTTTGGCCGTCTCCGGCAGTTTTTCAATCAGGCGCACTGCATCGTAGGAGAAAAATCCCACCGCCCCCGCGGTAAATGGCGGAAGCCCCGGCAGCCGCGCCGGAGCGTGCCCCGCCAGGGAGTCGCGCAGCAGCTCAAAAACGTCTCCTTCGCTCGACTCAGCGTTGGCCCCGGTATAGGTCGTGATCTGGTCACCGTGGGCGATGATCTTTTTATAGGGACGAATCCCCATAAATGTGTATCTGCCAACGTTTTCGCCGCCTTCCACAGATTCGAGAAGGAAAGCCTCGGGCTCCCCATACGCGACCCGCAGAAAGGCCGAAACCGGCGTCTCCAGGTCGGCGGTCCAGGTCTTGCAAATGGGCACCAGGTCATGGCTGCGCGCCAGACGCTGAAATTCAGACAAAGTCGGGGTAATGATGGAGTGAGTCGACATAAATCAACGCCAATCGTACACGGTTCAGAGCTTGTAGCGTAGCAGGATTTTCCAACATCTTACCCATGGCTTACAAATCAGGCTGACTCGGCATCCAATCCGGAAACTCCTCGCGGATTTTTCAATGGAAACCAGTCTGGCGTATTCTGACGATGGAAGAAAAATCTACAGAATCCCGTCTGTTGGCCTGTCGAGTATGGAAGAAGGAAAAAATCATCCCCCGAGATTCCGGATGACACTCCGGAACCGCTGGCTGCTATTGGCTGCGATGTGCGCGGTCCTGGCCATGACTGCCGTCCTCCTCACCGTGAAAGCTCCGGTTTCGACAAGTCAAACCGTTCAGGCGCAAGCACCCGTTACCGCTCCGGGATTTACGTTGCGCGACCAGCAAAACCGGCCTACGTCGCTGGCGCAGTTCAGGGGCAAAGTGGTCGCCCTCACA
>Ga0335075_10010982_pt1 | contig 13712 bp, 4 predicted proteins | sample Lox_Sample_24_FD_206723 | JGI IMG/M metagenome (GOLD analysis project Ga0335075, IMG submission 206723) | Soil microbial communities from Loxahatchee National Wildlife Refuge, Florida, United States - Lox_Sample_2.4 | ecosystem: Environmental > Terrestrial > Soil > Wetlands | place: USA: Florida...
GACCGGTCGCGTCGGCCTGCGCCTGCTCGACCCGGGCAACTACATCAATCTGCCCAATACCAACGGCATCGTCGTCCTGGCTCAGCTGCAGCCCATCACTGTCGTCTTCGTTCTGCCGCAACAGGTCATCCAGGAGGTCTGGGAGGAGCAAAGGCGGGGAACGAGTCTGGCCGTCATCGCGACCGACCAATCGGACGACAAAGAGCTCGCCACCGGCGTGGTCGAAGCGATCGACAACCTTGCCGACACGACGACCGGCACCGTGAAGGTCCGCGCCAATTTTCCTAATAACGATCTGAAGCTTTTTCCCAATCAGTTCGTCAATGCGCGCCTGCTCCTACGCCTTGTGCCGGGGGCAACCATCGCGCCCGTCTCGGCCATGCAGCACGGCGCGCCCGGCGCCTATGTTTATCGTATCACGCCTGATAGCTCGGTCGAAGTGCGGGTCGTCAAGACCGGCGTCACCGAAGGCGACCACGTGCAGATCCTGTCAGGCGTTGACCCCGGCGACGAAGTGGTGGTGGACGGCGCCGACCGGCTGCGCGAGGGCACGAAGATACGCGTCGTGCCAGACCGTGGCAATCCTGCAACGAGCGGCCCGTACGCGTCCGACGGCAAGCAGTCGCCATGAGTCCCTCCCAAATTTTCATTCTGCGTCCGGTTGGTACAACGCTCTTGATGGCGGCGATTCTGCTGGTCGGCGTCGTCGCTTATCGCTTCCTGCCGGTATCGGCCTTGCCACAGGTCGAATACCCGACCATCCAGGTTTCGACCTTCTATCCGGGCGCGAGCCCCGAAGTGATGACCACGGCGGTGACGGCGCCGCTGGAACGCCAATTCGGTCAGATGCCAGGGCTCAACCAGATGAGCTCGATCAGTTCGGCCGGGGCTGCCGTCACCACCCTGCAATTTGTGCTTGATCTGCCGCTCGACGTCGCCGAGCAGGAAGTGCAAGCGGCAATCAACGCGGCTTCGAGCCTGCTGCCCTCCGGCCTGCCGGCGCCGCCGATCTACGCCAAGGTCAATCCGGCCGACACGCCAGTCATCACCTTCTCGGTCAGCTCCAAGACCCTGCCGCTCATCCGGGTCGAGGACCTTGCCGAGGTCCGCCTGGCGCAAAAACTTTCGCAGGTTCCCGGCGTCGGCCTAGTATCGATCGTCGGCGGTCAAAGGCCCGCCATGCGCGTAGAGGTCAATCCGCGTGCCCTCGCTTCCTATGGCCTCGCAATCGATGATATTCGAACCGACATCACCAATCAGAACACGGACCTGCCCAAGGGCAATTTCGACGGTCCGACCCAGAACGTCACGATCAACAACAATGATCAGGTACAGACTGCGGGCGCATTCCGCGACGTGATCGTCGCCTACAGGAACGGCGCGGCGGTGCGGCTGTCGGATGTGGCGACAGTCGTAGAGGGGCCGGAAAACGCCGAACTCGCGGCGTGGGCCAACACGACGCCAGCGATTATTCTCAACGTCAAGCGCCAGCCAGGCTCCAACGTCATCGCCGTGGTGGATGCGGTCAAGGCGCAATTGCCGAAACTGACCCAGTCCTTGCCAGCTGGCCTCGACGTGTCGGTGCTTTCGGACCGGACCGTGACTATCCGTGCTTCCGTCGCCGACGTCGAATTCGAGTTGGGGCTCGCGGTCGTACTGGTCGTTCTGGTGATCTTCGTCTTCCTGCGCAATCTGCCGGCGACGGTCATCCCGAGCCTGTCCGCGCCGCTGTCGCTGATTGGCGCGCTCGCCGGCATGTATCTCTTTGGCTTTTCGCTCGACAATCTCTCACTGATGTCGCTGACCATCGCCACCGGCTTCGTCGTCGACGACGCGATCGTCATGATCGAGAATATCACGCGTTACGTCGAACAGGGCGATAGTCCCCTGGACGCGGCGCTCAAGGGGTCCGGAGAGATCGGCTTCACCATCATCTCCCTCACCGTGTCGCTGATCGCGGTGCTGATCCCGCTGCTTTTCATGGGCGACGTCATCGGGCGCCTGTTCCACGAATTCGCCGTGACCCTCGCGGCGGCCATCGTTCTCTCGGCCGTCATATCGCTCACCCTCGTGCCGATGCTGTGCGCCCTGGTCGTGCGTCATCGGCCCGAGAGCGAGCGCAGTCGTGTCGACCTCGCAGCCGAGCGCGTTTTCGAATGGATCATCGGTCAATATGATCGTGGCCTGCGCTGGGTGCTAGACCACCAGGTCGCGACGCTCGTCGCCTTTTTCGTCACCTTGGCGGTTACGATCTTCCAATATGTGGAAATCCCGAAAGGTTTCTTCCCGGTGCAGGACACTGGTGCGATTTCCGCCGTGACGACCGCGGCACAAGATATTTCCTTTCGAGCGATGGAAGAGCATCAGCGAGCGCTGGCGGACTTCATTCTGCGCGATCGCGACGTGGTCAATCTCTCCTCCTACATCGGCGTGGACGGAACCAATATGACGCTCAACACCGGCCGCATGCTGATCACGCTCAAGCCGCATGACGAGCGCGATTCCAACGCGACCGAGGTCATCGCGAAATTAAAGCGGGAGACCCGCGACCTTCCCAACATTTCCCTCGCCATGCAGCCGGTGCAGGATCTGACGATCGACAGCGCCGTCGGCCGGGGCCAATATCTATTTTTCCTGCAAGCCCCGAAACAATCCGACCTGTCCGAATGGACGCCGCGGCTCGTTCGGCGGATGCAGCAGTCGCCGATCTTCGAGGATGTTTCGAGCGATCTCGCGGAGAATGGTCGGCAAATGCTGCTTACCATAGACCGTCCGACCGCGGCGCGTTTCGGCATCACTCCTGCCTCGATCGACAATGCGCTCTATGACGCGTTTGGCCAGCGAATCGCCTCAACATTTTACACGGAGTCCAACCAGTACCGGGTGATCATGCGATCCTCACTGAGCGCGCTGGAGAATCCCGCCCAGGCGCTGACTGGAATCTATCTTCCTTCGGCCACGGCGACGACCGGCCAAGCACCCTTGACGGCGATGGTCCATGTCTCACTGAAAAACGCCCCGCTGCAATTGAATCACCTTGGACAACTTCCGTCGCAATCGATCTCCTTCAATCTGGCGAAGGGGGTGTCCCTTGAGCGCGCGGTCGCGGGTACCAAACAAGCGGAGGCCGACATTGGCCTCCCCGAATATTTCAACACGGCCTACCAGGGCGTGCTCTCAGCCTTCCAGAAATCTCTGTCGAACCAACTGATGCTGATCCTCGCCGCCGTGGTCGCCGTCTATATCGTGCTTGGCGTGCTCTATGAAAGTTTCCTCCATCCGATCACGATCCTCTCGACCCTCCCCTCTGCCGGCATCGGCGCGCTGCTCGCCTTGCGTGTCACCGGAAACGATCTCGACGTCATCGGGATCATCGGAATCATCCTGTTGATCGGCATCGTCAAGAAGAATGCCATTATGATGATCGACTTCGCGCTCGAGGCCGAACGCGTCGAAGGCCGGCCGCCGCGTGAGGCGATCCATCAGGCCTCCCTGCTGCGCTTCCGGCCGATCCTGATGACGACTTTTGCCGCGCTGCTCAGCGCGCTGCCGCTAATGCTGGGAACCGGAACCGGCTCCGAGCTGCGCCGGCCGCTCGGTCTGTGCATTGTCGGCGGTCTGCTGGTGAGCCAGCTGCTCACTTTGTTCTCGACGCCCGTGGTCTATCTGGCGATCGACCGGCTTGGACGCCGCGTTTCGGGCCGCGGCGGAGCGTAGCGGGCCGGCGTCATGAATATTTCCGCGCCCTTCATCAAGCGCCCAGTCGCCACCACGCTGATCACTTTGGCCATCGCGCTCGCCGGCGCGCTCGGCTACTTCAGTCTGCCAGTCTCGCCGCTGCCACAGGTCGATTTCCCAACCATTATGGTTCAGGCGCAATTGCCCGGTGCAAGCCCCGACGTCGCCGCGACGAGCCTGGCCGAACCGCTCGAGCGTCATCTCGGCCAGATCGCCGATGTCACCGAAATGACGTCGCAGAGCCAAACGGGGCAGTCGCGCGTCATTTTGCAATTCGGTCTCGACCGCAATATCGACGGCGCTGCCAAGGATGTGCAGGCGGCGATCAATGCGGCGCAGGCCGATCTGCCGACCAATCTGCTGACGCAACCAACCTACCGTAAAGTCAATCCGGCCGACGCGCCGATCCTGATCCTCACCCTGACTTCGAAAACCCTCACGCCCGTGCAGATGTACGACGTGGCGAACACGCTGCTCGCGCAACAGCTTTCGCAAATTTCCGGCGTCGGCCAGGTGTTCATCAGCGGCTCGGCGTTGCCGGCCGTGCGCGTCGAACTCGATCCCTTGCAACTCTTCCACTTCGGGATTGGTCTCGAAGCCATCCGCTCGGCACTCGCAAGTGCTAACGCCAACGCGCCCAAGGGTGCCGTCGACGTTGGCGCCCATCGCTGGCAGATCTATACGACCGATCAGGCCAGCCACGCCGCCGATTTTCGCTCGCAGGTCGTCGCCTACCGCAATGGCGCGGCGGTGAAGCTCAGCGACGTCGCCAACGTCGTGGATTCGGCCCAGGATCTGCGCAATCTCGGCCTAGCCGACGGCCAGCCAGCCGTCATTCTCGTCGTCTTCCGCCAGCCGGGTGCCAATATCATCCAGACGGTCGAGGCTGTGCGCGAGGCGGTGCCGAAGTTGAAGTCGGCCTTGCCGGCAGCAATGGACATCGGCTTCGCCTCCGACCGTTCGATCACCATCCGCAATTCGCTGGCCGAGACGCAGCGCACGTTGATCATCGCCATGTTGCTGGTCGTGGGTGTGGTCTTCGTCTTTCTGCAGAACGGCCGCGCCGCGCTGGTGCCAGCCGTCGCCGTGCCGGTCTCCGTCATTGGGACCTTCGGCGCTATGTATCTCTTTGGCTATTCGCTCGACAATCTCTCGCTCATGGCGCTGACGATCTCGACGGGTTTTGTCGTCGATGACGCCGTCGTCGTGCTGGAAAACATTTCGCGCCATCTTGAGGAGGGCATGCCACGTCTCGAGGCGGCGTTGACGGGCGCGCGCGACATCGGTTTCACGATCGTCTCCATTACACTTTCTTTGATTGCGGTCTTTCTCCCAATCCTGCTGATGGGTGGAATCGTCGGCCGTCTGTTCCGCGAATTCGCCGTGACCCTGTCGATGGCGATTTTGATTTCGATGTTCGTCGCGCTGACAACCACGCCGATGATGTGCGCTGCGATCCTCAGGGTTGTGCCCGAGCGGGCGGAGCAAGGCCGTCCGAGCCTGTTCGAGCGGGCGCGGAATTTCTACGCGCGAACGCTGCGAATTGCGCTCGATCACAGCTTCCTGGTCCTACTCAGCCTGTTCGCAGCGGTCGCCATGAACGTCCTCCTGCTTGTCATGATCCCGAAGGATTTCTTTCCGTTGCAGGACACGGGACGCATCGTTGCAGTGCTCGTCGCCGACCAGAGCATGTCCTTTCAGCTGCTGAGCAAAAAGCTCGCTCGGATGATGGCCATTGTCGACGCCGACAAGGATCTAGCGAGCGTCGTCGGCTATACGGGGACCGGCGGCGGAGGCGTCTCGGCGCAGACCAACACCGCCGCCATGTTTCTGCAATTGAAACCACGGAACCAGCGCGACAGCATTATGTCGGTCATCGCGCGGTTGCGCGACGCTCTCGCGCAAGTGCCAGGCGCGCGTCTTTATCTGCAGCCTGTGCAGGACATTCACGTCGGAGGCCGGCAAAGCAACGCGCTCTATCAATACAGCATTCTCGGCGACACGACATCGGAGGTCTATGAGTGGACTCCCAAACTAATGGCGGCGCTGGAGGAGGACCGCGACACATTCTCTGATGTCAGCTCCGACCAACAGCAGAACGGCCTGGGGGAAGACGTCACTGTCGATCGCGACAATGCCTCGCGGCTTGGCCTCACCATGTATCAGATCGATAACACGCTTTATGACGCTTTCGGCCAGCGTGCGGTCTCCGTCATCTACAATCCGCTCAACCAATACCGTGTGGTGATGGAGGCGGCGCCACGATTCTGGCAGAGGCCTGATACCCTCGACCGCGTATGGGTGAGTACGTCCGCCGCACAGCCCGCCGGCTCGCAGACGACGGCACTCAGCGCCGGCTCGGTGGTCTTAGGCTCGCAACTCGGCGTCCTGCCCGTCTCGGTGATCGAGGCACCGCCGGCGACGCCCAATCTTTCCGCCGCAGCGGCTTCCGCAACCAATCCCACCGCGGCTCTTTCCAATGTCGCCGTGACTCTCCCTAATCTCACCGTTTCGCTTGCGACGAGCAACGCCAGCAGCCGGACCGCCAGCTCGTCGAGTGCGACGAACAGCGCGAGCCTTGCCGCCAACAACGCCGTCCGCACAGCTGCGCAGGCGACGCTCGCCGCCAGTGGCTCGACCGGATCGAGCAGCGCTTCGGTTGGCGCGGCAGTGGCTACCAGCGTCGAAACCGTGGTTCCACTCTCGGCAGTCGCGCATTTCTCGCCAGGCAGAACGCCGTTGGCGGTCAACCATCAGAGTCAGTTTGTCGCAGCGACGATCTCCTTCAACCTCGCCAAAGGAAAGTCCTTGAGCGACGCCGAGGCGGCGATCCATCGCGCTGAGGAAAAAATCCACATGCCATCCAATCTGATCCGCGGCTTCGCCGGAACCGCGCTGCTGTTCACGCAGTCACTCGAAGACGAAAGGCTGTTGGTCGCCGCCGCGCTGATCGCGATCTATATTGTGCTGGGCGTTCTCTACGAAAGCTTCATCCACCCGATTACTATTCTTTCGACCCTGCCGTCGGCGGGCGTCGGGGCGACCCTGGCGCTGCTGTTGTTTGGCCTGCCTTTCACCATCGTCGCGCTGATCGGCGTGATCCTGCTGATCGGCATTGTGAAGAAGAACGCCATCCTGATGATCGACGTCGCCCTGCAGGTCGAGCGCGGGGGAGAGATGAGCACGCGCGACGCGATCTATCATGCGGCGATCGTCCGATTCCGCCCCATCATCATGACGACCACCGCCGCCCTGCTTGGCGCGCTGCCCTTGTGTTTCAGTTTCGGCGAGGGCAGCGAATTGCGCGAACCGCTGGGCATTTCCATCGTCGGCGGCCTCATCGTGAGCCAGGCGCTGACCCTCTACACGACCCCGATCGTCTATCTTTATCTCGATCGGATGCGTTTGCGCTTCTCGTGGCGGCGCTCGCGCTGAACAGGGAATGGGACTGTGCGGAATCATGCGATAAGAAGGCTCTGTCCTCGTCGGACGTCACTCTGGTGAGTGAAATCACGACCGTCAGCCCCCTGGGCGCATGGTCTCGCAATTCGATCTCGCCGCCGTGGCGCCGGATGATGTCACGCGCGATCGACAGGCCGAGGCCAAAGCCGCCGTGTCTTTTTCCGGCGCGGCGCGCGCTGTCCCCTTTGAAAAAGGGATCGAAGACTCTTTGGCGCCAAGCCGACGGAATGCCCGGTCCGTCGTCGGAGACTTCGATCCGCGCCGTGTCATTCTGCGAGGCAAGCAGCACCACAGTGACATGCTTGCCATGCTTAGTGGCGTTGTCGACGACATTGGCGACGGCGCGCGACAGCGCATGAGCGCGGCAGGCGAAAGGAAACCGGGTCGGGCCTTCATAGGCCACGTCATGGCCGACGTCAGAAAACTGCGCGCAGATCGTCTGCAACAGGCTCGGCAGGTCGGTGAGCTCCGCTTCCTCCGTGCGGCCACCGTCGCGCAGGTAGGTCAGGGTTTCGCTTACCATGTCGTTGATGATCGCCAGGTCCTGCAGCATGTTGGTGCGCGTGACAATGTCAGATAGCCGCTCGGCCCTCAGCCGCAGGCGTGTCAGCGGCGTGCGCAGGTCGTGGCTTATCGCCTCCAGCATCTGGGTGCGTTCGTCGACGAGCTGGCGCGTGCGTTCGCGCATCTCCTGCAGCGCCTCGGCCACTTGCTTGATTTCCCGCGGCCCGGTTCCCTTGAGCGGGCCGCCCTCGCCACCGGCTTGCCCGAAGGACCGCGCCGCCAAAGCGATGGCGGAAAGCGGCGCCGTGATCCGCTTCAGCGCATAAAAAGAGAGGAGAAGGATCATCACCGTGATGATCGCCAGGGCGCAGGTCACCTGAATCAGCAGAAGATTGTGAACTGCAAAGATGGTGTTCGCCGATTTGAATTTCAGCGCGACGTCGTCATGAATCCTGACGAAAATCGCGTCGTCCTGGTGGTTTGGCAATGGCTTCACGCCCCATGTGCGAACGAGCCGCTCCTCGATCGCAGCGGTGAAAGCCGACGCAGGCGCGTTGGACGTCCGTTCCCGTTCCAGGCTGGCCACAGAGACGCGTTCGATCGCAACGGAGGCTGAACGCGCGGTCTCCAGCATTCGCGTCAATTCCTGCGGCGAATGCGTTTCCTGCGCCTTCCGGACGATGCCCGCGATACGCGCCGCGCGCACCGCCGGGAGAATATCGCTATTGGCGCCCACCGCGCTTGCATTGAAGAAATGCAGAAGCGCCGCCGACGCCAGTGCGACGCCAAGCACGACCGCGACGACGACGAGGCAGGCGATTTGCGTGGCAATGGTCTGCGGCGCTAGCCGGCGCAGCAGCTTCACGACAGCAGCTCCACATTTGCGGTGAAGACGTAACCGCCAAGCCGTACCGTCTTGATCAGCGTTGGATCCCGCGGGTCGGCCTCGATCTTCTGACGGATCCGGCTGACATGGACATCAATGCTACGCTCGATCGGTCCGGCGAGGCCGCCATGGGTCAGGTCGAGCAATTGCTCGCGCGACAGGACGCGGCAGGGATTCTGGCAGAACGCCAGCAGTAAGTCGAATTCGGCGCTGGTCATGGTCACCCGAGCTCCGTCCGGGCTGACGAGCTGCCTTTCGGCCGGATAGAGTCGCCAGCCGGCGAAGCCTAGCTTGACTAGGAGATTGCGGGCCATGGGGGCGCGTGTTCGGCGCAGTAGCGCCCGGATGCGCGCGACGAGTTCGCGCGAATTGAAAGGTTTCGTCACATAATCGTCAGCACCGATCTCGAGTCCGATGATCCGGTCCACGTCTTCCCCGAGAGCTGTCAGCATGATGATCGGCACGGGCGAGACGGCGCGCAGCCGACGGCAGATGGAAAAGCCGTCCTCGCCCGGCAGCAGGACGTCGAGCACCACCAGATCGACATCCTCCTGCGCCAGCCGAAGGTCCATTTCCTCGGCACAGGTCACGGAGGCGGTGACAAAGCCGTTTTCTTCAAGGATTTCGGTCAGCAGCTGCGCAATCGTCGCATCGTCCTCGACGAACAGAATGCGCGCCGATTTTTCGGTCGCAGCTGGGAGAGCGGATGAAAGCGGTGCCTGCAGCATGGGCAAAATCCTCGCGTGAGAGGATCGTTCTTTTGCCTCAACGCGTCATCAGCCGAATTGTTTTCTTTTGTTTCAGTCGCTCAGATCGCTGCGTTCAAGCTAAGCATCTGCGCAACATAGAGAACCGGAACACCGCGCCATCATTTTGTGGCGTCGCGTGAAGGGAGCCTTGGCGATGCCCTCGAATGAGAGGCCCGTCCAGCTGCGGCTATCCTTTGCGATTTTGGAGCGGCGGCTGAAGTCCATGAATATTCCGTGTTGTGACATCGCTTCGGCCGGCCGTAAGCGATCGTGGTGTGAGCCGAGAATATTTCAATAACTGCTTGGCTCATCACTATCGTTAATCGATAGCGATTTACAATAAAGATTGCGAAAACGGAGTTAAGTTCAATGCGAGTCGGACATGCTCCGGATGGCGTCTGTTTTTGGAGGCTCTGGTCAGGACTCGATTATGCTGCCGTCCAGTGACTGCTTATGCTCCTTTCGATTCCGCCAAAATACGCGGTGTCACAGGTTGTTGAATTCATCAAGGGCAAGAGCGCCATCCATCTGGCCAGGGTCTATGGAGAGCGCGAGCACAGCTTCGTTGGGCAACATTTTTTGGCCAGATGATTCTTCATCAACAGTGGGGCGCACGAGGAAGCTATCCGGGCCCACATCCGCAACCAAGAGAAAGCGGATCAACGATTGGATCAAATAAGCTTCTGATGTTGATCAAGCCCCTTTGGGGCTTACAAGCTTAAGGGGCCGCGTCAGCGACCCCTTCTTCCGCTTTGAGCGGCTCAAATCCTAAAGCCCCTGGCCAGGGGCTACTTACAGGTGCTGTTCGATGACGCTGATTACGGGGCGGGGCTTTCCCTCGCCGATGATCACTTTGTCCCCGGCTTGCAGATCGCCCTCGATCACTTCGGAGAAATGATGGTCGTCGAGACCCAGCTTCAAAGGAATGGCTCTGAGCTTGCCCTCACGGAGAACCCAAACCCGGCTCTGTCCCGCAGTTAGCCCAGGCGGTGTGGCAATGCCGCTCGGCGAAAACTGAAGGGCCTGATCCGGAATCCTTAGAACATCGGACCGCTTTGCGGTAACGATCCGTGCCATTGCGGTCATGCCCGGCTTCAGCAAGAATTTGGAATTGTCGACGGCCAGAACAACCTTGTAGGTCGGGACGTCATGAACCATCTGGGGCGCCAAAGGAGGCTGGGATACGATCGCATCGAACGACCGATCTGGAAAGGTTTCGACGCTGAAGGTCGCCTTGTCGTCCAGCTTAATTTCCCCGATCTCGCTCTGGTCGACGTCAGCGTCAATCTTCAAGCGAGTGAGATCGGCGGCGATCCTAAAGAGAGGAGGCGCTTCGGTGCTTGGCGCGACCCTTTGGCCGATTGCGACATTGCGTGAAATCACCGTGCCGTCGGCCGGTGAAACGAGGCTGGTCCAATCACGATTGTCTTCGGCGGCGCGGAGCGAGGCCTCTCTTTGCTGGATCGTTGCCTTGTCGAACTCGAGTCGCGCCTCTGCCAAGGTCATGTCATTTGCCGGTTCGCCCGGGCCGTGCAGCGAGACGCGATGGCGTCTCCTGGCTCTAACATCGTGTTCAAAGACAGCTTTTGCTTCGGCGAAACCCACCTCGTCCGTAGCAAGCTGCGCCCGAACGACCGCGAGATCGGCTCTGTTTCGGTTAACAGCGTCTTGAAATGGACGCGGATCTATTTTGGCGCAAACCTGCTCCTTCGTCACCTGCATATCAACGTCGCAGAAAACGTTCTGGATTATCCCGGACACAGTGGGACTGATAAAGAAACTCTGCTCCGGATTGATCGTGCCCTTGGCCTCAACGGTCCGCAGAATAGGGCCACGGCTAACCGGCGCCGTTACGAATCGGCCAGGCACCTCTGTGAAACTTGCCAACCAGAGGAACGCCAAGGCAAATATTCCAAGGGCCGCGCCTCCGATGAGGAAAGACCGGAGATGGACTGGGACAGGGCGCGCCGTGGATGCCCGTTCGACACGCGCGAGATGCCTCGATTGCCAAACCGGACGGTGCTCCAGCAGATGATAGGTTCCGATTTTAATCGCGCTCGCCACCATGAAAGACCCCAGCGTGTAGGCCCAGACCATGAGCGCGAGCGGCCATCGCGTAGGGGCCATAAACAAGCCATAAACAACAACAAGTGTGCCAATGAGCTGTGTCGCCTCGGCGGGAACGACGAGCTTCCAGCTCGGCCAGGGACGCTCCCAGACTGGACCCTTGTTGCGCGTCAGATAGATCGTCATATGGCCCGAGACGAGCAGTTTGAGGAAGATCAGCGCCTGGACAACCGGCTGCGAAAGCGCGAAATAATCCCGCACAATCCAGAAAAGGCCAAAGCTTTCGAGCACGCCATAGCCGCCGAGCACTGATGCGACGGTGAGAACCCGAGTCATGTCCCATCGGACCGGCTGCGGCGCGATGGGCGCATTGTCATAAGCGATCATCATGATGGGCAGGTCATTGAGGAGTGCCAGAAGCACCACCATGATCGCGGTGACAGGGTAGAAGTTGAAGATCAGGATGCTGGCGGTCATGAACAGCAAGAGCCGCATCGTCTCCGCGATCCGGTAGATTGCATAGCTATTCATGCGCTCGAAAATTCGACGGGCCTCCTCGATCGCTGTGGTGATCACGGAGAGTCCGGGCGCCGTCAAAACGAGATCGGCCGCGGCACGGGCCGCGTCCGTTGCACCACTGACGGCAATACCGACGTCGGCCTGCTTTAGCGCGGGCGCATCGTTGACGCCATCGCCGGTCATGCCGACGATATTGCCGGCTCTCTGCAACACCTGAACGATCTTGAATTTGTGCTCTGGAAAAACACGGGCGAAGCCATCGGCGGCGGCAATGCGAGAGAGTTCAGGATCGCCGCCGTCTTTCCCAAAAGCGGTCTCCGCAACCACAATGTTCTGCCCGAGATTGAGCTGGCCGGCGATCTCCCTGGCGATCGCTTCGTGGTCGCCAGTCACCATCTTGATGCCGACGCCCATGGCGCGCATTGTCGCGATCGTCACGGCACAATCTTCCCGGGGTGGATCGAAGAGCGGCAGAAGCCCGAGGAAGCGCCATTTGCCGGATTCATCGGTGCGCGCAACACCCAATGTTCGAAACCCCTTTGCCGCATCCTGGTCCACGAGCGTGGCAATCGCCCGGCGTTCTTCGTCGCCGGGTGAGCAAAGATCAACAATCACTTGCGGCGCGCCCTTGGCAACTTTGAAGCGGTTGCCGTCATGCTCGATCTCTGCCTCCGCCCGCTTCGACACCGGGTCAAAGGGCCGGAACTTTTGCACCTTATAAGCATCGCGGTTTTCGCCGGACGGAGCACCCGCGAGAATCGCCTCATCGATCGCGTCAGGCGCATCACGCCGCGACGCCAGGACGGCAGTCAATAGAAGGTCGTTGGACTCGACGCCCGGCGCCGGCTGCAACTCGCCCAGCGTAAGTTGGTTCTTGGTCAGCGTTCCGGTCTTGTCGCTGCACAGCATGTTCATGCCGGCCATCTCTTCAATCGAAACGAGACGTGAAACAATCGCCTTGAGTTTTGCCAGGCGCTCGGCGCCGACGGCCATGGTGACGGACAGCACCGCGGGCAGCGCCACCGGAATAGAGGCGACAGTGAGGATGAGCGCGAATTGTATGGTTTCAAGGAGTGGGTCGTGGCGAAACAGAGCGGCGAGCCCGATGATCAGAACCAAGCCGATCGTCGTCAAAATGAGGAAGTTGCCGATGCGCAGCACCGCGCGTTGGAAGTGGGAGATGGTCTTGGCTTGTTCGACAAGATGGGCTGTCTTGCCGAAATAGGTGTTCATGCCGGTCGCCGTGATGACGCCAGTCATCTCACCCTGCTTGGCGATTGAACCCGAATAGGCCACATCGCCAGCCTTTTTGTCGACGGGAAGCGATTCTCCCGTCAGCGCCGATTGGTCGACACTGAGATAATCGCCTTCGATCAGCTTCATATCCGCGGGCACGACATTGCCGAGCTTGACTAGCACAGCATCGCCTGGAACCAAGAGCCGCGCCTCGATGTCCTTCCACTTGCCGTCGCGCTTGACGCGCGCTTTGAGAGCAAGCCGCTGCTTCAGCAACTCAATGGCGTTGTCGGCCTTGAATTCCTGCCAGAAGCCGACGCCGGCATTGATGAAGAGCATCACGAGAATGATCGTGAGGTCATCCCAATGCCTGAGCACGCCGGAAAGCACGGCTGCGATCTCGATCATCCAAGGGATCGGCCCCCAAAAGAAGCGCGCCAGCCGTTCGAAAGCACTGATATGATGTTCGGCGAAGGCGTTCTCGCCATATTGGCCGAGTCGGCGGGCCGCTTCTGCTTCTGTCAGTCCGGCTGCTGCATCGGCGGTCATCT
>Ga0335075_10010983_pt1 | contig 13712 bp, 10 predicted proteins | sample Lox_Sample_24_FD_206723 | JGI IMG/M metagenome (GOLD analysis project Ga0335075, IMG submission 206723) | Soil microbial communities from Loxahatchee National Wildlife Refuge, Florida, United States - Lox_Sample_2.4 | ecosystem: Environmental > Terrestrial > Soil > Wetlands | place: USA...
GGCACAAAGCGGTCGACCATGACAAAGCGGCGCTGGCTGCGACCGCGCCGTGGTTCAGCCACGCCAGCAATAACCCAGCGCCGCCCTCGGCTCATCCGTGCCGCAATCGCCCTGCTTTGCACGGGGCTGGTGGTTGCGGGAACTCTGGGCGTCATTCGCTATGTGTCCACGTACTGGCTGTACCGCGGTTTCGCCCAGCCGATCCTCCCCCGCAGCGTCGTCGTGCGGCGGCACGGCGTAACCCGCCGTGTTGCCGTGATCCCTGCATCGGTGCACCAGATCACGATCGTCAGCCGTGCGCTCGGCGGTTACCCCGATCCAGTGGATGTCGTCCTGCCGCCGGGATATGCGAGCCATCCCTCACGGCGCTATCCCGTGCTCTACCTCCTGGATGGCAGTCCCGGCAGCCCGTCTAATTTCGTGGCCATCGGTGAGGTAGCCGACGCCGAAGCTGAACTCGTCGCGGCCCGCCGCATTCAGCCGCTCATCCTGGTGGTGCCCGCTGGCGGTCGCTCGTTCTTTGCCGACGAAGAGTGGGCGAACGGCATCCAGCCGGGCAACGACTGGGAGACGTTCGTGGCGCGTGACCTGGTGAACTCTGTAGACGCGCGGTATCGCACCGTCGCGAGCGGCGCCTGGCGCGGGCTTGCCGGGCTGTCCGAGGGCGGCTACGGCTCGCTGAACATCGGGCTGCACCACCCTGGCGAGTTCCGGCTGCTGGAGAGCTGGTCAGGCTACATGCACGCCGAACCGATCTTCGCGATCTACGGCCACGACCAGCGGCTGTTGCGTTACAACAGCCCGGCGCATACCGTCCGGGCCGTCGCACCGCAGCTGCGGTCCGACGGGACCTACATCTGGTTCTACAGCGGAACCCACGACCCGCTGACGCCGCAAAATCTCGCTTTCCGAGCCCAACTGACGGCCCTTAGCATCCCCCATCACTACTTTCTATGGCCCGGAGCCCATGACTGGGGGATGTGGCGGACGCTGACGCCGCAGGCGCTGATTGTCGCATCGGAGCACCTCGGCCATGGCTAGCCGACCGCGCATGCTGCTGACCATCACTGCGCGGGCGGTGATGCTGGCAGCGGCGATCATCTTGATCACGACGCTCACCACAGGGTTGCTGTATTGGGTGCGCGCGGGAGTCGCGATCTGGCCAGGCCCGGCAGTGCGGGACGTGCTCCCGCTTGACGAGCTTCCCGGCCATGACCGCGTGGCGCTGGTCGTCTGCATCGCCGCGTTCGGGCTCGCCGGAGTGGCGCTCGGCCTGGTCACGAGGGCCCTGCGGCTCAGCCGGCTGGCAGCCGGGCTGAGCCTCGCCATCGGAGTCGGCGGATGGCTCTACGTCGTTGACGCGATAAGCCTCGTCATCGTCCGCCAGGAGCCGCTCTCGGCGACGCTCGGCATCGCAGCCGGGTTGCAGCCGGTCTATCTCGCAGCGGTCATGGCGGGCGCCGGCGGCGCGCTGCTCGGCCGCGGCCGACCGCGGGCGCTCCCGGTCGGGACCGCGAGGCTGCTGGCCTTGATGGTGGCGGCCGGCGGCCTAGTTGACTTGATCTCAGCGCTCGTCCCGCGCCCTGGCCGAGCCTTGGGCGCCGTCGAGCGGTTCGGACCCGGTCTGGTGCACCCGGCCGCGCATGCCCTTGTCGTTCCGGCGGGAGCACTGCTGCTAATCGCTTCGCGCGGGCTTGCTCGGGGGAACCGGCGCGCGTGGCAGCTTTCGATCGCGCTGCTGGGGATATCGGCCGTGCTGCACTTGCTCCGCGGGCCAGACTATGCGGCCGCGATCATCACGGCCCTGATTGCCGTGGCGCTGCTCGCCAGGCGCCAGGACTTCCCGTTCAGCGGTGACCCCGGCGCGCGACCGTCTGCCATAGTGCGCCTAGCCGGAATGCTGGCGCTCGCCGTGGGCTACGGGCTGACTGCCATCTTCGTCTACCGGACGGCCGCTGCCGTGTCGTTCAGCCTGCCCGCCGCATGGTCGGATACCGTGAGAGCGCTCTTGGGCATGCGTCCGGTCAAAGAGGCATACCTGGGCCGCGACTTCTCCCGGTGGTTCCCGTTCTCCGTACTGTCCATTGCCGTGATCGGGCTGATCTGGGCGGCCGATGTGTGGCTCCGGCCGTGGCGCCAGCGCATCTTCCCCGACGCCGGACGCCGCGAGCGTGCCACTCAGATAGTGCGGCAGTGGGGCGACGATACGCTCGCCCCGTTCGCATTGCGGGCGGACAAGGACTGGTTCATCAAGGGCCAGACGTTGATCGCATTCCGGGTCGTGCGCGACGTCGCGGTGGTAAGCGGGGATCCGATCGGGCCGCCGGACGAAGCTGGCCAGGTGCTGACCGAGTTCCTCACCCATGCGCGCGCCCACGGCTGGCATGTCGCGGTGCTAGGCGCGTCTGACCGGCTCCTGCCGGTATACCGCGGCATGGGGCTGCACCCTATCTACCACGGCGACGAGGCGGTCATCGATATCGCTTTCTTCTCCCTTGATGGCCGGTCCATGCGCACGAGCAGGCAGGCGGTGCACCGGCTCGAGCGGGGCGGATACCGTACCGAGGCCATGTGGGCCGCGAATGTGCCGTCGTCGCTCCGCGCGGAGCTGGCCGCTCTAGACGAGGACTGGCTGCGCGGGCAGGTCAGGAAAGGCTTCACGATGGAGCTTGACAGCCTCTTCCGGCTCGGCGGCACCGACGCTGTATTCCTCATCGGGAGGGACGCAGATGGCCGGCTGGCCGGGTGCCTGCACATGGCGGTATGCGCGCCCAGCCGGTCACTGTCGCTGTCCTCGATGCCCCGCAGGACGGGAACGCCCAATGGATTCAGCGCCTGGCTTATCGTGAACGCGGTGTCGTGGGCGCGCCGTAACGGATTCGAGCACCTCTCGCTCAACTTCGCTCCGTTCGCCGACCTGCTGTCCGGACAGACGCCAACCTCCTCGGCGCAGCGCCTGAAGCGGGGCGCCCTGCTCAAGCTGAAGCATGCGCTGGCGCTCCAGCTCGACAACCTGGTGCGGTTCGACAGGCAGTTCAGCCCGCGCTGGCAGTCCAGGTACGTGGTCGTGGAGCACAGGACCGAGCTGCCCCGCGTCGCTTTGGCCGCCATGGCTGCCGAAGGCTATCTCCCGCACGCTGATCTCGTGCGCGGCCCAGGCTGGATGCCGGGCGGCGGCAAGCGCAAGGCGGCACCTCAAGGCGCGGCGGAGGAGCCAGTGACCGAGCCGACTGCGGCGGTGCCCGATCAGAAGCCGCCTGCTGGCGCGACCCCCGTGGAGGGCCAGTCGGCCGGGGCGGCTGGCCGGAGCGCCTCCGCGAAGTCTGGCGGGCGATGATGCTCGCGGCCGGCCTCGTCCTGGCGCTGCTGTCGACGGCTGCCCTGAACGGCGGCTTCTACTTGCAGCATGCCGCTAGCCAAGGGCTGGGCAAGCTGACATTGCGGCACCCGTTCGCCTCCCTGGCCGCCTTGTTCACAAACCTGCGCTGGGTCACTGGCTTCGTCACCGGCCTGGCCGGCTGGGCGCTCTACATCGTTGCGCTAGACCTGGCACCGCTGTCCCTGGTTCAGGCCACCGCGGCGGGTGGCATGGGGCTGCTCGCGCTGCTAGTCCGGATCGGCGGAGTCCGCCTGTCAGCCCGGGAGCGGGTGGCCGTGGCGGCATCAGTCGGCGGCCTGCTCCTGATCGGCCTGTCCTTGCCGGCTGGCGCAGCCCACACCGCCGTAGTCGGCTGGGGTTTGCCGTTGATCTGGGTGCTGACCTCTCTACTGGTAGCCGGACTTGCCGCCGTTCCCGCCTCGATCGTGCTACGGCCAGGGGCCGGCCTAGCCATCGCGTCGGGCCTGCTCTACGCTGCGGGCGACGTCGCGACCAAAGCCGCGGTCAGCGGCATCGAGCCCGTATACCTCTTCGCCGTCATGCTGCCGCTCTGCCATGGCCTGGCATTCGTGTCACTGCAGCTCGCGTTCCAGCGCGGTAGCGCACTGGCAACGGCCGGGGTATCTAGCCTGCTGAACAACCTGCTGCCGATCGCGGCCGGCTTCGCCGTATTCCACGAGCACATGCCCGGTGGCCTGCCGGGCGCCCTGCGCGGGCTGGGCTTCGCCGGAGCGGTCCTCGGAGCTGCCTTGCTTGCAGGCATGGGCCGTTCCGACAAGGCGGACACGCCTGACTCTGACCAGGCTCATCGCCCTGGAGTGAACGCTGCGTCTCGGTGAGGCGCTGGCAGGCCATGAAGTCGGTACCGGGAGTACTTGCCCGCGGGCATGGTAGGGAGGCGCAGAGTTGGCTGGTCACCACTCCCCTGAGCCAACCCACGGCAGCGCCGTGACGGAGCAGAAGTCGAAGCTTCGCAAGGTACTGCGCCGTTTCGACCTAGTGCTGTTCACCGCGTGCGCGATCGTGAGCCTGGACAGCGCCGCAGCGGTGGCTCAGGCCGGCGCGCAGGCCATCACCTGGCTGCTCGTCTCGCTGGTGATCTTCCTGGTCCCGTACGGGATGCTGGTCGCCGAGCTCGGCACGGCCTTCCCCGTAGAAGGCGGCCCGTACGAGTGGGCGCGCATGTCCTTCGGCCGCGCCGCCGGCGCAGTGACTGCGGTGCTCTACTGGCTGTCAAACCCGCTGTGGGTCGGCGGCACCCTAACGGCGACCACGATCGCTGCATTGGACAGCTTCATCCTGCACAGGTCGCTGGGCACCGGCCCGGAAATCGCGGTCGGCCTGGCCTTCACCTGGGTGACTGTCGGGATCGCGATGGTGGCATTCCGGATCGGCAAGTGGGGGCCCAATATCGGCACCTTCGTGAAGATCGTGGTTGTCGGGCTCTTCGCCGTATTGTTTATCGCATTCCTGATCCAGCGCGGCCGGCCGGCGGGCGTCTCGACGCCGGCTGACCTGCGACCATCGGCGTCTGGTTTCCTGACCGCGATCGGGATCCTAGTGTTCCTCTGGGTCGGGTTCGAGCTATCCAGCAGCGCGTCGGAGGAGATGCACGACCCGCGGCGAGACGTGCCGAAGATGATCGTCGGTTCCGGCCTGATCGGCGCCCTGCTGTATGGCCTGGCGATCCTGGGAATCGTGCTGGTAATCCCCAGGGCGCGGCTGTCGGCCGTGAGCGGCTTCACCGACGCCTACAGTGCCGTTGCCGGACTGGTGCACTCGCGGCCGCTCGACGCGACTTTCGCTGTACTCGTGATCCTGACGCTGGTAGGCAGCGGTTCGGTATGGCTCCAGGGCGCCGACCGAACGCAGGCCATCGCGGCGCTGGACGGCGCGGCGCCTGCATGGATGGGACGGTTCGCCAGCTCTGGCACACCGATCGCGGTGAACCTAGCGTCCGGGGTGATCGCCTCCGTGATGTGCGTCCTCGTCTTTGTCCTGTCGAAGGGCAGCCTGGCCAGCTTCTTCACAGTGATGCTGGCGCTCGCGATCTCGACGACCACGCTGTCCTACGTCTTCGTCTTCCCTGCGCTGATCGTCCTGCGCCGCAGGTACCCAGGCGCGGACCGGCCGTACCGAGTGCCCGGAGGGCGCGTCGGCGCCTGGGTCGCAGTGATCATCACCGAGGCATTCGTCATCGTTACCGTGGTCACCCTGGCGTGGCCGGGAGCGTTCAACGCGCTGTTCGGCCAGCCATACTCGGTCAAGGCCGCACACGGCGTCTCCCGCGCGTACTTCGAGCAGGTGACGCTGGGGTCGCTGACCGTCATGATCGCGCTCGGGCTGGTGTTCTGGGCCGTAGGCGAGCGCAAGCGGCGCGCCGGCCGCGCGTGACGGGGATTCCGCCCCAGGCCGCACCTAGAGGGATACGTGGTCACGCCATGAGTGGCGCGGCTCGTAACCGAGAGCCTTACGGGCGCGGTCGATCGACAGCAGCGTGCCGAACTCCGCCACCTGGCCGGTCAGCGGAACGCCGGGGAACACCGTTGCCATCAGCTCTGCTGACGGCTGGTTCATGACCGTGTCGGCCGCCGCGATGATGAACGACTGGCTCCCGGCGACCGTCGTTTCGTCCGCCTCAAGGGCCAGGCGGCACGACAGCGCCACATCCCGCTCGTCCACGTAGCCCCACAGGTTCCACTTCCGTTTCTGCGGGTCATCCCAGAAGTCCGGGAGTTCGTTGTACCAGTCGGGGGACCAGATATTGGAAAACCGCAGGGCGACGAACGGAATCCCGGACCACTGCGCGAAGTGCCCCGCAATCGTCTCGGTGGCAACCTTCGATAGGGCGTACGTCGTAGTCGCCACCGGGTAGTGGTCCTCGTCCACTGGCGCGTACCGGGGCGGCACGTCGAACGGGAGGCCAAGCGTGGTCTCGCTCGACGCCCACACCACCCGGGACAGGCCCAGTGTGGCTGCGGCCTGGAAGACATTGAAGTTCATGGCCATGTTCGCGTTGAACGTGACCGCCGGGGTCGTCAGCCCCGGCGCCGGGATGTTCGCAAGGTGCACGACAGCGGACGCTCCGCTCAGTGCCTCCACCGCCTGACCGTAGTCGGTCAGATCCGCCCGGAGCACGTCGTCCTCGCCGAACCTGGTCGCGATGTCGGTCGCCGCTACGTCGTACCCGTGCTCGCGCAATTCCCTGACGACTGCCTTGCCTGCAAGCCCATTGGCGCCGGTCACGCAAATCTGCTGCGTCATCGCCTAACCTTCCGTTGCCACGCATCTGCGATCAATGCTGGCACAGGGCTAGGGATGTCCGTGCTCGGACGCCAGTGAGCTACCCGGGTTGATCGGCCCCCTCGGCCGCAGACCGGGAAGGCGCCGGCTCGTGGCCCGAATCCGGGATCAGTCCGACCACGCCGTCCGCGCAGCGGAATGGCAGCAAGTACTCATCGACGTCTTGGACGACCCTACGTTGCGAGAGCGGGGAAACGAGCGGCACGACGCCTCGCACAGGTATCCGGCCGCGCTCACCGGTCACGAACGCTCGGGGGTACGGCCCGAGCAACGCTCGTACCTGCCGGTCGATCTCTGCACCTGTCATGGTCGGAGCCAGCTCACCGTCGGCCGGTCTCCGCTTGGGCCAACGGGTGGCTGCAGACTCGTCCTGCTTTGCGCCCGTCACCGATCTGGCCGCTAGGTCAGTCGCGAGGTCGGCGCCTGCGCGGAAATGGACGTGCTCCATCTTGTAGAAAAGCGAGGATGCGGTCTCTCGCGGGCGTACCTCGACCGGGTACTGCGCGATAACCGGACCGGTGTCCGCCGCCTCCTCCAGGAAGAAGACGCTCAGTGCCGTGTGGCTGAGACCCTTGATGATCGTCCACGGTATCGGCGCCTGCCCGCGGCCCTCGGGAAGCTTAGTCGGGTGCATTCCGATGCAGCCGCCGCCCTCGGGAGGCATGTCCCGTTCTGCTGCTGCGGTGTCAGCAGGGATTCGCAGCACGTCGGCGCCAACGAGCGAGGACCAGCCGATCACCAGAAGGTAGTGCGGGCGAATACTTCTGAGCGGGCCGACAAGGCCTGCGAGCCGGCCGTCCGGAGCATCCAGGTACTGCAGATTGTGCTCAGCTGCCAGTGGCGCTAGCGAGCGGTAGCCGACAGTCTTGCGCGCCTGCTCTGCCGGCAAGCCGATAACTGCCGATACCTCGAGCTGAGACTCGAGAAACGCATCTGACGAAAGGATTCCCGCGAACGCTGCGGCACCAAATGCGTGTCCGCTGACCAGGACCAGTCGTGTCTGACGATACATCTCGCCTACCTGCCGTAGTGAACGTCGAGAACCTTGATATGTTCGCCTTCACTTTCGACCGCGAAAGCCATCTGGGTGTCCTTCGCGGAGTTGAAATGCCGTGCGACTAGTCCGGCTGGACTGGCCTCTGCCAGCAGCTCGAGCGCTGCGCGAGTGGCAAATCCAGTGGCACCGGCGGCACAGACTATCTTTCGCTTCGGGCTGAATGGATTCGTGACTCTCGAAAGAACTCCGTAGTCCAGCTGGACCGAGTTAGAGCCGCCGAAGCGCGGATAGTGGCGCACTCCAGTTTCCCGGTTCAGGAGATATGCCGGTTCGGTGCGTGGCACGTCATAGTCGATGGCCCAGACTGTTCCGCGCATGCGATTGTAGATGTTGCGTACGGCTATATTGCCAACTGCCCCGCCCACCAGCACGATGCTGTCGCCGTTCAGGCTCGCCATCACGTCGGCTTCGTCGGACGCTCGCTCGCGCAATGGAGATCTCGGTAGCCATCGGTCGTTGAACGCCTGTCGCAGAGCCTCCCGGCCGACGTTCTCGTGGCCTGTCGGCCAGTCAATCGCGGCCCCTGGCTGCGAGTACCCCTCATGGAAGATAGTGAGGGGCTCCGCGGGCATGATGGGGAGCCAGAATCTGTGAAATGGCGAGTCACTGAGCGCCAGGAGTTCCTTGGCCGGACTATGGTCCTGGCCAGGAAGACGCACCTCAAATGCCTCGACGCGCTTTAGTCCGGCCAGGTGACCGAGTATCTGCTCGTGTATTGTCAGGTCTACGCCCTTCAGGCGATTCTCCTGCGAGCCGTGACACGCGATGGCGGCCGCCTTGGACTCCAGCGAGTCCTGCGCCAAGTCAATGAAGAGTCGCGGTTCGAACCGGTCGAGCTCGGCCGACAGATGTATCGAGAAATGCAGGAAGGCGCACTGCCGGAAAGCTGCATGGGCTATCCTGCTGGCTTCGACATGGTCGTTGTGGGAGTCGGCCTCGGTATGAGTAATAATCACGTCCGGCGCGATTTCCCATTCTGAGGCCATGTTCCTGAGTCGCTCGACAGACCGCGCCGACACACGTACCTGACCATCCCGCATGCCGGCAAAAAGCACTCGGCGCTTGGGTACGCCCATTGAGCGCGCCCCGTTGAGCGCCTCGCGACGCCGGGTCTTCGCCTTACCGTCGTCCGTGAGCACGATCAGGTAGACCTCGGCGAGCTGAAGCTCGGTTACCTTCTTGATAAGCGCGGCACAACCCAGCTCTATGTCGTCGGGATGTGCCCCTATGGCTACAAGCTTCATGGCGGCTCCCAGCTGATAGTGCCGTCGCGTCGTAGCGTTAGTGAACCCCGTTCAGCTATTCACCGGGAATCCCGTAGACCCGGCGCCACCCAGCTGTAGTGAGCGCGCTGCCATCATGGCGTCAGCCACCGTGCCTGCCATCGCAGCTCCCCCGCGACTGTCCGGCCATCCCTGGAAACCGCCGGGCCCGCGCCATGACACTGGCCAAGGTCGGGGACAGTCGGCCCCAGCCGCCAGCGGCACCACCCGACTCCGCTGTAGTTCTTCCCCGATCCGCGGCTCCCCTATTCGCGGCGGGGCCGGCCGAGACTGATTCGGATGCCGGCGGCACGGCGAGCCTTACGGCCGTGCTCTGTGTCGAGCGAGCCGTCCCGTAGGCGGCAGTAGAGTCGAACTACGCTGCGTGTTAACTTGGGCACACAGCGTGCATAACGTCGTCAAAGGAAGCCGTGAAGCACGACGGAAGTGGCGAATCGAACGACAGATCGTTGAGTGGCGGTGCGCAGCCGGCCAGCGAGTTCCGGTGATCAGGCTCCGGCCGATCCCCGGCTGCCGCCAGCGAGTCAGCTGCTGCGTAGCAGCGGATACGAGGCAGTGCTGACCACCGTGCTGCTTTTCGGCGTGGCAACGATAGTGCGCTGGGTCATCGGCGCATCACCAATCTCCCGTGCGATCCCCGGCATACACCTTGAGTTGCTGCTCGTCGGCATCGCCGTAGGGCTGCTGCTCGCGGGGCTCATCGTCAGCCCGCTGGGAAAGGCGTCCGGCGGCCACTTGAACCCTGCCATATCGCTGGCCATGTGGCGCTTTGGGGCTTTTCCTGGCTGGAGCGTCCTGCCCTACGTGGTCGCGCAGCTGACGGGCTCTCTCCTGGGCGTGCTGCTGGCGCGCGCAGCATGGGGATCGTCTCTCGCTGAGCCCGCGGTCGCCTACGCCGCTCTCCGGCCGGCGCCAGGCTGGTCGAACGGCATGGTGTTCCTGGTAGAGGCTGCCAGCATGGCTGTGATCATCGTGCTCGTCGGCGTCTTTCTCTCGGTACCTCGGCTGGCTCCGCGGGTACCGTGGCTGGTCGGCGGTCTCATCGGCGCGGCGATTGCCGGGCTTGGCACCGTCACCGGCGGATGCGTGAACCCCGCCCGCCAGTTCGGCCCGGCTGTCTTCGCCGGCCAGTTCGGATTCCTTGGCGCCTACCTGCTTGCGCCGCTGGCTGGCGCGGTCGTGGCGCCGTGGCTGCTCTGCCGTTTTCAGCGCCGCAAGGTGCTGACGCACAGGCTGTGTGGTGATCGCAGTGCCGATGCTGCGCACGACGCGCATGACGTCCCGCCGTGACCGACTCATGGGGTTCGGCGGGCGTCTGGCCTTCTCCGGTCGTGGTTATCCGAGTGACACGTGCGGGTAATGGGGAGTTAAGGCGGGCGTGCCGAGAGCGAATCGGGGGCAGACGGCGCGATCGGCGTCATGTGCGCTTCACAACCAGGGAGCCGCCCAATGAACGGCAAGATCGCGCTCGAAGAGCACTTCAACCTCCCGGAGTTCAGCGTCCCGAACTACGTCAACGCCGACATGATGAGGGAGATCTCCCGGCGATTGCTCGACGTGACGACGACGCGGCTGGCGGAGATGGATGCGGCCGGCATCGACTATTCGCTGCTGTCGCTGAACGCGCCTGGCGTCCAGGCGGAGCCCGACCGGGGCCGTGGCATCGCGAGCGCCCGGCAGGTCAACGAGGCGCTCGCCGGGATCGTCGCCGCCCATCCCTCCCGCTACGGCGGGCTCGCCACGCTACCCATGCAGGACCCGGCCGCAGCCGCGGCCGAGCTCGACCGCTGCGCGACCCAGCTCGGCTTTCCCGGCGTAATGCTCAATGGCTACCAGAACGTCGGCGACGCTGCCACTGGCTGGTACTACGATCACGAGCGCTACTGGCCGTTCTGGGAACGCGCCGAGGCCCTCAGAATGCCTGTCTACCTGCATCCGCGGGACCCGCTGCCGGGAAACCAGGGAATCTACGAGAGTCATCCGGAACTGTTCGGCGCCGTGTGGACCTTCACTGTCGAGACCGCCACCCACGCGCTGCGCCTGATGACGAGCGGCCTGTTCGACCGATTCCCTCGGCTGACGATCATCATCGGCCATCTCGGCGAGACATTGCCGTTCAACATCTGGCGAATCAACCACCGCGCCTCCTACATGGGCGACTTGATCAAGTTCTCCAAGCCGCTAACCCACTACCTGCTGCACAACTTCTACGTCACGACCAGCGGCAACTTCCACACCCAGACGCTCGACGCGACGATCGCGGAGATGGGTGCCGACCGCGTGCTGTTCTCCACCGACTATCCCTACGAGTCCATGCGCGAGGCCGCTGACTGGTTCGGCAACGCCGCGATCAACGACAATGACCGGGTGAAGATCGGCAGGAGCAACTCAGAGAAGCTGTTCCGCCTCAGGCAGCTTGTCGCAGCCTGAGGCGGACGTTTGCCGCCCTGCTCGGGGGGAAGATCGAGGTCGTTCCGGAACGGTCGCCTCTTTCGCCTGGCAGGCGCACGCTCGCCCGCCTCCGGCGAATGAGAGCGGGATTCTGCGATTACTCTCGGGGGGTTTAATGCGCAGCGAGTTCGCGATCGACATCACCCGCATCAGGGACGAGGCTCGCCAGCACCTTAGGCAGGGCCCGGTTACCCCGGCCGACACCACCGACGTCGACCGCGTCATCTCGGTGCTCAACCAGGTAGTCGCCAGCGAGATGGTGTGCTACCTGCGTTACACGCAGAACGCGATTGTCTGCCAGGGCATCAACCGGGAGCAGGTCGCGAGCATGTTCACCGATCACGCAGCCGAGGAACTCGGGCACTTCCAGCGAGTATCAGACCGCGTCAACCAGCTGGGCGGCTCACCAGATCTGAACCCCGCCACGATGAAGGAACGCGCCCACACCGCTTACTCCTCCCCCGTCGAAGACACCGACCTGCAAGGCATGATCCGCGAGAACCTCGTCGCCGAACGCATCGTCATCGAGACCTATACCGAGATCATCCGCTGGCTCGGCGACGCCGACATTACCTCCCGCCGGCTCATGGAGCACATCCTCAAGGAGGAAGAAGACCACGCCGACGAGCTCAACGACCTATTCGAGGGCTGAGGGCACCGGCTCCCCGGCCGCCGGGTCCGGAGCTGGCCGGGCGGGCGCGTCCCGCCGAGCGCTGGCCAGCGACATCAGCTGACGGTCAGCCAGGGTGAGGACCAGGGCCACGGCGCTGACCACGATCATGATGATCGACATGACGTGGAGGCCGTGGTCGCTGACATGAGACCGGAACACGATCGCGATGATCGCCGATGACGCGATCGACCCGATGTACCCGAAGGAGCGCAGCAGGCCGGAGGCGGTGCCGATATCCCCGGCGGACACCTGCCTGTACAGGGCGGTCTGGTTCGCGCTGGTTCCGGCGCCCATCGGGACACCGAAGACCAGGGTGATGGCCACGATCAAGGCAACCGGCGTGTCCCCGGTCAGCAGCAGCGTTCCGGCCGATCCGGCCAGGCAGCAGATCGCCGCCAGGATCAGTGGCACGCGCAGCAGGTTGCGCTGCGAGACCGGCCGGGCTATGAGGCCGGACAGCACGGCCATCGGCAGCAGGATCAGCCCGGCGGCCTGGGACGACAACCCCCGGCCCGCCTCTATCCACTGGGTGAGCCCGTAGAACACCGTGTAGATACACAGCATCGTCACGGCGAATCGCAGGTAGGTGCGGGTGAGTGCCCGGTTCGCGGCCAGCAGGCGCACGTCGAAGAACGGGTGGTCCGCCCTGAGCTCCCAGGTGACCAGGGCTGCGCAAGCCACGACAGCGATGGCGAGCGCGGTCCAGTCCGGGTGCGGCAGCGACAGCAGGAACACCAGCAGGGCCGCGATCGTCCCGCCGAACCCGGCGATGCCTGCCACGTCGATGCGCGCCGCCACTTCGCGCGCTGCGCGTCGCGTGCCGGCGCGCGGGTCGCGAGGGATCCAGGCGACGGCCATGACCAGCGCGATGAGCGTGACGGGGATGTTGATGAAGAAGGTGGTGCGCCACCCCCAGGCCTGGACAAGAACGCCGCCGATGGGCAGCCCGATCGCGGCCGTGACGATCCCGGCGATGACGAGGGCTCCGAGCACGCTACCGGGCGGGCTGCCAAGGCCGGCCTGATCGGACCGCCGGCGGATCAGCAGCATCGCCGACGGGTAGCCGGCCGATGTGCCGACGCCGATCAGCACCCGGCCGACCACGAGCTCGGCCAGGTTCTGCGCAAACCCGCCGACCAGGCCGCCTGCCAGCACGGTCACGATGCCGACAAGGAAAACGCGGCGCGGCCCGAACTCCTCCGACAGCTTCCCGGCGGTCGGCTGAGCGATGGAAGTCGCGAGGTACAGCACGGAGACCAGGACAGCGGTCCGGCCGACGGGGAGATGCATTGCGCCGGCGATCGGCACCAGGGCGGTCGCGATGACCGAGCTGTTGACCGGGTTGAGGGCGGAACCCAGCAGCATCGGAGTGACGAACCGCCAGGAGAAGGCGTTGCCCGGCACCGGATCCCTGGCCCGCTCGGGGGCCGTCATTGCAGGCTCTCCCCCAGCCGCTCGATGAGCGGCGCCGCAGCGAGCAGGGCCTGGAGTTCCTCGCTCGTGAACCTCTCGGCGAGGGCAGTCGCCAGCTGCCTGATGCGGGCTCTGTTCTTGTTCCGCACGGCC
>Ga0335075_10010984_pt1 | contig 13710 bp, 14 predicted proteins | sample Lox_Sample_24_FD_206723 | JGI IMG/M metagenome (GOLD analysis project Ga0335075, IMG submission 206723) | Soil microbial communities from Loxahatchee National Wildlife Refuge, Florida, United States - Lox_Sample_2.4 | ecosystem: Environmental > Terrestrial > Soil > Wetlands | place: USA...
CACGCTGGAGCGCATGAAGAACGCCAGGCCGATCGGGATCTGCAGCGCGGCCCACATCGCCTCGTCGCAGGTGAATCCCTCGAGCCACAGCGACCGCATCCCTGTGGGGCGGTAGTCGGCATCGCCTGACCGCAACGCCCAGCACGCCTCGCAGACGCAGACGATCCGCCGCTCGACGAGGTGCAGCAGGTGGCGATGATCGTCCGGGACGGTCGTGCGACACAGGTCGCAGCGCTCCTGCGCGGGCGTGGCCGCGGGGCCATCGCTCGCACGCGCGGACGCTCCGGCGCGGGCGAGCGCGCGCAACCTGGCGACGGCGTCGGCGCTCATCGCGGTGGCGATCCGCCCGGCTGGATGACCGGCAGGCACACCGGTTCGGTGCCCAGCCCGGCCGCCGCGCGGGCGAGCTCCCCGTCGGCCATCGGCAACGCCATGCCGGTGATCTCCGAGACCGCGCCACTCTCCTCCAGCACGCCGCCCACCTCGATCCCCGCGAGGTCGGGGCAGTGCTCCTCGAGCGCCTGGGTGATCGCGGTCTCGAGCGTCGCGCGGGAGGCGCTGCAGCCGTGACAGCTTCCCTGCAGGCTGAGCAGCGCCACGCCCTCCTCGGTCAGCTCGACCAACTCGACGTCGCCGCCGTGGGACTCCATGTAGGGGCGCACGGTCTCCAGCGCCTCCAGCACCCGCTCACGCAGGCCCACCGGGTAGAGGTCGTGGATCAGCAGCAGGCTGGCGACCGCGCCGTCCTGGGAGAGTTCGTCGAGGATGGTGGCGCCCGCCTCGCGCGAGTCACGGATGACGGCGACGATGCGCTCCAGCCCGTCGCCGTACATCGCGATCACCGCCGAGACGAGCTCGGCGGCCAGGTCGCGCGCCTGCGGGTCATCCAGCTGCTCCGCCCGCGCCGACAGTTCCTCGACGCGGGCGAGAAGCTCCGCCGGCGAGGCGGGCACCGTCTGTTGCATCAGGCGAACGCGGTCGGCGTGTGCATCACCTTTCGGACCCGCCCGCCGCCGGTGTACATGTGCACGCCGCACGGCAGGCACGGGTCGAACGAGCGCACCGCGCGCATGATGTCGATCCCCTTGAAGTTGTCCGGGCCGTTCTCCTCGAAGATCGGCGTGTTCTGCACGGCGTCCTCATAGGGGCCCGGCGTCCCGTACGTATCCCGGGGCGACGCGTTCCACGGTGTCGGCGGATAGGGCTGGTAGTTGGCGATCTTCCCCTCGCGAATCACCATGTGATGGGAGAGCACCCCCCGCGCCGCCTCATGGAAGCCGCAGCTGACCGCCGACTCCGGGACCGTGAACTCCTTCCAGCTCTTGGTCCGACCGGCGCGGACCTCCTTGAGCGCGCGCTCCAGGCAATGCAGCCCCACCAGGGCGGAGTACGCCTGGTGGTAGGAGCGCGCCCGGTCGCGTTCGACCGCGTTCGACTTCTCCGGCACCTTCCACTCGAGCTCCATCTCGGGCAGCGACGCGGACTTGGGCAGCACCATCTGGATCGAGTCGCCGGTCGCCTTCAGGTAGCCGAAGTCGACGATCCCCGCCTTCGCGGTCACCCATTGCCGCGCGAACGGGCCACCGCCGGTGTCACAGCAGACGTGGGTGTCCGTGCGCTTGTCGTACATGCGGGGCGAGACGACCCATGTGTACTTGTCGGCGAAGTCGCGCTTCTGCGGCCGCGGCAGGGTCTGCTTGTTCCACGGGTGATGTTTGTCGACCGGGTTGCCCAGCGGGTCCTGGGTGACGAACGTCGCCTCGCGGTCCCAGTCGTCGAAGTAGGAGGAGCCGAGCAGGATCCGGATCATCAGGTTGATCTCGACCAGGTCGGTCGAGACCAGCTCGCCGTTGATCGCCACGCCGGGCGTGATGTAGCGCCGCCGCCCCCAGTCGGTCATCGTCTTGTAGTCGTAGTCGACGTAGTCGGGATCGTCGAATGAGCCCCAGCAGACGAGGTTCGTGTCGCGGTACCCGACCATGTCATACCCGGGCAGCTCGGTCAGGAAGAAGTCGTACAGGTCGTCGTGCATCGGCACGGTGCGCTTGACGTAGTCCATGTAGCGCATCAGGCGCACGTAGTAGTCGGTGAGCGTCTGGTGGGTGATGTCGGCGCTGCAGCCGCCCGGCATGATCGTCGAGGGGTGGGTGTGGCGGCCGCCGAACAGGCAGTACATCTCGCGCGTGTAACGGGCGACCTGGAGCGTCTCCAGGTAGAACGATCCGGTGAACGGGTTGAGCGCCCGCATGATGTCGGCGATCGTCTTGTAGCCGTGGATGTCGGAGTGCGCCGCCGAGGTCTTCTCGGCGGTTGCCAGCAGTGACGGGTTGGTGTCCTTCACCATCTGCTCGCAGAAGTCCACGTTCGCCATGCAGTCGTTGAAGATCGCGTGGTCGAACATGTAGTCGGCCGACTCGGCGAGATTGAAGGCCAGATCGCCGAGCGGCGGCGGCTTGACCGAGTAGGCCATGTTCTGGTTCAGGCATGAACAGGTGCAGTGGTTGTCACCGCAGATGCCACAGATGCGGCTGGTGATGAAGTGACTGTCGCGGGGGTCGATCCCCTTCATGAAGATGTCGAAGCCGCGGAAGACCATCGACGTGCTGTAGCACTTGTTGACCTTCCGGTTGGAGAAGTCGATCTCGGTGTGGATCCCCAGGCTCCCGACGATGCGGGTGATCGGGTCCCACGACATCTCCTTGACGATGACCTTCTGCTCGGTGGTGGCGGACACGGTGTCTCTCTCTTCCTCTCGTGCAGCTGCGTGGGTGGTCAGATCCGGCGAGGGCTACCAGCGCTTCTGGTAGCCCGTGGTGATCGCCGGCCCGCGCTTGCGCCACTCCGGCTCCACGTCGTACTTGGTCTTGATGTTGCGCTCGCGGAAGAACTTGAGGATCGGTCCGTAGCTGAAGCGCTCGAGGTCCGCTGCCCGGGCACCCCACACGTCGGGCTCCATGAACGGCATGTACTTATCGGGGAATCCCGGCATCGTGCACGCCATGCAGATGCCGCCGACGTTCGGGCAGCCACCCACCCCGTTGACCCAGCCGCGCACCGGCACGTTGCACTTGACCACCGGTCCCTTGCAGCCGAGCTTGACCAGGCAGCGATGGTCGGACCCGTACTCGGTGGCGAACTGGCCCTCCTCGACGAAGCCCGCTCGGTTGCAACCCTCCCGGACGGTGCGCCCGAACAGCCACTTCGGCCGCAGCTGCTCGTCGAGCTCGGGGGCCGGAGCGAGGCCCGCGAGATGGAAGACCAGGTACATCAGCACCTCGGTCATGTTGTCGGGCTGGGCCGGGCAGCCGGGGATGCAGATCACCGGGAGGTTCGCCTTGGAGCGCCACTTCCAGCCCAGGTAGTCCGGAACGCCCATCGCGCCGGTCGGGTTGTTCTTCATCGCGGGGATGCCGCCGTAGGTCGCGCAGGTGCCGACCGCGACCACCGCCGCCGCCTTGGGCGCGAGCCGGTCGATCCACTGGTTGACGCTGATCGGCTGGTCGGTGCGCGGGTCGATCCCGAACCCCGTCCAGAACCCCTCGCCGCTGGCCTGCTCGTTGCCGAGCGAGCCCTCGACCACGAGCACGAACGGGTCGAGCTTGCCCTGCTCGGCGTCGAACCAGGCCTGGATGAACTCCTGCCCGTTCTCAAACGCGACCACCCCGTTATGAACCACCACTCGCGGCATCCCCGGGATGACCCCCTGGATGATGTCCTCGAGGCTCGGGTTGGTCGCCGCCGTCATCGCCACCGAGTCGCCCTCGCACGACTGGCCGGCGGTGATCCACAGCACGTGCGCCGTCACCGCCTCGGTCGCCGCCTGGTTGGGGATGAACTCGGTCGGGGTGGCCATGGGTTCCTCGCTTTGCAGTGGGTGTCTTCAGCAGATCCGGGGCAGGGGGTCGCCGACGAGCTGGTCCATCACCCGGCGCCCGCCGAACGCGGTGGCGACCAGGACCATCCCGGGCGGCTCCGCGGTGACCTCGCCGATCACCGCGGCCTGCTCGCAACCCGCGACGGCTCGGAGCGCCTGCAGCGCGCGGTCCTCGGCGTCCGGGGCGACGAACGCGACCAGCCGGCCCTCGTTGGCGACGTACATGGGATCGATCCCGAGCAGCTCGGACGCCGCGGCGACGACCGGGCGGACCGGGACCTCGGCCTCGCGCACCAGCACTCCGACGTGCGAGGCCCGAGCGAGCTCGTTGAGCACGGAGGCCACCCCGCCGCGGGTGGCGTCACGTAGGCAGTGCAATTCGCGCCCGGCGGCGTCGAGCAGAGCGTCGACCGCGGGCCACAGGCAGCACGTGTCGGATGCGATCTCGGCGTCGAGATCGAACTGACCGCGCGCCAGCATGATCGCGGTGCCATGCTCGGCGATCGGCCCTGAGACGAGGATCCGGTCGCCGGCCCGCAGCTGCTGCGGCGCCAGCCGGGCGCGGGGGTCGACGGTCCCGACCCCTGTCGTGCATATGTACATCCCGTCGGCGAGGCCGCGCTGCACGACCTTCGTGTCTCCGCCGACGATCTCGGCCCCGGCGTCGCGGGCGGCGTGGGCGATCGCCTCCACCTCCGCGCGGAGCGTGTCGGCGTCCAGGCCCTCCTCCAGGATCAGCGAGACGGTCAGCGCGCTCGCCCTCGCGCCCGCCATCGCCAGGTCGTTGACCGTTCCGTTGACGGCGAGCTCCCCGATCGATCCGCCGGGGAACCGCAGCGGAGAGACCACGAAGCTGTCGGAGGTCATGGCCAGCCTGGGGGCCTGCGCACCGAGTGGGATGCGGCCCGCGTCGCCGAGCTGCTGCAGCGCCTCGCCGCCGAACGCGGGGACGAGCAGCCCCTCGATCAGGGTCTGGGTCGCCTTGCCACCGGCACCGTGCGCGAGCGTGATGTGCTCGTCGCGGAAGCGGGGGCGCTTGGAGCGTGCGGTCTCGATCAGCTCGAGCACCCGCTCCTCACGGCGCGTGCGAGTCGGGGTCGGCGCGGCGTCGCTCACACGGCCTCCTTCTGGCGCGCGTAGCGGCCGAAGTTGTAATAGGCCGCGCACGCGCCCTCGGGCGAGACCATGCAGGTGCCGATCGCGTGCTCGGGCGTGCAGCCGGTGCCGAACACCTTGCACTCCCACGGCTTGATCACGCCCTTGAGCACCTCGCCGCACTGGCATGCCTTTGGATCGGCGACCCGGACCCCGGGCGTGCTGAAACGCTGCTCGGCGTCGAAGTCGGCGTACGCGTCACTGAGGCGCAGCGCGGACTGCGAGATGAAGCCGAGACCGCGCCACTCGAAGTGCGGGCGCAACTCGAAGACCTCCGCCATCACCTCGAGCGCCCGCAGGTTGCCCTCATCGGGCACGACGCGCTTGTACTGGTTCTCCACCTCGCAACGCCCGGCGCTCAGCTGTCGCAGGATCATCAGGATCGACTGCAGGATGTCGAGCGGTTCGAAGCCCGAGATCACCACCGGGCGGCCGTAGTCGGCCGGGATGAAACGCAGCGGGCGCGCCCCGACCACCGTGCAGACGTGCCCGGGACCGAGGAACCCGTCGAGCCTCAGGTCCGGAGACTCGAGCAACGCGCGCAGCGGCGGAACGATCGTCACGTGGTTGCACACGCAGGAGAAGTTCCGGATCCCCTCGCGCTTGGCCCGCTGAAGGGTGAGCGCGGTCGACGGGGCCGTCGTCTCAAAGCCGATCGCGAAGAACACGACCTCGCGCTCGGGGTTCTCCCGCGCGATCCGCAGCGCGTCCAGCGGCGAGTAGACCATCCGCACATCGGCACCGCCGGCCTTGGCCTCCAGCAGCGTCTGATGGGAGCCGGGGACGCGCAGCATGTCGCCGAAGCAGGTGAGGATCACGCGCTCGTCGTGGGCGATGGCGATCCCGTCGTCGACCCGGCCCATCGGGATCACGCACACCGGGCACCCGGGGCCATGGACGAGCTCGACGTTGGCGGGCAGCAGGTCGTCGACGCCGTACTTGTAGATCGAGTGGGTGTGCCCACCGCACACCTCCATCACCTTGTAGTGACGACCGGGATCGACGGCGGCCAGGATCTCGCCGGCGAGCGCCTGGCCGAGCTCCGCGTCGCGGTACTCGTCGACGAACCTCACCAGACCGCCTGCTGGGCGGTGATGGCGGTGCCGGCGTGGACGAGCACGCGGTCGGCGGGACGGACCGGGGCCACGAGCGTCACGTCGACGGTCTCTCGCTCGCCGCTGTCTGCCTGGCAGATGGCGAGCGTCCCGTCGGCGTCGATCTCGAGCACGCACATCGGCACGGCGACGTCGCCACACGTGATGCAGTGCTCGCCCGCGCACCCCGAACTGTCGGAGCTCACTCGATCACGCTCGCCTTCAGCTCCTCGAGCTCCTGTTCGTAGTCCGCGCCCATCTGGCGCAGCAGCGCCAGCGTCGCGTGCGCCTCGGCCTCATCGACCTTCGACAGCGCGAAGCCGACGTGGATGAGCACCCAGTCGCCGGACTGCACGCCGTCGCCCTCGTCGGCCAGCAGGCTGACGTTCACGTTGCGTCGCACGCCGACGACCTCGACCTTGGCGATCTGGTTGAGCTCGTCGACGATCTCGATCACCTGACCGGGAATCGCAAGACACATGGGAAGCCCGGTTTACACCCCACGGGCCGAGCGCCATCGAAGCGGGGTAAGGCGGGTGACGGTAATCAGGATTACCGTCGCCTACGCCGCACCGGTTGGGTTACCGGGCGAGGTCTCGCTCCCGGGCGTATGCTCGTCCGTAGGAGAGGCTGACTATTACACGCAATCGTCGAGGTGGCGTGACGGAGACAGGACGCCCGCATGCAGAGGAGCCCGCGCCCGAGCGGGCCGCGGACAGCGAGCTGCGCAGGATCGGTCCCGCAGCGGAGCCGACCGGAGGATCGCTGCGGTACCTGCTCGACCTCGACTCCGAGCTCGCCGAAAGCCTCGACGTCGGCGTGCGGCTCGCCGCGCGGCGGATGACCGCGGCGGTCGTGTTCGGAGCCGGCACCGGCGAACTCAGCCTCGATCGGCACCTGCGCGACATCGGCCGGGGACCGGGGGTGCTGATCATCGACGGCGTGCTCGCCGTCAACGTCACGGTCGGGGACAGGGTCGCCGCGGAGCTGCTGGGGGCGGGCGACCTGCTCGAGCCCGACACCAGCGAGCCCGATGAGCTCTTCACCTGCTCGACCGGTTGGCGGGTGCTCGTGCCCGCCCGTCTGGCGGTGCTCGACGACGGCTTCGCGGAGCGCGTCTCCCGCTGGCCGCAGCTCACCCAGGTGCTGCTCACCCGCGCGGAGCGACGCACGCACAGCCTCAACGTGCAGCGGGCGATCACCTGTCAGCCACGGCTGGAGATCCGCCTGGCGCTGCTGCTGCTGCATCTCGCCTCACGCTGGGGCCACGTCGAGCCGGGCGGCGTCCGCCTCACCCTGCCGCTCACCCATCAGCTGCTCGGGCGGCTGATCGGCGCCGAGCGCCCGTCGGTCTCGCACGCGCTCGCGCGCCTGGCCCGCTCGGGGCTGGTGACCGGCGCGGGCGACGAATGGCACCTCCATGCCCGCGTCGACGAGCGGTTCGATGCGATGCTGGAGGACGTGCCCGCTGGGGTGGCTCCGCTGCGCGCGTAGTGGGCGGGTGGGAGCCGGGGTACTCTCGAGGGGTCGATGCCCGTCCAGGTCGTCTTCCGTTGCGATATCTGCGGCGCGACGCCCGACCGCACGGTGCGGGGCGCGCTGGAGCGGTCGCTGCGCGAGCTGGGCTTCGGCGAGTACCTGGACATCGAGCCCGGGCGCTGGCTGTTGTGGCTCGGCGGCGGACCACTGGGGCGCCGCCGCTACGCGTGTCCCGAGCACCGCGGCGAGCTGACCGCGGACGTCCGGGAGCACTACGGGACGATCGCGGGACACCCGTGGAAGCGCCCGCCCTATCCGACGACGCTGCGCTCCGCCGATACCGAGCGGGCGATCCGCGCGGGCGGGCTGGCGGCGCGGTCGCGGTGGGCACTCGGCTGACCGAGCCATTGATCGGTCCTCGTTATGGATCCGATCGAATACTCGTCTTTGACTTCTAGGCTCGGGTTCCTATCATGAGCAGCGCAGTACCTCTCCTCCCTCGAGCGCGCCCCGAGTCCGGCCTCATATCCCGCCGGTACCGGGGCGCTCTCATTTAAGCCCTCGCCCTTCGTTTAATCACGCCGATGGTCGGACGCTTCGCGCCCTCCCCCACGGGTCCTCTCCATCTCGGCAGCCTGCGCACCGCGCTCGCCGCCTGGCTGTTCGCGCGGGCCGCCGGGTCGGGCTTCCTGGTCCGGATCGAGGATCTCGATCCGCAGCGCTCACGGCGCGAGTGGGAGCAGGAACAGCTCGACGATCTGCAAGCGCTCGGGATCGACTGGGACGGGGTGCCAGTTCGCCAGTCCGAGCGGTTCGGCCTCTATGAGGCAGCGCTTCAGGAGCTCTCGTCCGTCGGCCGGCTGTACCCGTGCTTCTGCACCCGCGCGGAGATCCGGGCAGCGGCCTCGGCGCCACATGGCGACCTGCCAGAGGGCGCGTACCCGGGCACCTGCCGCGCGATCGCGCCCGCCGAACGCGACGCGCGAGTCGCCGCCGGCGAGCGCCACGCGCTGCGCGTCGACTCGGGCGCGGTGAGAGTCTCCTACGAGGACGGGCTGCTCGGACCGCAGAGCCATGTGATCGACGACTTCGTCGTGCGGCGAGCGGACGGGGTTCCGGCGTACCAGCTCGCGGTCGTCGTCGACGACGCCGACCAGCACATCGAGCAGGTGGTGCGCGGCGCCGATCTCGCCGATTCGACGGCACGCCAGATCCTGCTCGCACGCTGGCTCGGACTGCCGGTGCCCGCCTACGCTCACGTCGGGCTGGTGCTCGGCGCCGACGGCGCCCGCCTCGCCAAGCGCCACGGAGCGGCGACGCTCGCCGACCGCGACGAGCCGCTCGAGGCGACGCTCGCGCTGCTGGCGCACTCGCTCGGCCTGGCGCGCGACCGGGACCGGGTCAGCTCGGCTCACCAGCTGCTCGAGGGGTTCGATCCCTCGGCGCTGCCGCGGGGCCCGGTCACGCTCGGAGCCCGGTAGCCTCCGGGCCGGGTGTGCCGGGAAGACTGGTCGGCGTGTGATCTCCCATGCGCGCACTCGTCTACCTCATCGCCGGCATCCTGCTCTCGCTGCTGTTGCGAGCCGTGGGGGCCGCACACCTCGATCCGCTGGGCGACCACTCCCTGCTGCGCGAGGCGTGCGACGTGGCGCTGATCGTGTCGGTGTTCGCCTCGGGGCTCGCCGTCGAACGTCGCGTCGCCCGCTCCTCGTGGGGGCTGATCGGGCTGCTGCTGGCTGTCGGGATTCCGGCCACCATCGCCGCGGTTGCCTGGTTCGCGAGCGCCGCGATGGGGCTCGGGCTCGGCGCCGCGGTGGTGCTCGGCGCGGTGCTCGCCCCGACGGACCCGGTGCTCGCCGGGGATCTCGGGCTCGGAGAGCCGGCGGAGGGGGTGGTGGGTGAGCCGCGGCTGTCGCTGCACACCGAGGCCGGCGCCAACGATGGGCTCGCCGCACCGTTCCTGGCGGGCGCGCTGCTGCTCGCCCGCCACGGCGGGATGGGGTGGGTCGGCCACTGGCTCGCGGTCGACGTGGCGCTCCATGTTGCGGAGTCGGTGGCACTCGGTGTTCTCGCCGGCCTGGCCACGATCGCCGTCGTGAGGACGTTGCGCGACCGGGGCGCGTTCGGGCCGGAGCGTCCCGACGGGGTGCCGCGCTGGCGCGCCGTCATCGATGGGCTGGTGCTCGCCGTGCCGTTCGGGATCTACGCCGCCTGCGAACCCCTGCACGGCTACGGGCTGGTCGCGGTGTTCGCCGCCGGCTTCGCGTTCCGGCGCGGCGAGCGCGACGAGCGGCTGCACGCGCATGTGCACTGGATCTGCGAGGAGTCAGGCCGGGTCACCGAGCTGGTCGCGGTCGTGCTGGTCGGGCTGGTGGTGGCGGGCAGCGGGGTGTCGCTGCCCGGGGTCGGGGGGTGGCTGCTCGCGCCCGTGGTGATCGTCCTGGTGCGGCCGCTGCTCGTGCTCGCGCTGGCGGCGGGGTCGCCGCTCTCGCTGCGGGAGCGGCTCTACCTCGGGTTCTTCGGCGTGCGCGGGGTGGCGGCCATCTACTACGCGGCGGTGATCGCCGGCAGCGGGGTGCTCGGCCGCCACGACACCGCCGTCGTCGTGTGGACGACGTGCGTGTGCGTCGCCGTCTCGATCGCGGTCCACGGGGTGACGGCCGCGCCGCTGCGGCGCCGCTGGCTCGGCGAGGAGTGAGCGCTGGGCATCTCCGGTCACTCTCGGTGACCGGAGATGTCCAGCCCTGCCGTGGCTCAGTTGGCGGGCTTCTCCGCGTGGCCGCCGAAGCCGTGGCGCATCGCCGACAGCAGCTGGCTGGCGAACTGGTCAAGCCCACGCGAGCTGAAGCGGGCGAACAGCGCCGCGGTGAGCACCGGCGCCGGCACGCCCTCCTCCACCGCCGCCTGCGCGGTCCATCGGCCCTCGCCGGAGTCCGACACGCGGCCGGAGAACCCCTCGAGCGACGGCGAGTCGTGCAGCGCCTGCGCGGTGAGGTCAAGCAGCCAGGACGCGACCACCGAGCCGCGGCGCCACACCTCGGAGACCTCGGCGACGTCGATGTCGTAGCGGTAGTACTCCGGGTTCTCCAGGGGGGCGGTCTCGGCGTCGGAGTCACGCTGCTCGTCACCGATGTCGGCCTTGTGCAGGATGTTCAGGCCCTCGGCGTAGGAGGCCATCATCCCGTACTCGATCCCGTTGTGGACCATCTTCACGAAGTGCCCGGCGCCCGCCTCGCCGCAGTACATGAAGCCGTTCTCGGCGTCGCTCGGATCGCCGGTGCGTCCCGGCGTGCGCTCGGCCGCCTTCACGCCCGGCGCGAGCGACGAGAAGATCGGCTTGAAGCGGTCGAACGACTCGCGCGTGCCGCCGACCATCAGGCAGTAGCCGCGCTCCAGGCCGTGGACGCCGCCGCTGGTCCCGCAGTCCAGGTATCCGAGGCCCTGCTCGGCGACCTTCCTGGAGCGACGGATGTCGTCGCGGTAGTAGGAGTTGCCGCCGTCGATGATCGTGTCGCCCTTCTCTAGCACCTCCGCCACGCCGTTGACCGACTTCTCGGTGATCTCGCCGGCCGGGACCATCAGCCACACCGCGCGCGGCGGGTTGAGCTTCTCGGCGAGCTCTTTCAGTGAGCTCGCCCCGGTGGCCCCCTCAGACTCCAGCTGCTTGACGGTGTCCTGATTGACGTCGTAGACGACGCATTCGTGCCCGTCCTTCATCAGGCGGCGCACGATGTTCGCGCCCATGCGGCCAAGGCCGACCATTCCAAGCTGCATACCGGGAAGCTCCTTCGGTCTCTTTTGCGTTCGTCGCGCGGGACACTACCCCGGGCGAGGGCTTCGCAATGTCGGCGTTGTGTTGCCGAGGGACCTCAGGCGGCCGAGACCGTGTACAGCTTGCGCAGCGTCTCGTGCACGCGCCAGACCGTGTTCTCGCCCCCGGCGAAGGAGCCGACCACGCCCGGGGAAAGCTCGAGTGTCGGGCCGTCCTGCACCTCGACGGTCGCTCGGCCGCGCACGACCAGGAACACCTCCGCGGCCTCAACGTCGGTGCTCACTCCGGCCGTGATCTCCCAGATGCCACTCTCGACGCTCCCGTCGGGCGAGGTCCAGAGCGCGCGCTCGGCGACGGTCGGCTCGCCCTCCAGGACCTGCGCGGCGGGCAGAGGCTCGGGGTCTGACAGCGTCAGCGCCGCCGCGTCCAGCGCAAACGGCGCCTGTGCGCGATCGCTCGCCGCGGTCACGCAGCGGCCGCGGTCGAGAGGCCCATGAACTCGCCGGACCGGACGAGCACCGTGCGCATCGCATCGACGATCTCGTCGAGCACCGCGTCGTCGGCGACCAGCGGCGGCGCGATCTGCAGCACCGCCTCGCCACGGTCGTCGGCGCGGGCGATCAGGCCCGCCTCGCGCAGCGCGCCGGGCAGGAAGCCGCGCAGCAGCGACTCGCGCTCCTCGGCGCCCAGCCGTCCGTCGCCGCGTCCGTTGACGAACTCGACCGCCCAGAAGAAGCCGCAGCCACGCACGTCGCCGACGATCGGCAGCTCGCGCAGGGCCTCCAGGCGGGCCTTGAGGCCTGCCTCGCGATTTCTCACGTTCTCCAGTACGCCCTCGCGCTGAAAGATCTCGAGGTTCTTGAGCGCGACCGCCGCGCAGGCCGGGTGGCCGGCGAACGTGATGCCGTGCAGCAGCGTGCGCTTGTCCTCATACAGCGGCGCCGCGACCTTCTCCGAACAGAACACCGCGCCCATCGGAAGGTACGCCGAGGTGATGCCCTTGGCCGTCGTGATCAGGTCGGGGACGACCCCGAACCGCGTGGAGCCGAACCATTCGCCGAGACGGCCGAAGCCGGTGATCACCTCGTCGGCGACGAGCAGGATGCCGTAGCGGTCCGCGATCTCCCGCAGGCCGGGCCAGTAGCCGTCGGGAGGTGTGAGACAACCGCCGGCGTTCTGGACGGGCTCGGCGATGATCATCGCGATCGTCTCCGGCCCCTCGGCCTGGATCGTCTCCTCGATCTCGGCCAGACGCGCGGCGCAGAGCTCCTGCTCGGAGAGGCCGCTGCGGAACGAGCCGGTGTGCTCGACGTGGCGGACGTCGATCGCGGGCGGGTCGAAGGTCTCCTTGAAGCGCGGGACACCGGTGAGCGAAAGCGCCCCCAGCGTGACGCCGTGGTACGCATTGCGCCGTGCGATCGCCTTGCGCCGCTGCGGCTCGCCGTTGGCGTCGTGGTACTGGCGCACGAGCTTCCAAGCCGACTCGACCGACTCGGAGCCGCCGTTGGTGAAGAACACGCGGTCGATTCCGGCGGGCGCGATGTCCGAGAGCTTCTCAGCGAGCTCGAGCGCCGCCGGATGGGCGCTGCCCCACAGCGTGGAGAACGCGAGCTTGGTCATCTGCCCGGCCACGGCGGCCGCCATCTCCTCGCCGTGCGAGTAGCCGATCTGGGCGCAGAACAGACTGGAGAGCCCGTCGACGTAGCGCCGGCCCTCGGTGTCGAAGACGTGCATGCCCTCGCCGCGCTCGATCACGGTCAGGTTGGCGCCGCCCTCGACGAAGTCGCCGTTGCGTGCGAAGTGCAGGAGCGTTGAACCCTGGTCGACCGGCATCAGTGTGAGGACCCCCTCATCGGACGTGTGCACGATCGATTCTGCGCGGTCTTCGGTGATCCCGGGTGGTCGCTGTGTCTGAAGCTTGCGGCGCGACTGTGGACGGGATGGATGAGGTCACGTTCACGGTGGCCCGCCTAAGCTTGCGCGCAATGGGATCCCCGCGCCGCGAGACAGCCGCCCGCCGCAACGGCGGCATCTCACACTGGTACGCCGAGATCGGGGTCCCGCCGACCGCACCGCCTGACCGCGCGCCGCTGGAGGGTGACCGCCGCGCCGACGTCGTCATCGCCGGCGGCGGCTTCACCGGGCTGTGGACCGCCTACTACATGTCGCGCGCGCGTCCGGACGCCGAGATCGTGGTTCTGGAGCGAGAGTTCGCGGGCTTCGGCGCCTCGGGACGCAACGGCGGCTGGGTCTCCAGCCACTTCGCCGGCAACCGCGACCAGATGGCTCGCAGTCATGGCCGCGACTCGGTGATCGCGCTGCAGCGCGGGATGCAG
>Ga0335075_10010985_pt1 | contig 13710 bp, 18 predicted proteins | sample Lox_Sample_24_FD_206723 | JGI IMG/M metagenome (GOLD analysis project Ga0335075, IMG submission 206723) | Soil microbial communities from Loxahatchee National Wildlife Refuge, Florida, United States - Lox_Sample_2.4 | ecosystem: Environmental > Terrestrial > Soil > Wetlands | place: USA...
GCTCCCCGGCCGCCGCCAGGCAGCTCGCGAGCCGGGCCCGGCGGCGGGTCCGGGCCGCCGGGCCGGCCGGCGCGGACCTGGTCGGCGCCGATCGCGGCGGTCTCCCGGCCGGGCCGGCCGGGCAGGCCGGGCAGGCCGGGCGCGCTGCTCAGCGGCGGGTGGTCGACGCGTTTTTCGCCGCCGCCAGGAACGGGGACCTGGCCGGCCTGGTCGGCGTCCTCGACCCCGACGCGATGCTGCGGGCCGACGGCGGCCCGGCCCGGCCCGAGGTCTCGGCCGCGCTGCGCGGCGCGGCCGGCGTCGCCGGGCGGGCGGCGATGTTCAGCCGCCCCGGCGTCGTGGTCAGCCCGGTGCTGGTCAACGGGACCGCCGGCGCGATCGTCACCGCCGGCGGGCGGCTGGTCTCGGTCATGGGGTTCGCGATCGCGGACGATCGGATCGCCGAGATCGACATCCTCCTCGATCCGGTCCGGCTGGCGCGGATCGACCTGACCGGGCTTCTGTTACCTGAGGCCGCGGCCGGTGACCCCGTCGAGCAGCTCGCGTGCGACCTCCAGGTGGCCGGTGTGCGCCGCGGTCTCCTCGATGAGGTGCAGCACGACCTCTCGGACGTCGGGCACCTCGTCGTCGCCGTGCCTGCCCTTGGGCGGGTCGGACAGGCTGACGGCGGCCAGGATCTGGTCGGACCGGTCGCACTGGGCGCGGTAGTAGCCAAGCACGTCAGCCAAGGGGCGATCGCAGGTGAATGCCATCGTCGGGTGGTAGTCCGGCCGGCCCTCGTCCCACGGCAGGTCTTCGTTGATCCCGGCGACGACCTGCTGGAACCAGTGCCGTTCGGCGTTGCCGAGGTGCTCCACCATGCCCGCCACCGTCCACCCGGACGGGACGACCGGCGTGTGCCAGTGCTCCTCGGGCAGCCCCTCGACGATCGAGCGGACGGAGGACCGCTGGTACTCGAGGTACTCGAGGAGCTGTCGCCTGACGTGGGTGTCGTTGTCGTCGGCCGTCATGATGTCGCCTCGCCGCCTTTCTCCGGTTCGCTCCAGCTTCGACGCCGGCGCGCCTGGTAAATCATCGCGCGGCCGCCGGTACCGTGGCCGCATGGTCCGCAAGCGGGTGCTGGTCTCGGGGATGGTGCAGGGCGTGTCGTTCCGCGACGGATGCCGGCGGGCGGCCGAACGGGACGGCGTCGGCGGCTGGGTCAGGAACCTGCCCGACGGCACCGTCGAGGCCGTGTTCGAGGGACCCGCGGAGGCGGTCGGACGGCTGGTGGAGTGGTCGCGGCACGGGCCGCGGTTCGCGGTGGTGAAGGACGTCCAGGTCCGAGACGAGCCGCCCGAGGGGCTGAGCGGGTTCCAGATCCGCTAGCGGTCAGCCGTTGCCCGCGGTGTGCTCGGCGAAGATCGCGCGCCCGGCCGCCGGGTCGATGCCCCAGGCGGCGGCGAGCCGTTCGTGCACCTCGGGCCACGCGGCCAGCGAGTCGTCGTAGCTCATCGTCTGCCCGGCCAGCACGGCGTCGAGGCGGGCGAAGCAGCGGTCCCAGCCCGCGCCGGTCAGCGCGGCCATGCCCCGGTCGGCCAGCACGTGGGTGAACACCAGGAGGCAGCCGGCGCCGTCGGGCCGCAGCTCGAACCGGAGCGTGCCGTCCCCCTGCCAGTCGCCCTCGACCACGTGCGGCGGGTCGCTGTGGGTGACCTTGAACTCGCCCGGGAACCAGCGCCCGAGCTCGCCGGGGTCGGTCAGCGCGCGCCACACCCGCTCGACCGGCTGGTCGTAGCGCCGCTCGAGGCGCAGCTCCGGGCCGTCCGCCAGCACGGGACCGCGGAAGCCCAGGCGGGCGATGAACGCCCGGCCCGGGGCCGGGTCGAGCCCGAATCTGGCGGCGTAGCGTTCGTGCCGTTCACCGACCGGCTGGTGAGCGCGCTCCTCGGATAGGTCCAGGCCGTCGAGTCGCGCGTCGAGGCGGTCGAGGTAGCATTCCCAGCCGGCCGCGGTCTGCGCGGCCGGGGCCCGGTCGGTGAAGACGTGGGTGAACGTGAGCGCGGTGCCGTCGCCCTCGGCCCGCAGCGTGATCAGGAACCGGTCGGCGCCGAACGTCCACCCGATCACGTGCGGCGGGTCGAGCTCGGTGATCTGGCCCTGCTGGCCGCCGGCCTCGAACACCGCGCCCTGCTCGAGCACCCAGTCGGCCGCGGCCGGCATCCACCGCCTGACCTCGGCCGGCACGCTGACCGCACGCCACACCCGGTCAACCGGATGGGGCAGGTAGCGGTCGAGCCGCAGGGCCGGACGGCCGTCGATGGTCAGCAGGTCAGCGGTCATTCGGGATTCGCCTCCAGGTGCCGGGCCAGGGCGTCGAGCCGCTGCGACCAGAACACGCGGTACGGCTCGAGCCAGGCATCCATCGCTACGAGAGGCTCGGGGCAGAGCCCGTACCAGCGTCGCTGGGCCTCGTGGCGCACGCTCACCAGCCCGGCCTCGCGCAGCACCCGCAGGTGCTTGGAGACCCCGGGCTGACTGAGCCCGAGCTGCTCGACGAGCTCGCCGACCGGGCGCTCGCCCTCGCGCAGCAGGTCGAGCAGCTGGCGGCGGCGGGGGTCGGCGAGGACTTCGAAGGCAGTGGCGGAAGCGGCCATGACACCCATCATGCCGTACTAGTTATATAACTGTCAAGGCATATACGTTGGACGGGAGGCGCGGGTGCCCGGCCGGCTGGCGCCGCTCTATCATCACCGTGAGGGGGAACGGCCGCGCGCCGTCCGGCGCGCCAGATTCGACCCGGAGCGGCGTATGCCCGAGGACAGAGCGCCACGGCACTGCCGGCACTGCTGGGGCAACTGCGGCGGCTACTGCCTGCTCGACGACGGCACCTGCATTCACGGCTGGAACGGGCACCGGCCGCGGCACCACACCTGGCGGGTCCTGCTCACCCGGCGGCTGTGGAACCGCGTGCTCTGGGGCGAGTACGGGAGGCACTGACCGCATGACTCACCGCGACTGGACCGTCGAGTGGTTCGGGACCGCGACGTTCCGGGTACGCGGGCCGGGACTCGATCTGTTCTTCGACGGCTACCTGGACCGGGTGCCGGGGCTCGACCCGGTCGGCCTGAGCGTGGGCGAGGTCACCCGGGCCGACTTCGTCTTCGTCAGCCACGCGCACTTCGACCACCTCTACGGCGTCGCCCCGATCGCCCGGGCGACCGGCGCGACCGTGGTCGCCTCCCCGGAAAGCGCCCGCATCCTGCGCCAGGACGGCATCCCGGACGAGCAGCTGCTGCCTGTCACCGGCGGCGAGACCGTCCGCTGCGGTCCGTCCGTCTCCGTCCGGGTGCTGCCGTCGCTGCACTCGTGCCTGTTCGCGGCGGCCGACGCCAACTCGGGGGTCGCGTGCCTGGGCGACCTCGGGGTCAGCGCCCAGGACCGATGGCGTCAGGTCCGCGGCACGCTGGCGGGCGACTTCTCGTGGGCGCCGCCGGCGATCGCCGCGGCGATGCGGACCATGCTCGAGCACAGCTCCGCCCACGACGGCGGCCAGCTCGCCTACTTGCTGCAGACCCCGGACGGCACCGCCCTGTTCAGCGGCAGCTCCGGCTACTGGCCGGGCATCGTGGCCGGGCTGCGGCCCGACACCGCCTTCCTCGCGCTGGCCGGCCGGCCCAACGTGTCCGGCGAGCCCTACCAGGGGTCGTCGGCGCGGTTCATGCTCGAGCAGGTGGAGGCGCTCGAACCCGGACGGGTCTGCTTCTGCCACCACGACCCGCTGCTGCCCGGCTCCTCCGGCACCGACGTGGCCGAGGCGGCCGCGCTGCTGTCCGCGCGCAAGCCCGGCGGCTACTTCACGCTCGAGTACGCGACCGCCCGGCCGCTGTTCGCCTAGCGCCACCGATCGGCTTGCACCACCGTCAGCGGGTGGCGAGCACGCAGACCGCCGGCGGGTCAAGCGGCAGCGTCTCGGTGCCGACCGGGGTGAGGCCGGCCTCCACCATCTGCTTCTCGATCTCGGCCGCGGCCTGGCGGGACGTGCTGGCGGTCGCGCCCGGGCAGCGCGGCTGCGACACGATCGCGATCCGCCCGCCGTCGGCCAGCCGCCGTCCCAGGTCGGCCAGCCGCTCGGCCGGGGCGGGCCAGAAACCGAGCGCGTTGACCGCGAGGATGACGTCGAACGGCCCGTCGACGGCGGCCGGCAGCTGGACGGCGGAGGCGCGGACCAGCGTGACCCGGCCGGCCCTGATCGCGGCCGCGTTGCGCTTGGCCGCGTGCCGCAGCATGACCTCGGAATGCTCGACGCCGCAGACGTGGGCGGCGCCGGCCCGGGCCAGCGCGGCGATCGCGACGCCGGGCCCGAAGCCGACCTCGAGCACCCGGTCGGCCGGCCGCACGCCCAGCAGCTCGACCACCCAGTGGTTGCGCTGCCGGTTCGACGGCCGCAGGGCCATCTCCCAGGCGGTCACGCGCCCGGCCGCGCCGCGGGGGCGGTGGGCCTGGCCGATGACGTCGCGGTCGAGCGCGCGCACGATCGCGATCCCGACCCGCGGGACCCAGTGCTCGGCGGCCGACGTCAGCGCCCGCCGCGCGGCCCGTGCGATGCTGTTGTCATGGTGAGTTCGCATGACCGGCAGTCAACGCCTTCAAGTGCACCTGAAGTCAACGCGAGCGACGCACCGCTCACCATCGGCGAGCTCGCCCGTCGGACCGGGGTCAGCGCCTCCGCCCTGCGCTACTACGAGGACGTGGGCCTGCTGCCCGCGCCGCGGCGGACGTCGGGGCAGCGCCGCTACCCGGAATCGGCCGCGGCCGCCGTCACCGTCATCACGCTGCTCAGCGACGCCGGCTTCACCCTGGCCGAGCAGCGCGCGCTGATCGCGCCGAAGGACGGCGGCGACGGCTGGAGCGAGATCGCCGAGCGCAAGCTGGCCGAGCTCGACGAGCGGATCGCGCGGGCGCAGGCCGCCCGGGCGGCGATCAGCCACGCGCTGCGCTGCCCGCGCCGGGACACCGCCCGGCGGCCCGACTTCCACGTCGTCTGCCCGGACTTCCAGGCCCAGCTCAGCCCGGGTCGGGCGAGCCGGCCGAGTCGCGGCTCAGCGGAACCTGACGTCCAGCACCGGGAGCACGGGCAGCGCGTAGCGCACCGGCCGCGGCAGTAGCCGGATCGCCACGAAGGCGGCCGGAACCCCCCCGAACGCGGGGGGCGGCATCAGGTCCGTCACCCGGGCGACGCCGGGGATCGCGCTGATCGCGGTCCGCTCCGGCCCGTCGAACAGCCATGTCCACAGCGCGGTCGCCTGGTCGTGGCCGGACCCTGAGGTGCCCCGGCCGTACTCGAGCATCTTGGCCGGCACGACGTCGAACACGAACACCGCCCGAGGCAGCCGCTCGGCCATCGACGCGATCAGCTGATGGACCTCGTCCCGGGTGAAGTACACCAGCAGCCCCTGGGCGGTGACCAGCACCGGCTCGGCCGGGTCGAGTTCATCGGCCCAGCTCAGGTCCAGCGCCGAGCCGGCCACGCTGCGCTGGCGGGGACCGTCCGGCAGGACCTGACGGCGCAGGTCGAGCGTCCCCGGCAGGTCGACCGTGAGCCAGCGCACCCGGCCGTTGTCCACTCGCCAGAACTGGGTTTCAAGTCCCTCGCCGAGCGCGACCACCGTGCCCGCCGGATGGCGGCCGAGGAACCGGCGGACCGCCTGGTCGAAGGTCGCGACCCGGACCGCGTGCCAGCTCGCGCCGCTGGCGGCGTCGGCGAAGTCGTACTGGAGACGGTCCGCCACCTCAATCGCGCGCGGGTCGTCGAGCACCCGGGACCGCGCGGCGGCCGCCCGCCGTCCGAGATTCCACAGCAGCGTCTCCGGCACCCCGGACAGGTCGACCGCGATCGGTTCCATCTTCGCGATCGTAACCGGGGCGCCGGCCGACCCGCGCGCCGGAGTCGGGGAAGGCGTTCCCGGCGAATACCCGGCGCCGTGCGACCGCGGCGATGACCGGCAGCGTCGCGGTCAGGGCGGCGGCGGCGACGAAGCCGACCCGCCAGCCGCCGGCCTGCACCGCCAGCCCGGTCACCGGGGCCGCGATCGCGATGCCGGCCGCGCTGGCCGAGTTCATCCACGTGTTCGCCTGCGTGTACACGCGCGGGTCGGTCGTCTGCTGCAGCAGCACCGCCGACGGGATCAGGATCGGCGCGATCGCGCCGCCGGCGAGGGCGTAGCCGGCGAACATGGCCGGCCCGGTCGCGGCCAGGCTGAGCGCGGCCGTGGCCGGCACCAGCAGCGCGGACACGACCAGGATGACCGAGGCGGGCGGCCACCGCCGCGCCCGCGCGCCGTACAGCAGGCCCGCCACCAGGCTGGCCAGGCTGCTGACGGCCGCGATCGGCCCGGCCAGGGCCGGGGCGTGGTCCGCGAACGCGAACGCGGTGACCGCGACCGGGGCCGCGCCGAAGAAGAACCCCATCGACAGGTTGACGCCGAACAAGGCGACGACCGCGGGTGTCAGCAGCCGTCGGTCGACCAGGCGCCGGCCGGCCAGCGGGCGGTCGCCGTGCCCGTGCGCGGGCGGCTCGGTCCGGCGCTGCCCGATCAGCGCGGTCATCCCCAGCGCGACCAGGCCGCCCGCCACCGTCAGCCCGGCCGCCGGGTACACCGCGGCGCTCAGCCCGCTGACGATGACCGGGCCGCCCAGGTGGGTCACGTCGTTGAGCGCCGCCTCGAGCGACAGCGCCGCCGCGACCTGGTCCGGCCCGCGGACGGCGTGCCGCCAGCGCGCGGCCGACAGCGACCCGACCGGGGGCACGCTCGCGCCCGCGGCCGCCGCCAGCGCGGCCAGCGCCGGCAGCGGCAGCCGCAGCCCGGCGGCGGCGATCAGCCCCGCCACCGCGAGCGCGAACACCGCCGACGACCAGGGCAGCACCCGCCGCTGGCCGCGCGACTCCACCAGCCGGGCCAGCTGCGGCCCGACGGTGGCGTCGGCCAGCGCGAACGCCGCCGTCGCGGCCCCGGCCGAGGCGAACGAGCCGGTCGCGCCCCGGACCGCCCACAGCACCCCGAGGATCGTCATCGCGACCCCGAGCCGCGCGACCGCGGCCGCCGCGAAGAAGGCGCCCGCGCCGGGCAGCGCGAGCACCGTGCGGTAGCGCGCGAGCCCGGCCGGGAGATGATCAAACAGACCTGTAACGCCACACAGGCGTGGCATGGAAAGCCGGTACCTTCCCGTGCGAGCGGGTTATTCGAGCCGCCAGACAGGTCGGACTGGGCCATCGGCTCGCGCCATGCACCCTCGCGGGGTGGCTTCGCACGTCAGTCGGCGCCGCAACGGCGCCCGCGGCCAGTATATCGTTCGCGCGGCCGGCCGCCCGGACGCGATGATGGCCCGATGAGCATGCATCTCCTCGCGCTGTACGTGGCCGCCGTTTTCCTGGCGATGATCGCACCGGGACCCGACATGATGTTCATCCTCTCGACCGGGATGCGCGGCGGCGCCCGGGCCGGGCTGCTCGCCACCCTCGGCGTCGTCGCGAGCGAGATCATTCAGATCGCGGCGGTCGCGGCCGGCCTGTCGGCGCTGTTCGCGGCGGCGCCGCTCGCGTTCACCGCGCTGCGCCTGGCCGGAGCCGCCTACCTGCTGTACCTCGGCCTGCAGGCGCTGCGCAGCGCCCGGCGGGGCGGCCCGCTGGCGGACGGGTCATCCGGCGCGCCGGTGTCCGGGCGCTACGCGTTCGCCCGCGGGCTGCTGACCAACCTGGCCAACCCGAAGTCGGTCACGTTCGTGGTCGCGCTGCTGCCGCAGTTCGTCGACCGCGGGCTCGGTCACGTGCCGGCTCAGTTCGCGGTTCTGGGGGCGATCTTCGTCGCCTTCGAGGTCGTGATCGACGGCACCGTCGGGGTGGCGTCGGGCCGGATCGGCCGCTGGCTGTCGCGGCGACGGCGGGCCCGTCAGGCCCTCGACGCCGGATCGGGCACGATCATGGTCGCCCTGGCCGGGCGCCTCGCCCTCGAGCGCTAGCGCAGCTCCGACACCGGCACCGGAGCCGGAGCCGGAGCCGGAGCCGCCCCGGCGACGGCGGTCACGGACCGACAGCGCCGCGACCACCGCCAGCACGACCGCGATGAACGCGGGCGACACCCAGACCGGGACCTCGTACAGGTCCGTCGTCAGCATCTTCGCCGCCACGCCGGCCAGGATCACCGCCAGCCCCGGCTGCAGGTAGCGGAACGTCTTGGCCGACCCCGCGAGCAGGAAGTACAGCGCCCGCATGCCCAGCAACGCGAAGACATTAGAGGTGAAGACGACGAACGTGTCGGTGGTGACGGCGAGGATGGCCGGGATCGAGTCGACCGCGAAGACCACGTCGGTCGTCTCGATGACGATCAGCGCGAGCAGCAGCGGGGTGGCCAGGATCCGGCCCCCCGCGCGGACCAGGAACGCCTGGCCGTGCAGCTCGTCGCTCGCGGGCAGGAACCGTTTCAGCACCCGCAGCGCCGGGTTGCGCCGCGGCCGCAGCTCCCCCCGGCCGCGGGCCATGGTGACCGCGGCGATCAGCAGGACCGCCCCGAACAGGTAGCTGACCAGGTGGAACCGGTCGAGCGCGGCCGCGCCCGCGACGATGAACACCGCCCGCATGGCCAGCGCGCCGACGATCCCGAACATGAGCACCCGGTGCTGGTAGCGCAGCGGGATCGCGAAGGCGGAGAAGATCACCGCGAACACGAAGACGTTGTCGACCGACAGGCTCTTCTCGATCAGGTAGCCGGCCAGGTAGTCCTGCGCGGGCCCGGCGCCGCGCCAGGCCCAGAGCAGGGCGCCGAAGCCGAGGCCGATCGCGACCCAGAGGGCGCTCCAGCCCGCGGCCTCCCGCAGGGATACCTCGCGGGCCCGGCGGTGCAGCGCGAACAGGTCCACCGCCAGCATCGCGGCGACGAACGCGCAGAAGGCGATCCAGGCCCAGATCGGAACGGTCATGGCGGCAAGCTCACCCGCGCGATCTGCATCCGCCGTGCGGCCGGGTTGAAGGCGGTGTGGAGGCACCCGGCCGGCGTCTCCATCCGGCCGCCACAACGAGCACACGGGGTTTCCAGTCGGCCCGTCTTGGCTGGGCTCATGAACGAAGGGAGAGACCACAATGACGACCACGCTCCCGCTCACCTGCGTGCTGTGCGGGCTCCGGTTCACCAGCGAGCCGCTGCTTGAACTGCACATCCGCGAAGATCACCGGCGCCGGCCGGCGGAGGACGATCACGATGACCGCTCGTTACGCGGACGCCGCACCCCCGGCTGATCCCGGCCCGGCGCCGACGGCGGCGCTGGCCGCCTGGCGCAGCCTGCTCGAGGAACGCTGGCAGCAGCGGCTGAGCACGCTGACCGAACTGGCGCTGGCCTACCACGACGCGGAAGCCGCCCGCGGCAGCCGACCGGGCGACGCGGCCGACGCGGAGACCACGGAGCTGCGCAGGCTGCTGCGGGAGGCCACCGCCGCGCGGCGCGCGCTCAGCGACACCGAGGCGTCGATCGCGCGGCTGGCCGCGGGCAGCTTCGGCCGCTGCGAGCGCTGCGCCGGGCCGATCCCGACGTCCGAGCTGCTGGCCGAGCCGGAGGCCCGCTACTGCGCGGACTGCGTCGCGGTCTCGTGGGTGACCCTGGCGGGCTAAGCCGGCCGGGCAGGCCCGGGCTCGGGCGCGGCCGCCTCCTCCCAGTCGAAGTCCGCGTGAGCGACGTCGAGCTCCACCCGGTCGGCCGCGAAGCGGGTGACGCCGACCTGCAGCGGGGCGCCGTCGGTGAGCGTGTCCAGCGACCGGGTGACCAGCACGACCGACCCGGGCGGGACCTCGAGGTCGGCCGCCTCGGCCGCGGTCGCGTGCCGCGCCCCGATCGTGGTCGAGGCGCGCACGTAGTCGTCGATGCCGCCGCCCTTCAGCGCGGCGGTGATCGACCCGGTCGCCGCGTAGCGACGGCCGAGCCCGGGCACCAGGTCGGCCGCGAACCAGTGGGTGCCGCGCGAGATCGGGCGTCCGTCCACCGCCAGCACCACCTCGAGCCGCAGGGCGGCCCGGCCGCCGAGCGCGAGCCGCTCGTCGACGTCGGCGGGCGGTGCCGCCTCGGTCGCCGACGAGAGCAGCCGGCCCGACCGGCGCCCGCGGCGGCCGAGGCTGTCCCCGAGCCGGGTCCGCGCGCCGATCCGGTGCACAAGCACCGTATGCTCGGCCACGAACGTCCCGCTGCCGCGCCGGGCCACCACCAGGTGCTCGGCCGCCAGCGCCGCGACCGCCTGCCTGACGGTGTTGCGGTGCACGCCGAACCGCTCGGCCAGCTCGCCCTCGGCCGGCAGCCGCGTCCCCGGCGACCGCGCGCCGGTCACGATCTCGCGCCTGAGCTCCTCGGCGATCAGCCGCCAGGCGGAGTAGCCGCCGCGAGTCCGGCCGGCCGTCGTCATCGTCTGCCTTCCCCTCCCGCCGGTCATAGAGTAACGTCAAAGTTGTCTAGATTATTAGACAACTATAGACGAGGCGAGGTGGGCGTGACCAGGCGGTTCGCGATCTACGCGGCGCCCGGCGTGCGAGCGGGCGAGCACGGCACCGTCGGCGCGCGGCTGCGCGACCGGGCCGAGCGGTGGCTCGGCCGCGGCGTCGGCCCCGATCCGGTCGAGCCGGCCGTCCCGGCGGGCTGGACCCGGCCGGAGATCGACGCGATCACCGTCGACGCGCGCCGCTACGGGTTCCACGCCACGCTCAAGCCGCCGTTCAGGCTCGCACCCGGGCGGACCCCGGAGGAACTCGACGCGGCGGTGGCGCGGTTCGCGGCCGGCCGCGCGGGCGCGGTCATCCCCGCGCTGGCCCTTGGACGCCTCGGCGGCTTCTTCGCCCTCGTCCCGGGCGAGGAAGATCCCGCCCTCAACGCCCTCGCCGACGACGTCGTGCGGGCCTTCGACGACTTCCGCGACCCGCCGACCGAGGCCGAGCTCGAGCGCCGCCACCGGGCCGGGCTGACCGCCCGCCAGCGCGAGCTCCTCGGCGCCTGGGGCTACCCGTACGTGCTGGACGAGTTCCGCTGCCACCTCACGCTCACCGACCGGATACCAGCGCCGCGCCGCCCGGCGGTGGAACGGGTACTGCGCGACTGGTTCGCGCCGTCGCTCGGGGCCGACGTGCCGGTCGACGCCCTCGCGGTGTTCGCCGAGGCCGAGCCGGGCGCCCCGTTCCTGCTGCACGCCGTCCATGACCTGCGGCCGACCCCCGCCGACGCCAGCCGACCGGGTCCGGCCGTCGCCGATCCCACTCACAGCGAAGGAGTTCGATGAGCCGCGAAACGGTCCTCAGCAACGCCCGGGTCGTCCTCGACGAGGAGGTCGCAGGCGGGTCGGTGCTGATCCGCGACGGCCTGATCGCCGACGTCGCCGCCGGCCCGGCCGCGGCCGGGGAGGACCTGGACGGCGACTACCTGCTGCCGGGTCTGGTCGAGCTGCACACCGACCACCTCGAGCGGCACTTCACCCCCCGCCCGGGGGTGCAGTGGGACCCGCTGCCGGCCGCCCTCGCCAGCGACGCGCAGCTCGCGGCGGCCGGGGTGACGACCGTGTTCGACGCGGTTCGGATCGGGTCGGCGCTGCACCAGAACGACGCCGCCGCGGCCGCCGCCCGGGTGCTGGCCGACGCGATCGAGGAGGCCGCCGACGCCGGCCTGCTCCGGGCCGACCACGCGATCCACGTGCGGTGCGAGGTCGCGGCCGAAGACTGCCTGGATGTGTTCGGCGCGTTCGCGGACGACCCGCACGTGCGGCTGGTGTCGCTGATGGACCACACCCCCGGCCAGCGCCAGTACGCCGACATCGAGATGTTCAAGCGCTACCAGATCGGCAAGGGCAACGTCACCGAGGACGGCTTCGACGCCTACGTCGCGCCGCTCATCGAACGGTCGGCCAAGTACGCGGACGCGCACCGGCTGGCGATCGCCGGGCTCGCGGCCGAACGCGGACTCACGCTCGCCACCCACGACGACGCGACGCCGGAGCACGTGGCCGAGTCGGCCGCGCTCGGCGTAGGGATCTCCGAGTTCCCCACCACCGTCCTCGCCGCCGCCGAGGCCGACGCCAGGGGCCAGCTCATCGTGATGGGCGCCCCCAACATCGTCCGCGGCGGCAGCCAGTCAGGCAACGTCGCCGCGGCCGACCTGCTCGAACGGCGGCTGCTGCACGTCCTGTCGTCGGACTACGTCCCGTCGAGCCCGCTCCAGGCGGTGTTCCAGCTCTGGGCCGACGGCGCCCTCGACCTGGTCGACGGCGTGCGGCTGGTCAGCGGGAACCCGGCCCGCGCGGTCGGGCTGGCCGACCGCGGCCAGATCGCGGTCGGCCGCCGGGCCGACCTGGTGCGGGTCCGCCCGCATGACCGGCCGGCCACCGCCGGGCATCCCCGCGGCCGCCGGCTGCCGGTCGTCCGCGGCGTGTACCGGGCGGGGACGCGGGTCGGCTAAGCTACCCGCGCAGCCGCCGCCAGCCGCCCGCCCGGTTGTTCGCGATCACCGCCCGGAACATCGCCGTCAGCGCGCCCTCGTTGACCGCGTCGCCCTGGCGGATCTGCACCGCCTTGGCGGTCGCGTTGCCGTGCCCCTGGTTGATGATGGCGTCCGGGTCGGCCACGGTCGGGTCGTAGATGAACACGTTAACGTGGCTCTTGGCCGCGAGCAGGGCGCAGATGTTGCCCTGGAGCACGAAGTACGGCTGCACCGAGCGCTTGACCGTCTCCTCGACCTCCGGGTCGGCGGCGTGCGCGAGCTCGCGGACCCGCTGGCAGATCGCCTGCTGCCAGTCCGGCAGTCGCTCGATGTAGTCGTCCACTCGCGGATCCGTCTGCATGGCTCCAACCTACGGCAGTCACTCCAGGCACAGTCAGAATCAGGATTCTCCCGAACGGTCCCGTCGTCCCCGGCACCGTCCGCGTCTCCCCTACAGCGGGTCGCCCAGCGGCCCGTGGATCCCGACCAGCGCATCGGCCCAGTGGGCGCCCCAGTCGGGCTGGCGGCCGTCGGCGTCGGTGAACCCGTACTCCTGGTACAGGCCCCAGGTGGCGAGCGCCCGGCCGGTCGTGGCCAGGACGTCCGGGTCGGTCCGGACCGCGATGCCGCGGCCACGGTTCGCTGGTGATCATGATTCCTCCTGGCCGTGGTCGTCAGGCAGGTGGTGGTCGGGAGCCGGACGCAGATGCGGCGCCAGCACGCGGTCGAGCGCTCGCCGCAGCCGGTCCTGGAGGCCGCCCGCGCGGTCGAGCGCCCAGATCAGGCCGGCCCCGTCCGCCACTGCCTGCACGGTCTCGGCCAGCGCGGCGACGTCGGTCTCGGGCTGAAGATCGCCTGCTGTCCGGGCCTCCGTCAGCAGCGCCTCGACCGCCCGCCGCTGGCCCTGGTGAATCGCCAGCGCGGGCCGGCGGAACTCCGGATCGGTGAGGTCGATGCACAAGAACGCGAGATGGTTGGCGAACGTCTCCGGGGTGGCCATCGAGCCGGCCGGCGCGACGATCAGCGCGGCCAGCGCCGCCAGCGGGGCCGACGGGTGGTCGGCTCGCACCCGCCCGAGCAGCGCCTCGGCGTCCCGCCTGCCCTGCTCGGCGATCGCGAGCAGCAGGCCCCGCTTGGATCCGAACCGCTGCATCAGCGTGCCCGGCACCAGCCCGACCTCGCTCGCGACGGCGGCCAGGGTCAGCCCGGCCGGGCCGACCCGCCCGATCACGT
>Ga0335075_10010986_pt1 | contig 13710 bp, 11 predicted proteins | sample Lox_Sample_24_FD_206723 | JGI IMG/M metagenome (GOLD analysis project Ga0335075, IMG submission 206723) | Soil microbial communities from Loxahatchee National Wildlife Refuge, Florida, United States - Lox_Sample_2.4 | ecosystem: Environmental > Terrestrial > Soil > Wetlands | place: USA...
GCCGAGTGGCGACCAAGTTCTGCGCAGCCAGGTGGGCAGGGGGATGGCGAAGCCCGCGGTGGCCGCTAGCGAGATGAGTGCCAGCCATGGCCACGATCTATGGTCGGCGTGGTGCATGGCCAGGGCCGCGAGCACTACCAGCGCTACGAGGGCCAGCGGCGTTAGTTCCGAGCGGTACCGCCAGACAGCCCGGCCGAGTTGGGCGGCGGCGGTCTCGGGGATCTGATCGCCGGAGTTCAGCACGATCATCGGCTGGTAGCCGTCGTGCCGGAGCCGGTGGGCGTGGCGACGGAGTTGCCTGCGGGTGGGTCGGCTTGTCATGGCCGCTCCTGCTCGTCGGGCGGGAGCTGGCCTTGGGCCTGGAGTTCGTCACGCAGGTAGTACAGCGGGTCGGTTTCTCCGTCTCGCTGCGCACCGAGGGTTGCGCGTGCGGCTGCGGTGAGGTTGCCGAGGTCGGTGAGCGCGTGGGCTAGGCGCTCGCGGAGTCGGCTGATGTGGCTGACTAGGGCTGGGATCAGATTCAGGGCATTTGCGGTCTTGTGTCCTGGCGGGGTGCGGAGCCACGCTTTGGCAAGGTGGCTGTGCTGTGCTGCCGTGTAGGTTTCGGCTGCCTCCTGAAGGTCAATGTCCGGGTAGTCGTCGGGCTGGGTCGTGAGGATCACCTCCTGTGGGCGGGCCGATGGGGCTGGCGGTTCATCCCTGGCCGGTCAGGGCGTGGATGATCGCTGTCATCGTGGTGTTGATCTCGGGCGCCAGGCTGCTGCCGGCCAGGTAGAAGCCGAACAGCACGCAGAGCAGGCCGTGCCAGACCTTCATGCCGTTGTACTTATGCAGCGCCCACACGGCGATGCCGAGCACTAGCACCAGGGAGATGGAGATAGCCAACGTCTCACCTCCTCTCGGTCTGGGCGCAGCGGTTGGCGGCGCGGTGGAGTTGGACGCGGATGCGGTCCTTGACGTCGGCGGCCAGTGGCGTATCGGGGCGGTCGATGAGGTCTTGGATTATGGGGACGAGTGGGGCGTATTTGCGGGAGAGTCGGGTTGCTTTGGTGCCGGTCGTGTAGTGCAGCCCGACTGCGTTGTCGGTGAAGTCCGACACCTTGATCACGCGCGCCCAGGGGCAGGCGGTCAGGCTCGTCACGACGTGCTCGGCGTATTGGGTGTGCTTGTCGCTTCTTGGGGCGTAAATGGGGTTGGTGACCGCGGCGACGAGAGTTGCGACGCGCTGGCCGAACTGTTCGGCTAGGACGTGGAGCGCTCCTTGTCGGCCGTCGGTTGACAGACGGTCGGCGTGGTCTTCGACGGTGTCGTGGAGCAGGGCCGCGCAGATTACGTCGGTGTCGAAGACGTTGTAATGGCAAATGATCCTCAGTGTGACTCGGAGGGGATGGTTGATGTACGGCTCGTTCTGCCGTCGGTCGCCATGGTGAAGGTTGGCCGCCAGCGCTAGTGCCCGCTCGGCCTTGATGCACTCGTCATGAGTACTGAGCCGAGCCGTTTCGTGCACGAATCGGAACCGCAGGCCGGGTTGGCCGTGCATCGCCGTAATCTGATGCAGTGACATGGCCGCGATCCGCTCGTGGTCACTCACTCGTCCCGCCTTTCTGTCCATCCTCGAATACATTTGTCACTCCTTCGGCTCGGCTACGATCACTCTTCTGTCGGGCAGGACTGGCTGCCGTGGTTGTACGACAGGATGCGCCCGAGTGTCAGGACACAGTTACTACGCGGAAGGACCGGTGCTGGACGTGATGAGACGTCTCCACCAAGGTGGAGCCGTCCCTATGTTCTGCGGGCTTGGGTGGAATACCGAATTAGAAATCTAAGAATGCGATTACACTGAAAGCGGACAGGCGCGGTCGGCGCGGTCAGAGAACTCGCAGGATGGTTCGGCTGGCCGGTACGTCCTCCCATCCATCCATGCGGGGGCGGCGGCGCAAGGGGAGCGTCGCGGGTAACGCCGAGGGTCACGTCACCCTGACCACCGGGCGCTCCAAGCGACGAGGTCCTGCCTACCAGAGTCGGCGACTACGACTGGAGTGTCGACTCGGTGCTAACAGACAGTGGTCGCGAGTCTGAAATGCGGCGCGCGCATTACCACCTAATGTCCAGATGTCCCGTTCCTCGCGACGATCCTTGTAGTACAGAGCAGGGCGATCGGCGCGGCTGTGGGGCGCGGTTATACGGAGCTGCGCGCCTTTCTTGCTATGACGCCGGGGGATGTTGGTAATGAGGCTGCCGAGTTCCGCATTCGAGCTGTGATGGCTGTGCGAGTGTGCAGCAGGGACGGCTTCCCGCGCGTGGAGTTCCACGGCGTGCTGCAGATATAAATCGGACGGGTGTTTTAAGCCAGAGCTAACCGATCACCGCCATGTTGGACTTACCACTGCGGAGGGATACGATCGACTCATCCAGCCGCGATCGTGGGTCGCTGAGGGTAACTGGCGGAGAGGCTGAGACTCTGCCGGGCAGCAGTCGGCTGTGCCTGAGGAGGATTATGGGCTATTCAGTGAAATGGTCGGGGACGGATCTCGTGCGGACTCTTCATAATGATTCCACCTACATCCTTGGCCGACCATTTGCTATGTATGTCGTCGCGCTTGCGACAGAAGTCGACCGAGATGCACTGGACTGGCTGAGGCAATACGGTCGCGCCATCGATAGCTTGACGGGAGCCGACGTCGCCTTCTTGACCTTCTGCAACTCGACAGTCAACCATGTTGTCAATATCAACAAGACGGCCGAATCTGTCTTTGGCAGCCTTCTTGGCCTAGGCGGCCCCGATGGGGCGCACTTTGTTGACGCCCAGTCAACGAGGCATTTTTTCCGCGACGATCGACCCGCCTTCATCAAAATCGATGATGGTGACACTGCCGCCCGGGACATGGAGCTCGCTACGGCGCGTCGAGACGAGGCCTTCGTGCGGTCGATGACCTACGAGAGTGACAATTTTGCCCGCGCCCTGGGGCTGGACCTTGCCGAATTGCCGTGTCTCGTTTTTTTCGATGACCCGGGAAGCGGTCATTACTATGTGATGTCGATGTACCAAGAGCCGGGCGAGCTCATCCAGCGCTTGAGGAAGATTGTCGGTAGCTATTACAGGGATGCTCAGGGGAACGAGTTCATCGAATGCATGCATCTTTTGCGTCAAATCATGGATCGCATTGCCGCTGCCCCTACGGAAAGAACGGAGATCGAGCGGCGTCGCGCAGCCTGCGTAATAACATTTGCTCCGGAGCCAAGGCTGGAGCCCGATGGCCATTGTATAGACAAGTTGGTTGCCATGCAGGGGAGACTGGCAGAGCTGGGTGGCCAATGCCCTGAAAGCCCGGGCTGGGCAAATCTCGTCCATGCGTTCAACGAAGTGTGGGAGGTGCGTGCGGACCTGAGTATGCCGCCGAAGCTGCAACGATTTATTGACTTTGCGGCAACGATCCGCGCTTCGATCGAGAACGAGAATCTGTCGCTTCAGGACGCGCGACAGCTTCGAAAGCTATATAATAAGGTCCGCAAATACCTCAGGAGTGGATCAGCGTACCCGGCTACTGGGCAGGACTGGCTCAATGTCCTGGAACTCTCCGCATCTAGCGAGTTTGCTGAGCGTTGCGACAAGGCAAGGAACTGTGTGGCCAGGCTGCAAAGCGCCCTTCCGGCGGCCCTCATGGATATCACCGCATACTTTGATCATCAACTAGACGCAGTCGAGGAGCGACGGCAGGAGGCGGAGAGAGAACAGGCCCAGCTCTCGGAGCGCCTCCAAGGTCTGGAACGGCCTTCGTTGGAGCCAACGATCAGGGAGTTGCGCTGGGCTGCCCGGCGCGAGCGGACTAAACAATTCGCATCGGCTGCCGCTGGGACCATTACTCGCGATCCAACGTTTCTCTTGAAAGTTCTGGCGCTCTTCAGAATAGGAACAGGTGGATAGTACAGAGCTCAACCAGGTTTCCTAACGATCCGCATGTCGGTCGCCGGGGAGAACCACGCCAGACGAGCGCTTGATTTGGGATTCCTGAACGTGCGTGCCGCCTTAGTTGAGGAGAGTATGGACCCGTGTACTGGCTACGGTTGCACGTCCGCTACTCGCTTGGCCTCGGCTGGCGAGACGCGATTCGGAAGACTAGCGATCACGTCGTTATCGGCGTGATCGTGGTTCTGACCGGCGCAGGCCTCGCATGGCTCACCACCCGCCAGTTCGGCGACGCCTTGCTGCTCTTGCTCGCGTGGCCGACGGCACTCGCGCTGATCTACCTCTACTTCGTAGTGAAGCGGCTCGCTGGCCAAGACCCGCAGTGGGAGCACTGGTACAACGCTCCAGCCGTGGATGGCGGTCGCCAGGTCAATGTGCGGATCGCTTGGTGGGATCCACCGCTGCCGCCAGGGCGAGAGTTCTCGGTCTGGTTGCGGGACTCTGCGGGCAAGGAGACGGAGCTTGCAGGCGGGGCGATCAGCGGCCGAGGTTGGATTCACGGCACGACCCAAGGCACGCCGGGAACCTTCGTTGCCATCTTCCGTGAGCGAAGGCCGCCGACTTCGGGGCGGTGGCACCTGGTTGCCTACTTCCGCGTCGTTGTCCCCGACATGCCCGCAGAGAATGGTTCTCAGCTTGCTGTCGAGCGCATTGCAACAGAACTGGCGTGGCTTGTGTCCGCAGACGACGATGCGCAGCGGCAGGAGTGGGTCGACTACCTATCGGGCAAGGACAGGGACGCTCAAAGGCCGGTCGCACCGCCGCAGAGTTGATGCCTGCAGCATCGCCATCCGCCCGGCACGCCCTCCCGGGCAGACGCAAGTCAGACACCTTGGGCCCCATCCACGCGCGAACCGCCGTTCGGCGTCGTGGTCGGTGCATGATCGAGGCCACCGACGATCGCGCCGAGCACGGTGATCTGGGCGTCCTTCCGGCTGCGCATGGACGTAATGTCATGCCGATGAGTGGACGGGCCGATGACGGCAGACTTCCAAATCTATATTCCAGAATTGCTCTCTGGATATCACCACAACCGCTCGCCTATGTGATCTCTGGCTCCGCTATGTCCGGCTCCCAGCGGTAAGCCTCACCTTAATCCCGCTTTGCTTGCCGCCCAAGCGCCCGAAGGTCGCCATATATCTCAGTAACCATCGCCAGCCGATCTGGTGATCGAGTTGTTGAATAAGTGTCCTGTGATATACGGATATCTATATTGTTTCGGATGGCCAGCCGCCGGTATCGATAAGAATGCCAAGATTGCCACATGGCGTTTGTGGCTGATGACTTGGGGGCTTGGCTGGTTGGCCTCCTAGCCGATGCCGGGCGCAAGAAGCTTACCGTCTGGGCTCTGGGTACCGAACAGGACCGCGCATTGCGCCAAGCCGCTTCAGCGGCAGTCTGGCTGACAGCCCGAGATCTGCGACCAGAGGGTGGCGAGCGTACAGAAGAACTGGCACTGGTGATCACCCATGTGTTCGGAGGGACTGTTCCGGAAGCCCTTGCTGGGTCAGGGACGACGGTACTAGAGAATCTGTGGACAGGGATAGGCAGTCGATTCGCTGTCCTGGATGACGTTAGCCTGACCGGCACGGGGCAATCATCAGCACAGAACTTGGGGCTGACCACAGCTACGCTTGCGGAGGTGCTGTTCGGTCATTTAGTGCGGGAGATCGTGACTAGCGGGTCGCGCGGTGGGGCACTTGAACCTCTGGCTGCTCAGTTGAACCACGACATGACACATCTGCAGGTCCAGCGGCTTGAGTACGTGACCGGGCAATTGAGCGAACAACTCGACAGGGCACTGCTGTCGCAGGTGCGTGTCGATCAGGCGCCTCCATCGGCTGCGCTTGAGGCGAAATATTCTCTGCCGCCGGACACGGCTGTGTTCACTGGGCGAAACGACGAGCTAGACCGTATCGCCACTGCGGCTACTGATGCCGCTGCGGTCGGCGGAGTGGTGACCATCCAGGCGATTGACGGAATGCCCGGCGTCGGCAAGACGGCACTTGCCGTGCATGCCGCTCATCTGCTGCGACATCAGTTTCCCGATGGGCAGTTGTTCATTGACCTCTACGCTCACACACCCGGCCGGGAACCAGTGCTTCCCGCAACGGCATTGGCTGGACTGCTATCGGCGATCGGGCTAGACGCCCGCTACCTGCCGGAGGACCTAGACAACCGCGCTCGCTTGTGGCGGGACAGGATGACCGGTCGGCGGGTGTTGCTCGTGTTGGACAACGTGAGTAGCACGACCCAGGTAACTCCGTTGCTGCCGGACAGCGATTGCTGTCTTGTACTCATCACTAGTCGCCGTCATCTTGGCGATCTACCTGGCGGGACAACCCTCGGGATGCTGCTGGGAGTCCTGCCGCCAGATGAGGCGCAGGAGATGTTCAACCGATTGGCTCCGCGGTCTGTCTTCGCCCAATCCGGAACAGTAAGAGAGCTGGTCCAACTAGCTGGCTACCTCCCGCTGGCTATATCGCTGCTGGCTCGCGTTTACCAAAAGCACAAGGTCTGGTCACTGGGAGACCTAATTGCTGAGACGAGGACGAGCATGCTCACCCTCTCGGCTGAGGCGGTAACTGTCGCCTCTGCATTTGATATTTCATATCAGCATCTAGCTAGTGATCAAAAACGTTTCTTCCGCCGTCTCGGCTTGCATCCAGGGAGCACGATTGACGCGCATGCGGCTGCTAATCTGGCCGGTATTCCTATGCATAAGGCGGTTTACTGCCTTGATTCATTGCATAGGGAGGGCCTGTTGATCGAAGTTAGCCATCGCAGATACGGCATGCATGATCTAATTCGCCATTACGCTCAGGTTCTCGCTGCGAACGATCGGGCCTGGAGCCGCGAGCATGCGCTCGGCCGCCTACTGGATTACTATCAGTACATTGCCGCAATTTCTGAATCATTCATTGCCGGTCAGTATGAGACTGGGTACCACCAGATCATTCCCGTACGGCCACCGGCCGTGGCTTTCGAACTACACGATCGTGAGCTCGCACTGTCCTGGGCGCGCACTGAACGCGCAAATCTAATCGCATGCATCGATCACGCCACTCAGACTGACCAGCTTGAGCGAATCGTTGCCCTCACGGCGGCTATCGCAGCTCTAATGCGGCTAGACGGGCCTTGGGCCGACGCCATCGTCCGCCACGTTAGCGCGGTAGACGCAGCACGGCGTCTCCGTGACCGGCCAAGTGAAGCCAGAGCTCTTAGCAATCTAGGCGTGGTGCAACGGCTGACGGATGACTTTCCCGGTGCTGTGGACTCGCTGGAGGCGTCGCTGAATATCTTCAGCGAACTCGGTTACCGGCTCGGCCAAGCCAACGCGCTAGGCGAGCTAGGTGTGGTGCGACGAATGACCGGAGATTACCACGGTGCCTCGGACGCACTGGAGACGGCGCTTCGCATCTTCAGCGAACTCGGTGACCGGCAGAGTCAGGCCAACGCCTCCAGTAACCTGGCTGCTATACGGCGCCTGGCTGGCGACTATCCCGGTGCTGTGGACGCACTGGAGACGGCGCTGAGCATTTTCGACGAACTCGGCGACCGGCTTGGTCGGGCTAATACATTGAGCTACCTGGGGGTCATGCGGCGCCAGACTGGCGACTACCCGGGCGCGGTTGAAGCATTGGAATCGGCACTCGACGTCTGTCGCGATATCGGCAGCCGCGTGACTGAGGCCAATACGATCCGGGATCTAGGTGTGGTGCGACGAATGACCGGAGATTACCACGGTGCCTCGGACGCACTGGAGACGGCGCTTCGCATCTTCAGCGAACTCAGTGACCGACTTGGTCAGGCCAACACACTAAGTGAACTAGGTAACGTGCGACGGCTCACTGGAGATTTTCTGAGCGCAGGAAATGCGCTGGAATCAGCTCTGGAGATTTACCGAGAAATTGGCAATCTCGGAGGTGTGGTCGAGACGCTCAATGACATTGGAGCACTGCATCGCGTCGGCGGCGAGCTGCACCACGCTGAGGAGTGTCACAGTCAAGCTCTTGACTTGGCAGTCGAGATCAGGAGCTCTTGGGACGAAGCCCATGCTCACGCTGGGCTAGGGCGCTGCGCTCTCGCCGACGGGCGCATAGCGGAGGCGGTAGCCAGATTGCAAAATGCGCTGGAAATCTTCCGGAAACTCGGCGCTGCAGAGGCAAGTGGCATTTCTGCCGAGCTCAATTCTATCCATCGATAAAAACTTAGACAGGCATAGAAAGCGACACTCAATTTGCAGGCGGTCTAAAGCGCCAATGCCCGGTCATTACCCAGTCCCGCGTAGAGGTGATAATGAACGGATCAAGCAGGTTGGGCGGTAGCGGATTACGCACCCGAATCCTACGGCAACCATGTGGTCTTCTGTCGCTGATCGGACGGCGTTGAAGGCCAGACAGAACTGACCGTTCGGCACAGTCCATGCGTCAGTTGTGGAAGCACACCCAGCGCGCCCGAGTCGGCGATCCGTTCGCCTATGCCCTCACGGTGGCCGTCACTCACTGTGGTTTGCACTGGCCGTGGTCGGTGCGTGCACTGCCGCCGTTGCGGGCGGTTGATGGAGTGGCCGGGTAGTTGCCTTATCCGTGTCCGGCCGGGCGTTGGGGCGTGATGTTAGTGGTCTGAGGGGCTCAGACGGTTAGCTTCGCGCCGGGCGGTCTTCGCCTCAGATCGCCGTCCTAGTCTTTCCAGGGTGTTGCTGAGGACCCTGTGGGCGGCGGCGTTGGCGGGGTCGAGGCGGATGGCCTCCCGGCATGCAGCCTCCGCCTCGCGATACCGCTTCTGGGCGTAGAGGATGTTGCCGAGATTGTTGTGGGCTGGGGCGTGGCCCGGGTTGAGGCGGATGGCCTCCCGGTATGCGGCCTCCGCCTCTCCCAGTCGCTTCAGGTGAAGCAGGGCATTGCCGAGGTTGTCGTGAGGGATGGTTTGCGCAGGGTTCAGGCGGATGGCCTCCTGGTATGCGGCAACCGCCTCCGTGTAACTGCCCTGCTGGTAAAGGCTGTCCCCCTCCTGCGCATGTGCGGCAGCGCGTGAGACCGCGCCAGGGCCTGCCGGACATGCAGCTGGGTCCTCGCTGGCCGCCGGGGCTGGCTCATCCGCGGGGTCTTGCCGGGCACGGGGTTGCTGTGGCTGGGCGGGTACTGTCTCTCCGGCCGGGGTGATATCGAACAGGTGCGCGTCGTCGGCGCGGAGGTACAGTACCGGGGTTGCCCACTCCAGCGGGCTCACGGTGTACATGGCCTTGCGCGCCTCAGCCAGCGCAGTGTCCAGGGCACGCCCGGCCGCGAGCGCGCCATAAAGGGCGGGCGCGAACTCTATCGCAGCCTCGTCGGTCACCTCGAACTGCATTGCGATGACCGCAGGCACGCCCCGGCGTACCAGCGTGTCAGCCACCCCGGCGAATGGGTCAGCGGGGTCTGTGCGGGCAGCCTCGCATGCGTTCAGGACCGCCAGCCGCAGGCTGGTGTGATCACGGAACATCACACCGAGGTCCCCGCCGGTAACTGGCGCGGCGCGGCCAGCCCGGTCGGTGAACAGCAGCACCCCGCCACGCTCGGAGTCGAACCCGCCATGGCCCATGTAATGCAGCACATGGAAGGTATCGCGTACCAGGGCCCGTCGCAGCTCGCTCAGCGTCGGCGCAGCCAGCTCGGTGAACAGCACCAGCCCTGCATCGTTCAGCTCGGCGACCGCATCCGCTACCTGCGCCCACTCGGCCTGCAGATCCAGCGCCGGGAAATCAGCAGGCTCGGACCTGATCACCAGGACCCGGAGCGGCAGCGACACCTGCATGACCCGCGGCTGGACCGGCAATTGCACGTACCGGATCACCGGAGTCTGGCCCGACAACGCGAGGAACCAGTCATCGCTGCTGTCATACAGCAGCTCCCAGGGGCAGGTCAGCCAGTTGCGGGCAGTCCGCCAGGCGCAGCCGTATCCGGAGCGCAGCGTCGGCCGCCCGCGCCCGGTCCAGGCTACGGCGCAGGCACTCGCCGACCGGCCCGGTGAAAACGGCATCGAAAAGCCGGGCACCCGCCTGTTTTGCCGCCGCGACCGGCGCCGCCTCGACTCGCCTGGTCCGTGCCCTGAACCGGCCGACCTTGAGCACGAAGTTCTCCAGCTCAAGATCGGAAAACGGGCGCGTGAAATCTACTACCTGGCCATCACCGGCCGGCGACTTTACCACCAGCGCCTGAAAAGCCGTCCCGGAATCCCGGAACAGCACATCAAGATCCAGATACGCTGGCTCAGCCATATCACGCTCCCCGCAAAAATCCGTGCGCACCGGCACAGCAAAACCGGCTGGCCATCATGAGGACTACGGCTAGCTTACGAGAGTCGTCACTATTAAACCAGACTCACTGCGCCCGGCACCAGCTCCCTGACCGGCCGGAAGCAGGCATTTACCATGAACGCGAAATCCTGGTTGCATCAGACAGGGCGAGAAAGATTAACTACCCCGAATTAGCCGGTAGGGCGCAGCAGCACTAGCGCCTCGGCCTTTCGGGCAGAAGATACTAGAAGCTGGTTGAGTACCCCCTGCGGGAGATACGGCTGCCCGACAGCCAGGAAATTATTCTAAGGGAATCTCTTCTTTCTTCCTGCCTGGATACGCCGAGCGCCTTTTCGTGGAAACCTTCAACTGAAACACCAGTTTCCTCACGGACAGCTTCTTTGCAGGTAGCTCGCAAGCTGGCCTATTCAGGCTAGATGAACTCCCTGCACAGAACGGTGCTATACCCGGCTATGAAGGCCACCCGGGGCGAGAACAGCACCCATGCGCGTCCGCTTCGTCCAGGCCGAAAACGGACAGACGGACGCGCGCGCAGGCAGAACAGAGCGCAATAACCCTGCGCGCATAACACCCAAATCAGCGCGCCGCCGAACTCCGGCTGACGCATGCTTCTGTACGCGCCGAATAGACGTTACTATCGCCCATTTCCAGCACAGTAATCACTCGCCGTGACCGATCTCGGTGGACTGTGTCACGGTGGTCGCCGGAGGAAGCAGAATTTGCATGGATTTTGCAATCAAATATACCGCATGCGGGCGGGCACAAAACCCGATCTTGCCCATGCGCTGAATTCGAAGCGCTACCAGGCTAGCCTGGAGCAGTCAACGTTAGGACATGACCATCTGGATCCACTGTTAGGCGAGTTACGTCGGGGTCGAGTACGCGCTTGATGCCATTGAACGCCGAATTTCCCAACAAGATGTACTCGCCAAACCTGGCTCCCTCGAAAATTACCTTTCCGGCAAATGTTGCGCCGCCGAACTCTGCGGTCCCGCAGAATGAGGCGCCCTTGAAGTTAACCATTTTAAAGAACGTCGCGTCGCCGAAATTCGCCTTATCGCCGAATGTTGCACCCTTAAAGTGCGCATCCCCGTTAAACCTAGCGTCACTGAAATATGCGGATTCGCCGAAGTTGCTGTCGCTGAAGCCCACGTAGCCAGTGAACGTAGTACCAGCAAAGCGGGCGTTAGCACTGAACGTTATGCCTCCGAAGTTCGCGTTCGCGATGAATCTCGCTTCCTCGAAGTGCGCATACCTGTCGAAAGTGGCGCCGTTGAAGTAGGTGTTCCCTTCAAACTGGGTACCGTCGAAGGTCGCGATACCGCCGAACAGTGCTTCGTTGAACGCGCTGTAGCGGAAATTTGCTCCAGCGAAATTCGCGTCGTCATCTATCCTGACGCGCCTGAACACCGTGCTCCCGTTAAAGGTCGCCCTAGCAAAGTCGACTCCGGAAACACGGCAGTCGCTCATGTCCAAGTCGATCAAGGACGCATCCGAGAGACTGAGGCTAATGCCCGGCCAGAAGGCGCGCGGAGGCTCCATGTCCTCTTTCGGCCATCTGGTATGCCGGACCAGGATACGCTGGGCCGTCAGTCGGACCTGCCTCTCCTGGCGCGACTCGGTAGCGTCCTCCTGCGGTGAGGGTATCGCATAAGGCATCTGGAGATAGGAGCAGATCCGGTCGATGACCATCTGCCGCAACTCGGTATTGCTCTGCCCAAGCCGTTCCAGATCAGTGAGGCCGCCGATTCGCACAGGGGCTTTGTCGGAGCTGAGCTGCTCGCTGGCTTTGGCGGACAACTCAGTAATGCGACGCTGGGTGGCGTCGAACTCTTCGCTCCGGGCGACCTCGACGGCGTGCTGATGTTCCTTCTTGCTCAAGTTGATGCGATCAATCGCGATCCTTGCCGTTATTACGCCTGGAGGGAGCAAGGCGATCTTCCAGGCGATGTTGAACGCGTCTGTGATATCCAGATGATGCACGTGATGGGGCAGTGGGAAGACCTCGGCAATCAGCATGAGCAGCCCGCCTAGCACAAGGCCGACCCCGACCGACCAGTAGACCCAGGATCTAGCTATCTCGCCGTCTGAGGTGATGCTTTCGGCCTGAGACACATCACGGGATTTGAGTTCGCCTCTCACAGAGTCCAGCATTCCGCAAAGGTGTGTCCGACTGATAGCGGTTCTGTCTCAGAGGCTGTTTGTAAACCGCAAGGGATGCGTGTTCGAGACGCTTCCGAGATTGTGATCGCGCGCTGAGGAAGTCGAGCACGCGCCGGGTGAGCAACGCGGCGGCGTCGGGGTAGTAGGACGGCAGCGAGCTGTCGGCGAAGTAGTGCTGTTCACCGGGTAGAGGAGCAGCTCTGCGTCTTTGGCCTGCTCAATGAGCTCACTCGCGGCTATGGCAGGTAAGCGCTGCGCGGACGGTGCGGGCTCTCGCTAGTCTTGACGCGGCCACGAGAGGGATCGGTGGGAGTCCTGCGTCGAGTCCCAGCGTGGCCCTACGGCGTTCGTCTCGCGCGCCCTCTGACCTGCGGGACGCACAAGGACGGCAGGAGCCCGGTCGGGACGTCCCCGCACGTCCACCAGCGGTCCTGGCGGGTAGTAACAGCGTCCTGACGCTACGGCGCATTCTGCGATGCATGACAAGAGGAATCCGCGCCTCCGCGGAGTTCCCGCCATCTGGAAGGAACATCCATGCATCGTACTTTCACAATTACCTCCAGCCCGCTAGCCGCAGGCCATCCAGACACGCACCTGGCATTGGCTCACTCACCGCAGTCGGCTGGGGTCCTGCGTCGACCGCCTACCGCACTGGTAGCCGAACGGAACGGGCTACTCGCCCCTGGCCGACTCCGCGCCACCGCTGGCGTGGCCGCCCGAGTTGGTGGCCCCCGATGATAATCAAGTCTGTCGTCCTCTTGGCCACCGTGGCGATCCTGACCGCGTTCTCCATGTGGGCGTTTCTGCCCGCCCGCCACCTGCCCGGCCACCGTGCGCGTCACCTGCGCCTCCGACTGCACCTGCGGCTGCATCGAGGCAAGGGCTTCGCTCACCTGTTTAGCCTGTGGCTGCGCTGGGGTCGGCTGGCCGCGCTGCGCCGCTCCCGGCGCATCCGCCCTTCGCTACCGCTGCGGTACCGGATCGTCTGCCCAAGCGAGCACTCGGTGTTCCTCGGCCGCGCCCACTACCGGCACGGCCTGCGCGTCCCGCTCGAAGAGCACCTCCTCGTGATGGCTCCGCCCCGCACCTATAAGACTGCGTTCCTGGCCGACGTCATCCTCCGCTACCCCGGACCGGTCATCGCCACCACGACCAAGGCCGACGTCTACCAGCTGACGAACGCGGTGCGTGCCTGGCGCGGCCCGGTGCATGTGTTCAATCCTCAGCACATCGGCGGCGTTCCGTCCACCTTCCGCTGGTCGCCGGTCGAGGGCTGCGAGGA
>Ga0335075_10010987_pt1 | contig 13709 bp, 13 predicted proteins | sample Lox_Sample_24_FD_206723 | JGI IMG/M metagenome (GOLD analysis project Ga0335075, IMG submission 206723) | Soil microbial communities from Loxahatchee National Wildlife Refuge, Florida, United States - Lox_Sample_2.4 | ecosystem: Environmental > Terrestrial > Soil > Wetlands | place: USA...
GCTGGCGCGGGGGTGCTGCCGGTGGGGCGGGCCGGAGGGTGCAGCCGGTGGGGCGGGCCGGAGGGTGCAGCCGGTGGGGCGGGCCGGAGGGCGCTGCCGGTGAGGGCGGCCCGGAGGTGCTGCCGGTGGCGCTGGCCGGAGGGCGCTGCCGTAAGGGAAAATAGGGTGCTGGCCGTAACGGCGCGATGCCGTGGTGTAGTACCTGCCTCTGCATCGTAGTGTGGAGCCCGTGCTGATAACCCGCGCCCGCCGCCCCGGCCGGTGAGCGTCGTACGGCGCCAGGCTGTACGCCGATGGCTCGCTGTGGCGTGCGGCGGTGCCCTGCTGTGCGGGCTCCCGGCTATCATTGCCGCCTGGCCGGTGCCCGCGTCCGCGATGTCAGCTGCCTCGCTGCGGGCGCGCATCCTGCGCTCGGCCGACGCGCCGTATCAGGGTTACGCGGAGAGCTCCGTCGACCTCGACCTGCCCACCCTGCCCGACCTTGGTGACGTGAGCTCGCTGCTGGACGGCGTGACCGACCAGTATGCGTGGTACCGCTCGCCCGGCGAGTGGCGCTCGGACGTGATCACCCAGACCGGCGAGACCGACACCTACCAAACTGGCAACGGCACCTTCCAGTGGGACTACTCCGAGAACCTGCTGACCCAGATCACCGGGGCGCAGCCGGTCCGGCTGCCCCGAGCAGCTGACCTGCTGCCGCCATCGCTCGCCCTCAGGCTGCTCAGCTTTGCCTCTTCCGCGACGCATTTCTCAAGGCTGCCGACGCAGCGCATCGCCGGGGTGGACGCGGCGGGCCTGCGGCTGGCGCCCGACGATCCGGACACCACGATCGCGGCCGTCGACATCTGGGCGGACCCGGCCACGGGCCTGCCCGTTGAGGTGGAGATCTTCGGGCAGGGCTCGGCAGCCCCGGTGCTGGTGGCGAGGTTCCTTGACCTGACTCAGAGCCGCCCGCCGCTGTCGGTGGTAACGCCGGACCCGGCGCCCGGCGTGGGTACCACGACTACCCGGCTTCCCAACGTGAGCGGGATCCTGAACCAGTTCGCGCCGCCGCTGCCCGCGCAGATCGCGGGGATGAGCCGGGTACCGGTGCCGGATGGCCTGACGGACGTGGCGGCCTACGGCAGCGGGTTCGCCCGGTTCGCGGCCCTGCCGCTGCCCAGCCGCGTGGGGGAGAGCGCGCTGAACGCGGCACAGTCGGCCGGCGCCGGCGGGGTCAGCCTGCCCGGCGGCACCGGGGCCCTGATCGAGACGCCGCTGCTCACGGTGCTGCTGGCGCAGTCACAGAACGGAGGGCCGGTGTATCTGCTCACCGGGGCGGTCGCGCCGTCGCTGCTGATCCGTGCGGGCTCCGCCCTCCTCGCTGAGCAGGACGGATCATGATCGTCACGCGCGCGCTGACCAAGCGCTACGGCAGGGTACTCGCGGTCGACCGGGTGGACCTGGACGTGCGCGAGGGGGACCGGTACGGCTTTCTCGGCCCGAACGGATCCGGCAAGACCACGGTCGTGCGCATGCTGCTCGGCCTGGTGTACGCGACGAGCGGCGAGATCGAGGTCATGGGCAGGCCGGTGCCCGCGAGGGTCGCCGAGGTGCTGCCGCGGATCGGCGCGCTGATCGAGGCGCCGTCCTGCTACGGGCACCTGTCGGGCCGGGCCAACCTCGCGCTGATCGACGCCTCGGGCGCCAGCCACGGGCTCCGCCGCAGGCGGCAGCGGATCGACGACGCGCTCGACCGGGTGGGCCTGGCCGGAGTCGACAACCGCCAGGTTAAGAAGTACTCGCTGGGCATGCGCCAGCGGCTCGGCCTCGCCGCCGCCCTGCTGCGTGAGCCGCGCCTCCTGGTGCTCGACGAGCCCACCAACGGCCTGGACCCGCAGGGCATCCGCGAGATACGTGACCTGCTCACCGAGCTCAACGCGGGCGGCACCACGGTCTTCCTCTCCAGCCACCAGCTCTCCGAGGTGGAACAGCTCTGCACGCGCGTCGGCATCGTCGACCGCGGCCGGCTTGTCCTGCAAGAGGATCTGGATACGCTTCGCGCGCCGACCGGGCGGGTCGTGGTCCGCACGCCGGATGCCGGCCAGGCGGCCGCGCTGCTCGACGGCCGCCTGGAGCGGCGCGAGGGCGACCGGCTGGTCGTCGCGGATCCGGACCCGGCCGATGTCAACGCCCGGCTGGTCGCGGCCGGCCTGCGCGTGGAGGAGATCAGCCCGGAGCGCCGCTCCCTCGAGGACCTGATGCTTGCGGTGACCGGCTCAGGCTCGGACCGGATCGACCCGCTGCGCACCGCCGTGGCTAGGCCGGCTGTGGCGATCGCGGAGGCGGCTGGACCGGCCGGGGCGGTCGAGCGCGATGCGGGTGAGACGCGGGCGGTCGAGCGTGATGCGGGTGGGGCCCGGTCGGCCGAGCGTGATGCGGGTGGGGCCCGGTCGGCCGAGCGTGATGCGGGTGAGACGCGGTCGGCCGAGCGTGATGCGGGTGGGGCCCGGCCGGTCGAGCGCGATGCGGGTGGGGCCCGGCCGGTCGAGCGCGATGCGGGCAGAGGCTTGGAGGGCCGCAGAAGCGGGGACCGCGGGAGGGACGGGGAGAGCCGGAAAGGCTGGGACGGCGGTATGGCCGGCAAGGCCTGGGACGTCGGGGAGGGCGGGAACGGGGTAGGCCAGTGATCAGGGTCGAGTTGGTGAAGCTGGTGCGGCGGCCGCGGAGCTGGGTGAGCATCGCGCTGCTCTGCGGGCTGCCGGTCCTGGTGGCCGTGTTCGTCGCGGTCACCCACCTGGTCCCGCCGCCGGGCCAGGGCCCCACGTTGCTGTCGGCGGTGCTGTCCAACGGGTCGCTGTACCCGGCGGCCGCCCTCGCGATCGTGCTGCCGATCTTCCTGCCGGTGGCGGTGGCGGTCGTGGCCGGCGACGCGATCGCGGGCGAGGCTGGCTCCGGCATGCTGCGGTACCTGCTGGCGAGGCCGGTTGGCCGGACCCGGCTGCTGGTCGCCAAGCTCATCGCGCTCATCGTTTACACGCTCGTCGCGGTCCTGGCCGTGGCGGTCACCGCGTACATAACGGGCAGGCTGCTGTTCGGTTCGCAGCCGGTCGCCGTGACCAACTCGGGCGGTGGGGTAACCCCGAGCATCATCGTCGCTCACGCCGCGACCTCGCTGTCCGGCACCGCGCTGACCCCTGCGGACATATTCGTCAGGACCGTGGGGGCGATCGCATTCATCGGCGTCTCGATGCTCGGGGTGGGCGCGATCGCGCTGTTCCTGTCCACGCTGACCGACTCTTCGCTGGGGGCCGCCCTGGGCGCGCTCGCCGCGCTGGTGACCAGCGAGGTGCTCGTCACCCTGAACGCCGCCTCCGCTGTCGACCCTTATCTGCCCACCAGGTACTGGCTTGCCTGGGTCGATTTCTTCCGCGAGCCGATCCTGTGGCGGAACATCGACCGGGGGTTTGCGGTCCAGGGGGTATACGTCGTGGTGCTGCTGGCAGCTGCCTGGGCAAACTTCGCAACTAAAGACATTACCAGCTAACTCGCGGTTGGTTAGAAGATAACCGGATGATTACGCAAAGCCAACCCCAAGGCAAAGCAGAGAAAATTATCAGTCTCGATGACCGGACTATCCTCGTTGCTGCAACTATGCTGGCCTTCCCTAGGTAAGCCTTCCGGAGTAATCGCACTGGGGGTCCGGTTCGTGCAGTCCGGAACAGGCAGCGCCGCGGTAAGCCGCACAGCGCACCGCTCGGACCTGACGCGCGGCGGTCGCCGCACGCAGGCGTAAGACCCGATCCCTGAGGCTGGAGGAAACGACCGCATGCGCAGCGCCACCAGGGCACCGGGCTCGCCTGCCGCGGAGCAGGCCGGGCCCGTGCCCGGCCGGGGGCGCCTCCTGACCTGGCTGGCCGTCGGCGGAATCGGCTGTTCCATCCTGATCATGATTGCCACGTCGCTGGTGCGTGACAGCTGGATGTACCCGCCGATCGTGCTGCCCGGCGTCGGGCCGCCCTGGGATCTGCGGTCCGTGCACCTCACCGCGGGCGTGGCGACCGTGCTCATCTGGATTGCGATCGTCGTCGGCGCGCTCGGCGTGGTCGCCGGGCTCACCGCCGTGCAGCGCGGGGCCAGGCCGAGCGTCCGGGTCCTGCTGGTCGCGGCTGCGGTCGCGGTGGCGGCGCTCACCGTGCTGCCGCCCGCCGGGTCCACCGACGCCTTCGACTACGCGGCCTACGGCCGGATCATGGTGCTCGGGCACAGCCCCTACGTGACGACCCCTGAGGCGCTCCGCCACATAAACAACGCGTTCGCCCGGTCCGTGCCGATCAGCTGGCGTCAGTTTGTCAGCGTGTACGGGCCGCTCGCGACGTTCGAGCAGTTCCTCGCCGCAAAGCTTGGCGGCCTGTCCGCGGCCAGGATCACGTTCTGGCTGAAGCTGTGGAACGCGATCGCGTTCGGCCTCGTCGCGTTCGTCGCCGACCGTGCGCTGCGCTCGGACCCAGCCCAGCGGCTCCGTGCGCACCTTTTGTGGACCCTCAACCCGCTGCTCCTGTGGGACCTGATCGCGATGGGCCACGTCGACCTGCTGGCGGGCGCGGCCGGGCTGCTCGGGCTGCTCGTGCTCGGGAGGCATCCCGAGACCGCCAGGCCGCCGCTGCTGCGCATCCTGGCCGCCGGCGTGCTCGTCGGTGCCGCCGCCGACATCAAGATCAACTACGTGCTCTTCGGGCTGGGCGTGGCCTGGGTCCTGCGCCGGTCCCTCGGCGGACTGGCGACCGCCGCCGGCGGCGCGTTGCTCGTGCTTGTGCCCACCTACGCCTGGTTCGGCACGCCCGCGATCCATGCGCTGTCCGCCCGCCGCAACGGGACCAGCGCGGACAGCTTCTACCGCGACTTTTTCCCGCCCGCGCGGCCCTATCTCGCGGAGATCGCGGCCGTGCTGGTCATCGCCGCGGCCATCCTGGCGTACCGGCGTTTCCCGGTGGGCGACCGGTTCCGGCCGGCCTTCAGGGCCGCGCTGGTGCTGAGCGTCGCCTGGCTGTTCTTCTGGCCGTACCAGTTCCCCTGGTACGACACGATGCTCATCGTGCTGCTCATGTTCTACCCCGCCACCCGGCTCGACTGGCTGGTGCTCTTGCGGGTCGCGGCCGGCACGCTCTCCAACACGCCAGGTAACCCCTTTGGCCCGCCCGGGCATGTGCTCGGCCTGCTGCATCATTACACCGTCGTCGTGATCGCCCCGCTGGCGCTGATGGCCGCGGCGGCCGGCCTGGTCGCGCTGTGCCTGTCGGGGCAGTGGACCCCGCGTGAGCCGCCGGGCGAACCGCCTGGCGGCTCACCGGAGGAACCGGAGCTGGTGCCGTCGGCAGCCAGCTGAGCGGCCGTCACCTCAGCCGTCGCCGTTCGCCGCGCTGCGAGGCTCAGCGCCTGGCGCCTCAGCCGCCTCAGTCGGCGCAGTCCGCTGGCCGTTCGCCGCGCTGCGAGGCTCAGCGCCCGGCGCCTCAGCCGCCTCAGTCGGCGCAGTCCGCTGGCCGTTCGCCGCGCTGCGAGGCTCAGCGCCTGGCGCCTCAGCCGCCTCAGTCGGCGCAGTCCGCTGGCCGTTCGCCGCGCTGCGAGGCTCAGCGCCTGGCGCCTCAGCCGGCGCAGTCCGCTGGCCGTTCGCCGCGCTGCGAGGCTCAGCGCCTGGCGCCTCAGCCGGCGCAGTCCGCTGCCGTCGGGGCGCGCAGCGGGCCAGGGCCGATGGCCTGCAGCACGATCGCGGTGACCACGGGGTTGGTCGGAAGCTGCTCGTGGCTGATCCGCTCCGCCGGGCAGATCGACTGGATGGGCACGTTGATCGCGCCCGCCAGGCGGGCCGACGTCGGCGGGGTGACCACGTGGTCGTCGGTGGTCCACAGCGACATCCAGCGCGGGCGCGCGGGCGCGGGCGACGCATCGAGCCCCGCGAGCAGGCTGCTGCCCGGCACGAGCTGCTGGCATGCCGTCGGGCAGGCACCCGGGACGAACCCGGCGGCCCCGGCCGCGATCGACGCGCCGTGGTACGGGGAGCCGAGAGTGATCACCCGCCGCGCCTTCCCCGAGCCGTCGTCCTCGCGGGCCCACAGCAGCGCGACCACGCCGCCGGCCGAGTAGCCGATCACGTCGACGGACGGCGCGCCGCCGCGCAGAGCCTGCGAGACGGCATCGTTCAGCACGCCGGCGTCAACGTTCAGGGATCCTGTCCCGTGGTCCGGCATGCTGACCACGGTGGCTTCCCTGCCGGTCGCGCGGATCCGCGCGGCCAGCACGGACAGCGACGACGTCTGGCCGCCGTAGCCAGGAACGAGCAGCACCGGGCCGGGCCGGTCCTGCGGCGGGTAGCCGGAGGGGCCGCCGGACCCGCCGCTCACCAGGGCGACGACCACGATCACCACCGCGGCCGCGACCAGCAGCGCGATCCCGGCGACGAGGACCCGGCGCCGGGGTGACAGGCTGCCGAGCCCGCCGGACGCCCGGCGGGCCCAGCGCGGCGCTTCCGGCGTGCCCATAGTGCCACCGTAAGGGCCGAAGCACGCTGGGTGAACATTCGGCACCGCGCCGCGTGTCGGCGGCTGTCGGCGGCACGCTCTTGTCCGGCACATCGGACGACAAATTTCTGCGCGGTGAACGCCTGGTAACGGCTCGGCCTGCCGGGATAGCATCTGCTCGTTGTTACTTGCGAGTAAGGGAGCGTCCGGTGGGGCTGGCCTTTGAGCGCGTCGGCGCTGGTCCGCCGCTGGTCCTGCTGCATGGCGTCGGATCCCGCCGGCAGGCCTGGGGCGCGGTGCTCAGCCGGCTGGCGCCGCACCGCGAGGTGATCCTGGCCGACCTGCCGGGGCACGGTGAGTCGCCGCCGCTGAAGCCGGGCGGCCGGCCCGTGCTGGACGTGCTGCTCGACGAGGTGACCGGCCTGCTGGACGAGCTCTCGCTGGAACGCCCCCACGTCGCGGGGAACTCGCTGGGTGGCCGCCTGGCGCTCGAGCTCGGCGTGGCCGGCCGCGTCGCCACGGTCACCGCGCTCTCACCCGCGGGCTTCTGGCGCAGCCTCCACGAGGCCCGCTACGACCGGGCGGTCTTCAAGACCATGGAGTTCTTCGGGGCGAGGACGCAGCGGCTGGCGCCGGCCATCGCGCGCACCACCGCGGGCCGGGCCGTCGTCTACGGCGCGATCGTGAGCAGGCCCTCGCGGGTGAGCCCGGAGCAGGCCGTCGGCGACATGGCGGCGTTCGTCGCGGCCAGGGAGGCCCTGGACGCGGTCCTGGCCGGCATGACCAACTTCACCGGCTCCGTTCCGGCGGACGTCCCGGTGCTCATCGGCTGGGGGACCCGCGACCGGCTGCTGTTCCCCGGGCAGGCCCGGCTGGCCAAGGCACAGCTGCCCGCGGCCCGGCTGGTGCCGCTGCCCGGCTGCGGCCATGTCCCCATGACCGACAACCCCGCGCTCGTCGCCGACGTCCTCCTGCAGGGCAGCGGCAGAGCCTAGCCGCCGGCCCCGCCCGCGCCCCAGTCGACCGGGACCCTGGCCGACTCGCCGGCGTGACGTTCAAGATACTGACGTGCGAAGGGGCACAACGGGACGACGGTCAGGCCCTCCCGGGCGGCGCGGTCTATCGCCGCCGCCACCAGCCGGCCGCCGACGCCGTGCCCTTCGAGCGCCGGCGGCACCTCCGTGTGGAGGAGCACCAGCCGGTCCGCGCGGCGGCGGTAGAGGAGCTCGGCGGTGCCGGCGTCCGTGCGCAGCTCAAAGCGGGACTCGGCCTGGTTGTCGCTGATCTGCGGGGCTTCGCTCACATGCAGCATCGTGCCATCGCGACAGGTCATCGGCTCTTTCAGTCCCCTGAACGCGCCGGCCGCGGGTGTTCCCGGCAGGTCTGCCGGCCACCCGGCCGGGCATAGAAGGTGGCGGCCGGCAGTTTCCTTGACAACTGCGCGCCGCCGGAGGGAGTTCGGGATATGCCGAAGGCTGTCAGGTTCGATAGGTATGGCGATGCGAGCGTCCTGCAGGTGGTGGACGTCGACCGCCCGGTCCCCGGTCCCGGGGAGGTCCTGGTCAGGGTGAAGGCCACGTCGATCAACCCAGGGGAGGCCAAGATCCGCTCGGGCGCGCTCGCGGAGTGGTGGCCGGCGACGTTCCCGTCCGGGGAGGGCAGCGACTTCGCCGGGGTCGTGGAGGAACTCGGGGAGGGCGTCACCGGGTTCGCGGCCGGGGACGACGTCGCCGGGTGGACGGACAACCGGGCGGCCCACGCCGAGATGCTGGTGGCCGAAGCCGGCAACCTCGCGCGCAAGCCGGCCGGCGTCCCCTGGGAGGTGGCCGGGTCCCTGTACGTGGCACCCGCGACCGCGTGGGCGATGGTCCGGGCGGTGTCGGTCGGCCAGGGCGACACGGTCGTGGTGTCGGGTGCCGCCGGCGGCGTGGGCACGATCGCCGTGCAGCTCGCCGGGAACGCGGGCGCGACGGTGATCGGCCTCGCCAGCGAGGCGCACCACGAGTGGCTGTCCGGCCACGGTGTGATCCCGGTCACGTACGGCGACGGGGTCGCCGGCCGGGTCAGGGCGGCGTCGGGCGGCACGGTGGACGCCTTCCTCGACACCCACGGCGGCGGCTACGTCGAGCTGGCGCTCGAGCTCGGCGTGCGGCCGGAGCGGATCGACACCATCGCCGACTTCGCGGCCGGGCAGAAGTACGGCGTCAAGACCGAGGGGAGCGCCGCCGGGGCCAGCGCGGACGTGATCGCCGAGCTGGCCGGGCTGGTGGACAGCGGCCAGCTCGAGGTCCCGATCGCGGCCGTCTACCCGCTGGAGCAGGTGCAGGACGCTTACCGGCAGCTCGAGCAGGGACACACGCTCGGCAAGATCGTCCTGCGTCCCTGAGCCCGGCGCCGGCCGGGCGGGCCGCGGGGCGCGGGGCCGGGCGGGCGCGGGGCCGGGCGGGCGCGGGGCGCGGGGCCGGGCGGGGCGCGGGGCGGGCGCGCAACGACAGCAGAACGCCAACGATGCTGCCAGAGCGACAGCAGAACGCCAACGATGCTGCTGGCAGCGTGGCTAGGTGCGGAGTAGCAGGACCTCGGCGCCGGCCGGGCGGGGCGCGGGGCCGGGCGGGCGCGGGGCCGGGCGGGCGCGCAACGACAGCAGAACGCCAACGATGCTGCCAGAGCGACAGCAGAACGCCAACGATGCTGCTGGCAGCGTGGCTAGGTGCGGAGTAGCAGGACCTCGGCGCCGGCCGGCCGGTAGCCCGCGGCGAGGAAAGCGTGGACGCTGGCCGCGTTGCCCGGGGCGATCTGGGCCCACAGCGGCTGGTTCTCCGGTACCAGGTGCCTGGCCGCGGCGGCGAGCTCGCGGCCGAGGCCCTTACCCCGGTATCCGGGCTCGACCTCGACCGCGACCTCCCAGCGCCCGGCCACGCCGCGGCCTATGAGCACGATCCCGCCGGGCGTCTGGAAGACCTGGATGTCATCGCGGCAGCGCTGTGCCCGCATGGCCCGCGGATGGCCGAACGGGTGGTCCGGGGCGAGCGCGAGCTGCGGCGGGCCGGGCAGCGGCGCCGCGGCGACGAGCATGTCGGTGGAGCTGGCCCGCCGGCCGGTCTTTGCGCAGAGTGCCTGCAGGAACGACGGCAGCAACGGCCCGGAGAGGTCGCCGGGGGGAAGCTGGCCGCGGACCCACGCGGGATCGGCGTCGGCGAACACCACCGAGTGCGCGGTGAACGCGATCACACCGCAATCCCGCGGGGACGGCTGCGGCAGGATCGTGACCCCGCCGTCCGGTGGCGGGTAGCGGCCCGCGGCGACGCCGTCGAGCAGCGCCGCCAGCTGCTGCCGCGCCGTGGTCGTGTCCGGCCGCCACGCCCGGGCCCGGCCCGGCTCAGCGTTCCCGTTCACGACGGCGCGGCGCCCGTTCAGCGGTACGCGGAGATCCCCGTGATGGCCTGGCCGAGGGCCAGCGTGTGGATCTCCTCGGTGCCCTCGTAGGTGAGCACCGACTCCAGGTTGTTCTCGTGCCTGATCACCGGGTACTCGAGGGTGACCCCGTTGGCGCCGAGCACGGTCCGCGCCTGGCGGGCGATCTCGATCGCGGCCCGGACGTTCGCCATCTTGCCCAGGCTGACCTGTTCCGGCGTGATCTTCCCGGCGGCCTTCAGCCGGCCCAGGTGCAGCGCGAGCAGCTGCGCCCGGGACAGGTCGGCCAGCATCCAGGCGAGTTTGGCCTGGGTGAGCTGGAAACCGCCGATCTTCCGGCCGAACTGCTCCCGCGTCCGCGCGTACTCGGCGGCCGCCTGGTAGCAGGACCTGGCCGCCCCGGTCACGCCCCAGATGATGCCGAACCGTGCCTCGGTCAGGCAGGACAGCGGGCCCTTCAGCCCGGTCACCCCGGGCAGGACGGCGTCGGCGGGCAGGCGCACCTCGTCGAAATGCAGCTCGGAGGTGACCGAGGCTCGTAGGGACAGCTTCTTGTGGATGTTGCTGGCGGTGAACCCGCGGGCCCCGCGGGGCACCAGGAAGCCGCGGATGCCGTCCGGCGTGCTGGCCCACACCACGGCGATGTCCGCGATCGAGCCGTTGGTGATCCACATTTTCGTGCCCGAGAGCACCCAGTCCGTGCCGTTCTTTATGGCATGCGTTGCCATGCTCGACGGGTCACTGCCGTGATCGGGTTCGGTGAGGCCGAAGCAGCCGATCGCCTCGCCTGCCGCCATCCGCGGCAGCCACTCCTGCTTCTGCTCCTCCGAGCCGTACTTCCAGATCGGGAACATCGCGAGCGAGCCCTGCACCGAGACCAGGCTGCGCAGCCCGGAGTCGGCGGCCTCCATCTCCCGGCAGGTGACGCCGTAGGCGATCGGCCCCATCCCGGCGCAGCCGTACCCGGTCAGGTGCATGCCGAGCAGGCCCAGCTTGCCGAGCTCCGGCGCGAGTTCGCGGGGCAGCGTTCCGGCCTCGAACCAGTCGGCAATGTACGGCATGATCCGCTCGGCGGCGAACGCCCGGACGGTGTCCCGGACCAGGCGCTCCTCTGAGCTCAGCTCGTCGTCGATGCGGAGCAGGTCGCTGGGTGCGCTGTCGGTGCTTGGCGGCATTGCCGGTCCTCCCTCGTAGGCTCGTAGCCTGCCGTCAGCGTACGCGGGCAGCGTATGCGGGCCCATCCCTGCTGTCCCTGCGAGGTTTCTTTTGCCGGGCGGGGGATCGGGCATCATGAAGGCATGAGCAACGTTAATGGCACCAAGATGCTGGTTCGGACCCATGACGGCCGCATCGTAGCGGGCGTGTGCTCGGGCCTCGGCGCCTACTTCGGCATCGACGCCAACCTGATCCGGGTGATCCTGGCCGTGATCACCGCGTTCACCGCCGGGTTCGGCGTGCTGGCTTACCTGGCGGCCTGGGTTGTGATACCCGAGGAGGGAGAGAAGACGTCGATCGCCGAGAACATGATCAACAAGAACCGCAGGCCGTAGCTCTGCCACCTCGGCGCGGTGCCTGAGGTGCCGAAGACCGGCCTCGCCGCCAAGCGCTTTGCCGGCAGCGTGCTTCGTCCCCTATGCTGGGGCGGTCCCCGACGGCGGCGCCAAGGGTCACGGCGGCGAAGGCCGTCGAGCCCCCATCGTCTAGCGGCCTAGGACACCGCCCTTTCAAGGCGGCGGCACGGGTTCAAATCCCGTTGGGGGCACTGCTGGCCGCAAGCCAGCAACGCATGGTCCTGTAGAGCAGCTCGGAGTGCTCGCCACCCTGTCAAGGTGGAGGTCGCGGGTTCAAATCCCGTCAGGACCGCACAGGCCGGGGGCTCCTGTGGCCGGCCGGCCCGGCGCCCAGCCAAGGTCAGGTAGCTCAGTTGGTACGAGCGTCCGCCTGAAAAGCGGAAGGTCGGCGGTTCGACCCCGCCCCTGACCACCCCAGGGCCTCTGAACAGCGGAAACGCGTTCGGTGGAGTGTCGCTCACGCGATGCGCCATCGCGCACACCGCCTGAACAGAGGAAAACTTTCCATGAGCACCACGGCTGTGAAAGCGGGCCGCGGCGTGCGCCGCGACCTGGGCGCCGGCCCGCTGCAGGACATGATCGACAGCTACGAGCTGCACCTGCTGGCCGAGCGCAAGAGCGCCAAGACCATCCGCACCTACACCGAGGCCGCCCAGTGGATCGCCGGGGCGCTGCTGCTGGCCGCCGGCGTCACCGACTGGGCGCAGGTTACCGCGAAGCACGTGCAGCAGTGGATGGTGACGCTGCTGGGCAAGGGCTACTCCGACAGCTACGCCAGCAACCAGTTCCGTGCGCTGCAGCAGTTCTTCCGCTGGTACGCCACCGAGGACCCGGACAGCCCGCGGCCCAACCCGATGGCGGGCATGAAGCCGCCCAAGATCGACGAGAAAGTTGTCCCGGTGTTCACCGCCACGGAGCTGGCGGCGCTGCTGGCCACGTGCAAGGGCGGCGGCTTCGAGAACCGGCGCGATTACGCGATCTTCTCGCTGTTCCGCGATACCGGCATGCGGCTGTCCGAGCTGGCCGGCCTGACGCTGGACGGCGACCCGCCCGACGTGGACCTGCGCGCCCGCGAGGCCCTGGTCACCGGCAAGGGCGGCAAGCAGCGCCGGGTGCGGTTCAGCTATGACACCGCCCGCGCGATCGACCGGTACCTGCGCGAGCGCACCCGCCACGCGCAGGCCCGCTCGCCGCGGCTGTGGCTCGGCATCCGCAACCGCGGCCCGATGACCCCCAGCGGCATCTACCAGATGACCGAGCGGCGCGGCCTGCAGGCGCGCGTGGTGGTCCACCCGCACAAGTTCCGGCACCACTTCTCCCACACCTGGCTCGACCGCGGCGGCGCCGAAGGTGACCTGATGGAGCTGAACGGCTGGACATCCCCGCAGATGCTGCGCCGCTACGGCCGCAGCGCCGCCAGCGCCCGCGCCCGCCGCTCCTACGACCGCATCATGGACGCGTCATGACCGCCGGCGCGGGCACCCGGCGCCCTGAGCCGGTGGCGGTGCGCTGCTGGGGCGAGCTGCCCGCCGAGCGCACCCTGCCGGGCGTGCTGCGCGTGCTGGTCGCCGGCCAGGCCGCGGGCGGGTTCTACCGGGCCGGCGACTGCTGGGCGGCCTCGTGGCACACCGCCGCCTACCGCGACCGGGTGAGCGAGCACCCGACCGCCGAGGAAGCCATGCGCGCGGTCATGCGGTCCGGGTGGGCGCGGCGGCTCGGCGCGCGTGCCGGGTCCCCGGTGTACTGGAGCGAGCGGGCCCGGCGCCTGGCCGCCCGCCCGCAGCGCGCAGCCGGGAGCGCCCGGTGAGCGCCGCTGACCGGGCCGTGCGCTGGTCGACCATCGCCGCGGTCGCGGGCGTCGCGCTCATCGCCGGCTGGGTGTCCTACCTGCACGCCTACGAGGTGGTCCGCGCCCACGGCGAGGCCGGCCCGGTGGGCCGGGTGTACCCGGGCACGATCGACGGGCTGATTTACGCCGCGTCCATGGCGATGCTGGACGCGGCTCGCCGCGACGTGCCCGCGCCGCGGCTGGCCCGCTGGCTGCTGGGCGCCGGGATCGGCGCCACCCTGTTCGCCAACGTGCTCGCCGGCGCCGCCGCCGGCCCGCTCGGCGCCGCGGTGGCGGCATGGCCAGCCCTGGCCCTGGTCGGCTCCTATGAGCTGCTCATGGTCATGATCCGCGGCCACGCCGCGCCTGCCCCGGCCGCCTCCCCGGCGGCGGCGGACGGCG
>Ga0335075_10010988_pt1 | contig 13707 bp, 11 predicted proteins | sample Lox_Sample_24_FD_206723 | JGI IMG/M metagenome (GOLD analysis project Ga0335075, IMG submission 206723) | Soil microbial communities from Loxahatchee National Wildlife Refuge, Florida, United States - Lox_Sample_2.4 | ecosystem: Environmental > Terrestrial > Soil > Wetlands | place: USA...
TGATCGCGGATGCGGCTACGTATGGAGCGCCGACGGTGAGCTCGGTGGTGAATCCGCTGGCGGCGATGGGAAAGTCGCTGGCGTTGCTGGCGCTGCAGATATTCCTGGTGGGCCGGGATTACTGGGAGAAGTGGAAGGTGAATAAAGTGCTGACGGAGGGGAGCGGCGCGACGCTGAGCAAGGCGATCTTCGACAGCTGCCCGCTGCTGGGGTGCTATTTCGTCGCGGGATCGACTTCCAGCAGCATCATCAATTTCGCCGTGGAGGACATTGGGGCGACGGGATGGAAGCTGGACGTGGAGGTGATGATCCGGGAGCACGTACAGCCGATGATTGGTTATGCGCGCGAGGCCATCAGTGGCGCGCGCGTGGAGGTATCGGGGATGGAGCGCAGCAAAGCCGCGGTGAACGACACGACCGGACTGAACTACATCAACAAGTTCAAGAAGTCGATGGTGACGATGGTTGCGGCGCGCGTGCCGTTTGTGGACGATCCCAATGACTATCAGGCGGCGGCGCAGAAGCAGGGGTTCCAGGCGGTTAAGCCGGACGTGCTGAAGGGGCGGATTCAGGGGCAGGGACCGAGCCCGTTTCCGCCGCCCCGCGGCCGGCGCTGAGGCGGGGGCGCGGGTGTGAGGATTCGCCTGGGAACAGGTCAGCGGATCCTCGTCCTTCTTCCGGCGGCTCGCTCTCAGCCGGCGGCTTTCTTTCGCCGCCGCTGCTCGCTCTCCTTCATCATTTCGTTCAGATCCGCAACCGGCCGTATCTCGACCGGTCCAAGTCCATACTTAAAGCCGGGAAGCTGCGAGACGAGCTGAATGGCGTGATTGAGGTCTCGCGCCTCAAGGATCTGAATGCCGCCGACCTGTTCCCTGGTTTCCGCGTAGGGACCGTCGGTCGTCGCGACTTTGCCGTTTTTCCAGCACAGGGTCAACGCGGTCTCCGGAGGCTGAAGAGCTACTTCGGCAACAAGATGTCCGTTGGCGCGCAGATGGTCATTATGCTCGAAGCATTCGTCGAGCACTGCGTTTCGCTCGTCCTCGGTCATGCCTTCGAATTTTCCTGGCTCGATGTATCCCAAGCAGATGTATTTCATCATTCGTCTCCTTCTTTTGGGGCCGGCAGCCAGCGAGGCTATTGGCTGGCGGTCTGATTGGGCAGCTCAGCCCGTTTCGCTACTTTGTGCCGGATCTGCTCTTCGGACAGGATGGGTGCGAAGTCCTCCATCTCAAAGACCTGGCGGATTTCGACTTCGTAGTCGCCGGGGCCGCAGCTGGGAGAACGCCTGACCCACTCGATGGCCTCCTGGAGGGACTTGACCTGCAGGATCGAGAAGCCCGCAATGAGCTCTTTGGCCTCGGTGAACGGGCCGTCGATGACGGTACGAGACTTGCCGGAGAATTTGACGCGTGCGCCTTTGGAGCTGGGATGGAGACCATCGAGGGCGAGCAGGACGCCGGCCTTCATGAGCTCTTCGTTGTACTTGCCCATCTCGAGCAGGAGCTGTGGATCGGGGAGGGCCCCTTCTTTTTCCGCCTCCGGGGTCGACTTGACGATGACCATGAATCGCATTGCGATATCTCCTTTGGGTTGAGCGATGGTTGGGTGGCTTGTTTTCGATGACTCGTTTCCTGTTCCCGTATGAACCGCGGTTCACGGTTCTTTTGTCCTATAGTCGCTGGGGAGACGGAAAAATCGACAGCCGCCTTGCTCTTTATTTTGCAAGCCAGTAATCCTTTGCCAGTTGAAGCGCTCGCAGAATTACATACTGCTCGTGGATGACTTGTTTGTAGCTGCTGGGGAGACCGTCTCTCACGGTGCGAAGAAAATCATCCATGGGCAGGAGTGTTCCATTCGCGATTGTTGGCGGATGCTGTTTCCCGCGCACTTCACTAAAGATGGCTATGCGTTCAATCTCCGGGAGCTCGAACCCGCTGAACAATTCGGGAATGTGTTTGCGCCCGCATTCAAATTTCTTCACAAGGCGCGATTCCCGTATTGCCCAACTGCCAGCGTCGCTCGATACCTCAATGTGGACGAGATTGTTCGTTACTGGGTTGAAGGCGACGACATCAAGTTCGCCTTCATAGCCGCCGGGTAGAAGCTTTCCGACGCGGGCATTTCTGCGGACAAAATAGCCGTTGAATTCATACCATTCGGCCACAAGCGATTCCAGAAAATTGGCCATTGCTTTCGTTCTCCTTAGGTTAATAGCGTCTCGCCATGGTCTTCCCAGAGCTTTGAACGCGACCGGATCATAGGTCGCCTCGGGCCGCTGCGTAAAGTACCTATATATGCCCTATTGCAGCTGCCGAATCCGCTCCTCGAGGAATTGCCGCTCGGGTTCCTGTCGGGTCAGGGCCAGAGCTTTCTCATACGAGGATCGGGCCTCAGCGGTCCTGCCCAGCCTGCGGCACATATCGGCGCGGGCTGCATGCGCCAGGTAATAATTTGCCAGGCCGCCCTGTTCCAGCACCGCGTCGATGTGCGTCAGACCGGCCTCCGGACCATCCCGCATGGCAATGGCCACGGCACGATTGAGCTGCACCACCGGCGAAGGCTGAATTCGGTCCAATTGGTCGTAAAGCGCAACAATCTGCCGCCAGTCGGTCGCAGCAACCGATTCCGCCCCCGCATGAACGGCCGCAATCGCAGCCTGGAGCGTGTAAGGGCCGAAGCGGCGGGACTTCAGGGCCTTCTCCAGCAATGCCACTCCCTCCGCGATCTGCTCGCGGTTCCAGAGCGAACGATCCTGGTTCTCCAGCAAGATCAGCTCTCCGGTTGGAGAGGTTCTCGCGGCACGGCGGGATTCCTGCAGCAACATCAGGGAAAGCAGCCCCGTGACTTCCGGCTCGGGCTGGAGTTCGGTCAGCAACCGGCCCAGTCGAATCGCCTCGCCGGTCAGTTCGGCCCGAGTTACCTCCGCTCCCGCCGCGGCAGAATAGCCCTCGGTGAAGACCAGATACACGACCAGAAGTACGGCTCCCAACCTTGCCGGTAATTCCTGCGCTGCGGGCACCTGGTAAGGAATAGCCTTGTCGCGGATGACGGCCCTGGCGCGCACGATGCGCTGCGCGAGGGTCGCCGGCGGCACGAGAAATGCCCGGGCAATCTCCTCGGTGGTCAGGCCGCAGACTTCGCGCAGGGTGAGCGCAACCTGTGCTTCCGGCGGCAGGGCGGGATGGCAGCAGGTAAAGATGAGACGGAGGCGGTCGTCCTCGATTTCCTCATCCTCGTGAGTCGTCTCGTCGATGCGCGCCTCGAGATAGAGGGTGAGGTCTTTCTCCGCGCTGTCGAAGCGGGCCCGCCGGCGCATGCCGTCGATGGCTTTGAAGCGCGCGGTGGAAATGAGCCAGGGGCGGGGCTTGTCGGGTATGCCGACCTGAGGCCAGGTATCCAAAGCAGCGGCAAAGGCCTCGTGCATGGCCTCTTCGGCGATATCGAGATCTCCGAGCAGGCGCACCAGCGTAGCCAGAATCCTGCCCGATTCAGACCGGTACAGCGTCTCTATGATTCTGCTGATCTCTTCGGGAGCATTCGGCGGCATGCACGTCAAACTAGCAAACGGAGGTAGTCCACACAACTGCGCTCGGCTCGGTGTTGCCCTTGTCATTCCAGATGACATGTTTTGTTCTGCGGTGGACTTCCGACGTCGGTGTGGAAGCGGCTCAAGATTCCGCCCTATAATCCTGCCAGGCATCCGCGCATGCGCTCTCGCCTCACCTCAGTCGTGGCCCTCCTGCTGCTGGCTACCCTTGCGCACGCCGCCAAACAGGTCACCATCGGGCAGGTGGAGCAGATGCTCAGCGCCGACCGCGGATTGTCCGACGATGTGGTCTCCGGCCAGCTTGCGGGTCTCACCCTCACCGAGCGCGTGACTGCGGAGCGATTCGCTGCCTGGCAGGCTCTGTTTCCCGGCGCCCGCAGTCAACATATGCTCCTGATTCTCGCGGACGAGTCCGCCTTCCATCCTTTACCTGCCTCCGAGCTCTCGCCGGATCCGCCGCCCAGCCTTACCGCTGAAAACAAGATTTTCGATGCCGCTCTCGAGTACGCCAACCGGACCATCCATAACCTGCCCAACTTTCTCGCCGTGCGCCAGACCCTGCACTTCCAGACCAACCAGGACTCCCTGGATGCGGTGATGGGGCAGGCTCGCTACGAGGCCGGATTCGCCAAACAGGACGCTGGTTCCACCTGTGAACTGGTCGGATTGGATCTGGCGCCGTTGGCCTTTACCGGCCAATTCAGCGCGCCAGTAACGTACCGGGATGGCGAAGAGTTGCTCAACGGGCGGGCCGCCGCGCCTGCGATGCCGGGCTTCACCACCAGCGGCGAGTTCGGACCGATCCTCGCCATCGTTCTCGGCGATGCCAGGCAGAGCTCGATCGTCTGGGGTTACTGGCAGCGGCGCGGCGACACTCGACTTGCCGTCTTCCGGTATCGGGTGCCTGCGGCGAAATCTCACTACGCTGTCGACGTCGGCATCCTGCAGTCGCGCCCCGCCTATCACGGCGAGATCGCTGTCGATCCCGGCAGCGGCAGCATTTTCCGCATCTCCATCGTCTCCGACCCGGCGAAGCTGTTCGAGCCGGCGAGCGCCATCGTTATCGAATATGGCCCGACGATCCTCGGGAGCCGCGCCTACATGGTTCCGCTGCACGGCGTCGCGCTGGGCAGGATTCCTGTCCCCCCCGGCGTTCGTACAGGGTCCACCACCGTCGTGCCGGTGCAGAATTACCTGAACGACGTCACCTTCGCGCACTACCGGCTCTTTCGCGCCGATGCCCGCATCCTCAGCGACGAGGAATCGCGGCAGCTGCGCGACAAGACGCCGGCGCCGGCCGCATCTGCGCCGCAGCCGCAATAGGCGCCAACCTGGATAGTTCCAAAGCACGCCGCATGGAGGTATGTCACCGTATGCAAGAGGAACAAATACGTGAAGCTCTGAACGCGCACTGGCAGGCGTCGGCAGCCGGCGATGCAAACGCGGAACACGATATTTACGCTGACGATGCCATCTGCGATTATCCGCAGTCAGGCGAGCGAATCCTGGGGCGAAACAATTTGCAGGCGCTGCGGAGTCATCATCCCGGCAAGCCGTCCGGCTTCAACATCAGGCGAATGGTGGGGAACGGCGATCTGTGGATCACGGAATACACCATCACCTACCAGGGGCGGCCGGCGTTCACTGTAAGCATTATGGAGTTCCGCGACGGTAAGGTGGCGCATGAGACGCAGTATTTCGCGGATCCGTTCGAGGCGCCGGCGTGGCGGAGCCAATGGGTGCATCGGATGGCGTGAGGACGGGCTCGTGAAGCTCGGGGCTTCGGATGGCGAGGCGGCGCCTGAGCCGTTGGCGAGGGAGTGAAAGAGACGACGCGGCGTGCTGCGCTGGATGATCCTGGGGCGATGGGAGCCGGTCAGGAACGCGGCCTGTTTGACGTGTCCGGATTCGCCAGCCTGGCTCAAGGCGGTGCGTGTATGCTCGGTATGTCTTTTTAGCGGTCGTTCCAGGGAACGGATCTCAAGGTTCGCCGTTGGGTCGGCGAACGTCGGCGGAGGAAGCGGTCATGAGAATCGGGTGTCTCTTTGCAGCAGGATTGGTCACGGCGTCCATGCTGGGAGCGGCGGCGCACGCGCAGGATAGCGGCCCGTACAAGGTGATCAAAATTCAACTGACCGGCGGCGAGGGTGGCTGGGATTACATCACGGCGGACCCGGACGGCCGCCATTTGTTCGTTGCGCGTTCCGGCCCCACCGGGCATATCGGCGTCTACGACCTGGACACGCTGGAGCAGGTCGGAGACATTCCCAACGTCATGGCGCACGGCGGCGCGGTGGACACGGAGACCGGCCACGGCTTCGCCACCTCGAACCCGGTGACGATGTTCGACGCGAAGACGTTCGCGGTGATCAAGAAGATCGATACGGGCGGCCATCCCGACGGCTACCTGAACGACACGTACAACCACCACTTTTACGTGCTGAGTCACGTGGCTCCGGAGATCACGGTGCTGGACGATAAGGATGGGAGCATCCTGGGAACTATCGATATCGGCGGCGCGCCGGAAGAGGCGGCAGCGGATGGGCATGGCAGGATCTACGTGGACATCGTGGACAAGGCCGCGATTGCGGTCATCGACGCCAACACCATGAAGATGGTGGGCAAGTACGACCTGTCGCCGCGGGGCTCGGAATGCGCCGGGCTGGCGCTCGACGCCCAGAACGGCATCCTGTTCGCGGCATGCCGCGAGAAGAACAACATGGTGATTCTATCCGCGGCTGACGGGCACATCATCACCGACCTCCCCATCGGCGAAGGCTGCGACGGGGTGACGTTCAATCCCGCAACCATGGAGGCGGCCAGTTCGCAGGGCGACGGAACCATGACAATCATCAAGGAAGATTCGCCGACGAGCTTCCGGGTGGAGCAGACGGTATTTACGCCGATGGGGGCGAGGACGCACACGCTGGATCCGAAGACGGGGAATCTGTGCACGATCACGTCGGAATTCGGGCCGGTGCCGAAGACGCCTCCGGCGAACGTGCCGGCCAATGCGCCGGCATGGATGCGCAGGCCCCGGCCGCCGATGATCCCTCACTCGTTCCAGATCCTGGTGATCGGCAAGGGCGAGTAGCTCGGAGGGTTTCGTGTGATTGCTGCGTCAGGCGCCAGGCGGCATGGGGAACGTCGGCGCGTGCACGATTACGCGGGTCTTCCCGCTGCCTTTGTCACTCATGGTGACAGCTTTCGTTGTGCGGTGAGCTTCGGAGCTTCGGATCCGCGGAAGGATGGGAAGGCGGTGCCCCGGAGGTCAGTGCGGGGAGGGTCGTCGGCCGGCGAGGGATCTGCACTTGCAAGAGGGGCTGGCGAAGGGAAAGAGCGGAAATGCAGGTCCGTTCGACTCGCGCCTGAATTGATTGTTGCGCGCAAATGCGCGCGCAACGAATTTGGAAAGCTCGCTCAGGATGACAGTGTTTCTTGTTTTACTGAGAGATGAGGGGATATCAGCGTTCTGTGTTTTCGATGGCCTTCGAGAAACAGCCTTCAGGGGCTAAAGCCCCTTTCTTTTGGCGTCCCTTACGGCACGACTGAAGTCGTCCCCTGATACAAAACACAGAGACAATTCCTCAGCGAATTGCAGAGGCAGACGCTACGAGAACATCTCCTTGACCTTGTCGAGGATGCTGCGGGAGGTAGGGGTGTTCTCGACGGTCATGGTCTGGCTGAGCTCGCGGAGCAGGTCCTTCTGCGATTTGGTGAGTTTGGTGGGGGTGCGGATGACGACCTGTGCGAGAAGATCTCCGCGGCCGTAAGCGTTGAGGTGCGGGACGCCTTTGCCGCGAATGCGGAAGACCTGGCCGCTCTGCGTGCCCTCGGGGATTTTGAGTTTGGTGTCGCCGTCGAGGGTGGTGATGGCGATCTCGGTGCCGAGCGCGGCCTGCGGGAAGGAGACGGGGATGACGCAGTGAAGGTCGTTGCCGTCGCGCTCGAAGAATTTGTGCGCGCGGACGCGGAGGACAACGTAGAGGTCGCCGGCGGGACCGCCGAAGCGCCCGGCATCGCCCTCGCCCTGATAGCGGATGCGGGTGCCGTCTTCAACGCCGGCGGGAATGTTGACGACGATCTCATGCTGGCGCTCGACGCGGCCCTCGCCGCGGCAGGCGCGGCAGGGATCGGTGATGACAGAGCCGGCGCCTCCGCAGGCGGAACAGGTGCGGGCGATGGAGAAGAAGCCCTGCTGGTAGCGGACCTGGCCGCGTCCCTGGCAATGCGGGCAGGTGGTGGGGCCGCGGCCGGTGGCGGTGCCGGTGGCCTTGCACTCGGGACAAGCTTCGCGCCGATGGATGCTGATGGTCGCTTCCCTGCCGAAGATGGCTTCCTCGAACTCGATGGTGAGGTCGTGGCGGACGTCGTGGCCCTTCTGCACGCGGGAGGCCCCGCGGCGCTGGCCGCCGCCCATATTGAACATCTCGCCGAAGAGGTCGCCAAAGATATCGCCGAGATCCTGAGCGCCGAAGGGGTTGCCGTCGAAGCCTCCGGCGCCGCCGAGGCCGGCGTGGCCGAAGCGGTCGTAGGCGGCGCGCTTCTGCGGATCGCTGAGGACCTGATAGGCCTCGCTGCACTCCTTGAAGCGCTCCTCGGACTCCGGATCGCCGGAGTTGCGGTCGGGGTGATGCTGGAGGGCAAGCTTGCGGTAAGCCGCTTTCAGCTCCTGGTCGGTGGCGGTGCGGGCAACACCGAGAACTTCGTAATAATCGGCTTTGGTCACGTTTTGGGTTCTGCTCATGCCTCTTTTTGCTGCGCGTTGCTGGCGACGCGGACCAGCGCCGGCCGCAGCAGGCGCTCCCGAATACGATAGCCTCGGCGCACTTCCTCAAATACCTGATGATCGGGGAGGTCGTTGCGCTCCACCAATTCGAGAGCTTCGTGGACGCGCGGATCGAACGCGGCGCCGACGGTCTCGACGGGCTGCACGTTGAGCGAGCGCAGGACCTCTTCCATCTGTTTGACGATCAATTCAACGCCGGTGCGAAGCTGTTCGGCTGAGCCCTGGGATTTGAGGGCGAGATGGAAGTTGTCGAGCACCGGCAGGAACTGCTCAACGGCGTTGCCGACGGCGTAGTCGCGGAAATCGGCGCGCTCTTTGGCTTCGCGCTTGCGGGAATTGTCGAATTCGGCCTGAAGACGGGCGAGGCGGTCGAAGAGGAGATCGCGCTCGGCCTTCAGGCGGTCGTATTCCTCCTGAGGGACGGTGGCGGTTTCGACGGGGACGATCTCTTCTCCGGCGGCAACGGCGTCGGGGTCGGAGTCGGCGGACTGGGCGGCGCGGCGCTTTTCCTCGGCAGCGTTTTTGTCGTCGATGGTGATTCGGGGCATGAGTCTGAGATTCCTGGGCGGAGGTAAGCAGGGACCGCCTGTTTCTATTTTAGTTCAGGCGGGAATTGGGCAGCCCGATACGGGGCGGCGCTACTGGGGCGGCTGAAAGATGCGGCCGGAGAGCTGCGCAATATAGGAGACGGCGTTGATGGTCTCCTGATACCGGATGCGGGTGGGGCCGATGACGGCGAGGGTGCCAAGGTTTTCGTGGCCGAAGCGGGCGTTGGCGCCGATGAGGACGAAGTCGCGCAGCTCGGGGATGGATTCTTCGAGGCCGATGACGACGCGGACGGAACGCTGGCGGGCGTCGACGTAGGCGTTGAGCAGCTCGATAAGGCGCTCGCGGGCTTCGAGGGCCTGGAGCATGGTGTGGAGGCGGTCGCGGTCGGTTTCGCCGGCGAGCAGATTGGCGACGCCTTCCATAAAGAAGACGGGGGCGCCGGTTTCGGCTTCGAGAGCGCCGTTGCGGCAGAGCTCCTCGAGCGAGCGCATAAGGCGGTCGTACTCGCTGCGCTCGGCCTCGAGGGAGCGGGCGAGCTCGGCGCGGATGCGTTCGACGGACCAGCCGTGGAAGTTCTCGTTGAGGTAGCGGGCGGCGGTTTCGAGCTCGGCGATGTCGAGATCGCGTTCGAGCGAGAGGACGCGGTCGAGCACGGTGCCGGCTTTGGTGATGACGACGGCGAGGACGCGGCCGGCGGCGAGGCGCGAGAAGTGGATGTGCTCGAGGGTGTGGAACTCCTGGGCGGCGAGGGCGATGCCGAGGCCGGAGGAGATGAGGGCGAGGACGTGGGAGGTGCGCTCGAGGAACTGCTGGCTGGTGCCGATGCCGGCGAAGGACTCCTCGATCTGCTCGCGGCGCTGGGGCGCGAGTACGGCGATCTGGGGGCCGCTGAGGTGCTCGACGTAGAAGCGGAAGGCGCGGGCGGTGGGGATGCGGCCGGCGGAGGTATGGGGCTGGTCGAGGAGACCGTGGTCGGCGAGGGCGGCCATGACGTTGCGGATGGTGGCCGAACTGAGGCCGTCTTTGTTGCCGAGATGACGGGCGAGCGCCTGCGAGGCGACCGGCTCTCCGGTGGCGATGTACGTTTCCACGATGGCCGTCAGGACCGCGCGTTCGCGCGGGCTGAGGCGCAGATCAGGAGCCATTTGTCTATACCCATTCCCCACTTCGAACGCGGAAATGGGAGAAAACCTCTGTGGAAATAGATTGTAGGGAGGGGGAAAAGGTGGGTCAAGAAAAGAGAAAATGCGAGCGCGTTTCGATCCCGCGCACGGAGCCCTGAGCCGAATCTCAACGATTTCCCGGACCGGCGGCGCCGGCCGACACCAGGTCCGGCTCCGACCAGCTCACACGATTGCCGCCCGCGCGCTTGGCCGCATACATCGCGTGATCGGCGAACTGCATGATCCCGATGGCGCTGCTGCTGGACGACGGATAAAAGGCCAGCCCGATGCTCACCGCGCCGCGGATCGCGAGCCCTTCGATGACGAACGGCTCGTCCATCGCGTGGACCAGCCGCTCCGCGATGCTGTGTGCGATTCCCGTATCCTCCAGATCCGTGAGCACCGCGATGAACTCGTCGCCCCCGATCCTCCCCAGGGTGTCGCACTCCCGCAGACAATGTTTGAAGCGCTGCGCCACTTCGATCAGATAGGCATCGCCGATGCGATGGGTATGCGAATCGTTGACGTTCTTGAAATCGTCCAGATCGAGGTACAGCAGCGCCGCGTAGCGCTGGCTCGCGTGCGCCCGCTCCAGCGCCTCTTCCAGCCTTCTGTGCACCAGGGTGCGGTTGGCCAGGCCGGTCAGCTGATCGTGCTCGGAGCGGTGCAGGACATCCTCGTACAGCCGCCGGTTGTCGATGGCGATGGCGGCCAGGTTGCAGCCGAACTCAAAGGCCTCCATGTTCAGCGGCAGCGGATCGTCCTCGCCGCCCTCGAAGGTCATGGTGCCCAAAACTTCGCCGCGGCTGGAGAGGATGGGCCGCGACCAGACATTTCGCGACGGGTTCGGCCCTGTCAGTCCGTGGCTGCGGACCGCCTCCGCGCATGCCTCCTCGCTCTGGGACGGATCCAGGTCCTGCAGCCGGGCAATCGTTTCCGGCGTCAGATGCGAGCGCGTCACCAGCGCCAGGCGGCGGTTCTCCAGCACATGCGTGTAGCCCCTGCGGCCCGCCCACATCTGGTCCGCGTACGCCTGGATCGCCGCCAGCACGATCGGCAGAGGCTGGAAGCTGTTGATCAGCTCCAGGATATGGCTGCGCTGCTGTTCCATTCGCGCCAGGGTGGTCAGCCGCGCGGACTCCTGCTCGCTCTTCTGCCGCAGCAGCTTCTCCTTGTCCAGCAGGCGCCAGCGCATGCGGAAACCCCACGCCAGGGCGAGCAGCGCGAAACCCAGAATCGCGGAGGTCACCAGGAACAGATGCCCCAGCGTCCACCACGAAGCCCTGGCCAGCACGACGATGTCGTGCGGCGAACGCACCTGCACCTGAATGCTCTCCACCGCGCCCCAGAATCCGCGCACGTGCACCAGGCAGACGCCGGTGGCGCGGATGCGCGTTCCCCTCGGATACGCCGGGAAAGGATCCGCATCGGCCACGCGCTTGCGAAAGAGGACCGGGAAGACGCTGTTGCCGGAGCGAAGAATGATGGTGTCCAGGTGGCTTTCCCGGGTCTGCGAGATCACGTCGCCTTCAATGCTCACCAGCTTGTTGTCGTACAGGCCGGTCATCGCGTCTGCGAAGGTGATCGCGCGCGGTGTCACCGCGGCTCCGCCCGGCACGATGGAGAACTGTCCGGAGTCGAGGCCGGCCACGCCGTCGACCGCGGTGGCAAATCCGGTCACTTCCACACGCTGCCCGATGGTCACCGGATCGGTCTGCCGGGTTTCTACCAGCAGGCTGCTGTCGCCGTCCTGCACCACCAGGTTTTCGCCCGGATCGTAGAGGGTCACCATCCCGGAGGTGAACACCCGGTGGTTGTCCTTGAGCACTTCGTTCGACTTCAGCAGCGCCGCCAGCGGAATCAGTTCCTGTGCCGCGGTTCGGGCATCGGCGGCATGCACCACCTGAATTGCGTTACTGCTGGACACATTGACGCGCAATCCCAGGATGCGGTCGTTCGTGACGTCGAAGCTTCCGCCCAGTGCGCCCGTCACCCGCACGGTCGCGTCGAGCAGGCGGCTGGGAGAGAATTCGGGATAATCCCGCACCACCACGTCGACCATTTTGTCGCCGTCTTCCATCCGCAGGAGATAGAGGCTCGACCCCGCCGTGGTCTGGTAGGACGCCGCCCGCACAATGCCCTGCATGGTGACATAGCGGCAGTCGTTCTCCCGCTGTACTGCTTCCTGATAGCTGAGGAAGGCCGGCCGCGGCAGCGGCGCCTGACCGATCACCCGAATCGAGGTGGCCACGATCTGTGTGCTGTAGCTCGGCCCTGTCGTGCCCTTCACTTCAACCAGCGACCCCGCCGCGATCGCGTACCTCTTATCGGGCTGCACGTAGATCCAGCTGTTGTCTTCCTGGATGAAAAGATCGCCCTGGGAGGGATTGCTGTAGGTGACCACGGCCTTCAGGTCCACCGGCAGCGCTTTCGCCGCGTCAGCCGCGCTCAGATGCCGCACCGCCGCGACGCTGGTGAGCAGCTTCGGGACGGGCTGCGCCCGCAGCGGCGCCGAGGCCACCAGCAGCATGGCCGGAACGACTCGCAGGTAACCCAAGCGGATTAGCCCGATCCTTCGTGTTCCCCGCATCGGTGAGCAAATACCCTTGATTATCATGGGGATTTCCGTTCGCGGGGGACATCCCTCGCTTGGGTAACATGATGGTACTAAAGTAATGCCTCGTCCGGATGAGGGGCTCGGGCCGGGTTCGATCCCGGCCGCCGCTGTCCTTACCCCAAAGGTCCTCGAGGCTGTGGGCCGCGGGCGCCAAAACGCTGTGGGCCGGCACGCGCGCGGGGCCGTATGATCGTGGATTACTCTCGGAAGACGCCTCATGATTCCTGCCTCTGAAGCCTCGACCAAATCCCAGCTGCGCAAGACGATGGGGTTCTGGGATGTGCTGCTGTTCAACATCGCTACGGTGCTGGGGCCGCGGTGGATTGCGGCGGCGGGGCACAACGGGGCGTCGTCGATCAGCCTGTGGGCGATTGCCGCGGTGTTCTTCTTTGTGCCCGGCGCGCTGGTGATCAACGAGCTGTCGTCGCGGTTTCCCGAAGAAGGCGGGCTGTATGTGTGGGCCAAGGAGGCCTTCGGGGACTTTCACGGCTTCATTGCCGGGTGGACGTACTGGATCTACACGGTGTTTTATTTTCCGGGGCTGCTGCTGGCCAGCGCGTCGATGGCGGCGTACATCCTGGGGCCGAGCGGCGGGGCGCTGGCCGGGGATCGCGCGTTTCAACTGTGGGTGTCGATGGGGCTGCTGGCGGTCGCGGTGGGGATGAACATCGTGGGCCTGAACATCGGCAAGTGGCTGCAGAACGCGGGTGGGGTGGGGACGTTTGTGCCGCTGCTGATCCTGGTGGCGGTGGCCGTGGTGGTGGCGGTACTGCATGGGTCGGTGACGCATTTCACGCTGCGGTCGATGCTGCCGCGGTGGGACTGGGACACGGTGAACTTCTGGTCGCAGATCGCGTTCGCGTTCACCGGCCTCGAGCTGGTGTCGGCGATGAGCGAGGAGGTGCGCGATCCGCGGCGGACGCTGCCGCGCGCGGTCTTCGGGGCGGGGGCGATGATCGCGTTCATCTACATTGCGGGGACGTTTGCGGTGCTGGCGCTGATGCCGGCGGGCGCGATCGATCCGCAGAGCGGAGTGTTCAGC
>Ga0335075_10010989_pt1 | contig 13707 bp, 13 predicted proteins | sample Lox_Sample_24_FD_206723 | JGI IMG/M metagenome (GOLD analysis project Ga0335075, IMG submission 206723) | Soil microbial communities from Loxahatchee National Wildlife Refuge, Florida, United States - Lox_Sample_2.4 | ecosystem: Environmental > Terrestrial > Soil > Wetlands | place: USA...
CTCGGCAGCCACAGGATGAGTTCATGATGCCAAGATCGCAAGTGCCGCGAGCGCGACACAGCCGACTGCCACTATCTGCGTGCTGATGGCTGTGATGAGGAGTCGTGCTTTCATCTGGGTGAGCCCGCGGGTTGCCTGCCATTGGGCAAGCCGGGTTGCGGTTACCTTCTCGATGGGAATATCGCCGGGCGAATCCCATCGCTCCCAGAGTTCTTTTGCCATGGTGTCAGGTTCGGGTGCCCAGACGCGACGCGGCATGTTGGCGGCGATGGATGCGGCGCCGGAGACGAGAAAGGCCGTGACGGCTGCTATGAGCCAGCCTCTCGCGGCCGGCGGTGGCCGGTAGGATGTGACTCCCGTGGCTACCGAGGTGAAAGCGAACACCAGTGTCACGAGAGCGCCCGAAACGGTCACTACGGAGGCGGCCCTGGATTCGATGGCGGCCAGTTTTGCTTCCTGGGCCTCAGAGAGTTCTTTGATGTATCCGGGATACACTGCTGCTGCGGCCGGGCTGTCCGGGAGTGCCACGTCGGCTTGCTCGTTGGCTGCGCGCCATTCAACGGCTTCCTTGTTACAGAATGGCTCGCGGTTGTCTGCGCGAAAGGGAGCGGGTTGGGGTATGGAAGCGTCCTTTTCCGGCACTAAGACCTCCGGGGCTTCGCAATGTTAGCGGCTGGCCAGTTGGGCCTGTTTCCGGCAGCGTACAGTCAGCGGCGCCCGGGAGATGCCTCCTTGGAGGGACGGTGAGCGGGGAGCCGCCACTGGTGCCTCTTGCCCGGCTCGCCGGGACGACGCCTCACTGCGGGGGTGGCTGGGATATCCACAGTGCTGTATTGTGCGCCTCCCGTCCGCGGGTGGCAGAGTGGTTCCTCACGCGGAACAGTCCTGCGGTACGGCTGCGCATAACGGATATCGATGACGGCTCGGTGCGCGCCGATCACGGGCTCCGTTTCGTTCCGCGGGAGGCCCGGTTCTCTCCCAGCGGCAGCAAGCTGCTGATCGTCGGCCGCGGTGCGGGGAGCTGGCGTGACCTGACAATGCTGGCGGACTCTGGGAAGGCTGTGCGGCTTGGCGATCGCGGGGACACCGTGCTGCCAGGTGCCTGCGATGGCGAGTGGCGCTCTCGCGCCGAGGTTCTCGCGGGGGCTTGGCTCGACGAAGACACGGCCCTGCTGGCGGGCAGGACCGGGGACCAGTGCTGGACAGCACGGCTGCACGACATGCGCCGAGTCACTATGGTCTGGGCCCGGGCTCCTGGGGCCGACAGCGCGCAGGACTGGGCTGCTTGCGCCGATACTGGCCGGGCCGTCTTCAGCGTGCGATCGGGGGACACAGACAAGGTCGATGTCGTGGATTACAGCCCGGTGAGCGGTCTCCGGGTCGGCCTGTCATGGCACTGGCTGGTCCCGCGTCCGGCGAGCATGCGTCTATCGGCGGACGGCGAACGTTTCGCCTGGTCGACCGGCCGTAACGTCCCTCGTGCTATCCATATCGGTGCCCAGTACAACGAGCTGCGGTGTCCGCCCTACGGGTACGCAGGGCCGGTCCGGGCAGCGGAGCATGTCGTCGTGGACGGTGACCTGATTGTCGCCTCAGACGGCAATGCCTTCTGGGCTTGTTATGAGACCGCTCGCGGGTACCGCTACTGCGCTCCTCCCGTTGTGGTGGACGGCCGGGTTTGTGACCTGGTAAACCGCGATGGGCGGTTCTACCTCGCTGTCGCCGGCGCAGGCCGGCCAGTGCCGTGTTCTGTCTACGAGCTCACAGATCCGGTCGTCCAGCTCCTGGCGTGCGGCGCCGCGGAAGACAGGACATGGGCCGGGATCCGGCTGGCCGAGCATCATCCAGGCCCATCCTCGGTAGAACCCCTCGGGCAGATAGCCCGGCATGCCGATGAGGAAGCCGGCCGCGTGGCGATCCGGGCGATCGCCGCTGTTAACACTACGGAATCCGCAGCCGAGCTCGCGCGGGTCGTAGCAGGCCTAGCCGATGACTGGCGTCAGCAGGCGGTCGCGGACGCTGCCGCGCTAGCCGACAAGGATGTTCTCGCGAGTTCGCTGGCTGAACTGCTCTGCTGGGCCGAGGTCGATGTACGCCTGGGAGCTGCCCGGATAGCCTCCGATGCTCGCATCAGCGCAGACGTTGCGCCTCAGCTCTTCGCCCTGCTGAACGACCAGGACGCCAGGGTCCGTCACGCGGCTGCACGAGCGGCCGGAGTGCAGGTCGGCTTGCCGGGCGTCGTGCACTTGCTCACCCGCATCCACGATCAGGACGCGGATGCCCGCGAAGCGGTGCGCGAAGCCCTGACCGGGATTCTCACCGGATCGGGCCTCATGACCGCTGGTACCGTCGGCGGAGGGGACGTCTGGGAAGAACTGCCAGGGCTTGTCACAGGGATAGTCAAGACCGGTCGCATGGACGCTGGCAGCGCAAGCCCTGATCGTGGCCGCAGGATCGTCGCGGCGGTCACCAGGGCGCTGAACCGGGCAGGGTGCGCCCCTCTCGATACGCTCAACGCCCTGGAAGCCCTCGCCCGCACCGGGGCGGACGGCCGCAAAATAGCGCTGGCGATCGCGGCCGCGCTTGCCGCCGAGCCGCTCCGCGACCCCCAGGCCGATGCTCGTCGGCTGTCCGGTGGCGCGGCTATCGCGGTTCAGGCCGTCCGGTTCGCTGAAACCGCGGGCGGACCGGGCTTGCGGTGGCGGCTGGCCGCTATGCTCGGCGACTACGAAACCCGGCGAGCCGCAGCCGCCGGTGCCGAAGCCCCAGTCATCCTGCGCAGAGCAGCAGGCCATTATGCCGAGGCGATGAGCATCATCGACGCGATGTGGGCCGAGCTCGTAGAAGAGGACATGCTCCGCGGGTTCTTCGCAGACAAAGCCGCGCTCTATGACAACGCGATGTGGTGCAGTCTGCGGCTGGGCCACGACACTGCCGCGTACGAGATCCTGGAGAAGAGCAAGACACGTTACCTGGGCGACCTCATCGCGCGACGTCATTCGGATCCCGCCCGGCGCCTGGAACCGTCTACCCGCCTGTTCTGGCAGGCCGCCCGGGCCCCTGAAGGGCAAGTGCCAGCCGCGAGAGGACGATTTATATCCGGCCTGGAGACCATCGTTGAGCCGGGACGACTGTCACCAGCCCGGGAATTGCCGGAGCGGTTCGCTACGCTCGCCCTCTTGGTGCAGCCCAACCCGAACTACAGCTGGGCGACAGATATGGCCGCGCAGATATGGAGGTATGCAGCGAGGCTAGCCGCGCCTGGTCAGGAGGAGGCTGCTGCCTACCCGACTGGAATCAAGGACTATTTCGCGGGAGTCCGCGAGGCCCTGACCACGTTGCGCAGCGCACTTGAAGTATCTGCGGACACCGGCCCTGGGCTCGGGCAGTATGACAATGCCGTTCGCGCAGACTACGAAGAACTGGGCCTTTATGACGGGAATGACGGCTATCCGTGGGCGCTGACTGAATACGGCGGTCACCTGCACAGCGCTGTCGCTGGTGACCCCGCGCTCGCGCGTGCGGTGATCGACGCGCTGCTGGAAGTCACGGGCTATGCCACCGGCGAGCTGATCACCGTAATCCGGCAGGACCAGGCCGGCATCGCGGCCGGGGACTTCAGCATGCCGCATGTCATGACCGCGCGCATTGACGCATACGCGGAAACGCACTGGAAGGAGGTTGCCCGGATCGCGCGCGGCGAGACGGCGGGGATCGCCGAGGCAATAGCGCTGCTTGACTTGCAGCCCGACACGGCGCTGATCGAGTTCGCCGTGACCAACCAGGGCACAGTGGTCTTCCTCACTGCCGGGACCAGCGGATTGACCATCACGCACCCACTGGACCGGCGGGTCTGCCCGGAGGTGACCGAAAAGAGCCTGCACGAACGCCTGTCCGGGGAAGCCGGGTGGCTCTGGTGCTGCCATGAAGCTACGAAACCTCCCCACCTGCGGTCCAAGACCGAGGCATGGGAAAAGGCGACGGACGAACTGGCGGACTGGCTCTACACCAGCCTCTTCCAGCCCATCCTGCCCTGGCTCAAAGCCCGTGCCATCCGCCGCCTGATCGTGATCCCGCACCGCGGGCTGCATATGGTGCCCCTTGGCGCGTGGCGCCCCGAAGGCAGCCGCCGCTACGTCATCGATGACTACGACGTGTCATACGCGCCGAGCCTGACCATACGCGGAACCTGCGACAGGCGCCGCGACCGGTCATCCGGCAATACCCACCTCGTCAGCGTCTGCGCCGGCCCCACCCTGACCCTTGCCGAAGCAAGAAAGGCAGCCGAGGCGCTGCGGCCAGATCAGCACACGCCGCTCGCCTACGGTAACGCGGACCGCAGCCACTGGTCCGGAGCATCACCGGACGCGACCCATACCCACTACGCTGGCCACGCGCGTTATCTCCAAGACGACCCGCTGTCGTCATACCTCGAACTCTCCGATGCCAAGCTGACCCTCGGTCACCTATTCGACGGGACGATCCCGCTGCCCCGTGCCCGGTTCACCGCACTCTCCGCCTGCGAGACCACGATGACGGATCCCGGTGACCCGGCCGATGAATACCTAGCCGTCTCAGCTGGCTTCGTCTTCGGCGGCAGCCCAGTCGTGCTCAGCACCCTGTGGACGGTCGAGAACACTGCCGCCTTGCTCCTGTCCGCCCGCTTTTACCAGGAACTAGCCGGGCGCAGGCCAAGCAGCGCCCTTGCCCGCGCCCAGAGCTGGCTACGCGAAGCGACCAACCATGCCGTCACACGTGAGCTCCAGCGCATGCTCACTGACGATCTCCTTTCAGGAGAACGCAAGTCTGTCGAGAACGCGCTGCGCAATTTCCAAAGCAAGAGCAGGTACAGTAAGCCATTCCGGCACCCCGTGAACTGGGCAGCATTCATCATCTCCGGCATCGACGAACCTCAGCCATAAACGGGAAAGCAGCCGCGATGCCGGAGACGCGCGCGAACGGAATCTGCTGCATCAATAACCCGCAGGCAACTCGCTCAGCGGCACGGACCGTAAATCCAGCAGGTCCCACAGCCTACACCCACACCCGCCCTTTCTGTGCGCTCACTGAGACACGTCGGCCCCGACGATGGGCAATACTCTCTGATTTATTGTGTCAGAACGACACGGTCACCCGGCCAAGAGTAGCTGCTCACCTGTATCAGGTAGCTGTATCAGTAGGTGTATCAGTTGTGACTGACACACCCTCAATAATGCATCCCCGCAGCTCAGCGCCGAGCTGGTTGTATCACTGGCCAGTGCGACTTAATAAGGAAATTAATACAGAATTGCTGCGGATGGACTCGGCCGCAGCCAGTGTCGTCTGTGTTATCCGCACCGGCCGATGCTGCATCAAATGCCCGGCTCTCAAACCGCAACCCATCCGTCTAAGCCATGCCCGTGCGAACCGCCTCCTTGTTCCCGCCGAGGCGACCGGGAGCCTGGTCACGAAGTCAGGCGAGCGCGGCTACCGAGGGCAGTAAAGTAACCGAGTCGCCATTACTCGCGACTCGCAAGATAGTGATATCCACCCACCGAAAACCGTCCGTTTTGCGGCAAAAATGCGCGTCAACTAATGTCCGCAATCGGTTGACCGCGAGCCGCACCCAGAGCTACGCTCCTTGTATAAATCAAAAACGGCCCCCGCGAAATCAAATCGCGTGACCGTAATATCGCCGCCATAAATGGCGGACCCCCGCGACCTGCGTCAACAGGCCCGGGGGCATGGCACCGAGTGTTAGGAGCACTACGATGCAACACCAGCTTACCGACCCTGCCGTCACCGCACCCAGGACCGACGGAACCCCCATCATCCGCCCGGCTCCGCGCGGCAGGGTTCCCGGTGACCTACGTGGACCGCGCCTACTTCGAGGACGGCTACGTCCTGCTCTACGGCCACTATCACCACAAGGCCCCGGCTCCTGGCCTGGCGGCGTACGTAGACCTGGGCAGCATCGCGCGCGGCGAGGACGGTGCCGGCCAGGCGACCACGGTAGACCGCAGCAACTACCGGTCCTTGCACCGTGACTACCCCGGTGCGTGGACCCCTATCTCGTTCAGCAACGTGGACGTCCTCGGCGCGTTCGCCGCTGACCTGACCACGGACTTGGTCACGGTCCTTATCGCCCTCAAGGACGAGCACCCGGTCTATGACGAAGGCGACCTGACCGAGCTTGAATCGGACGAGATCACCGAGACGTGGGATCAGTACGTCCGTGCGGAGATCACCAGCGAACTGTACGCAGTCGCCGCCGTCGGCGACGCGTGGGACGCGCTGACCGGTGACGAGCAACGCGACCTGTTCTGGTCAGCGTGCGATGCCCTGGACATCTACCCCGAACACGACGGCCGCGACGTCCACTGGACCGCGCATTACCCCGCCATAGTCACAGAAGTCTCCCACCGGCTCGCCTAGCGCACCCGCGCCGGGCGGCGTGCCTCACAGCGCCGCCGCCCCGCCCGAGCCGGTTCCGGTACCGCCCCGCCGTACGGACATCCCTGGGAGACACCATGACTGCCAACACCCCCGCAACCGCTGGCGTCGCGCCTCGCCTGACCCCGACCGGGCGCCTCGGGCCAAGGTGAGCTACGCCGCCAGGTAGCGGCGTACCTGGCCGCGACCCTGGGCCGCACTCGGCGACCGAAGTTGCCCGCGACCTGTGCAGGTTCAGCGGCGCGGTTGCCAACGCCCTAGCGAAACTGGCCGTCCACGGCCAGGCCGACCGGGTGCCCAGTACCCCGGTCCTCTACCGTGCCAACGCCGCGACCGCCGGCGCCGCGAACGGCATGTCACCCGCCCCCACGGGTACGACCACGCCGCACACGCGTACCCCCAAGCCGCCAGTTACCGCCCCAGCCAGCGGGCCGGCCACTACGCCGCCCCCACTGCCGGCCACCACTGGGACCGTCACCCGCCCCGGCGGCCAGGCGTACCGCCCGCGCGTCCTGGCCGACATGCCCGACGTGGACGCGCTGCGCAAGCTGCGCGCCGCCGGCGTACCCGCCCTCCTGTACGGCCCGCCCGGCACGGGCAAGACCAGCCTGGTCGAGGCGGCGTTCCCCGACCTGATCACGGTGGCCGGCGACGGCGACACCACGACAGCCGACTTCGTGGGGGAGTACACCCAGAACCCCGACGGCACGTTCGCGTGGGTGAACGGCCCGCTGGTGACCGCGATGACCGAGGGCCGTGTCCTGTTCATCGACGACGCCACGCTGATCAGCCCCGCCGTCCTGGCCGTGGTCTACCCCGCGATGGACGGCCGCCGCGAGATCACCGTCAAGGCCCACAACGGCGAGACCGTCAAAGCCGCCGACGGCTTCTACGTCGCCGGCGGTCACAACCCAGGCGTCCACGGCGCGGTCCTGACCGAAGCCCTCTCCTCGAGGTTCGCGCTGCAGGTCAAGGTCAGCACCGATTACGATCTGGCCCGGTCGCTCAAGATCGAGCCGCGCGCCATCCGCGCCGCTCAGAACCTGGCCGCCCGCCAGGCCAGCGGCGAGATCGGCTGGGCGCCCCAGCTCCGCGAACTGATCGCTTTCCAGCGCATCGCCGGCGTCCTCGGCGACGACGCCGCGATCGCCAACCTCATCGGCATCGCCCCCGAAGAGGACCGCGACGTCGTCGCCCAGGTCACCACCGCCGTGTTCGGCAAGCACACCGCCCCGCTGGCCCTCGGCCGCCAGATCTGACCAGGAAGGGACCACCGCCATGACCACCCTCACTCCCCAAGGTCAGCCGGCCGCCGCCGCCGGCGCGTGGCTGAAAATCTCCGCCGCCATGACCGCCGAAGTCCCCCCGGTCGCCGGCCGCGATGACATCGTCGTCACCTGCGCCCCCGGCGCCGGCCAGGGCAGCCCCGCCTGCTTCCTGCCCGCTCGCGCCGCCATCGAGGTGGACGGCACCCTGCTCGGCGTCGACCCCGCGACCGCCTACCCCGCCCGCCCCAGCGACCGCGACCGGTACCCGGTCGCCTGGGGCGCGCTGACCCACGAGTGCGCCCACGCCGCCCACACCCGCTGGACCCCGCCGCCCGGCGAGGCAGCCTCGTGGGCCGACGCCGCCGTCATGCTCGAAGAATCCCGCATCGAGCACCGCCAGCTCGACCGCCGCCCCGGCGACCTGCGCTGGCTCCGCGCCAGCGCCGCGAACGTGGTGCTGGCCAGCTTCACCGTCGCCGGCACCGCCCCCGGCAGCGCCGCCGAGGCCGGAGCCGCCGCCGCCCTCGTGCTGGCCCGCGCAGACGCCGGAGTCCTGGATCCCAGCGACACCCGCGATACAGAACAAGCAGTGCTGCGCGTCCTCGGTACCGGCGCCTCGCCCAGTTGCGGAATGTCTGGCGCGTCGCCCACCGTACCCCCGACACCGACGCCCGCACCATGATGAAACCCGGCCGCCGCTGGTGCCGCATCCTCGGCACCGCCCCCGACACGCCCCCCGCCCGCACCGACCCCGCCGACGGCCCCTCCACCTCACCAGTAGCGGCGTCGGTCCGGCAGAGTGCCGCCCGTGTCGCGGCGGCGTCCGCCCCCAGCGCCGGTGCCGCAGCGGCACCGGGTACGGCGTCCCCGGGGTCACGATCTCGCTCATCTGGGTCAGAGCGGTCATCGCGAACGCGACCGGCGGGCGGACCACTTCCGGCCAGCATCCGGCTGGCAAGTTTTCCCAGGCCGCGACCGGGACCACCGCGTGCTGCGCCACCGCCCACACCTCCACCCTGGGTACCCGCGGTCTCGTCCCGGCGGGCATGACGCGGATCAGCACGTCGCCACCGGACGCCTGCGGCCTGGTCCCGGTGATCTCCCGGACGGTGAACTCTTCGGATGGCTCGCCGCATACCACTGCCTGCAGCCATCGGCTCCTCCTGAGCAGCGGCTGCGCGGCGATCGCCGCGATGTCGGTCAGCGACCCGTCGCCCTCACCTGGGCTGGCGGCCGTTCCCTCCCGTCCCGTCATGTCATCTCTCTCCTCAGATCGGCCGCCGTCGGCGGTGCAGTGTCCGATGAACGCTCACCTCTGCGTGCGCGTCAAGGCACGCACCGCCGCGGACCGGCTTGACAGGACACGCCGAGCCAGGCGCTCCTCCAGTCGGCCCTGGGCGGCGGACCAGCCGGGCCCGGAGCGACTTCCCCGCGCACGCTGGACCCGGACTCCGGCCACCGCCTGGACCACGGCGACGCCAGGCACCACCCGCCACGTCGGCCAGGAGGCCGGTGATGAACGGCGGGCTCAGCCTGGCTGAGCTGCTAGCGCTCCCGGCGGTCACCGACCTGGTCACCGCCGGGAAAGCGCTCGGGCTGGGCCGCACCAGGAGCTACCAGCTAGCGCAGGCCGGCGAATTCCCGTGTCGGCTGATCCGGGTCGGCAAGACCTACCAGGTGCCCACCGCCGAACTGCTCACGCTGCTCGGCATCCCCCAGCCCACGTGCACATGACACCACGACAAGGAGCACGACGATGGCCGAGGGAACAACATTCAAGCGGTGTTACTGCCGCGACAGCAGCGGCAAGGACCTCGGGCGCGACTGTCCTAAGCTCCGCCGCCCCAACGGTGCCTGGAGCAACCGGCACGGCACATGGTTCTACCAGATGGAGCTCCCGCCCAAGGCCGACGGCAAGCGCCGCAACCCGCTGCGGCGCGGCGGGTTCGCCACCCAGGATGAGGCTGAAGGTGTGATGAATCAGGCCCGCGAACTGCTCGCGATCGCGGCCGAGGACGACCTGCGGACCCGGATCAAGATTGCCGATGCGATCACCGCCCACCTCAAAGACACCGGCCAGCTTCCCGACCCCGGCCGGGTCCGCAAGATGGTCCGCGCCGGGCAGGACCCGGCGACCAGGCCGCCGACGGTGGGGGAATGGCTGGACCAGCAGTGGCTGCCCGGCAAGAAGAAGCTCCGCAAGGGCACGGTCCGCAGTTATGCAGCTCACGTCCGGCTGTACTACGTGCCGAACATCGGCGACATCTCCGTCGATCGGCTCCGCGTCACCGACGTGGCGTCGGTGTTCGAGGCGATCGACGAGCAGAACGACCTCATCACCGAGGCCCGCGCCAGCGACGACGCGGCGGTACGCGCGAGCGTGCGTAACCTGCGGATCATCAGCGCGGAGACCAAGCAGCGCATCCGCGCCACGTTGCGCTCGGCGCTGACGACGTACATGAAGCAGCAGCCCGGCGTGCTCACGTTCAACGCCGCTGCCCTGGTCGAACTGCCGTCGGGCACGCGGCCCAAGCCGCTGGTGTGGACCGAGGAACGCACTCGCGAATGGCAGCAGGACTTCCAGGACCGGCTCGCCGAAGCCCGCCTACAGGCATGCGGCAGGCGCGTCGACCCCGTTGCGGTCTGGGTGTCGGTGCCGCGTCCGTCGCCGGTCATGGTGTGGACTCTCGCGCAGGTAAAAGTGTTCCTCACCCACGCCCGCAAGCACCGTCTGTACGCCATGTATCACCTGGTCGCGTTCCGCGGCCTGCGGCGCGGTGAAGCGTGCGGGCTGCGCCGCACCGACACCGACCTGCCCGGCGCCGTGACGAACGTCCGCTGGCAGATCACCCAGCTCGGCTGGGGTACCGAGGAAGGCGCCCCCAAGTCCGAAGCCGGCGAACGACAGGTCGCCCTGGACCAGCAGACCGTCAAAGTGCTGCGCGCCCACCGCCGCCGCCAGGACACCGAACGGGACACATCCGGCGATGCCTGGACAGCCTCGGGCTTCGAGTTCACGACCCCGGACGGCGCGCCTTTGCATCCGGCGAGCGTTACCGACATGTTCGAGCTGATCGCCTACGGCTGCGGCCTGCCCCCGATACGGCTACATGATCTTCGCCATTTCGCCGCCACGCTTGCGCTAGCCGCTGGTGTGGACATCAAGGTCGTCCAGGAACAGATCGGCCATTCATCCCGCGCGATCACGTCGGACACGTACACAACCGTGCTCCCGGAAGTGGCCCGCGCCGCCGCTGAAGCGACCGCCGCGCTGCTGCCTATGGACACAACCGGGACACGCGAGCCCGCACGGAGCCCGCAGCCCGGCAAATCGGACACCAGAAAAAAGAAAGACCTGGGAGAAACTCCAGGTCAGTACGGGTGCGCCGCCAGGGACTTGAACCCCGAACCCGCGGATTAAGAGTCCGCTGCTCAGTGGTACTTTTTTGAAAACTTAAGTCATAGGAATGCTATGACATGCGGAGCTGTACCGCAACCCCGCGAGGCGAAGTGACATGAGTACCGCGTCCTGCCGGCCCGTACCGGGGCGTCCGAGCAAACATGGAGCAAACACGGGCATGCGCTGGTCTAGACCATTATGGCCGCAGGCCCTGAGCCATGACCGTAAAGGTATAGCCGCCCCAGCGCGTAGTAACGTGCTGGCCGCGTCCGGAGTCCGGTAGATGCGGCGGACACGCATCGTGATCCTTGCTGGCAGTGCCCGGATCGATAGCCTGATCCTGTCTGTGGCATCTGGCTTCTGGGTGCAGCGGGCACCCAGCGGTACAGCCTGGCTATTGAATACCGCAGCGATATAGCCAGCGGAACTGGTCTGCGTCTGTAACCTTGTCTTCGGGCGAGCGCAGGACTGGCTGGCGCCACGGTGATGTAACTATAATGGTTGCATGTCCGTTAGCCTAACGATCCGGGACCTTCCCGAGGCGACCCGGGACATGCTCAGGCAGCGTGCCGAGGCCAGTCGCCAGTCGCTTAATTCCTACATCGTGGACCTGCTTGAGCGTGAAGCGGGGCTGCCCACGATGAGAGAGTGGGCGGACATGGTGGAATCGCGTGCCCGCCTGACCGGTTCCAGCGATGCCGCGGTCGAGGCCGTGCGCGAGTTGCGGGACGCTGAGTGAGCCTGTCGGTCATCGACGCGTCGGCGATCGTCGCGTTCCTGGCGTTCGATGACCCCCGCGGCAGCCGCGTCGGTACCCGGCTGCGCACGGGGGACGCGTTCTACGCGCCGACGATCCTTGACTACGAGGTGCTCGGGGCACTGCGCGGGCTGGCGCGCAAGGACGACCGCCTCAACGACAGCTACGTCGAAGAGTGCATCCGGGACCTTGAGCTCCTGCCGGTCCGCCGTGAGGACATCGCGCCGCTGCGCCGCAGGATCTGGGGACTGCGGCACAATCTCACCGTCTATGACGCCGCCTACGCCGCACTGGCCGAGAAGCTCAACGCCACGCTGGTGACCTGCGACGAGAAGTTCGCCCGAAGCGCTGGAGTAGGCTGCCGCATCGAGACGATCAGCTGACGGCGTGCTTCAGGCTTGCGCCGCAGCCGCCAGATGGCAGGGCGTACCGGGGTATCCGAGCAACCATGGAGCACCCATAGGCGGGCATAGGTTTAGACCACCACAGTCGAGGGCGTCTGGGTGTGTCAACGACAAGAGCTTCGGTGATCGGCTCCAATGGTATAGGTCCCTGACGTGAAGATCGTGCGCTAGCAGTAACCAGGGTCGGATATCGACGGCCGACACGGTTCGTGATCCCTGCTGGTGGTGCCCCTGCCTGGGCGGCTGCCCGCAGGCCGGGCGGGACGATGAATGGACCGGACAGGGGCGCTACCTGGGAACCGAAGATACTTGCCGCCTGCCCGCCGCAACCTCGTCCTGCATCTGCCCGGAGGCCACCACTGCGGGCATGTCTGGCTGAACCTGTGGACATAAGCGTGCGGCCCGCCCGTCGCAATGGCCTGACCAGCCCCCGACTCGGTTCGCACCTGCACGCCGCAAGGCACCCCAATCCAGAACCCGACCCGCAGACCACGGTCCAGCCGCACAAAGGGCGAGCGGCCGGACACCCATGCCCAGATTCACCTGCGAGAGCAGATCATTGAGACAAGAGCCATTCAGAAGTCAGCCGGCGGATCCAGGCTTTGGAGGAAGACGTCTTTTACCACTCCCAGCGGAAGCCGGCGGCTCCGTTCTCGAGGTATGTCAGGTATCGGTGGGCGCAGCTGTCGGAGTCCAGGGACATTGCTTCTTGTTCGAGGATGCTGCCGTCGCGGTAGTCGTCCCAGATCGCCCACCAGAGTTTGCGGGGATGGCGTGTGCCGTGGAACTGGACGACGAGGTCGACATTGTCCGCGCGGGCATGCGCGACCTGCCGGTACTCGGTCACCGTACCTGAGCGGGGCCCGAATGCGGCCTGGTATTCGAGGGACGCGATCTGTCCTGCCAGCAAAGGGGTGCTGAGCGTGATTTCCAGGATCGGGGTGCTGCCCGGGAGGTCGTGCCGGGCGGTGATGCGCCCGCCGCGCAGCATTGTAATTTCCGATGCCGTGGAGAACCGGCGGCATGGATAAGAGTAGACGGTGTCCGTGCATGCTGTGATGGCGCGGGTGGTCCGGTGTGCGACGGCGTGTCTTTCAGGTCCTATGATCCGGTACTCGAAGACGGCGAGCGTCCGGTGACGCTGGGGTATGGGCAGTTCCTGCGGCGGCCGGAGGGTATTGGCTACTGGGATCCCGGATCGGGGCTGGTCGGCGTACAGCGCGTCGCGAAGCCTGCTGGCGTCGTCGGGTCTCATACGGAAGGCATCGATAAACCATTTCAAGGTCTCGGCGCTGATGACTTCGCCCTGCAGTGCGCGGTGCACGCGGTCTTTAAGAGCCTGTTGATAAAGCCGGTTGTCGGACTAGGAGAGGACGCTGGCCGCCCCAGCGGGGTGGGCTGGGCTGTCCGTTTTCGTGCCGGGTGAGTCGTCTGGTCATGATGAAG
>Ga0335075_10010990_pt1 | contig 13706 bp, 13 predicted proteins | sample Lox_Sample_24_FD_206723 | JGI IMG/M metagenome (GOLD analysis project Ga0335075, IMG submission 206723) | Soil microbial communities from Loxahatchee National Wildlife Refuge, Florida, United States - Lox_Sample_2.4 | ecosystem: Environmental > Terrestrial > Soil > Wetlands | place: USA...
TCGAAGGAAGCGCGGTCGCCGCGCCGGCGGCCGCGCTCGAAGCCGCGCTGGCGAGCGCCTCCGCCGGCGACGTCGTGGTCGTCACCGGTTCTACGTTCGTCGTGGCGGAAGTTCGCACGTGGTACGCGACGACCGCGGCGCGCTGACCGTTCGCGGGGCGCGCTTCGTGTGGGGCGAGCGCACCTACGTCATGGGCATCGTCAACGCTTCCCCGGACTCGTTCTCGGGCGACGGTCTCGACGATCTCTCCTCGGCGATCGCGCACGGCATGGTGCAATGGGGAAGCGGCGCCGACCTGCTGGACCTCGGCGGCGAATCGACGCGTCCCGGACACCGGCCGGTCGACGCCGCGGTCGAAATCGAGCGCGTCGTCCCGGTGATACGGGAGCTTCGCTCGCACCTCGCGCACGCCGCAATTTCGATCGACACCTACAAGCCGGCCGTCGTTCGCGCGGCACACGCCGCCGGCGCCGATATCGTCAACTCGGTGTGGGGCGCGTCCGACGAACTGCTGGACGTCGTCGCCGAGCTCGATATGCCGCTGGTCGCGATGCACAACCAGCACGGCACCGGCTACGACGGCGACGTGGTCGACGCCGTGCTCGCCTATCTCGACGATTGCGCGACGCGGGCCGTGCTGCGCGGCGTCGCGCAAGAGCGAGTTCTGCTCGACCCCGGCATCGGATTCGGCAAGACCGCGGACCAGAATCTTGCGGTGCTGCGCTCTCTGGACCGAATCGCCGGTCTCGGCTTTCCCACGATGCTCGGGGCGTCGCGCAAATCGACGATCGGAAAGCTGACGGGACGCGAGCCGCGCGAGCGCGTCTACGGCACGGTCGCGACCACGGCGATCGCGGTTCGCGCGGGGATCGACGTGGTTCGCGTGCACGACGTTGCGGCCGCTCGCGATGCGGTGCGCGTTGCGGATGCGATCGTCCGGGATTGGAGGCCCGACGATTGGATCGAATAGCGATTCGCGGCATTCGCGTCCTCGGCCGTCACGGCGTCTACGAGCGCGAACGGCTCGCCGCGCAGCCGTTCGCCGTCGATCTGGTCGTCGAGATCGACGCACGCTCCGCCGAGCGCAGCGACGATATGAGCGACACGATAAACTATGCCGACCTGCACCAGCGGGTCGTCGAAGTCGTGGCCGGCACGTCGTTCGCTCTGCTGGAACGGCTAGCCGGCGAAATTTTGAGCGCGGCGTTCGAGGACGCGCGCATCGCGCGCGCGGAAGTGACGATCGGCAAACCCGAGATTCTCGGCGGCGCGACGCCTTTCGTGACGCTCGCGCGCGAGAACCCTCGGCACCGGGGTTGAGCGTGGCGCGCGTCGTCGTGGGCTTGGGCTCGAATCTGGGCGATCGTGTCGAGGAAGTGCGGCGCGGCTTCGAAGCGCTCGAGGGAATCGGGCGCGTCGTGCGGCGGTCGTCGCTCTACCGAACCGCGCCGTGGGGAAAGACCGACCAGCCGGAGTTCGTCAACGCCATCGCCATCGTCGAAACGCCGGCGAGCCCGCGCGAGGTGCTGGCATCGCTCAAAGCGATCGAGCGACGCCGCGGACGGGTTGCCGGGGAACGCTGGGGACCTCGAACGCTGGATCTCGATTTGCTGGCCTACGACGACGCCGTGATTGACGAGCCGGGCCTGAGCGTGCCGCATCCCGGATTGAAAGAACGCGCTTTCGTTCTGGTCCCGCTCGCGGAAGTCGACCCGTCGTACGCCGCCGACCGCGACGCGCTGCCCGAAAGCGAGCTCGCCGGCGTGGTCGGGCTCGGCTCGCCGTTCAGCTAGCCTTCGGTACGGCGGTCCGTTCGTAGATGCGCTGATCGATGAAAACGTCGAGCAGCAAGGCGTCGACCTTACCCCTATCCACGAACTCCTGGCGCAAGATGTCGAGTGCGCGCTGCGCGCTCATACCTTTCTTGTAGGGACGATCGGAGGCGGTCAGTGCATCGTAGACGTCGCTGATCGTCATCATCCGAACCTGCGGCACGATTTGATCGCCGGAAAGCCGGCGCGGATAGCCCGTACCGTCGAGGTGCTCGTGATGGCCGTAGGCCAGCTCGGCGACGCCCTTCCACGGCGTTTGTTGCCACGGAATTTCGCGCAAGAAGAGAAACGATTGGGTTACGTGCTCCTGCATGCGGGCGCGCTCTTCGTCGGAGAGCGAACCGCGCGCGATGGCGAGATACTCGTATTCGGCCGGCTCGAGCAGCGCGCGGGCGCCGTGAAGATCGCGATAGCGCCGCCCCAGCGCTTCGAGCAGCGCCTCGTCGCGCCGGTCGCCCACGACGTTGGGTTCGTTGGCGGCCTCGAGCTTGGCGAGCAGGGCCTCGAGCAGTGCGCGCTCTTCGTCGCGGTCGCTTTGCTCGATGGCAAGCAGGAAGCGCAGGCGGATCGTCTCTAGCCGGCCGTCGGGCAGCTTCTTCGACTTACCGAAGATGTATTCGGGGACCGCCACTTTTCCGAAGTCGTGCAGCAGCGACGCGTAGCGAATCTCCCGTACCTGATCCGGATCGAAATGCAGTGCGGCGAGCGGTCCCGCCTCGATCCGGTTGATCGCTTCGGCTTGTGCGACCGTCAATGCCGCGACGCGCTCGGAATGCCCTTGCGTCGATTTGTCGCGCACTTCGATCGCTTTGACGGACGCGTGAACGAACCGTTCGAAGAGATTTTGAATCGCCTCGACTAGCCGCGCGTTCTCCATGGCAATGGCGGCTTGCGAGGCCAGGGCGCTGAGCACGTTCTCGTCGTGGTCGTCGAACTCGGTGACGACCTCCTCGGTGTGCCTGGGCGACGTCAGCTCGAGGCCGAAATACGGCTTGTGATTGATGAGCTGGATGGCTCCGATCGTGTCGCCGCTGAGGTTGCGCATCGGAACGCAAAGAATCGATTTGGTTCGATACCGGTTGGTGTCGTCGAACCCGCGATTGAAGCGGTACGGCGTTCCCTCCGGGAGGACGTAAGCGTCGGCGAGCCGAGCTACCTGCCCGGTTCCGGCAACGTAGCCGGCGATGGAGGTCGTCGAGAGCGGCAGCAGCGTGTTCATCAAGACGCCGTCGTCCTTAGGGCCGGTCTGCGCGACCGCGAAGCGCAGCGCGCGTTCCGCGTCGCGCTCCTCGATGACGTAGAGGCTGCCCGCATCGGCATGCGTCAGCTCGCGCGCTTTGTGGACGATCAACCGCTGAAGGCTGCCTAAATCGCGCTCCGAGGAGAGCGCCCGCGCAATCGCGAGCAGTTCGTCGCTCTCGTAGGCCATGCGCCGGTACGCGCCCATGGTCTCGATCCGGCCGGCCGTGCGCAGCGCGGCGACCAGCGACGCGCGTGAGACGGGGGGATGAAGAATGGCGGCCGTTTCGACGTCGTCCTGCAGCCAGTCCAGCGCGGGATCGCCGGGGCTGACGATTGCCACCGCGGTCGCCGGCGGAGCACCGATCGACGGAAGGCCGCCGCGCGCGCGCAGCCGCTCGAAATCGACGCATAACACCGACACGCCAGCGTTGTTGAGGAGGCTGGCGAGATCGCCAAGGTCCGTCTCGTTCGAATGCAGGACGAGCGTGGCCACAGGACGCTCGCTTCGCCGCCGTGGGCTCGGTTGCCCCCGGCCGAGGTCCCCCGCAGCCCGGGTCGAAAGCGTAGCGCTCATGCCACCCGGAGAGGCCACCCTGCCGGCTCGCATCGCGCGGCTCGCAGCGTTCTTGAGCGCGAGCGACGTCGTGCGAGTTCGAATCGAGCGGGACGACGAGGAGATCGAGCTCGCCCGCGCGGCCCGTTACGTTCCGATGCCGGTGTCGCTTCCGCTCGCGGACCCGGGTGCGCCGTCCGCGCCGCCGTTGGCCGCGTTCGACGCGATCAAAGCCGACCTGGTCGGGATCGTACGCTTCAGCCGTCCCGCGCCGGTCGAAGGGGAAGTCCTGGATCAAGACCGCGAGCTCGCCTTCATCGAAGCGCTCGGCATTCGCAATCCGGTGCATAGTCTCGGCTCGGGACGCATCGCATCGATCGCGGTGAGCGACGGTGCTCCGGTCGAGTACGGTCAGGCGCTGTTCTACGTCGACCGAGGTTGAGCGAGGGCCCCGAACGATTTTCCGCAAGGTTTTGATCGCCAATCGCGGTGAGATCGCGCTGCGCATCAACCGGGCTTGCCAAGAGCTCGGCGTGCGCACCGTTGCAATTTTTTCGGAAGCCGATCGAGAGTCGCTGCACGTGCGCCAGGCCGACGAAGCGTTTTGCGTCGGTCCCGGACCGGTCGCGCGTTCCTATCTCAACATCCCCAACATCATCTCGACGGCGTTGATTACCGGTTGCGACGCCGTGCACCCGGGCTACGGATTTCTCGCCGAAAACCCGCGCTTTGCCGAGATCTGCGCGGATCACTCGCTCACCTTCGTCGGCCCTAGACCCGGCGTCATCGCCGCGATGGGCGACAAGGCGACCGCCAAACGCGTGATGCGCGACGCCGGCGTCGCGACCACGCCCGGAACCGACGTGCTGCATACCGTCGACGAGGCGAAGACCGCTGCCGAGTCGATCGGCTATCCCGTGCTGCTCAAGGCGACCGCCGGCGGCGGCGGCAAGGGCATGCGCGTCGTCGATCGCGCGGCCGACTTGGATCGCGCCTTCGACGGCGCAACCGCCGAAGCCGAGGCGAGCTTCAAAGACGGCCGCGTCTACATGGAAAAACTCATCTCCAACCCGCGGCACATCGAAGTGCAAGTCCTCGGCGACGATTTCGGGGCGATCGTGCATTTGGGCGAACGCGATTGCTCGGTGCAGAAACCGTCCCACCAAAAGCTGATCGAGGAAGCGCCGGCGCCCCAGCTTTCTCCCCAGACGCGCGCGCGGCTTCACGAAATGGCGATCAAGGCCTGCCGTCACGTCGGATACACGAATGCGGGAACTCTGGAGTTTCTAGCGTGCGGAGACGACGTGTATTTCATGGAGATGAACACGCGGATTCAAGTCGAGCATCCGGTGACCGAGATGGTCTACGGCATCGACCTCGTGAAAGAGCAGATCCGGATCGCCGCCGGCGAACCGCTGGGCTACGGGCAAGGCGATTTGGTCGCGCGCGGGCACGCCATCGAGTGCCGCATCAACGCCGAGGATCCCGAGAATAATTTCGCCCCACAGGCCGGCCGCGTCGGCACGGTCGTGTTCCCGGGCGGTCCGGGCATCCGCGTCGACACGCACCTCTACGCGGGCGCAGCGGTGCCGCCGTACTACGACTCGATGCTCGCGAAGATCGTCGCCCACGGCGATTCTCGCGACGCCGCCATCGCCCGCATGGAGCGCGCCCTGCGCGAGACCGTCGTCGAGGGCGTGAAGACCACGATCGGCATGTGCCGCGAGATCCTGGCGACGCCGGAGTTTCGCAGCGGACGATACGACATCGGCTTCTTGCCCGCGATGCTCGCGACCGGGGTCGCCTGATGGCGTCGCGCCGTCTGGGACGCGAACAAGCCCTGCAAGCGCTTTACTCGGTCGCCGTCGGCGGCCGCGAGCCGGGCGAGGCCTTGAACGAAGTCGTCGGCGAACGTGCCGAAGCCGAGCATCGGAGCTTCGTGCGCGACCTGCTTTTCGGTACGCTGGAATACGGTGAAAAGGCCGACGGGATCGTCGGTCCCCTGCTCGAGGGGTGGTCGATCGAACGTCTTCCCACGATCGACCGTTTGTTATTGGAGATGGGCACCTTCGAGCTGCGCTGTCGTCCGTCGACGCCGCCCGCGGTCGCGATCAACGAAGCAGTCGAGCTCGCGAAACGCTTCTCCACCGAAGATTCCGGGCGATTCGTCAACGGCGTGCTCAACGCGGTCGTCAAAGCGGGCCGCAACGGCGATGCCCAGACGTAAGGCGCGGCGCAAGAGCTGGGGATTTTGGCGCATCGCCGGCGTGACGGTGCTGATGCTGATCCTGTTTGCGGCCGGCACGGTCGGCGGCATCGTTTACGCCTACGCGCGCAATCTGCCCGACATCAGCCGGATGGCGGATTATCAGCCCGCCAGCTCGACGCGCATCTTCGCTCGCGACGGCACCTTGCTGGCGTCGGTGTACAAGGAGAATCGCGTCTGGGTACCGATCTCGCGCATTCCGCCGGTGGTTCGCGACGCGTTCATCGCCAACGAAGACCATAACTTCTACTATCATCACGGCGTCGATCTGGGCGGCATCATGCGCGCCGCCTATGCCGACCTCACGCATCAGGAGTTTCAAGGCGCGTCGACCATCACGCAGCAGCTCGCCCGCCGCCTGTTCCTGACCGACGAGATCTCCCTGTCGCGCAAGATCCAGGAAGCGTTGCTCGCGATCGAAATCGAGCGTTTCTATACCAAGGACGAGATCCTCGAACGCTATCTCAACATCATCTACCTGGGCGCCGGCGCGTACGGCGTCGACGCGGCCGCGCACACCTATTTCGGGCGCCCGGTCGACGCGCTCACGCTGGGTCAGGCCGCGATGCTGGCCGGCGTGGTTGCGGCCCCGTCGGACTACTCGCCATTCGACAACCTCGCGCTGGCGCGCGACCGCCAGCGTCACGTCCTCGACCGCATGGTGGAGAGCGGCTACGTGACGCAAGACCAAGCCGACGCCGCCTACGACGCTCCGGTCGGTCTGATCGCGCCGCGGCCGGTCGGTCTGCAAGGGTACGCGTTTCCGTACTTCACGACGTACGCGATCGCGCAGCTCCAGAAGCTATTCGGCAAAGATGCGGTCGAGGAGGGCGGTCTCCAGGTCTACACGACCGTCGATCCGCGCTTGCAGCGCATCGCCCAAGATGCCGTGAGCTGGGGCGTCAAGCAATCGCTGGCCGAAGGCATCAACGGTCACGAAGCGGCGCTGGTCGCGCTGCGTCCCTCCACCGGCGAGATCTTGGCGATGGTGGGCGGTACCGGCTTCACCTTGGACAATCAGTTCAACCGGGCGTGGCAAGCGCGGCGCCAGCCCGGTTCGTCGTTCAAGCTCTACGTTTACACCGCGGCCATCGACTCCGGAATGTCGGCATCGACGATCGTCGACGACTCGCCGGTCAGCTACGCGATGGGCGACGGAACGCAGTGGTCGCCGAAGAACGACGATTTCGGCTACATGGGCCCGATCACGCTGCGAACGGCGCTCGCACAGTCGCGTAACGTCGTCGCCGTCAAGGTTGCCGAGCAAGTCGGCATCGACCGCGTCATCGACTACGCCCACCGCATGGGAATCACGTCGCCGCTGGAAGCCAATCTTTCGCTGGCGCTGGGCTCGTCGGTGGTCTCGCCGCTCGAGCACGCAAGCGGTTATGCGACGATCGCCGACGGCGGATTGCACGTCGACCCGACGCCGTTCCGCATGGTCAAGGATTCGCTCGGAAGCGTCATTCTCGACGACGAGTATCCGCAAGCCAGCGACGTCGTCAGTGCCGGAACCGCGTTCATCGTCACCTCGATGCTCGAGGACGTCATCAACCACGGTACCGGGTACCCGAATGCCGTGATCGGCCGGCCGGCCGCCGGGAAAACGGGTACGACGTCGGACTTCAGGGACGCGTGGTTCGTCGGGTTCACGCCCGACCTGGTGGCCGCCGTGTGGCTCGGCAACGACGATTACTCGCGCATGGACGAGTCCTACGGGGGAAACATTCCGGCGCGCATTTGGGCCCGCTTCATGAAGGCCGCCCTGGCCGGAACGAAGCCGCACGACTTCGTCATGCCGCAAGAGGAAGTCGCGAAGGTCGCGCGCTGCGGCGGCGGCTACGAGTATTACATCAAAGGCACGGAGCCGCAGTCTTGCGGCGACTCGGTCACGCAGTACAACGGCGATCCCAGCGCGGCGCGATACGTTCCCTCGGCAGCCGAGCCGACGGTGCCGCCGGCCGATGCCACGCCGCCGCCCGACTCGGTCGGCGACGGCACGCAGTACGAAATGCTCGACTCGCCGGCACCGACGCTGCCGCCCGGCAACCAGGCGTCGCCGTCGGCCGCGCCGTCGTCCTCGACCGTTCCGCAGCCGAGCTCCTCGCCGCGGCGATGAAGCTTTTCCCCGAGCCGGACGAACCGGTCGCGATTCTTCGTCTAACGGTCGCGCAGTTTTCCGACCGCTTCCGGAAGCTGGTCGAGCAGCGCGTTCGCGCCTTCCGGCGCATCGCGATCGAGGGGGAGATCACGGGCTGGAGTCCGCGCGCGAACGGAAACGTGTATTTTACGCTCAAAGACGATCGGGCCGTGTTGAGCTGCTTCGCGTTCTCGAGCGAGGCGCGAACCTTTCCGCCGGTGGGCGACGGCACCGCCGTCGTCGCGACCGGATCGGTGACGACCTGGGAGCGCCGCAGCGAGTACCGCCTTCGGGCTTTCAAACTCGAACCGATCGGCATCGGCGCGCTCGCCGCGAAGGTCGAAGAGCTGCGCAAGCGTTTGCAGAGCCTGGGACTTTTCGACGAGCGCCGTAAGCGGCAATTTCCGAGGTTTCCGCAGCGCGTCGCGCTGGTCTCCGCGCGCCGCGGCGCCGGAGCCGAAGATTTCGAGACGACGATTCGCGAGAAGGCGCCCAACGTCACCGTCTACTTCGTAGAAACGCGAATTCAGGGGGAAGGCGCCGAGATCGACATCGCCGAGGCGATCGACAAAGCGTCGCGACTCGACGCCGACGTCGTCGTGCTGTTGCGCGGCGGCGGTTCGTACGAAGACCGTTTTCCGTTCAATACCGAGCCGGTGGTGCGCGCGATCGTGCGTTCCCGCCATCCGGTCGTAACCGCGATCGGTCACACCGGCGATCGGCATCTCGCCGACGAAGCCGCCGACGCGGTGTTCAAAACCCCGACCGCGGCCGCCGAATACATCGCGGGCAGCTGGCTGGAGGTCGCGGCGCGGCTTTCGCGGCAACGCGAACGGCTCGACCGCGTCGTGGATTCGATTCTCACTCGCTCGGTACAGCGCTGCGATTACGTGCAACGGCAGCTTGGACACGCGATGCTCCACCGCATAGCGACGGCGCGGCGGCGTCTTTTCGAGTGCGCGGCTCGCGTGGAACGGCAGAGTCCCCGCGACCGCTTGGAGCGCCGGCGCTCGCGGCTGCGCGCGGCCGCCGAGTCGCTCCACGCATCGATGCTGCGTGCGATGCCCCGGTGGCAGCGGCAAAGCGACGCGGCCGCGCAGCGGCTCGCGGCGTCGCGCGAACGGTATTTTTCCCAGCACGCCAACGCCTTGGCGCTCGCCTCGGGGAGGCTCTCGTCGGCCGACCCGCAGAAGCCGCTCGAGCGCGGCTACGCCATCGTGACGCTCGACGGCCGCGCGCTTCGCGAGGCGCGCCAGGCCGCCGCGGGAGATCGTATTCGGGCGCTCCTCTTTCGTGGGAGCATCAGCGCGCGCGTAGAAGGCATCCAGGACGATGAGTGACGGCATTCCCAAGACGTTCGAGGAGAAACTCGATCGCATCGACGCGATCGTAAAGGAGCTCGAGAGCGGCCGCACCGATCTCGATCGCGCGGTCGCGCTGTTCAAAGAGGGCAAGCTGCTGGCGCGCGACTGCGAGCAGCTGCTCAAGAGCGCGCAAGAACAAGTCGATCAGGCGATGGCCGATTCGGCTGCGCCCGCCAACGGCGAAACCGAAGACATCCCGTTTTAACGGCACCGCCTTTCGCAGCGGTCCGGAAGGTCGTTGCGCTCTACCCTGCGGTGCGTGCGCGTGGAAGGCGGAGCCTGACCGTCGTTCCGTGGCCCGGGCGCGTCTCCAAATCGACGCTGCCCCGCGCGCGTTCGACGATTCGCCGCACGATCGACAAGCCCAGACCGCTGCCCGTGACCGAGCCGCGTTCCGGACCGCGAAAAAAACGGTCGAAGGCGTGCTGCGCGGTAAACGCGTCCATGCCGGGTCCGTCGTCGGCCACTTCGATCGTAACGTCGTCGCCCGCTCGGACCCGGACCGCGATCGACGCGCCGAGCGCGTAGCGTAACGCGTTGTCGAGCAGATTTCGCAGCGCGTCGCGCAGGTCGTCGGCGTCGATCGCAGCGTACGCCCCGGGCGACGCGTCGACCGCAAAGTTCCGATCGGGATCGAGCGGCCGCACGAGCGCGACCGCTTCCTCGGCCACGCGCGCGACGTCGGCGACCGCGGTCGCGTTCATGGCGATCGCGTCGAGCCGCGCGAGATCGAGGATTCGCTCGACGAGGCGCTGCAGGCGCTCGTGCTCGTTTCCGATATCGCCCACGATCCGCTCGGCCAGCGCGCGGTCTTCCAGCGCGCCTCGTTTCAGAATGCCGAGGTAGCCGATCGCGATTGCCAGCGGCGTGCGCAGTTCGTGACCGGCATCGGCCAAGAACGAACGCAAGCGTTCTTCGCCCTGGGCGCGAATCGAAATCGCGCTCCCGAGGCGGTCGACCGCGGCACTGGCCGACCTCCACACGTCGCCGTAGATCGGATCGTCTTCCGCCGCGATCGCGGGAGCCTCCGTCGTCACCGCATCGAAGGCGTTTCGGAGCCGTGCGACCGACCCCGCGCGCTCGCGCGACCAGACGCGGGCGAAGAAGAACGCGGCGGCACCCGCAAAGACGACCGTCGCCAGCAGCAGCGCGGCGACGAGCAGTCGAGCGCGCCAGATCGCTGCCGGATTGAGCACGACGAGAACGTAGCCGTCGCGGGTCGGCACGATCAACGACGAGCCGTCCGCGGCCGCGGTCCAATTGCCGATCGGGCGCCCGAAGCGGCGAAGATAGGGATTGCCGGCGACGTAGTTGCCGTCGCGGTCGAACGCCGTCGCCGCCACGTGCCAGCCGCGCAGCTCGACCAGAAGCTCCGGCAGCTTCGCCCGGACTTCGTCGCCGCCGGCGCTCCCGAGTTCGTCACGAACGATCGTTCGTGCGGCTTGCACGGTCGAGCGATACGCCTGTTGCGTCATGACGAACGCGACGCTTCCGACGATCAGCCACGCCAGGAGCGCACCCGCGGCGGCCGCGATGGCGGGCGGAAGTGCGAACGCGCGCAGCAGCCGCCTCACGGCGTCGCCTCGCGCCGCAAAACGTAGCCGACGCCGCGCAAGGTATGCAACAGTCGCGGCTCTCCGCCCGCTTCGAGCTTGGTCCGTAAATAGGAAACGTAGCGGTCTACGACGCCGCTCTCGCCATCGTAGTCGAATCCCCAAATGCGTTCGAGCAGCTCGCTCTTACTGAACGCTCTGTCATGATTTCGTAAAAGCAGCTCCAGCAGGACGTATTCGCGCCGGGTCAAGTTGAGTGGGCGGTCGCCGCGCCGCACGTCGTGGCGCTGCGTATCCATCGTGACGTCGGCAAAAACGATCACCGCACGCTCCGCGAGTTTGGGCCGGCGCAAGGCGGCGCCGATCCGGGCCAGGAGCTCGTCGAGCTCGACCGGTTTGGTGACATAGTGGTCGGCGCCGGCTGCGAGCGCGCGCACTTTGTCGGGCGTCTGCGTGCGTGCGGTCAACATCATGATCGGCACGTCCGAAAGGCCTCGTATCGTCGGAACCAGCGAGATTCCGTCTGCGCCGGGGAGACCTACGTCAAGAATCACGAGATCGACGTCGTGCGTCCGAATGACCTCGGTCAATCCGGCGCCGTTCGGCAAGGCTTCGACGCGATACCCTTCGCGCTCGAGGGCGAGCGCCAGCATCTCGCGCATCGCGCGTTCGTCTTCCACCACGACGATTCTGAGTTCGTTCGGCACGTGCGTATTAACCTAAGTTCTTAATCGGAGATTCATCGGAGAAATGAATTTCTCCGAATGTTTTCCATGTGCGATGGCACACTGTCGGCATAGACGACTACGTTTTTCTAGGGAGATTTCTATCGCTATGAACCGTACGCGCACCTCCGTAACTGCAGCGGCGTTGGCTTTCGCCCTTTCGGCGTGCAGCGGCGCCGGGACCGGCTCGTTGCCCCAAAACGCCCTGCCGCAAGCCGCAAACGCGGTCGAAACGGCCGCCAACGCCGGCGCTGCGATCTCGCAAAACGGCGTTCGCGCCGACGCGTCCACGCCTCCGTCACTCGGCCCCATCGAGGCTCTCAATGCTGCGGGTGCGTCGATTCGCGACCTTTCCGAGGAAGCACAGACCGACACCGGTCGCGGCTCGCAAACCTCCAGTGGAACGTGCCGCAAAGGCATCGAGCTGTACGTTCCGGACAAAGCCGGAACGCCCGACTCGATGCAGCGCGAGGTATTTTGGGATGCGGGGTGTACGAAGCTGGCTCGCGACAGCGTGCGCGTCTTCACGCCGACGAGCGGATCGAGCGAAAACGTGACGCTCGACGTGATCAACTACTCGCCGGCCGGTGCCAAACTCTCGGAACGCAGCGCCGAGGTGACCTTCGCCGACGCAACGTTCGGTTCGAACGGATTCCCCAACCCCACGGACGGATTCGACCGCAACGCGACCAGCACGCTCGCGATCGCCGGAACGCGCACGATCTTGGCGGGCGATGAGTTCGTCGTCTCACCGCTCTCGAACGGCTCGGGAACGTTTTGCAGCGACTCGGCGGGTTATAACGCGGTCGGCTTTCCGGCGCTCGGGAAGACGTTCGGATGGGAAGGCGGTTTCTTGACGGCCGGAACGCGAACGGTCAACTCCGACGGCAGCGTTACGTGGAACGGCACGCACACCGGAACTGCCTACGAGGCGCCCATCGGCTCGCTGAGCCTGGTGACGGGAACGCCGAATACGGCCTGCCCGATCGTCGCGCCGGACTATAGCCTGAGCGGAGGAACGGCGGGCGGATCGTCGACGGGTGCGCTGACGGCCACCTTCGACAACGGCGAACTGGTCGATCTGACGCTCGACCACACCGGTTCCCGCGGCAGTTACGCGATCGCCGCTTCGACCGACACCAAGCTGTGGCCGACCAATCCGCGCTTCATCACCGGAACCGTCACGAGCGGAGGGAAAACCATCGCGCACTTTGCCGTCAACGCCTTCGGCGACGGCACGATCTCGGTGTTTGCCACCGGAACGATTTATCGAATCGTCGACTGGATCGTCGTGAAGTAGCGGCCGGTCCCCGCGCTAGTTGACCCGTTTTGTGCGGCCGGCCCATTCCCGGTCGCGCAAAACGAATTTCTGGACCTTTCCGGTCGACGTTTTGGGCAGATCGCAAAACTCTACGGCTTTGGGGGTCTTGAAGCCCGGGAGGCGCGTGCGGCAAAAGGCGATGAGCTCGTCTTCGCGCGCGCTCGCACCGGGCTTCAGCGTGACGAAGGCTTTGGGGACTTCGCCCCACTTCTCGTCCGGTTTGGCGACGACCGCGCACTCGAGAACCGCCGGATGCTCCATGAGCGTCTTCTCGACCTGAATCGTCGAGACGTTCTCGCCGCCGCTGACGATCACGTCCTTGGCGCGGTCGGTGATTTCGACGTAGCCGTCGGGATGCATGACGGCGACGTCGCCGGAGTGGAAATACCCTCCGCGAAAGGCTCGCGCGGTTGCCTCGGGATCGCCGTAGTAACCCTTCATCACGTTGTTGCCGCGCATGACGATCTCACCCGGCGTGGCGCCGTCGCTCGGAACGTCGTTCATGGCGTCGTCCACGACCCGCAGGTCGTCGATCCCGGCGGTGAAAAACGGCACGCCTTGGCGTGCCTTGAGACGCGCGCGATGCTGCGGCACGTGCAGATCCCAATCGGTCTTCCACGCGCAGACCGTAAACGGACCGTAGGTCTCCGTCAGCCCGTAGACGTGCGTTACGACCGCCCCCAGCCGCTCCATCTGAAGGATCGTGTGGG
>Ga0335075_10010991_pt1 | contig 13705 bp, 18 predicted proteins | sample Lox_Sample_24_FD_206723 | JGI IMG/M metagenome (GOLD analysis project Ga0335075, IMG submission 206723) | Soil microbial communities from Loxahatchee National Wildlife Refuge, Florida, United States - Lox_Sample_2.4 | ecosystem: Environmental > Terrestrial > Soil > Wetlands | place: USA...
CGGCACCGAGGCGGCGCTGCTCGCCGGCAAGCCGCTCGTGCAGGCCGACGAGAGCGCGCCGCTGCGCCCCGACTCGCCGGTCCCGTACTGCTCGACCAAGGCTCGCGCGGAGCAGGCGGTGCTCGACGCCAACGGCGAGGGCTTCGAGACGGTGGTCGTGCGCCCCCGCTTCGTGTGGGGGCCGGGCGACGCCACGCTGCTGCCCGTGATCGTCGAGCTGGTGCGCAGCGGGCGCTTCGCGTGGATCGGCACGGGACGCCACCGCACCTCCACCACCCACGTGGACAACGCCGTCGAGGGCCTCGTGCTGGGCGCCACTCGCGGGCATCCCGGGAACGCCTACTTCGTCACCGACGGCGAGCCGGTGGTGTTCCGCGAGTTCGTCGAACGGCTGCTGGCCACGCAGGGCCTGCAAGCCCCCTCGCGCAACGTCCCCTCCGCGCTGGCCGCCGTGCTCGCCGCAGCCGGCGAGGCAGCCTGGCGCGTGCTGCCGCTTCCGGGTCGCCCGCCGCTGACCCGCTTCAGCTATTGGGTGTCCTCCCAGGAGTGCACGCTGCGCATCGACAAGGCCACCGCGCAGCTCGGCTATCAGCCGCCGGTGGGCATCGAGGACGGGCTCGCGCAGATGAGCGCCAGCGCCTAGCGGCGTCGCCGGGGCAGGCGGCTCAATTCGCGTCCGCGCGCGCAGGCCGGTCGCGGGGCACGTCGACCCAGCCGAACGGCAGCTGGCGCAACCGCCCCTGGCGTATGCCCTCGCGGATCGCCGCGTCCAGCGTCCCGTCGCGCCAATCGCCTGCGTGGCAGCGCTGGCCGAGCCTCCGTTTGGACAGCGGGCCGCTCGTGCGCAGCTCGTGCACGAGCCGGCGCACCTCCGCGGCAAGCAGCGCCTGATCGTGGCGGTCGAGCGGGCGCGCCATGCGACGGGGCGCATGCGCGTCGGAAGAAACCTTGGACGAGGCGTTGGCCATGAGCACCCTCCTTCTGAAGAAGCGTTGTGCCACGTCTGATAGCCGCCCGGCTGCGGAGAGCGAAGCTATGTCGTCAGGCTCATGACCTGCGCGGGGCAGCGAGCGGGTGGGGCGGTCGCACACATGCAGCTGGACGGCGGCGGGGAGGAGTGAGACGCAGCGCTGCGAGCGGCCATGACCGATCTGGCGCGGGCTGGGGGTCGGATAGGATGCAGGCTCGGATGCCGACGTAGCTCAGCCGGTAGAGCACCTCCATGGTAAGGAGGGGGTCCGGGGTTCGAGTCCCCGCGTCGGCTTGCCCCAAATCGCATAGCCAAGCGGCTTTTGCAAGCCTAAAGAGGTCGTCCGCCAGAGGCTCGTCCGAGCATCTGTTGGCGCTCTGAGTAGGCCATCGCCTTTCCGTCGCGCTCCCGTCTACGGCGCAATCAGCGTGGCGCCGGGGATGTAGGTGCCGACCCGCCGTGGGTCGCGCGTCAGCAGCGGTCGTTGTGTCACAGCGGCGTGTGCGCCGATCAGAAAGTCGGGGAGGACGGCCTCGCGCGATCCTCCCGATCGGCGGTAGTCGGCGTGGGCGTGACCGGCGAGGAAGGCCGCCGCTGGCGGGATCTCCTCGACGACCGCCATCGAGGGCAGCGCCAAGCGCAGTTCCTCGATGCGTGGGAACCGTGGCGCGATCTCCGCGAGCACGACCACGTTGAGGACGATCGCGCCTCGCTGGGCTGCTTGCGTGAGCCGCTTCTGCGACCAGGACAGCCAGCGTGGGTCTTCGGTGAAGAGGTCGAGCAGCACGCTGCTGTCAACGAAGGTCTCCAACGCCAGCCGCTATCGGCGGGTGAGCGCCAGGATCTCTTCGGTGCTCATCTCGCCCGCGCCCGCGCCACGCATGCGGCCAATCTCCTCGGCCGTCCGGTCGGAGTCGACCAGCAGCCGCGCGCCACGCTCGTCCAGCTCGAACTCGACGTCGCTGCCCGGCTGGATGCCGAGCGCTCGCCGTACCGGCAGCGGGATCGTCACTTGGCCCTTCTGCGTCACACGCATAGGGTAAGACTAGCAAGTAATACCGATTGGCCCGGGCAGACCCCTGAGCCGGATCCCCGCCCACGTCCTGATCGGCGCACAGCCTCGATGCGCCCGGTCGGCGGGCCACCCGATTCATCGCTCGAACACGAGCCGGCCGAGTTGCGCCTCGCCAGGCTTGACACGGCCGCGACCGTGGATTATGTTTGCGGGCAGAGGGATCTGCGGATGGGGCCAGGACGGCAACGGAGAGGGGACTCGGTGATTCGCGCACAGCCCGCGTGGGCCCTTCGGGCGCGAAGCACCGGTTTTGCCGGAGCTGGATCGGGGTCCAAGCCAGGCGGGAGGACGGGGATCGAAGATGGATGACGGCTACATGTCGCTGGCCGAAAAGCTCGTGCACGCGCGTCCGGTGAACGAGGTCGAGGCGAGGAGAGCGCTCGAATGGATCGCCTCGCGAGAGGGCAAGCTGCTCGACGAGCTGGTGCGCGAGCACCGGCAGTCCGGCACGATCGCCGCCTAGCAGCCGCTCGCGCAAGCCCGCGCCGGCGGTGATCGCAGCGCCCGCGAGGCGGCTGGCGAGCGGGCGACGTTCCCGCGTCTTGGCGAGCAGCTGCGGGTGGGCGATTCGGCCGCCGCGCTTGGGGGTAGTCGATGAGCACGTGGACTCCCAGCAACCACACCTCAGCACCCCGAGCGGGCCGCCGCCCGAGCAGCAGGCCGCCGGGCCCAGCGGCGTCGCGGCGGTGGCGCCGTTCGTAGGGCTGTTCCTGCTCGCGATCGCGATCGTGCTGCTCGCGCTCGGCCTGCTGGGAGGCTGGTGGGGCTTTGGCATCGCCGTCGCGCTGATGATCGTGGGGGTGCTCGTGCTGTCACGATTCGTGCAGCGGATCGCGTGGACGCGCAAATCGCCCGCGCGCCTGCGCCAGGGCCTGTCGGGCATGAACGAGGACCTGTCGGTCACCGACGACGCCCACGAGGAGATCTCCGCGCACGACCTGCCGCTCGACAACCCCGCGCACCGCGAGCTCGCCGAGCACCCGCAGCGGCCCGACGAGCGGCAGGACGGCAAACGGCGCCTGCAGCCCAGGTAGCGGCGCGCGCGAGCCGGCCGCCTGTACGCTCGCGCGGTGGCCCTTTCCCCGTATCTACGCGGCCTGCGCCAGCACGTCGGCCACCAGTTCCTGCTGCTGCCGTCGGTCGCCGTGCTGCCGTGGGACGACCACAGCCGGCTGCTGCTCGTGCGCGAGGCCGACACCGGCCTGTGGCAGACGATCGGCGGCGCCGTCGAGCCGGACGAGTCTCCGCACCAGGCCGCCGCGCGCGAGGCCGCCGAGGAGGCCGGCGTGACCGTCGCGCTCGAGCGGATCCGCTGCGTGGTCGGCGGACCGCAGTTTCGCCTGCTCTACCCCAACGGCGACCTCGTCGGCTACGTGCCCACCGTGTTCGACGCGCGCGTGCTCGACGGCACCCCGCGCGCCGACGGCGAGGAGACGCTCGACGTCGCCTGGTTCTCGCCCGCCCAGCTCGCCACCGCGCAGCTGACCGAGTTCACGCACGCGCTGTTCCACGCGGCGGGCGTCAGCGTGGCGCGCGGGTAGCCGGCTTGCCGCGCCGGCGAGCAGCGCTGCTGCGCTGCGGCTAATCCGCGCGCTGCGCCTCGAACGTCTGGCCCGCCCGGCGCAGGCGCTCCACCAGCGCGCCGCCCATCGCCGTAGCCGGCGTCAGCACGCCCGCGCGGGCCGGCAGGCGCTCGCCGTCGAACGCCAGGCACAGCGCGCTCTCGCCCAGCATCACCGCCGTCGCCTTGTAGCCGGGGTCGCCCTGGGCGGCCACGCGGCCCACGCAGCGTGCGCCGCCGGAGGTGCGCGCGTGGATCTCGATGCGGAAGAAGCCGCGCTCGCGAGCGCGCTCGCTCGGCCCCTCGCCCGGGGACGGCAGCACCCGGTCGAGCAGCGCGCGCGTGGGCGACAGCGCCAGCCCCGCCGTCAGCGCGCCCACGCCCGCCGCCAGCGCGCCCGCCTGCGCCGCCGCCAGCGCGCCCGATCCCAGCCCCATCGCCTCGCGGTAGCGAAAGCCGCGCCCGTACGCCCAGCCCTGCAGCGCGTTGCTGCGCCGCACCACGCGCGTGTTGATCGAGCCCATCACGAACGGACCCAGCCAAAGGCCCAGCTCCGCGTCGTGCTCCACGCCGCGCAGGTCGCGCTCGGGACCGAGGTCCGGCTCGGCCTCGCGATCCGGGCTGAGGGCGTACGGGTCCTCCAGCAGGCGCGCCAGGCGGCTGTCGCCGCGGGCGTCGTCGACCACGCCCTTCATCGACGCCACCGTGCCGCCGCTCGCCCCGCCCCTCATCGCCCGCACCACCAGCGTCGTGTCCTCGAGTTGGCCCGCGCCGCTCGCCGCGGCCGCCTCGTGCACCAGCAGCACCCCCAGGTCGGATGGGATCGAGTCGAAGCCGCAGCAGTGCACCACGCGCGCGCCGCTCTGCGCGGCGACGGCGTCGAAGCGGTCGATCGCCTCGCGGATGAACACCACCTCGCCCGTCAGGTCCGCATAGTGCGTGCCCGCCTTCGCGCACGCCTCCACCACCGGCATCCCGTAGCGGCGGTAGGGGCCGACGGTGGTGGCCAGCACGCGAGCCTGGCCGGCCAGCTCGGCCAGCGAGCGCTCCTCGCCCGTGTCCGCCACCAGCAGCGGCCACTCCGCCGCGCGCGCGCCCAGCGAGCTGCGCAGCGCGCGCAGGCGCTCCGGCGAGCGGCCAGCCAGGCCGATCCGCGCCTGCGGCTGCGCCGCGCCCGCGAGGTATTCCGCGCACAGGCGCCCCACGAAGCTGGTGGCGCCGAACAGCACGACGTCGAGTTCGCGCTCGCCGCTCACGGCAGCATTACGCGATCGCTCGCCGAGCGGCCCAGGCGAGCGACTTCCTCATCCATCAGCGGCACCGTGCGCCGCGCCTCGCGCCTGCCCTGAAGCTCCGCCAGCCGCGACGTCAGCGCGGGCTTCAGCAGGCGCAGCACGCCCACCCAGCCGGGCACGTTCACGCGCGCCGCGCGCCGTTCGATCCCGCGCACGAACGCCTCCGCGCACTGCTCCACCGAGGTCGTCTGGCCCAGCGGGCCGGGCAGCGAGTCGAGCATCTCGCGAAATGACGCCATGTCGCGCTTGGCGTCGCGCACCATCGGCGTGTCGATCCACGACATGTGCGCGCTGCCCACCGCCACGCCCACCGGGCCCATCTCCAGCCGCAGCGCGTTCGCGAAGTGCTCCACCCCCGCCTTGCTCGCGTTGTACGCCGCCAGCCCCGGCGCCGGCGCGTACGCGGCCGCCGAGGACACGACCAGCACGTAGCCGCGGCGGCGCTCCAGCTCATCGAGCGCCGCGCGAACCGTGTGGAACACGCCCGTGACGTTGATGTCGATCAGCCGTCGGAACATCGCCGGGTCGACCGCGCCCACCGAGCCGTAGCTCGCGATCCCCGCGTTCGCCACCACCACGTCGATGCCGCCGAAGCGCTCCACGCCGTGCGCCACCGCCTGCTCCATGTCCGCCAGCTCCGTCACGTCGCCCTCGATCGACGTCGCGCTCTGCTCGCCCAGGCGCTCCACGTGTTCGCGCAACGGCTCCGCGTCCACGTCCACCAGCACCACCTTCGCGCCGCGCTCCACCAGCCGGGTCGCGGTCGCCGCGCCCACGCCGCGCGCGCCGCCGGTGATCAACACCACCTTGCCCGCCACCCCGCTCATACGCAGCCCACCATACCGCCGCAGCGGCCACAGCGCTCAGCTCGCGCCAGCTTCGCCGGGGGCGCCGTGCGCAGCCGGTGGCCGAGGGTCAGTCGGCCGCCGCAGGTTTCGCCGCGCGCGGCGCGTAACGGTGGTGGAGCATCAGCTGGTTGCCGTCGGGGTCGCTGAAGAACGCCATGTGGCACACGCCCGTGTCGAGCGTGTCGCCGTGGAAGGCAACGCCGCGGGCTTCCAGGCTCGCGCGCGCCGCCTGCATGTCATCCACGTGCAGCGCAACGTGGCGCAGCGCATGGTGCTCGATGCCCATCTTGTCGGGGACCATCACGCTCAGCGTCAGGTTGCCCGTCTCGAACTCCGCGTAGTTGCGGTCCTTGAGGCACACCGAGCACGGCAATCCCAGGGTCGTGCCGTAGAACTCCACGGCGACGTCCAAGTCGCGGGTGGGCACCGACAGGAAGTCGACGCCCGTGATCACGGGAGCGGTCGTTGTCATTGCTCGTGTATACCGTACGCGGTGGCCCCACGCACGCGCATCCTCGCGTTCGGCTGCGCCGCCGTCCTCGTCCTCGCCGGCGGCGCCTGCGCCGCCTTCGTCAGCGGCATCGCCGGCGAAGTGCTCACGATCGTGCTCATCTCAGCCGGGCTCGCCGGCGGGCTGCTGCTGATCTTCCTCGAAATCGGCCTCGAAGAAGAACGCGACCTCGCGCGCGAGGAGGCCAGCCGCCGCGAGCGCGCCCGCGCGGGCAAAGGCGAGCGGCGCTCGCTGTCCATCCGGGGACGGCCGTGGCTTCGCCGGCCGCCGCGCCGTCCCAGCTGACCCGCCGTCGCGTCTCGCAGCGCCGCGCTCGGAATTTCGTCCGCACCGGCAGGGGAGCACCGGCAACGGCTCTAAGCTGCCGCGCATGATCGGCGGTTTGCACGCCCGGCGCCTGCTCGCGCCGCTCGCCCGCGTTGCGCTGCTCGCCTGTGCCCGTGTGGCTGCCCGCGCGGCGCCGCTCGCCGGCGTTGGGCTGCTCGTGTGCGTGGCGATGCTCGTCGCGTCGCCCGCCCGCGCGCTCGCCCGCGCCCGGCCGGCGGATGCGTCCTCGGCGAGCAGCGTGGGCGCCGGCGAAGAGGCGGAACTCAGCCGCGACGACCGCGGGCTGTACGTGGCGTTCTGCCCGCCCGGCCAAGCGCCGGCGAGCATCGCCAGCAGCAGCCCGCGCCCACACGTGCGCACGCGGGCCAGCGTCGCGATGGCAAGCCACGCGGGCTGGCCGCAGGACGAATGCCTGAAGATGGACAAGGGGTCCGCGGGGCTCAGCCACACGCTCGTCGGTCTCCAGCACGTGCACAACTGGCTGCTCGGCGGCTACGGCAACGACACCTTCTACGCGGGCGAACGCGGCGACGTGATCTGGGGCGACTACCACCCCGAAGGGCAGCCGGAAAGCCAGCGCGACTACATCCACGGCGGCGCCGGAGCCGACTGGATCTACGCGAGCCACGGGTACAACGAAATCTGGACGGGCAGCGGCGACGATCATCTCGCGCTCGTGTACGGGCACGGGACCGTGTACTGCAACGGCCCCGGCGTCAAGACCTTCGTGATGCGCTACCTGCCGCAGAACCGCCCGTGGAAGCTGGTCGGCTGCTCGCACAAAGTGCTCGACCGCTACCGCGCCTGAGCGGGCGCTCAGGCGATCCCGTCGAGCAGCTCCGCCGGCGAGGACAGCTCCAGGCCGCGCGCCAGGATCACGATCGTCTCCAGGCGCGGCGAGCGCTTGCAGCGCTCCAGCAGGCTGATCTCCGTGCGGTGCAGGTCGCAGATGTCCGCCAGCGCCTCCTGGGAGAGCCCCGCCCGATCGCGGTGCTGGCGGAGGTTCGCTGCGAATTGCCTGCGAACGGTCTCCATGGCGATTGACTCTCGCGCCGCGCAGACGAAAGTTCCACAGACAACTGTCGCCGCAGCTGCCCGTCGGCAGCCCGCTATCCGTTGGCGTCGTCCGCCGGCGTGACCGTGCTGACCGGCAGGCCCATGCCCGCCACCTTGCTCGGGAGGTCGAGCTTCAGCCAGCGCGACACGCGCGTGGGCAGCGTCGAGATGATGATCTCGTCGAAGCCGCGCAGGTTGATCGCGTCGTGAACCGCCGCCACCGGATCGGGGTCTCCCACGATCCCCTCCACCGCGCCGCCCGCCGCCTCGGTCAGCTTGGGCAGCGCCGCGTCGAGCACTCCCTGCGCCTCGCCCACGCCCTGATCCTCCGCGTCCACCACCTTGTGCAGGCCGTGCGCGGCGTTCGGCACCAGCAGCGTGAACGTGCACGGCCCGCGCGCCGCCCGCGCCGCTACCGCGTCCAGCAACGGCTTGGTCGCCGCCGTCTTGTGCGCCACCACCAGCACCCTGGTCGGCGCCTCCTGCGAGGACTCCATCATCTACTCCCTTCTGGCTGCAACGTTTTGGCGCCCCTGTGCGGGCCGCTTCCCCAGGTTCAGCTTAGGGTGCCCTCTCGGCGGCGCGCAGCCCGGTCAACATCCATATCCCAAAAAAGACGATCAGACCCGCCGCGCACGCGAACGCGAGACCAGTGTGGTCGTGCACGCCCGAGATCAGGCCGCGGCCGGCGTCCAGGAAGGCCGTCGCCGGGTTGACGCTCGCGACGTCGTGGATCCAGCCTTTGAGCAGGCCCAGCGGCACGTACACCGGCGCCAGGAACAGGATCAGGAACACCGGCGTCTGCATCAGCGGCCCCGCCTGGATCGTGCGGAAGCGGAACGCCACGCCCGCCGCCCAGCCGAAGCCCACCAGCACCAGCAGTGCCGCCAGGCCGTACAGGCCGAACACGTCCACGCCGTCGCCCGTCATGCGCATCCCCGTCGCCAGCGCCACCGCGCTCACCACCGCCAGCGTCACCGCCGCGCGCGTGAGCGCCACCAGCGCGTAGCCCAGCGCGATCCCGCGGCGGTCCTCAGCCGCCAGCATCAGACGCCGCGCAAAGCCGCTTTCGAAGTCGAACGCCAGCGTGAAGCCCGTGAACAGGCCGCCGAACATCGCCGACTGGCACAGCACGAACACGAACTGGAAGGCCGTGTAGCCCGCCGGGAAGCGAAAGCCCGGCACGTCGCCCAGCGCCGACAGCCCGCCCGCGAAGCTCGCCAGGAACACCAGCGGGAACACCAGCGAGGGCACGAACAGGTCGGGCCTGCGCACGTACGTGTGCAGGCTGCGCCACGCGATTGCGCGCGCCACGCGCCAGATGCCGCCGCCCGCGGGGGCCAGCGTGACGTGCTCGGAGGGCGCGCTCACGTGCGCTGCATCCTCGTGCGCAACGCGCCCGCCACGCCCAGAAGCGCGACCGCCGTCAGGCCCGCCGCCACCGCGAAGCCGCGCCACAGCGCCGTGCCGTCCCAGCCGTATATGTACAGGCTGCGAAAGCCCTCGATCAGGTAGGAGATCGGGTTCCAGTCGGCGATCGTGTGAAACCAGCCGGTCTTAAGCAGGTTGCGCGGCAGGTTGCTGGAGGACAGGAAAATGAACACGAAGAACAGCGGGAACAGGCCCTGCACGGCCTCGCCCGAGCCGGTCTTCAACGCCGCCGCGCAGCCCAGCGCGCCGAAGCCCAGCGCCGTCAGCGCGCCCAACGCCAGGATCACCGGCACGCCGCCCGCGCCCGCTTTCAGGTGCGCGCCCGCCGCCACGCCCATCGCCATGTACACCGCCGACTGCAGCACCCCCAGCACGCCCACGCCCACCAGCAGCCCCGCGATCAGCGACACGCGCCGCAGCGGCGTCAGCGCCAGGCGGTTGAAGAAGCCGCTCTCGATGTCCTCCGCCAGGTTGGTGCCCGCGTTGATCAGCGAGAACATGCCGCCCTGGATGAACGCCACGGCGATCGCGAAGGAGATGTAGGAGTGGGTGGGGAAGCCCGGCAGGCGCGTGGCCGCCTTCAGGCCGCTGGCGTTAACCGCCAGCAGGATCAGCGGGAAGAACACGATCGGGAACAGCTGGAAGGGCTGGCGCAGCGTCTTCAGCGTCGCGCGCGTGGCCAGCGCGCCGATCTGGCGGACGTGCGCCTTCACTCGGCGGCCTCCTGCCCCTGCTCGCGCCCGTCGCCAGCCCCCGCCCCCTCCAGCGAGCGCCCGGTCTTGGCCAGGAACACGTCGTCTAGCGTCGGCGCGTGCAGGCGCAGGTCGGCGATCTGCAGGTCCTCTGCGTCGAGCGCGCGCACGATCTCCGCCAGGTCGCTCACGCCCTCCGGCAGGCGCACCGCCTCCCCCTCGGAGGAGGCTGCGGCCTGCTCGCCGAAGCGCGCGAGCACCGACGCCAGGCGCTCGCGATCGGAGGGGTCCGCGGGGATCGCCTCCACGCTCGGGCGCCCGATCGACGCCTTCAGCTCGCCCGGGGTGCCCTCCGCCACGATCTTGCCGCGGTCGATGATGCCCACGCGGTCGGCCAGCACGTCCGCCTCCTCCAGGTACTGCGTGGTCAGGAACACCGTCACGCCGTCGTCCGCCAGCCGCCGCACCTCCTCCCACAGCGCCGTGCGGCTCTGCACGTCAAGGCCCGTCGTCGGCTCGTCCAGGAACAGCAGCCGCGGGCTGTGCACCAGCGCCAGGCCCAGGTCCAGGCGCCGCTTCATGCCGCCGGAGTAGCCGCCCACCTTGCGGTCGGCCGCGTTCGTCAGTCCCACGCGCTCGAGCAGCTCGCCCGCGCGGCGCGCCGCGTCCTCGCGGCTGAGCCCGTGCAGGGCGCTCTGCAGGCGCATGTGCTCGCGGCCGGTCAGGTACGGGTCCAGCGCCGACTCCTGCAGCGACGCGCCGATCGCGCGGCGCACCGCCGCGCCCTCGCGTACCACGTCCCGGCCCGCCACGCGCGCCGTGCCCGCGGTGGGGGGGAGCAGCGTGGTGAGCACCAGCACCGTCGTGGACTTGCCCGCGCCGTTGGGGCCCAGGAAGCCGTATATCTCCCCGGGCGCCACCCGCAGGTCGATGCCGGCCACCGCGCGCACGCCGCCCTTGAAGTCGCGGATCAGCCCCTCGACCTCGATGCCGCCGCCGGGCCGGGAGCCGTTGCCCTGGCTCATCTCGCCCCTTCCGGCGCCGCGCCGCGGCCGGCGAGGGGGCGCAGCGGCGAGGGCTCCACGCGCAGCACGCGCGCGGGCAGGTGCGGCATCCACCAGTTCCAGCGGTCGAGCACCGACACGATCGCCGGCACCAGCAGCGCGCGGATGACCGTCGCGTCCAGCAGGATGCCCGCCGCCAGGCCCGTCGCCAGCACTTTGATTTCCGTCTCCGGCCCCGACGCCAGCGACACGAACGCCAGGAACAGGATCAGCGCGGCGCTCGTCACCAGCCGCCCGGTGCGCCCGATGCCCAGGATCACGGCAGCGTCGGTGGAGCCGGTCGCGTCGTACTCCTCGCGCATGCGCGACAGGATGAACACCTCGTAGTCCATCGACAGGCCGAACAGGAACGCGAACACCATCAGCGGGATCCACGCGGTGATCGAGCCCGTCGCGGAGATGCCCCAGATCAGGCTCGAGCCGTGCCCCGCCTGCCACACCAGCTCGAGCACGCCCCACGCGGCGCCCACGCTGATCACGTTCAGGATCACCGCCTTCAGCGGCAGCAGCAGCGAGCGGAACGCGCGCGCGAGCAGCACGAACGTGATCAGCGCGATCAGCGCGATCATCAGCGGGAAGTTGCCGTACACGGCGGAGATGAAGTCCTTGTTCTGGGCGCCGATGCCGCCGACCTTCACGTCCGCGCCGGACGCGCGCGCGGTGGAGATCACGCGGTCGAGCGTTGCGCGGCCTTCGCCCGTGGAGGCGTCCGCGGTGGGGTACTCGTCGACGATCGCCGCACCCGGCGCATGCCAGCTCGGCAGGTCCGGCGCGACCGCGCCGTGCACGCCGCGCAGCGCCGCCAGCGCCCGCGCAACGCGCTGTGGCGAGGTCGAGCCGCCGACCAGCACCTCCGCGGGCACCAGCACGCCCGAGCCGATGCCCGAGCGCTCCAGCTCCGCCAGGCCGCGCTTGGCGTCGCCTGCCTTGGCGATCGTGTTCACGTTGGAGGTCCCCAGCTGCAGGTTGGTCGCCGCCAGCACCAGCGCCGCCAGCACCAGCGCCGCGCCGAGCACCGCCAGCCATTTCACGCGCACGACCACGTTCGCCCAGCCCGTCCACGAGCGGCTGGCGTTCTCGTCGCTGCGCACGTGCGGCCAGTCCAGCCTCGGCCCCAGCTTGCTCAGCACCACCGGCAGCAGCGTCGCAGCCACCAGCACGCTGATCAACGGGATCAGCATGCCCCCGTATCCCACCGAGCGCAGGAACGGCAGCGGCAGCGCGACCAGCGCGAGCAGCCCGATCGCCACGGTCGTGCCGCTGAACACCACCGCGCGCCCCGCGGTCTGCATCGCGCGTTCGATCGCCGCGTCGTTGTCCAGACCGCGAGCGTGCTCCTCGCGCCAGCGCACCACCACCAGCAGCGCGTAGTCGATCGACACGCCCAGGCCGATCAGCGCGATCAGGTACTGCACGATCGGCGAGACTTCCGTGACCGCCGTCAGCCCCCACACGACCAGGAACGTGGTCATGATCGACACGATCGCCATCAGGATCGGCACGAGCGCAAGGAACGAGCCGAACACGAACGCCAGCACCAGCAGCGCGCCGAAGCCGCCCAGCAGCGCCTCCAGCAGCACGCCCGGCCCGTTGCCGCCGCCGCTCTGCACCGACAGGGCGTCATAGCCCGTCAGGTGCACGGGCGCGCCCGCCACGGTCACCCCGCGCAGCGCCGCGCTCGCGTGTTCGGCGGCTTTGGGGTTGGCTTCGAAGGCCTGCGCGCCCTCCGGCGGCGGGTAGGCGATCACGAACGTGGTGCGCCGGTCGCTCGACAGGAAGCTCGCGCTGTGCGTGCTCGCGTAGCCCGCCAGGCGCGTGCCCGGCAGCGTGTGCAGCAGGCGCGATTCGAGCGCGCGCAGCTGTGACAGCACCGCCGGCGAGCCCACCGGGCGGCCCGCGGGCAGCGTCACCACCGCCAGCAGCGGCGCGCCGTTGCCGCCCGTGCCGCGGAACTCGCGCTGGATCGCCTGGTTGGTCAGCCAGCCTTCCTTGCCGGGGACGGAGAACTTCTGCTTGAGCGCTTTCGACGCCGAGCCCGCCGAGCCCATGCCGACGAGCGTGAGCACCAGCCAGAAGGCCACCACGATGCGCCTGTGCGTGAGAACCCAGCGGGTGAGCGATGCCATGCCAGTCTCCTTTCCGCGCCTCTCGGCAGGTGGGGTGGGGTGCTGCTGCAACTGAGACCGGGGTCCGGCCGGGAACTCATCGCGAGGTCTGCGCGCCCCCCGGCCGCCGCCGGCGCACCGCGGCGCTTCATCCTCGAAACGGTTCCGAGAGGAACAATCTACACCATGAGTCGTTTAATTGGAGTATCATTTTGGATTGTGAATATTGATACGGACTATGGCGGCGCGGAGGGCAACGGGTCCTGGCCGGCGGGGCTCGCGCCCGTGCTCGACCTCGCGCGCCCGGCAGTCGGCTTCGTGCTGTCCTCCACCGGCTACGCGATCGCGCGGCGCTTTCGCGAGGCGCTCGCGCCGCTGGAGCTGGAGCCGCGCGAGTTCGCGCTGCTGCGCGCCGTCGGCGCGGCCGAGGGCCAGTCCCAGCAGGCGATCGGCGAGCGGCTGGGGATAGCGGCCTCGCGCATGGTGGCGTTCGTGGACGCGCTCGAGCAGCGCGCGCTGCTCGAACGCCGCCTCAAGCCCGAGGACCGGCGCACGCGCGCGCTGCACCTCACGCGCGCGGGTCGCGACCTGCTGGGGCGCGCGTTCGTGGTGGCCGCCGATCTCGAGCGCCATCTGTGCGGCCGGCTCAGCGACGGCGAGCGCGAGCAGCTGCTGGAGCTGCTCGGGCGCGTGGGCTCGCAGCTGGGCCTGGGTTGGGGGCCGGCCTCCACGCACGCGCACTCCGCGCTCGCGGACGAGTAGGCGGCGCG
>Ga0335075_10010992_pt1 | contig 13704 bp, 12 predicted proteins | sample Lox_Sample_24_FD_206723 | JGI IMG/M metagenome (GOLD analysis project Ga0335075, IMG submission 206723) | Soil microbial communities from Loxahatchee National Wildlife Refuge, Florida, United States - Lox_Sample_2.4 | ecosystem: Environmental > Terrestrial > Soil > Wetlands | place: USA...
ATGGCAACCGCGTTTATCCGAGACCAGTCGAATAGAAACTTGTGCGGTCTCGTTCTCGGGGAACGTGACCGCACAATCACCGGATCATAAGATACGAATAGCGAGCTGTTCTCGATCTGGTCATTCACTCGTCGTCATCGCGGTCATTGGCGTGCACAGCGCGCAGGTTGTTCCTGTAGACTGCTCTGCCGATAGCTTTACCCAGGCGAGTTCCCGCCACCTGGTCGGTTCGATAATGTATCCCCCCGTAAACGCGCGCGTCGGAGATGTCGTCGGTAATCTGGCTGAACGAGGTGTATTGCAGGACGATCGTGGGCACTGCGGGGTTTGAAAGCGTCATCGAATGTCCAGCTTCGCCGTAGAGACGTCTCATGACCGCGGCCGCTGCATTGGCTGCGCTGCCGTGGTTCGAGGGATAGCTCGGGAAACATGGGGTCACAATGAATGGGACGTAGTTCGGATCGGGGTCGGTTTTCCGGTTGCCATCCGTGTCACCTGCACGAATCGCAGTTTCGGGACGCCAGAAGTTGTAGTGGTACTTGTTGAAGAACGAAGCGACCAGGCTGTCGCTGATCGCCATGTTGATCAGGGCGAGAGCCCGGGCATTCTCTGATAGCGAATGCCTCTGTTCCTGTGCGACCTGCCTTGCGGCCTGATTAAATGCCTGAGTTGGCGAGGTGGCCGCGTAGTAGGTCGCGACATCTGACCGATCTGGCGGCCGCTCGGTGCTGTCGAGGCTCCCTACCGTCATCACCTCGTTGTAGGCTTTCGCGTATTCGTTGCTCGCAAGGGCTGGCGGCGGTTCGAGGAGAAACTCCTTCGCGCTCCGGATACCGAACGGGGTTAGGTTCTGCCATTGAAAGCCGATTCCCGACGCGACTCCATTCACAATTGGACAACTCACTGTCGCCTGCCATTCGCCTGGAACAGGTGGGCCGGGTGTCTTGAATTGCGCCGGCGACGAGCCGTCGTTGGCACGAAGAGCGATCAGGGCATTAGCTGCGGCCTCGCCCGTTGCGATGCCGTCAATCTTGGCCTTGCCGTCCGGTATCGACGCCAGCGAGCTTGCGCGAGCTGCATCGAGCGTTGAAGCGCTGGCCGGGAAATAGGTGCTGAGCACCCGATAGGCAGCCTGGACGGCTGCAGCGTTGGCTGAGGCGCCATGAGGCGCGACGATGCTCCCAAGATATGGTCGATAATCGCCAGTGATGGCGTTGACAGCTTCAAAGACAGCGACCTGCACAACCGCTGCAAATCGCGCCTGGGCGTACGGGTTCTGGCCGTTCGCGACGGCAGTGTCTACTGCAATTACGTTCCAGTCCAGGACGGGATCGGCCTTTGCGACGGCAGACCCGAACAGCAGAGTCGCCATCAACATGCATAGGCCAAGAGTCCTTTTCGTTGCGCCACCATGCATCCTCTTCATTGGTGTTTCCCCCAATTCTCACTGTCTTTTTGGTCAGTGGTGAGCGACATTCTTGCCGTAGAGGGCATGGTTGTCCATACCGGGGCGTGTGTCGGGGCGTTATGTTTTGTGTCGCGCTAAGTGGAATCACAATTTGCATTTACGTTGGTGGTGTCCGATGTGTTGTAAAATCCTCCCACCCACGAATGGGGGTGTGCTGTGGCTTCCACCCCAGTCCGAGACCAGAAATCGATCCGGTTCGGCGAAGACTATGAGCTTGACCTCCGTCCCCGGAGGTTACGTCGCGGCAGTCATGTCCTGAAGCTGGAGCGCATCCCGTTAGAGATACTTGTGCTGCTCGTTGAGCACAAGGACGAGATTGTCACCCGGGACGAAATCGTCTCGAGGGTTTGGGGCAAAGGCGTTTTCCTCGATACCGACAACAGCATCCGGGGCGCGATCCGGAAGCTTCGTCAGGCGCTGAAGGATGACGCCGACAGCCCAAGATTCATACAGACAGTGACCGGACAGGGGTATCGTTTCATCGCGCCGGTCACCCCTCCCGAAGAAGCAAACCGGACGGAGACACCCAGATCTGAAGCATTAGCCGTCCCTACGAACGAGCAGAATCTCGCGTCGGAGCCCAATGGCTGGTCACAGATCCCGCGGCTTCACCTGGTGGACGAACAGCAAGATCAAACGGCGGGGAAAGTGCCTGCTGCCGAAATCAGTGACGGACAGAGGAATTGGCATGCCCGCAAGTGGATTCTTGTTGGAGCAGTGTCATTGTTCGTACTGGTCGCTGTCACAACGCACATCCTCACCCGGAGCCGCCCGGCTGATGCGAAAGCTCCCAAAATCACTTCCCTCGCTGTGTTGCCTCTGAAAAACCTCTCCGGCGATCCGGCGCAGGAATATTTCGCCGACGGCATGACCGAGGAAGTGATCGGGCGTCTATCGATGATCCGAGGCTTGCGTGTTATCTCCCGCACATCGGCGATGCAATTCAAAGACACCCGGCTCTCGGCGCCGGAGATTGCCAGGAAGCTCGGAGTGGATGCGCTCGTTGAGGGATCCGTGATGCGGGAAGACAACCGCATTCGTGTTCACGCGCAGTTGATTCGTGCATCAACTGACGAGCACTTCTGGTCCGAGTCCTACGACCGCGAACTCGGCGAAGCCCTCACGCTGGAGAGCGAGGTCGCACAATCCATCGCACAAAGAGTGGAGGTTACGGTCTCAGGCGAAGAGCGCGCCAGACTTGTTTCCGCACGTCCTGTGTCGCCCGAAGCTTATGAGAGCTATCTTCAGGGCCTGTTTGCCAAAGGCAACACCCGGGCCGAAGTCGAAAAGCGTATCGCCTGGTTTGATGAAGCGATTCGGAAGGACCCGACATTTGCGCAAGCTTACGTCGGCCTCGCATCGGCATACGGGGGACTTGGCACAGTTTTTGTCGGCGCTCCCCCGAGTGAAACGCGTCCAAAGGTGATCAACGCGGCTCGAAAGGCGCTGGAGCTAGATCCTGATCTCGCCGACGCGCATGTCCTGCTGGCCGACATGTATACGAGACAGTGGAAGTGGGCCGAGGCCGATGCAGAATACAGGCGCGCCCTCGATTTGAATCCGAACGACGCTGCTGCGCACGACGGATTCGCTAACTGGCTGTTGTGCCATGGACGTATGGAGGAGGCGCTGGCCTGGGCCCGCCGCGCCCGCGATCTTGACCCTCTCGGACCTTCCGGCCATACCATCGGGTTTATTCTGTTCAACGCACATCGCTATGACGAGGCAATACGCGAGTTCCGAGATGTGCTGGCGGTAAGACCGGACGACAGCCTTCCCCTCTGGCCTCTTGGGTGGGCGCTCATTTGCAACCATCAAGCCGAAGAGGCAATCCCTGAGTTGGAGAAGGCGGTTTCTGTTACGGACGGTAGCCCAGGGGTTATCAGTGCGCTGATCTGGGCGTATGCCCACGCCGGGCGACGAGCAGATGCACTTCGGCTCCTTGGAGAATTGAAAAAGCGCCAGCAGACCGGTTACGTCCCTGCCGGCGCCTTTGTGAATGCTTATTTGGGGCTTGGCGACAACGATGAGGCATTTGCGTGGTTTGAGCGGGCCTACGAAGAACAATCCAATATTCTGATATACATCAAGGTCTCCCCGTGGTTTGATTCTGTGCGCGGCGACCCGCGTTTTCAAGATTTGGTGCGCCGCGTCGGGCTGAACTGATCCTGGCGCCTAGCTGGAAGTTGGGGAGCTATTTCCCTTCGTTATTTGATGGTAAATCGCCGAGTATCAACTCGAGCCGCCTCGCGCCGGAAACGCGCACTGTCCTGTAGTGTTCATTTGACGGCGAGACTTTCGAGCTGCCCGTCACGGTGGCGCGCGACCGACTGCCGTTGCTCGAACGTTATAATCGCCGCCTCGAAGGTCGACAATCCATGATCGGCTGCTCTAAAAGGGTTGGGGGAACGACGTTATCCCGCACGATAATCCCCCAGGAGGCCCCTCAATGCACAACGCAGCCCAAGCCCTTGATCGAGCGTTTGATAGGCGCACTCTGCGCACATCCGTCACAGCAGCGGCACTGTTGCTGATTTCATTCGCAGCGGCGCACGGACAGTCGAAAACGCTGCCGGCCAACACTCGTTTCTTTATCCCCGAGCCGCCCAGCGGAGCCGTGCAGCAGGTGGAGAGCCTGTTGAAGCAGGGCCAGTTGAAGAACGCTCTGCTGATTACCGCCATGGAGACGGTCCCGCAGGCAGTGTGGCTCACGAGCGGCACGCCTGCCGAGGTGAGCGCCACCGTGACATCGACTCTCCGGGAAGCGACTTTTGAGCGAGCGGTACCGGTGCTGGTGCTCTACAACATTCCTGGCCGCGATTGCGGCAGCTACTCAGCGGGTGGCGCGGAGGACACTGCCGATTATGAAACGTGGATTGATGCCATTGCCGCGGCCATCGGCAATCAGAAAGTTGTCATCATCCTGGAGCCGGACGCGCTGGCGGACCTGCCCAGCGACTGCGGATACAACCTCCCGGCGGCGACTGTTACGCAGTTAACTGCCGACCGCTTTACCCAGATCAACTATGCGGTCACTACGCTGGAAGCCGGAGCGCAAACGCTGGTCTACATGGATGCGGGCAACAGTCACTGGCAGGCAGTGCCGATTATGGCGCAGCGGCTCGTCCAGGCCGGTATTCAGCAGGTGCAGGGATTTTTCACGAATGTATCGAACTTCAATCTGAACAACTACGAAACGACCTATGACACCTGGGTCTCCGACTGCATAGCGTTCGGGATGGACTCGGAGCAGGGCGGTTGGCGGCTGGGGAACTATTCGTACTGTGCCAGCCAGTATTACTCCCCTCTGGGAACGGTCAATCCCGACGACATTACCACCTGGATCTACACCGATGAGTGGTATCAGCAGAACATGGGAACAGCCGTGCCCACAACGCGTTTCGTGGTTGACACCAGCCGCAACGGTCAGGGACCGCTCGATGCCAGCATCTACGCGAATGCGCCTTACAACCAGCCGGCCTCGGTCGTCCAGACCCTCACCAATGGCAGCTGGTGCAACCCTCCGGCCCGTGGGCTGGGAACTCATCCCACGGCAAACACTGGCGTTCCACTGCTCGACGCTTATCTTTGGGTGAAGACTCCAGGCCAGTCGGACGGCACGTGTGACGCCGCCGGAGGAGCGCGGGCATGGGATTACTCGGACTACACGCAGCCGGGATGGCCGACGGACGCCGGCAGCCAGGCGGTCTTCGATCCGCTCTGGGGCCTCGACGATCCGATCGCGGGAGCCTGGTTTCCACAGCAGGCTCTGGATCTGGCACAGAGGGCCAACCCCGCATTGCTGCCCTGAGCAGTAAACCCAACGCATGCAGGAGTGGCGGCGCTGGCGCTCCCAGCGGCCGCCCGCCGCCGCTTCGCAGATCGTCGTCAGTTAGGGCATTGGCCTGAAGCGATCAACGCAGATTTTTGGGCGATCAAGGATACTCCTCTTGCTTACCGAGGGGAGGTGCGCTATTATCGCTCGGTAACCGAGAGGAACACGCATGAGCAAACCCTCTGACCTCGTCCAGGGCACCCTGGATCTGTTGGTTCTCAAGATTCTCGCTCTTGAGCCGCTGCACGGATGGGCTCTCAGCCAACGGCTGAAGCAGGTGTCTGGTGACGTACTACAGGTGAGCGACGGGTCCCTTTACCCGGCTCTGCACAAGCTTGAACAGCAGGGCTGGATTCATGCCGAATGGAAGCCGACCGAGAACAATCGGAGGGCGAAGTTTTACTCCCTAACGCGGCTCGGGCGCCGATATCTCGAGAAAGAAGCGGCAAACTGGGAGCGCATCTCGACAGCCATTTCCGGCGTGTTGCGGCTTACGGAGGTCTGAGCGATGCGACTTGAACAGTGGATCTACACAATTCCGCTGCGGCTACGCGCGCTTCTTCATCGCAGCCGCCTGAACTCGGAGCTCGACGAAGAGATTCGCGATCACCTGGACCGGCAGATTGAATTCAATCTGGCCAGCGGGATGAGTCCAGAAGAGGCGCGACTTGTCGCTTTGCGTAGATTAGGCAATGCGGCACTACTGCGCGACCAAACAAGAGCAACTTGGAGCTGGAACGGACTGGAGCAGTTCGTTCACGACCTTCGCATCGGGATTCGGACCTTGAGCCGCACACCGGGATTTTCGGTCATCGCAATTGCGGTCATGGCTCTTTGCATCGGCGCAGCCACCTGCCTTTTCACTATTGTGCGTTCGGTGCTGCTGCGGCCGCTGCCTTTTCGCGACCCCACGCGGCTGGTGATGGTGTACGAACACTTCCGAGGAGGGGAATTAAGTTACCACCCTGTTGCGCCAGCCGACTTCTACGACTGGCGCTCGAAGACCCACGGCTTTGAAGACATGGTAGTCTGGCGTTACGCCGGATACAACCTCACCGGTGAGCGCAACGAATTGCCGGAGTCGGTCCCCGCAGTGGCAGGTTCCTCGAACCTGTTTTCACTGCTGGGAGTGCAGCCTACACTGGGCCGGGACTTTACGGAGGCGGACGATCAGCGCGGCAGCGCCGTTGTTATGTTGACCTGGAGCCTGTTCGAGAGGCGGTTTGCAGGCGACGCGAAGATTGTGGGCGGCCAGATTCACCTTGACGGCAAACCCTACACAGTGGCCGGCGTGCTGCCTTCGTGGTTTAAGTATCCCGATGACAGTATTCAGCTTTGGGTTCCCTACAAGTCCGATGCCAGTCCTGAGATGCTTCAGCATCACGACTGGCATGGGAGCCATGTGGTGGCAAGGCTCCGCCCTGACGTAAGCCTGGCCAGCGCAATCGCGCAGGTGGGCGCCATACAGTACCAGCTTCATTTGCGATACCCGCACGACCCGGTGGCAGAAGATGTTGTTTCGCGCTCGCTGAACGAGGATCTTGCCGGAGATGTGAAGAAGCCGCTGACGTTGATGCTTTCCGCAGTTGGCTGCATGCTGCTTATCGGCTGCCTCAATGTCGCCAACCTGCTGGTGGCGCGTGGCGCGGCACGGCAGAAGGAGGTGGCGATACGAAGCGCCCTCGGCGCTCAGCGGGCCACCCTGATTCGCGAGCAGATGGCCGAGAGTGTTCTGATTTGCGCAGCAGGTGGTATGGGCGGGATTCTGCTGTCATTAGGCGCCACTGATTGGCTGGCAAAAACGTGGAAGGACCTGCCTACGGCGCAGAGCATTCACATTGATGGCGCCGTAATTGCGTTTGCCTGCGCGCTCATGTTCGCTGCGGCGCTGATTGCAGGCCTGCTGCCTGCGCTTTCCACAACAGGCAAGTCGATGTTGAAGGCCCTGCAAACCTCGGTCCGGACCGGCTCGAGCAGCGTTTCGCGCACCGCGCTCAGAAAGTCGCTACTCACGGCGGAGATTGGAATCACCGTGGTGCTGCTGGTGTCCGCCGGGCTGCTGCTCAAAAGTTTTATGCAATTGCGCGCAGCCAATGTCGGGTGCGTAGTAGACAACACGCTCACTTTGCAATATAACCTGCCCGGCAACAACTACGACACGCCGGAGAAGCGAAACGCATTCAACGAAGCGCTGCTGGCGCGAGTGAGAGCTATGCCCGGAGTTCGCGGAGCTGCATTGGGAACCACGGTTCCGGGAACAGGATACTGGGGTACCGACGAATTCACGGTGAAGGAGCATCCTCCGCTCAAGACGGGCGAACACTTGCCCGACGCGCTGACGCGCTGGGTCGACCCAAGCTATTTCACCGCTCTCGGAATTCCGCTTGTGAGGGGACGGTTCTTTACCAGCGACGAACGTGTTGCGCGCTCGTACAAGGTGATTGTGAGCCGTCAACTCGTTCAGCGATATTTCGCAGGCGAAAATGCTATCGGTAAACATTTGCACGTTCCAGGGCGCGCCCACGATGGAGCGCCTAACCTGATGGATTGGGAGATTGTGGGCGTCGTCGGCGACACGGTGTACCAAGTCGGCAAAGAGCCGAAAGCAACAATGTATTTCCCCATCCTTGAGGGCCGTAGCGATGCGACGCTCGCGGTTCACACGGCAACAGATCCATTGCAATTCTCGGTGCCGCTGCAAAAACAGATCGCGTCGCTCGATCCTGAACTTCCGGTTTCAGATGTGCTCACCATGAACCAGATCATTAGGGCGTCCCTGGTGAATGCGAGCCTAAGTGCAACCCTTGTACTGGCTTTTGCTGTTTTGTCGCTGATTCTTGCTTCGGTGGGATTGTACGGCGTGCTGTCGTACCTTACCACTCAGCGGACCTCGGAACTGGGAATCCGCATGGCGCTCGGCGCGCAACGAGATCAGCTCTTGAAGCTGATGCTGATGGATGGCCTGCGGCCAGCGCTGTTCGGGCTCGGGCTCGGTTTGGTGATGAGCTTCGCGGCGACACGCATCTTCCAGTCGATGCTCTTCGGAACGAAGCCTCTCGATCCTATGGTTCTCTCCATCGTCGTTGCGACGCTGCTGGCAGTTGCTGTTCTGGCCTGCCTGGCTCCCGCATGGCGTGCTTCCCGGTTAGATCCAATGAAGGCGCTCCGAACCGAGTAGAGCAGGGTATTCGCAGATTGAGGCATAATCGCCAAAGCGCGTTTCGAGGCATTTCAGTTCTGGAAACGTGCTTTTGGCTGAAGTCGTCATTTCAGAATTCACGAGCCGATACCGCAGGGCCATAGCGGCCCCAAACTATTCGCCGAGTTACGTTTACCAGCGGCAGTCGTGTACAGACCCAATTCTCGGGGACAAGAGCACGCACGATTCGAGGATCAAAATCGCAAGTGGACTCGATCGTAGAGGTCGACGAATAGTCGGTCCAGCAATGACAAAGCAAAGCATTATTGCTGCGAGCTATCTTTATTCGGATGATAGCAACTGATCAAACAGGGATTGAATCAGGCTGCGCGTGCTCTTCTGAGAGAGTTCTGGGCCAAGGATTCTCTGGGTGACTGCCAGACCATGAGCAAGATTGATGATAACCGTGATGAAATCATCCGGCTTCAATCTAGAAGTGACTTCAGGAGATCGCAAGAGGTTCCTGACAAGCTCACTTCCGTCGCGAAGTTGCTGCCGATGCACTTCAACAAAGCTTTTTCGGATACGTTCGCTTCGAAGAGCTCCGACCTCGAATTCAGCGCGAAGCACAATCCAATCATGGTCCGTCATTAAGTCGGCAATGGCGTCTCGCAATTTTCTCGACCGCTTCTTCCCTGAAGGCTCGTCTTTCAGTAGAGACCGGAAGAAATTCAGGTGGCGCGCCTGTTCTTCCTGGATTACAGCGACAAATAGCTCTTCCTTACCGTCGAAGTTGGAATACAGAGCGCCCCGAGAATAGCCGGCATCCTCGGCGATCTTCTCCGCCACGGCGCCGCCAAGCCCGTAACGCAGAAAGTGGCTGCGTCCTACGGCGATCAAGGCGGCACGAGTCTGTGCCCGGCTCTCCTCGCGGGTGAGCCGCTTTCGTAGTTTTATGCCCTTCACAGGCATTTAATCCTTAGCTCCTTCCCGATCGTTGTTGTAGCGACTCATTCTTCCTATGAGAATCATTAAATGCGCTCCCAGATGGTCCGAACGTCAGGATCGAAGTCGTGCAATACAATTCGGAACACGATGAACACTCTGTATCCTGATACGAGGATAGCTTAATTTCCGAAGCCACTGACGCGAAGATAATATCGAGAGTTACATGCCTCTAATAGGGGTCACCTTGTGATGGATCTGATCGTTAGAGCCATAAACCTTCAGGCCTCTGAAACAATCGAATGACCACACCCACCGCAATGGCCACGATCGCTATGATTGCGATCACGACATACCATAGGTATGCCATGGGGATGTCTTCCAGGTCGTCTTTCATTTTGGTTTTCATGGCGGCTCCTTAGCCGCTACACGTGGAGACTGAACTGTCCGACGAGCGGGGAAAATACATCGGCATGACACGCCGGTCCCTGCGAGAAGATCGCAGTAATCTTCAAGCTGCTGGAGATCGAAAAGACGGTCAGAGATGCGCTATCCCCGGCGTATCAGCATTACGCCCAATCCGACGCAAACGACTGCCGTTACCCGCAACGTCGGCACGTATAGCGATCCCAGCCATGCAATGTGTGCAGAAAGAGCAGCGTGTTCGGGCTTCATACAAATCCCCCATATCCCGAAGGCGATACAGACCAGGCCCAATACGAAACATATCCACTGCTCGATAACAACAATCGCCGTGGGCTGAGCGCTTTTTCGTTCGTCTTTTCCCTTCTCCTTCACCCCCTGTCCGACACTCAAAGGCCTTCGCGGCCGAGGTGTCCAACACCTTCATGAAGACTGCCGGTACCGCGATCGTAGCCATGAATCGGGGATATGACTTTGGTCGCCATTATTCGGCGTGTGCCTGTGTAAGCAATCATGGATCCCTCTTTCTAGACATACAATACGCTTTCAGATACAGTGTGTATATAAAAATGGAACACTAGCACTCAGCTTCGTGGAAAGAGCGCTTAAGCGGAAACGGCTCGCAAAGTATCAGAGAGGGCGGCGGTTGGTTGGCCTCAAGTCATGAATCTGACAACGCTTACTCGACGGGAAAGGAAAGTGGATGCCAGATGAAGTCGAGAACAGCAGGCGATGGAAGCCTAGTGTCAACCCCTGGCTGATCGCGGCTACAGTTGCCCTCGCTGCCTTCATGGAGGTTCTCGATACCTCCATTGCCAATGTCGCCCTTCCCCACATTGCCGGTGATCTCGGAGCCAGCACCGATCAGGGAACCTGGGTTCTCACCAGCTACCTGGTCTCCAACGCGATCATTCTGCCGGTTGGTGCCTGGGCGTCCAGCGTCATCGGCCGCAGAAACTTCTTTCTGCTATGCATCACCATCTTCACCGTGGCAAGTTTTCTTTGCGGTATCGCCCCGTCACTCCCGATCTTGCTCATAGCACGTGTTCTTCAGGGCACCGGAGGTGGCGGCCTCCAACCTATGGCGCAGGCCATCATGGCGGATTCCTTCGACGAAAAGAAGCGTGGTCAGGCCTTCGCGCTCTATGGTCTCGTGGCAGTGCTTGCGCCGTCCCTCGGACCGACAATCGGCGGTTGGATCACCGACAACTACACGTGGCGATGGATCTTCTACATCAATCTACCCGTCGGCATACTCGCATTCTTTCTGGTCAGTCGCCTCGTCCAGGATCCGCCCTGGATCAAAGCAGATCGAGCCAACCTCAGAAAGCTCGACTATCTTGGCCTCGGATTGCTGACAGTCGCCATGGGAGGCATGCAGATTATGCTCGATAAAGGCGAAGAGAACGATTGGTTTGCCTCCACTTTCATCCGCATCTCCTGCTTGCTGTTCGTCGCGGGTATGACCGGCCTGATCTGGTGGCAGTGGCGGGCTAAGAATCCCATCATGAATCTGCGGCTCTTCAAGTACAAGAACTTCGCCATTTGCTGTTTCCTCATGATTCTGGTCGGCGGCGTCCTGAATGCCGCAACCGTACTTGAGCCGCAGTTTCTGCAACAGCTGATGGGTTACACGGCAACCCGCGCCGGAGAGGCGCTCGCGGGCGGAGGACTGGCCCTGCTCGTCGTTATGCCCCTCGGAGGAATAGCTACAGGCAGGTTCCCAGCGAGAAATATGGCTGCGTTTGGCTTCGCTTGCTTCGCCGGCGCGTTCTATTACACTTCCACGCACTTCACGCTCACCATGACCTTCGGTTTTGCCGCGTGGTTGCGAATTCTTCAGATGTTCGCGATTCCGTTCGCCTTCATTGCCATCACCACCGCGGCTTATGTCGGACTTCCCAAGGAGGCGAGCAATCAGGTCTCCGGGATCATCAACTTTGTTCGCAACGTAGGCGGCAGCATCTTCATCGCGGTCACTGGAGCGATCGTCACCAATCGTTCTCTCGTCCATCAGGCACACCTGCAGGAGTCCATGCAACCCGGCAATCTCGCCTACGTCAACCAGGTCAACGCGCTTACTTCTTACTTCGGTGGTACCGGCGGAGGTCCGGGCCCCGGCCACATGGCACGAGCTGCTATTTATCAGCAACTCAATCAGCAGGCTGCTGCGCAGGCTTATCAGGACATTTACCGTCTGCTCTGTTGGATGGCGATGGGCATGGTGGTGTGCGCCTTCATTCTAAGCAAGAACAAGCCCGGACACGGCGCCGCCGCGGGAGAAGCGATGCATTAGCAACATACCTCCACATCAGGCAAGTACTGTCGGAGGGATTTGTATTTCTAGGGGCTTCGGAATGGCGTCTGAGGCCACAAATAGGCAGAGGTTATTCCGACCAGGAGATAAGTTCCGTGTGCGATAAAACTAACTCGCTTACTTACGCTCAGGAGGTATTTGTCGAACTAGTTTCCGAGTTAATGATGACAGCGGAGAAGGAGTTAGTAGCCTTTTACCAGGCAGTATTTAGACGATATGGTGTGGAGGAAGGGAGGAAGGCCGCCGAGGACTGGATCGAGGAATTTAAGGCGATGGATTGGCCCGCTGACTGTGCCTTCCCAAACTGGCGGCATGTCACAATCGCCGCTGCCGATTGCCTTGCCTTCAGAATCATCGACCATTCTCCATGCCCATGAGGGCCAACCGACCTCCCATCCGCATTGGATGTGGATGATAGTCAAGGCGGAAATCTGGGTAGTCACCGAGGGGTTGGTAATGAGCGGCCATGTAGTCAGGAGCGATTTCTCGGTTGATGATAAATCACCAACTCATCGAGGCGCGACCACGACCTCACCTCATCGGGCGTTGGATTTTGTCTTCAGCGTCAGAACCCTCAAATTTTGTGAACGCTAGCGTTTGCCGTTGATGGTGGCGCTGGTAAGGCCAGTGTAGCTGGAACCATCAGTGGTCTTGACCACGACGACGGTGTTTGTCGAGGGCGGCTTGCTGCCGGGCGCTACGCCGGCGTTTGGGTTCCATCCGGAGATGGTGCCATCAATGGCAGAGAAGAGAAAGGCGGCGGGTGCGCCTGGGCCAAGCAGGAAATCTGTGGGGCTGGCGTTGGCGATAGTGCCCGTTGGTGTACCAGTCGGGAAGGTCTTGCTGTTGGGGTCAGCTCTGGGGATAGTCACGACGAGTGGGTTGATGGCTCCAGCGCCGTTGTAAAGCGTGCTCAGGCCGGTGCCATTGTCGGAGATCCACCATGGGCTGCTGGAACTGCGGGAGAGTCCCACGGATTAATGAGGTGGGGGATCAGTGACCGGGGCTACTGCGGATGTGTTAGCCACGAGATTGACGTGGTTGTACTGCTGAGCTTCGGCAACTGGACCGATAACGAAGGCCAACGATGCAACTGTGGCCAAAGAGAAAACGTCTTCATAGCTGAATCTCTCCTGCTGGTGAGGCCCCGCGTTATGGGTGTTGCCGCATCAACCGACCGAGTCGGACTCGGTGGCTGGGATTTCGGTGTATGCGGGGGGAACACAAAAATCCTTAGTGAGCGTATTTCAACCGCCGAACTCCAAATGTCAGGGACCTGTCATCGCTCTGTCGCTAGATTTCGAGTCCTGGTAAATGGCGTGATCACTGTGTCCAAATTCTTTAGCAAGCTGCTCTCAGAGATCGGCTCCCAGACTCATCGAGCTCTCGAACTTTAAAAAGGCCATTACGCTCGTCGAAGGATAGTTGGTAAAGCGAAGTCTTAGTGCAAGTCGTCTAATGAGATGGTCCGCCGCTGTAACCCTCCGCTGAGGCGGAGGATGTAAGCAGCGGTTTCAGAGGAGGATCATGGACATGCAGATTCGTTCGGTAGGCATCGACCTGGGCAAGACGACGTT